>FWPV01001083.1_pt1 | contig 78887 bp, 71 predicted proteins | sample 2228371 | NCBI WGS metagenome assembly FWPV01 (sample SAMEA103939776, study PRJEB20133) | metagenome
TATACCCTCCTGTGATGATTTTTTAATATTTTCTAATATTTTATCATAGGAGGGCATATTTGTCCGAACTTATGTCCGATCATCAGTTATAAAATTCTTGACAAATTAAATTTTAAATTTTAGAATATTCAAGGCTGACTATATCGATAATTAGGAAGACTTGTCTCAAAACTTATATCTTCCATAGTTCTTAAAATAATAAATAGGCAATTGTTTCCATATTTGAAAGGGGGAAATATGAAACTATGGAATAAAATTGTTATTATTGTTTTCATCCTTCTTTTTTCCTCGGTTGTAAATTGTACGAAAGAAACTGCTTTGCCTCCGCCTCCAATCGACCCTTTGGATTATGTCAAACCCGTGTCTAATGAAATCTCTGTCAGAATTTACTTTGATGCTACCGTTTCAATGATTGGTTTTGTTGATGACAAATACTCTGAATATGTTCAGTTGTTGCCAAGCCTAGCAGATGCAGTAGTCCGTGGATGGAAAAAATCAAAAGTAGATTATTATAAATTTGGTTCTTATGTTTCTCCGATTGGTGGAAATCATTCGAATAGCAGTTCTGGATATTTGCTTGCATCTGAAAAGGAATTCTACACAGATAAAAAGATAAATCTAGAAACAAATATCCAAAAGGTAATCGATCATTCCGATCCTAATGGATTGAATATAATTGTGACCGATCTTTTCCAGACTGATAATGACATAGTTCTATTGGTAAATAAATTAAGAGAAAAATATTTGCAAAAAGGTCTCGCGATCGGACTACTAGGGCTTAAAAGCCGTTACAAAGGGACAATATATGATGTCGGAGTTGGTAAAGAAAAAAATTACTATGAAGGTTTTCGCCCCTTTTACCTTGTTATATTGGGAGAATATGCAGATATTGTTCAATATTTTAACAAGCTGAGAATAGCAGGGGCATTTTACGTCTCAAAAGATAATTTCATAATTTTTTCTCATCATTTAGTTGAATCGCCATTGTCCTTTGATGGAGCAAGGGCAAACTTTATTAGCGGACTGAGAGAGACAAATAGGTTGTTGCCTCGTGATGCTCCAAAAGATCATAGAGTAAAGCAATTTGAAGCACATGTTGAAAAAAGCCAATCAAGTAGCAGAAACATCGAGATGCAATTTACCTTTAAATACAAAGGTTTAGACTATGCGATACCATTCCGTTCAAACGAACTTGAATGTGAAGTTATCGCAAATAAAAATGAAAGCAGGTCGGGTGGCGGTTTTTCCTGTCATAGGGAAAAGGCAGAAGTGGAACTTGTTCCGGTTGATCCTAGAAGTCTCGATATACAGACCATTAAACTTTCACAAAAAGACCTAAAATTTACCGCTAGATTAGAACCATCTTTATTAAAAGGTGAGGGTATATATTCCTACCATATCATAATACGCCCCCAGACAGATGCTTACGAGATACCTACATGGTGTCAAAAGTGGAATATGGGCATAACTTTTGACGGCTCTAAAACTGTTAACTTAAATAGATTTGTTGGCAATCTTTTAGAATCAACGATACAAGCACGCAAACCTAAGATCGCTGATTTCTATTGCTATATAAGAAAATAAAAATTTTTGGTAACATTCTGATCTTTAATTCGTATTTATATAAAGACAGATTTTTAGGGTCTAAATATATAATTTGACTTGAATCAAGGGGGTTTTTATGAAGCATGTAGGCTTTATTGTCTTAATTATTCTAATTACATTCGCTTTTTGGCTGTTATTATATTTTGGGGAAAGTCTTTTTCTTGATTATGTGATAATGATCGAACCTCCTATAGGTGTTTTCATAGAGGACTGGCTATATGAGTTTGTCTTTTGGGGAACAATTGTGCTAGTTGTAACGGGAATGGTGGCAATTTTTTGGTATATCGGTGGGGAATGGATAATGAAATTCAACAGATGGGAAAAAGTAAACAAACGGTCATGGTGGGGATTAGGTCTTGTCCCAATAATTATAGTAATTGTCGTGGCTTGTGTGATAATCCCTCCCCCTGATATAGGAGCATGGTGGGCTTACGCGATCTATGTCTTTAATGGATTACTTTGTTATTACTTGACTACTGCTTTACTTTCACCAAATTCAGTTAAATATACTCCTGTATTGGCGTCCAAAATCAGGAAATGGTGATAGGCAATTTTGAATTACTTGATAAATAATAAACAAGTGTCTTGGAGGTAGCAAATATGAGCCATTATGTAATAGGTATTGGAGGAACCGGTGCTAAGATCATAGAATCACTTGTTCATCTTACATCTGCTGGTTTGATGCCGAGCGGAGATCTCAATATTCTTTTCGTTGATCCTGATGAAGCTAACGGAATCCTTGAGCGAGCGAGAGTAACAATAAAATCTTATATAAATTGTCATGAAATCCAGAGAGGTGATATCGAGCTATTTAGGACTAAAATAAGTACTTTTAATCCGGATTTTTGGTCACCTTTGGCTGGTCATTCAAATCCACGATTGGATAATTTTTTACTATATAATACTCTCCCCAGAAGTGCGGCTGCTTTATTTGATGTTCTTTACAGCGATGAAGAAAAGACGACCGAACTAAATATGGGCTTCAGGGGACATCCATCAATTGGTTCTGCTATAATGGCAAGTACTGTGAATTCGGGAACTTCTAATCCATGGTCGGATTTTATGCAGAGAGTAAGGAACGAACATGATAAGGGAGAAATGGTTAAGATATTTTTCTGTGGTTCAATATTTGGAGGCACTGGAGCATCAGGATTTCCGACAATTGCACGTTTAATCCGTAATGAATTGAAAGAATTTAAAAATGTAAAACTTGGTGGGTCTCTTATTTTGCCTTACTTTTCTTTTACATCCGGAGCATGCACAGATTTAAGAGCTAGTTCTGACAACTTTCAAATGAATACACAGGTCGCATTAAAATATTATCATCAACAAAATGCTGTTGATGTCTTTAATTCTATCTATCTGATCGGAGACGAATCTAGGGCGTCTGTGGAATTTCACCTTGGCGGAAAAGAACAAAACAACGATCCACATTTTGTAGAATTATATGGCGCATTAGCAGGTATTGATTTTTTTAAAATAGATCAATCAGATAAAAGAGAATGTGTGATGATAGCCAGAGATCAAAGCAACTCGATGGAATGGAATGATCTTCCTCTTGAAATAGATGACAAAAAAAAGATAGAACAAGTGACTCGTTTTGCCTTTGCATTTCTTCATGTATATTTACCAAAGATAAATGATATTAAGAAGCATGGAAAAGAATGGACAGCACCTTGGTATATAGATCTATTTGATCGGAGTGGAGTTTCAACAAAAGACAGTAATAACAAATTAGAATATCTCGAAGACTATTGCAAAAAATTCCTGACATGGCTTGCACATATTCAATATTCAGCTGTTACTAATATTGCAGGTGACATTCCAAATTCAGTAGTTGAACTTGTTAATTACCTCGCTTTCGCAGATATTAAAGCAGATATTAAAGATGACAAAAGATTAACGCTTAAAGACCCAAGTTACTTTAATAATGAGGAATTTTATAGTCTAATCTTGCCAGCAGGAAAAGAGGATAGAAACGTTCTTAACAAGCTTTGGAAGTATATGTGCAGTGCCAAGGTGAAGGACAAAGAAGCCGATGGTGTTGGAAAATTCGTCAATGCACTTTATACTCAATGTGGAAAAATTCAATAAATATGGCAAGGAGGAAAATAAAAATGCAACCACTTCTTCCAAAACTTCATAATGATGAAAGAAACACATTATCCAACTTTAATCAGAGAGGGGTTTGGAATCGTAGAAATGTTAGTGAAATTTATAATCTCAGTAATAGTCTGCTCGTAGATAGGATAGACCTAGATAATATAGACAGTATTCCAAATATCTGGGCAAGACCCATATTATTTGAAATGGCACTTTATGACAATAATCATTTACTTCATAAACATATATTAGGCGAATGGCGTGGTTTTTTGGCAATGTTGGCTTTGAGGGAGATCAGAGGACTATCTAATCGTTTAGGAGCCTCTCATATTCAATTACCCCTAGATGATAATGCTAGGGCAAGTGCTCCGGAGTTCTTAAATGTCTTAGAAAAACTTATTCCAATGAGATTATTGGCAAATGACACCACTTGGTATAATCTTTATGTGATACTATTTGATAACCAGGCGATAGGAATGACATCTCCGACGACGCTTGTTTGCACTGCTACCGATTATAAAGATAGGATAACTGGTGTATCTTGGTTCGAAGATGGATTTCTCAGAGACCCGATCTCTCATTTAACCCATGATGAAAAAGTTGGCTTAAAAAGCTGGCTGGAACAGCTTAAGAATGATATAAATACTGGTGAGAGAGCGATTAATCGCAATCTATGGAATAGTTTACTAGGTTTATTCAATGAATTTCAAAAAGATTTGAATGTCAGCTTTCCAACGAATCCTGTTTCACTTGGAAACAATATGGGGATGAATATCGGTGTTTTTCAGTACTTAGATAGACCAATTAAACCTGATAATAGACCATCTAACGTTATTCTCAGACCTAGGGGCGGTATTTCTAGACCATCAATATTAGTAGTGGATAGGTCTATTGCTAATCAATGGAACGTTCGGCCTATGGAGGTTGTAGTTTACGAGACTACAACGTTAGAAACATTTCCGTATGGAAATCCAGGAGCTTTTGTTACTCCTAATAACCTCATTTTGAAACACAATGTAAAGAATGATTTCTTCACTGATAAATTGTATCTTCTGGATCAGAAAGATGTTTTCCCCGGAGCTAGAGATCAATATACAGTCCAACATGACGACAAAGCGAAAATCCCTATTTTGCCTATTAAATCAGAACTACTAGATTACCTATCGCCTGATGAATTGACCAAAAGGATTAGGTTTGAACAAAGCACAGATAGTATCAAGGTCTCTTTAACATTGCCTTTATCTGGATTAAGTAATAACAGAGATTTTAGGATAGAAAAAGAATATAATACAATTGGGAATGATATTGTTACTTTATCCAATGTTCCAGTTGTTGAGGTATGGCCTAACTTTAGAAGGGAAAAATGGAAAATATATTATACATATTTTGAAGCTCAGGAAAAATCATTCCGCGTTGAACCATTTGCACCGAACAATACTCTCGAGAGATACGATATTAATACAAAAACTTTTTTTGTAAACACATCTTTTCCAGAAGCGATGATATGCAAATCAGAGGAAAATGATCAGGAAATAGGACTGATTTTATTAAGACTTCCTGAAAAAATTACAGCACGTGCAATGACAAGTTTAAAAATAGGGGTTGATTTTGGGACCTCTGGAACTACCGTTTATGGATATGACAATCATGCATTCCCAATTAAATTTGCTGATCGTCTGTTTAAGGTTACGGAATCAGGCGTTAATAGAGCAAATTTATATGATAATTTTCTACCGACGCAAGACATGGAAACTCCATTTTTGAGCATATACCATGATTTCGGAACATTTACTCAGCCACCGTTAAAACCATTAATTGAAGGACATATATACTTTCTGTCTGATTATAGACAATTTAACGCTGGGAGAAAAGATATCGTGACTGATCTCAAATGGTCAAAAGATCCAAACATAAGGATCCGCACAAAAGCTTTTTTGGAACAGCTTTGCTTACAATGTTCTGCTGAGGCTGCGGTTAGAGGCGTAGACCAAATAGATTGGTTTTTCTCATATCCTGCTGCTTTTTCAACAAAAGACTTATCAGATTTTAGAACAATTTGGCAAAGTATCGTAAGTAGTTGCGAAAATGTGACAGGCATAGGCATAGCAGGAACTGCACCTAATGAAGAACCAGAAAGCATTGTATTAGCTCATTATTTTGCTAATAAAATGAAAGCTCCACTTGCGACAGGAACGGTATGTATAGATATCGGTGGAGGAACTTCTGATATTTGTATCTGGCAAAATCTAAAGCTTTTATGGCATGCGTCATTACGTTATGCAGGTAGAGACTTGTTTTTAGATTTACTTTATCATAAACCTAATTTTTTGAGTATTTTTGGAATAGATCAAGTAGTTCTCCAAAGGTTACAGGAACTTAAAGCAATAGGGAACATTCTAGCCTTTTATACTCAGGCAGATGCATTGATCAAGGACGAGGGTGATACTTGGCTTAATAATCTTGTAAATTATAATGCTGAAAACGATGTTCAAAAATTCAAACAGATCATTGCAGTTGGTCTTTCCGGTCTTTTCTATTATATTGGCTTGCTTCTCAAGTATTTGAAAGAATCAGATAGCTATAAAGAACAAATGCCAAACATATACATAGGTGGAAACGGCTCAAAAATATTTGATTGGCTGAATGCAGGTCATTTTTCGGCTAGAAGTCCTATAAACGAGTTATTCAAAAAAGTTTTAATCAAATCATCTGATTTTAATTTAATCAAATCATCTGATTTTAATGTAAACAATAATGTAGCATTTATAGAAAAAAGTTTGGACCCAAAGCAAGAAGCTGCTTATGGATTGGTTCATCTTAACATTAACCTAACTTGTCAGGTAAACTTTCTTAATAACAACAGAGTTGTCGCAGGGGAAAATTTTTATGAGAATGGTCAAGAACGCGAATGGAATGAAATAATATCTGGTGATAGAATGTCAAAAGGATTAAAACCAACTGAACAACCACCTTGTTTAAAAAATTTCTTAGTAGAATTTGACAATTATGCTAGAAGCCCAAACTCAGTGATACAACCAATAGATGCTGATATCAATTTGTTGGTAAATAGCGTTTATCAGGATTTGGCAGTAGTGCTTGCAAACTTCGGAGAGCTAGATCCCAGTGAAATAGTTGTTGAGCCTTTGTTTATAAGCGAGCTAAAAGCTTTGATAAAAGAACTGACCGGAAGATGGAAATAATTTCCCGACGACATTTATGGATATTTTTACTAAAAAACTATTTGTAATAGGGCAAGAAAACGCATTTCCTGGTGCAAAAACATCCACCGAGGTTGTTAATTTCCAGAAACAGGTTTTTCTTGTTTCCTATTAGCTTTCAAAAGAGCTAAATATGTTTGATATTGAAATAAGCCCGTTGTCCGAAGCAGAGATAGCATACGGATTAGTATGTGGTGGGATAAACCCTAGATACTCAAGTAGAGAGAATTTATTTCAGAGAGGAAACCCAGAAGATTGGTATGATAAATTATTTGCTTCGACAGATGAGCCAGATATTCCATATGGAATGAATGACTTTGATGATTTTCTTAGCTTCCTAAAAGATTCTAAGAATTTGCCAACCAATTTTTCAATAAGCAAAATAGAGCTTGGAAGGAATATACTGCATAGAGTCTATGAAAGATTAAATTCTAAAATAAATAACGCTAATAATTTTGTAATGTCTTCCGAACCATCTTTTATTGAAAAACTAAAAATACTTTTAGAGGAGAAGACTAATGACTGGTTATCTGAGAAGATTTAACAATAATAAACCATTAATCTTTGTATTCACGATTATGATGTCATTGTTTCTTTTGGGGAATAGTCCATTAAGAATAGAAGGCTGTAAAATACCAAGAAGAGGTGTATCCAGTTTAGAAAGGAGACAGACGTCATTATCTTCGGATCAGGAACCACAGCAAAAACAGATAGCTGAGGGACAACAAATAAGTGAAGAACAGCAAATAAATCAGTCATCAAGTGAAACTACCAATACGGAAGGAAAAAATAATATTATCGAAAAACTTTTATATTTAAATCTTTTCTTTGTTTTGACACTGTTGATTTTCGCGATAGTGGACTTTTTATGGCATAGGAATTTGGCTAAAGCTATTTCATCTTTGGGAGGGGGACAAGTTTCAAAAAGTGATATAAATACCCTTAAATCTAGTATTACTGATCTATTTAAGGAACTAGAATTAAAGATAGAAAAACTACAAAATGACAAAAGATTGAATAATGACAAAAGCTTAAATAATGATATGGTCTCACCGGTAAAAATACAAACAACTGAGATAGAAAAACCTCCATTAGAGCAATTTGTTGAGCTTTATAACAGATCTGTCAAAGATCATAGTATTCGTAGTGAGTTTAATAATAAATACAGACCTATTCGGATGGGAGTTACGAACTTTGAAGCCCGCCGTATCGATCTCAAAGTAGAAGCCTGCTTTGAAAACTGGGAATCTGGTGATTACCTAATCGTTGAACTTGAATTGAATGGAGAGCCCAAATATGCCTCTGTCCCCCGTTTTGATCTACCAATTCAAGATGTCAATTATAGTATTGGTGCTATTGGAATGGTATTTAAATGCCCAGGCTATAACCCAAAACTGCAATATATTGACGTGTTAGTTGTTTCCCCTGCATTTTTTAAGCAGGAAAAATCAAGTAATCAATGGAAGCTTGAGACCCAAGGTGAACTAAAACTTGGTCAAGGTAAGCAAAAATAAACAATTTTAAAAGGAAGGAATGTTTATGAAGATTGCAAAATTGGTTCTATCTCTATTGATTATTTTATTTATATCTGGTTGTGGCGGATGGACAATGTTTGGAACTGTCATAAGGCAGGATGGACAAGGCGTTCCTGATGTATATGTGTCGTTAAAAGAGCAGACCTCTTCTGGATTCCATACTCAGATAAAAAGCCCAGACAAAGTTGAAACAAAAACTGATAGTATGGGATTTTTCAGATTTGATAACCTTAACAAGGGGAAAGAATATGGTATTTTTTTGTCCAAAAAAATAAACAATGAGGAAATGCTAAGGAACATTTCTCAGGAAAATTACAATTTCAAAAGATTTAAAAGTGAGCAACTCGCCAAGATGAAAGTTACAGAAATAGCAATAATTAAAGGCAAAGTAGCTGGAGTAAAGGCAGATAAATTAATTTCTGGCAAAACAGACGATACACCTATAAAGAAAGACGATAATCAGCAACTAGAACCAATTAGCGAAGCTATTATAAAATTGATAAAAACTGATAATCAAACGGAAAGAATTATTCTCGGTAATCTGTCGACAAACCCCTATGGTGAATTTGCAATTAGAGATATCAATGAAAGTGGCAGTTATCGTTTAGAAATAAACAAGAATGATTATGAAAAAAAATTCATAGATATCGATATAAATATCGGCGAAGTGAAAGAATTAGGTATAATAACCATTCAAGCGTTGCCTTCAATTGGCATTATCACTGTTGCCAATATTGATCAAAGATTTAAATCTGACCTAGACAATGAACAGCTAACAGAAGAACTTCGGCAAGAGCTTGCTAAAACTGGTATTGATTTAAAAAACGCCAAAATTACCAAAAAGGGAGAATTGTGGTGGTTGTTAGAGTGTGAAAAAGAGGTTTATACTATAAAAGAGGTCAACGACTTGTTGCAGATACAAATAGAACCTTTGTTAGATGAAACTTCAAGTGATATTGAAGGTGAAAGCCCAAGAATAGGGCTTTAATATAACATTTACATTTAGAAGGGGGTAATTTCATTGAAGATATGTAATATAAAGTTTTTTCATATTTTTACAATTATGCTATTTTTAGCTGTCTTATTTAGTGAGGTAAGTTGTGAAAGACCTGTCATAGAAATCTATAAGCCAGAAGAAGAAACGTATATTACGAAGGACGGAAACGTTGATGTTAGTGGAGCTATAAAAGGAAGATCACGCGGGATGAAACAAATAGAATTTGTCCTTGAAGATAAAAATGGAGAAGAGATCACTCCTTGCGATCCGGTCATACCTGAACGTGATAGAAGCTTTGAAGCAAATTTTCAGATTGATAATCCGGGAAAATATACTTTAACTGTTCGTTTTGTAGGACAAGAGGATGGTCCTAAAAGAATTATCATTTATCCGAGCCCTCCAAAATTTCTTGTCAATGACATACAGCAACCAGATGGATATATAATTAAAATTAAAAAGGGCGATGAAGATAAGATAAAGATTGAAGTCCGAGATGAGGATGGCGATCTTGACAAAGTAACTGACGGGAAAAGAGAATTCCCTGTAATCGACAACGAAGTTTGTAAAATAGCGAAACTTACCCCTGATATGGGAGACAATATATCAATTATTGCAATAGATAAACAGGATAATATAGTTAAACTTAATATAAGTATTTCGGACTATAAAGATAGCAAAAAAGTTTTGGATAGTGAACCCGTTGAGCCTATTGAAAAAACAAGTCCACAACCACCTCAAACTTCAACGATTCCTCAACCGCCACCTGATAAAACTCCTCCGACATTTGTTTATGATGGGAAAGAGCAACAAAATGGAGCAACAATAATATTAAAGGCAGATGAGAAACCCGAAATTGAAGTCAAGGATAATATTTTAATTGCAGAAGTTGATGGTAAAACTATCAATAGCGGAATATATAAAATAGATATTTCCACATTTAAAGAGGGATTCAAAACGATTGTCGCAAAGGATGGTTCTGGGAATCTAGCAAGGTTGAATATAGTAAAGGATGTAACTCCTCCAAATTATGAAGTTAAAAGCCCTGTATTAAAAAGAGCTGAGAATAAACTGTTCATAAAAGACGGCGATGACCTGAAACTAGAGTTTAAAGATAATTATCGGCTATCAAGAATTACTATCAATGATGAAGAGACAAGATATAATGTCAATGAGATCAACATTTCGTCGGAAAAGTTGAAAAGTGAAAACAAAATAGATGTCTATGATATGTCGAATAATGTATTGACTTTAAATGTAGTCAAATATGTTCAGCCTATATTGACTATAGAAAGTCCGAAAAACAATTCATTAACCAATAGCAACCAAGTTTCGGTTGTTGGAACGGTGAAAAAAGGCTATGGGAGAAAACAGATATTTATAAATGAATTGTCATCACCTGTAAGCGATGAAAAATTCAGTGTTGTTATGAAATTAGAAAACGAAGGCGAAAATATAGCTAATATATACGTTAAAGACGAAATAGGGCAATCCGGTACCGTGAAAATCAACATAGTAAGGGACACAATCCCCCCAAAAGTTGAAACATCTGATAATGTTATATCAATAGGAAACTCAATTGTAATAGTAGAAAAATTGGGACAGAAATCACAAGAGGTCAAAATATCTGATCGTTCCGGAATTGGTAAAGTATTAGTAAACAATAGGAATTTAAAGTTTGATAGTAACAAATTTGATATACCTTACGATATTCTGTCAGATGGGAGGGAAAATACTATTAAAATTCAAGATTTGGCTGGTAATGATATAGAAATTCCGACTAGATTCAATAAAAATGTTGATACAATTTTCGAGCAAGCAGTTAAATGTTATAAAGAAAAGAAATATGAAGAGGCATTGAAATGGCTAGATAATTATGAGAAAAAAAGACCTGGGCTACCAACTACAAATCTATATAGAGGTATGATTTATTACGAAAGGAAAAACTATCAAAAGGCAATTGATTACTTGGAAGAAGCTTATGCAAGAAGGTCCTCCTATGATGGACGCGGTCCAAACATAGAATATAACCTATTCTATTGGGGGGCAGCATTATACGAAATGATAAATGCTCAGACATCGACTATACCTGCGAGCAGAGAAGAGAGAGAAAAACAAAACGCAACAGTATCCAGATTGCTTAATAAAGCTATGGACAAGATAGATCAATTTCTTAACTTTACGCAGGCAAAAGAAAGAACGCCTAATCTATACGAATCTGCCGTTAGAATGAGGAATGATCTATCAAATATATCAAAATCAATCAGCATATCGTCACCAAGATAATGTCAGTGAGATACTATATTTTTCGCATTGTTGTTGAAATTCTAAACTTTTGGGAACTGTTATGAAGAAAATATTTTTCATTTTGCTATTAATACCAGCTTTTTTTATAGTTAAAGTAACGATATCTTATAACAATGGGTTAGTCTCAGATTACCCTGGGGATATAGAATTTTCCCCATCGTTTGATGATATTAATCCGATCTGGGGACAAGATGGATTGACATTGAGTTTTGAACGTATTTACAAATCAGGAGAAGGAAGGAGCGAATTATTTCTGTTTTTACCTTTTGGTGAGAAACCCACTATAAAATCAATACTAGCAGACTATGAATCAATAAATGGAAGAAACTTTTATAGTGGCTTTTGCTGGGTTGGCATCGAAAAAAACATTCATAAATATATTTATTCTATTGGTCCAAATCTATATATTGGTCAAACGGACTTCTCCGACAATAAACCAACCAAAAATGTCCTTTTCTCGTCTGAGGACGGTGGGAATAAATATGCAGATTATTCAGATAAAAACAAAATGGTTGCCTTTATATCGGGCATTACAGGAAATGGTGATATCTATGTGAAAAGACTTGATAACAATGAGGTTATAAGGATAACTTATACCGACTTTCTTGAGTCAAGTCCAAAATGGTCTCCAGATGGCGAAAGTTTAGTCTATTCCTCTCTTATGAATGGGAATATGGATATATATGTAATAACGAATATCAAAGATGTTGTGTTGCAAGGTGCAAAAGCAAATACAGTCCAATTGACAAAATCCTTTTTAGAAGAAACGAATCCCACTTGGTCGCCAGATGGAAATCTGATAGCATATTATTCTCTACGCAATAAAGTAAAAGAAACTAGTGCGAATGTTCCAAAATTTTTAGAAATTAATATTTTTGATATAGGTGTGGTTGATTTAAAAGGAAAATCGGTTATTGTTGTAGAGGACGTATATAGACAAGAAAAAAAAGGTCCAGTTTGGGTAAGTTTTCCAGAAGTTCAAGATCAATATATCTTTTTCGTTCGTAGCGAATATAAAAATATCGAAGCCATCAATGTAAGTCAATATTTGAATTATGGACAAATTGATACTAGCGTGATTACAGGACTTATTGGTTATAAATTTGGCAATATAACGGACATAGATTGTAAGGTATATAAAGATGAAAAACTAGGACATAGATTGAATTTAGTGTATTCAGCTATGATAGCGAATTTTCAAAAACGGATCTATTGTGCTAGTATTAAACCTTTTATTGAAAAAGAAAAAAACAAAATTGATTGGAATTTTTATTCTCAACATTGGTTAGTGGAAGACAAAAAATGGGAAACATATCCAAAATAAAAATAATCCATCTATTGTGCTTGATCCTAATTATGAGTGACAGTAGCTTTCTGAGCAGGTCTATAATCGCTGATACCGCTCGGACATCTAATATAGAAGAACTAATGAACAAAGTTAAGAGAGCAATTAATGTGGGAAATTACAACATAGCGGTTAGATATTTAAATGAATATATTAAAGATAGTGAAAAAAAAGGGAAGCCATCACCAGAGGCATATTTAATGATGGCAGATATTCAAAGGGATAAACTCAAAAACTATCCAACTGCGGTCCAATTTTATAAAAAATATCTAGCCATTACTGATGCTGAAAAAATCAAAGGTTTAGAAGGGATCGCAAAAGCTTATTATGATTGGGGTGTGCTTTATAGTAATTTCTTCAATTCATCAGTAAATTTGCGTCTCAACTATTATTCGTTTAAGCTGGAAAAAGCTAAAAAAGTTAAAATTAAGCTGGAAAAAGCTAAAAAAGTTAAAATTGTAAATGAACTTGAAATTGATGCTATTAACTTCTATAGAGGTTTAGAAAACTATTTATACGGAAGATTTGACGATGCTATGAAAGATTTTACGAATGTATCTGATAAGAATTCCCAATATAATATCTTTGCAAAAATTAAATTAGCTGGATGTTATTACAAAAGTGGGCAGAAACAAAAAGCAGATCAAATGTGGTCAGGTATAAAGAAAAACTATGGTAAGGATATTTTGATAGAAAGCGAGATAATAGTTACACAACTAGAGTCTAACATATATTCCATAAAAAAAGAGGCAATGAAAAGACAGCAAGAGATATCCAAGTTGCTAGATCAACAAAAAAACATGGAGGAATATTATAACAAATTAAGACTGAATCTCGCATTGATTTCCCTTTTAATTGGAAATTCTGATGATGCTTATGGACAGATCAGAGATTACGATCCAAAGACCGCAGATACAAGTTTAGGAAATGTAAAATTCTATCAATCATATATATATAAATTGTTAACTCAATTATGTTTCAACGAAGCAAAAAAGTATTATCAAGAATGTATTCAAATAGAACCGAATAAATCGGATTTGTATAACTATAACATAGGTATATGCTATCTTTTAGTCGGAAAATTTGATGACGCAATTGAAGTTTTAAAAAAAGTTTCAAGAAAGCCGCTTAAAGATAAAGCCCAAGCCTATTTGGCTGTCTGCATTTACAATAAAGGACAAAAACAAAAAGCGATTGAAATGTTAAATAGTCTATCAAAAGACAAAAATAAAGAAGTGCTTGGAGAAATTGGGTATGCTTACGCGCAAATCATCGTCAAATTGGAAGAAGCGCTATTGCTTGCTCAAAAAAGCGGCGATCAATATAAAATAGGTTTTGTTCATTTTCAATTAGGTCTCAGAGAAAAGGATGATACGAAGAGAAATTTGGCATTTGCTGATGCGATTAGAGCAATTGATAAATACCGTGGAGAAGTAGATTATTCTCTTGATAAAAATGACCCAAATGCCCTTATTACTTTAGCAAACCTCTATTTTTATAGAAACATATTTGATGAGTCTGCCAGAATATGGATGCATTTCAATAGTAGATATCCCCATGTTTACCAAATTGTTAACGTTTTACAGTTAATCAACGAGACATGGCAGATGAACCCTAAGGATAAAATCCGTCTCAACTGGATAAACCAGTATGCTATAAAATTTTCTTGATTTTTATTTGTAACGGTTGGATTGTTTATCCGTATTCATAAGAGGTATAAAAGAAGATCTTGAAATAAATCTTAATATAGCAATAATCTATTATTCAGATTAAGGGGAGGCAAGATGAATACTACAATATTTATTAACAGGTCAATTTTTATAATATTGTTTTCGTTATACTTTGCCATTTTTTGCAGAATTGTAAATAGTCAAAATCCAGTAACCTTTGAATATGCAGAAAGGGAAAATGTCACAACTATTGACCCCTTGTCTTACGATTTGGATAATATCTCTAAACGTTTGACTGTGCTTTTCTATAATAAACTTGTAGGCGTTGATTTTAGTGGCAGGATGTCGCCCGAATTATTGGAGAAACTTGAGCCGATATCGATTAGTGGGCTAACATATAGATTCCGTTTGAAGCCAAATATTAGATGGGTTGGATATAATACTCAAGTTGGTGAAGTTGCCATAGTTAAAGAGCTTACAGCTAAGGATGTTGTTTATACATTTAATAGGATTAAGAAAGAAAAAACCAGATACAAAGGTGTCACAAAATATATATCAGAAGTGAAAGATGTTCCAAACGATAGGTATTTAATAGAATTTATATTAGAAAATAACGATAGAATCAAACTTATGGGCGAAAATGCAAGACAAGATACTCTCCTGAGATACCTTGATTTCCCTATCGTTCCAGAACCGTTTATTGCCAAAGTGCCTCTTGCCGAAATTAAAGGAACAAATATAATAAGCACTGGTCCTTTTGTTGCTGCAGAAGAAACCGCCCAAAGCATCAAACTCGTTAGAAATCAATACTATTTCAAGAAGCCATTGGAGATAAACGATCCAAATGGAAAAGCCATTGAACAAGTTTTTATGGAATATCATCCTGACATTCGTCCCACTATTGATTTGCTTGTTTTACCTTCCGCGAAGAACTTAAAGCTAAACATGATTGCAGACCTTCCGGTTGAATATTTCAACGAGGTATCTAAATATGGCAATATTTCTACTGATCGGCATGAAACCAATAATTTCAGCTTTTTTGCATATAATTGTAAATCCGTATTCAGCGACGTAAAAGCCAGATTGGCATTTACATATGCAGTGGATAGGAAAAAAATGCTTGAAATCGTTTATGGAGATATTTTTTCTGTCGAAGGAAAACCTATTGAGGACCTAGTGGTAATTAATCATTGCGGTCTTCCACCAGACGAAAGTCCTCCAGTAAGCGATATGGATATAATAGATTACAATCCTCAAAAAGCTATGTCTCTGCTAAAGGAGGCAAAATTTTCGACAAATAGACAATTAAAACTGCTAAGATGTAAAGGTAGTCCTAACGATGATAGAATTGTTCGGATGTTTAAGGATTATATAAAGGCTAACCTCAATATAGACGTCGACGTTGACAATCCAGTTACCGTTCTTGAATGGAAACAAAAATTTTTCTCTGGTAATTTTGATATCGCTTACGGGACGTGGATCTTGCCAAAAGATGTGAATATAATACAATCTTTATTTTCCAAATTTTCGGAATTTAATGCTGGGTCATATTACAACGAAGAAATAGAGAAAATGTTAAAAGAATATGAGATATCTAATTCAGACATTGAAAGATTGATAAAAAAACATGAAATGGCTAAGATAATATGTAGGGAGGTCCCGTATACTTTCCTATTTCAATTGCCAAAATATGCAGTGTTTAGGTCCGATGTGTTAAGAAATGTCGTGATTCATCCTTACGATTTCTTTAATTATGTAGAAAATTGGTATATAAAGAGGACTGAATAAAAATATTGCTTTGAAAGATGAATATAAAACTACAAATTATCATTAGGTTCTTTTTAAGCCTGATTATCGCTTCATTATTGATGTGGGGATTGATTAGCCTGTGGATAAGATTGAATGTTGATGGAGGAAATGCATACAACATTAATTTTATTAATGAAAAAAAGATATTCCTTTATTGTTTCATACGTTCTCTGCTTCTTATTTCTTTGGCTTTAATCTTCTCTTTTGCTTTTACCTTATTTTCCTTGTTTATATCGCAAAAAGTCAGTAGATCAAGGATTACAAGTGTAATTAATCAAATTTTTAGAGCTTCGGTTTCGTCTATCCCCAGCATATTCATTGCTTATTTTCTCATTAAATTTGCATTGAAATTTGATATATTTCTGTCTTATGACGACAAAGGCTCCTTAATGCAAAATTTGCAACGTTTTGTTTTGCCAGCTTTGATATTGGGATTTAGCGATGGGCTTTTAAACGATCTAGTTAATTCTTCAGAGGCAGAGATAAATACAATAAAAAAAGAAAATTATCTTAAAATGGCTAGGATAATTGGGATCAATCTGATTGATTATATATGGCGAGATTATGCGGTGCGATTTTCTCGTATCTTTTTTATGAAGGCTTCAGCATTGATCAGTGGTGCCGTCGTTATTGAATATATATTCAGAATACCTGGGCTTGGATGGCTGGCTTTTGAGTCAGCAAAAAATCAAAATATATTTCAACTAATGGCAGTGTTATTCTGCGCGGTTATTATGGTTTTTTTGTTCAACTTCTTATATTACTTCTTTTTTATGCGTTTAGACCCTAGACTAAGATAAGAAAGGAAAGCAAGGCTAAATTGCGTTATAAGTTCAAAATAAGTTTTTATAGGAATGAAATTTTGTTTATAAGTGGTTTTTTCTCCGCTGTCTTCTTAATTCTTGGAGTTTTAGGATATTTGATCCCAGAAAGAAAATATTTACCACCATCAAGATTCACTGAGGAAGAGGTAAATCCCCCTACTTTTCGTAAATATATCATAGTAAAAAAAGAAGGTAAGGCAAGATATGACATAAGACCGGTAAATTATCAACCCGATGTAGATGAAACGATCGTAACCGATGAATATGGGACAATTCAGGTTTTTTCTCCTCATATTTTTGGGACAGATGTATTTGGTAGAGATATTGCTCTACGAACTTTGGTTGCAACAAGAAGCTATCTATTTCCAAGTTTTATTAGCATTGTTTTGTCATTAGTATTAGGTAGCCTTTTGGGAATATTAAGCTCTGATTTATTGAACCGATCTTTTTCAAAAATATTCCCCCAAGCTATTATGGATACACTAGAAGCTCTGCCCAAATACGTTACGATTCTTCTAGCAATAATTTTAATACCGGTGGAAGCCCGCGATTTTAAAGTTGGAATCATACATTGGCATTGTTTCTATTGGCTGGCGATGATATTAGGTCTGCTAAATGCTCCCAAAATTGGAAAGATCGTTGAAGGTAGAATTAATGCATTAGAAAAGCGAGAGTTCATAGAAAGTGCTATTTCGATGGGGCTTTCCAAATTTCGGATTGCGATTAAACACGTTTTGTGGCACAATTGTATGCCATCAATTATAGCTCAAATGACATCAATAATAACAGAGGTCATATTAATAGAAGTGACATTATCTTATCTTGGTGATATAAGTAAAATTTGGGGATTAGACGTTACGGTTGACATGCCATATCCAAGCTGGGGGAACATGCTTATAATGGGCAAAACCGGTTTTTTAGCAGATAAGTGGTGGCTGAGCGTATTTCCATTGCTCTTTGTTATCATTTTTGTTTCAAATATAACGCTCTTTGGTCAAAGTGTAAATAGGGCTTTGATACAAAGACGAATTTTAACCAGTGTTATATCATAAGGAGCAATACATTGTGTTAAAAGTTAAAGAGATCAGTGGTTATGTCGAATTAGAAAGCTCTGATTATAAACTTATCATTGAAGACATAAGTTTCAAAGTTGATGTCAATCAAACGCTTGGTATATTCGGCGCATCTGGCAGTGGAAAATCCTTTACTGCCTCATCTATACTCGGGCTTGTCCCTTATCCCGGTCTGGTGAAGGGGGAAATTTGGTTCTATGACGAAAATCTTATCGAAAATATATCAGAATATTGTAAAATTGATATAAAAAATGACAAAACAAGAATTAAAAAGGACATCAACTGGAACAAAGAATATGAATCAAAAATGAAAAAGATTCGCGGGCGAAAAATCGCATTGATCCCACAAGAAGCAAGCTCTGCACTTTGCCCGTTTAAAAATATTAAAGACCAAATTAAGAAGGCTTATGAAATTGGTAGTGGTGAAAAGTCAAGTGATGATCAGATAGTCTGCAAAATCCTAAGCCTGATTAAGATGGAAGGATATGAAGAATACTTTCCTCATGAATTAAGCGGAGGTGCTTGTCAAAGGGCATTATTTGGCATAATACTGGCTCTAGATCCTAACTTACTAATTGCTGATGAGTTTACAACAGGGCTTGATCCGATATTAAAAAGGGATATTGTCAAATTAATAAAAGATTTTATAAAAAACGAAACCATATTTGATGAAAAAGAAAGAGGATTAATTATAATATCCCATGATCTTGGTATTATACAGGAGTTAAGTGATGATATTATTATAATTGGATCAGGAAGGTTGATAGAAACCAAAACAAAAACCTCATTAATGGCATCCGTAAATCCATATACCAGAAAACTGCTCGATGATGCTGACGTCAAAGGATTTATTAATACGAAGTTATCACACAAAAGCACTGATAAAAACGAATTAATAATGGAAATAAGAGGGCTTAACTTCAGTTATCCTCAAAAAAAATCCAAAAAGATCAGAGTTCCTTTTGCTATAAGTGATGTGTCGCTAGATTTAAAGAAAAATTATATACACGGGCTGATCGGAGAAAGCACCTGCGGAAAAACTACCCTAGGGAAACTAATCACTATGTCAATTTGGAACATAAGCAGTGGATACATCAAATTTTATGGGCAAGAATTTAAGAATAATGATAAGAGTATCTTTGAATATTCAAGAAAAGAGATAAAAAAATATCATAAAGCAGTCCAGATGATCTATCAAAATCCAGACGCTAGTTTGAATCCAGGAATGAAAATAAAAGACATTATAGAAGAGTCAATTAAGATCGGCGAAGGTAAATTAGAAAAAAAAGATATAGAGGAACGTATAAGTTCTTATCTTGATATGATGGGGTTAGATAAGGAGTCTGCTCGTAACTATCCTGACAATTTCAGTGGTGGGGAAAAAAGGCGTATTTCCATAATAAGGACTTTGGCTATAAAACCAGAGTTTGTCATTGCAGATGAGCCGTTTTCTTCATTAGATGCTTCTATAAGAAATGAAATTTTAAATATTTTTCTGAAAGATGCAGAAGACCGTAAAGCCACATATTTGTTTATTATGCACGATATAGATATAGCAAAATATGCCTGCGAAATCATCGCTGTAATGTTGCAAGGACGCATAGTTGAATTTGGAGAAACCGATGAAATCCTATTCGAAAGAAGGTACAATTCCAGTAAAGCTAGGCATCCTTATACAGACCTATTAATATCTGCCCATAATTTCAGTTATTCCAAATACTGGGTAATAGAAAATCTAGATAGACCTTATTATCTTAACGGTTGTATATTTCGCTCTTATTGTTGTGTATATAAAAAATTGAATGATAGCCAAAAATCTAATTGTGAAGACGTTATCCCATTGTTAATTGGCTCTGAAAATCATAAAATTGCATGCCATTTTCCTTGCTAGTAGGGGGATTAATATGCAAAAAGCGATTTTGTGTTTCCTTTTCTTATTTGTATTTTACATCTTTGGTTGGGAAATTGCAAAAACCGTCCGACCACAAGAACCAAGTACCGAGGAAATTTATAAATATGGTGAGAGAAAATTAAAACAGGGATTAGAATATATTAAAGGTGGTAACGATCTATTGTCTTTCTATACGACAAAGGAAAGATTTTTAGAGATAATTGGGACAGAGGAAATACCTTTTGATACATTTCTTTTCTATCTGATACCTGAATTTAAATTGAAAAGGACGCAGTTTTCAAGTATTAGCAGTGATGATTGGAAAAATTTGGTCGAAAATTCAAAAAAAAATAATAAAAATCGTTTGAACGATTTCTTTAAAGAGATCAGAAATTCAGAGATCGTTATAAGAAACGACGAGGTAAACACATTCATTTCAAAATGTCAAGACGAAATAGAAAAAATAAGAAGCAATTACGATAACGGGGCAAAATCTTTGATCGAGGCTATTTTTAATTTCGATCAAGTGATAAAAAATAACCCGGAATTTATTAACGCTTATATAAGGAAAACCCAAGCATACATAGGGCTTGGACTTGACGCAGAAGCGATAAAAGCCTATGAATCCTGTCGGAAATTAGGATTTGAAAATCTTACAATACCTATTAACGAGGTAAAGGAAACTGTTTTTACGCTCGCTGAAATATGTAATACAGGGGTAACTTTGGAAATGGGCGATAATAAACCTTCAATTATTTGCAACTATAACTATGGTCTTGAAATTGTGGAGGAATTTTTTAAAAAAAATGAAGAGAGGCTTATAAAGATGCGTAACGACACTGATTTAGTTGATGAAAGAAGAATTATTAATGATATTGTGAAAAATGATTTTGAAATTATTAATTATTATATCAGGATCGGCAGGGCAAATTCGGCAAAAGACGAATATATAAGGAAAATGTCGGAATACTCAAAAAAAATTGGAATATATGGGCAGAGTATTACAAGTAATATTTCAACATTAACCGAGGATATACAAAACGTTTTTCTCACATTTGACATCAAACTCGTGCCGAATAGTAAAAAGGAAAAACACGAACCTGAAATAAAACTAGCTTTTCTGCCCGATTTTAAAGAGGGAGTTAATGATGATAGGGAAACGAAATCAGGAGATCTTATCAAATTATCCTTTTATTACAATCCTGATAACCCAATGTTATATAGGTCTATGATATCGATCTCCAAACGAATTACAATCAATGAAAATATAAAAAATGTCGGTATTACCATTCCGAAAGGTAGATTTTATATAAAAATGATGATCTCCAAACTTGCGGTCGGATCATCTAGGGTTTTACCTTTAAAAGTTAGGTTGAATAATTATGATCTAATTCCTTCTAAACTAACGCTAGTAGCTAGATATGATTCCTATTCCAAAGGTTTAAATCCGCTATCTTCTCCTGTTAATGTCGAACTTGATAAGAGAGGCAATATCATATACAACAGAAAAACAGAAGAAAAAATAGGTTACAAAAATATTGAAGGTCATTATTACAAAGCAGAAGCAGAATTTGCTATTGATATAAAGCCGAATCATAATGAGTTGACCTTAAAATTAGAAAAAAATGAAATAAAAAGAAATGATTGGACATATCTCATACCAATAGGTGTACTTATGTCTGTTATATTAGCTTTATCAGTTTCCCGCTAATATTTATCCTCTTGATTGAATATGTAAAATAAGTTTTTTATTATTTTTTCTGAGGAAATTAATCGTGTGTAGCTATCAAATCCCTTGTAATATTTTTAAAAACTCATTCCTATTACTTATGATTCTTTTATCACATTTTGGTCTTTTGGTATACGCCGAAGCAGTCGCCGTAGGAATCATCGCAAATTCCAATCCTCAAAATAATGCAAAAGATGTCCCGATATTAATAGATGACTTCTATGTAGAATTCAGTAGATTGTTAGACATTAAATCTATTAAAGAGTCTTTCTTGATTTTGACAGATATAACCGATAAGGTAGCCATTAAAATTCCAATAGGCTTATTTTGGGACCAAATAAATAAAGACAGCTTTCTCAGGAAAATGATTGAAATAAAAAAGGAAGAAGATAGACCAAATCTTGTTTCTAAAATATCAATAACTGTCAATCCTAATTATTGTCTTCTTTTGCACGGGCATGAATACAAAATAGAATTTGAAGGCACATTAAAAGATGAAGAAGGGGAGGAGCTTGACGAAAAACCTGTCGTCAGATTTAAAACCATCGATGCATTAGCAACTGATAGTATTGAGATTCCAGACGATATAGGTTCAAAAGATGAATTTGCTGTAAAAATTAGAGTAAAAAACAACATTAACCGCAAAGAAGTGAATGAAAAAGCAAAAAGAGAAATAATGGGCAATACGTTGAAAATTGATAAAATAGATATAGACGAAGGATTTGATATAAATTTTCAACCACAGGAAATCACATTTGAAAATGTAGGGGAAGTTTATGAAATAAAAGCAAGTTGTATCCGCAAAAAGTCAGATAGCGAAATAATGACAAATAGCATAATATATAACGTCTCAGGTGTAGTTTATGCGTCTTTTGACCGATTCTGGAGCAACAAAGAATATCTTTACACTGAGAATATTCAATTGCCATTTAATCAATCAGAGGCAAAAATTGATACAAAAGTGGGAAAAGATATAAGGACAAATGTAAACACCGAAGAGACTATTCAACTTGAAATGGAATTAGAAAGCAGGTATAGTCTTGACATTGACAAAATTGAGCCATCATTAAAAATCAAGCCTCAAAATGAAAATGCCCCGATTCCTGAAATTAAAAAGGTTTCAGGGAAAAAATGGAGTCTGATCTGCACGTTTGAACCAACAGGTCCAAGTGAGCTTGAATTCATTGTTATATTTAAGGGATATTCCAAGGGAAAATTGCTGTTACAGTCCGAAGGTCATTGCTTTGTTAAAGTCTGGTTGCCATCCGACATAAAAGTTAATTTGAGATCACCAGGTAAAGTGAGTGTTGGTCAGGTCACAAATATCGAAGTGGATATCAAAAATGGCGATAACAAAAATGTGGCAGATGCTGGAGATATTGATATCTCTTTATATATTAAAGATGATCAAAAGGAATATCTGATAGGCGAACAAAAAATACATAAACTTTCTGGGTCGCAGGCTACACAATTGAAATTTAGTTATATCGGAAATCAAGATCATCTTGGAGAGAAAAAAATTTATGCTATCGCCAAATATAAAGATGGAATATCAGGAAAGGTTAATGAAAGAAAATATGAAGAAAATATCAAGATTGAGACCGCGCCAGAAATAACGATAAATTTGGTAGAACCTACTGAAAAGAAAGTTATCGGGATTGACAAAAGTCTTTCTGTCACTTTTAGAATTGCAAACAAAGGTCAAACAACTGTCAAAGTAATGCCACAAGACAATGACCTTAACATAAGTGATTATGGGTTTTCAGTCGAACTGATAAGTAAAAGAGAAATAAAGCTATCAGGATCATCTGAGGAGATTAAATATGAAATTACAGCAAAAAAGGGCGAGGTTATTTCTGGCAATTTTAAAATAAAACTTAAAAAACTTGATCTAGTCAACGAAAACGATGGAAAGTCAATAGAATTGGATTTTCTGAAAGATTTGGGACTTTCGGAATCAGCAGAGATTACAGTTGATATGGACAAACCTGAACTTATGTATGCAATGTGTGAAGATGTAAACGAAAATGGAGTATTGGATTTCGGTGACATTATTAAATTAATATTTAATGAAGAAATAAACACAATGGGACAGAAAATAGAAGATTGCTTCAGTATTGTTCCAAAAATTCAAGACGCTGATCCTTTCGGAAAGGGTGCAAGAATATCAAAAGATGAATCTGACAATAAAGTTTTGAAAATCTTTTTAGGCGAAGAGTCTAGCATAAAAGCTATTGATAGTTATAGTATTAAGGCGACTAATGTATTTGATTTAGCAGGAAATCCTGTGAAGGACAAATCCGTAGAAATACAATTCCCAACCATAATTTCTCTGCCAGCAAGTATAGACAATGTCCCTCCCAAAATTTTAGGAATAAAAACAAATTTTTATGAGGGAAATAAGGCTTCATTACAGTATGTTATATGGCTACGAGTTAAGGATGAACCTCCTGAAACCGCTAGTGGAGTGAATATAGATTCTTTAGAAATTTTTAACAACGATAGAGAGATCAATAAAGATGAATACACTATCATTAAACCTAAAAAAGAATTCAAGGCTGATGATATAATAGATATAAAAATTCTATTAAAAAATCTTACCACTCTTAGCACTCACAGACTTACAATAAAAATTAAAGATAGAAATGAAAACGAAAGCAAAGAAGATATTGAACTTATATTTGAAAAACAGCAAGAAATAGAAATTAAGACATTTCCAAACCCAGTGGCTTTGAATGTCTCTTCCATAAATATTATGTATAAAATTAATGATAAACAAAATGTAAACAATAGTGGTTTGCACATAAATATCTATGATAGTGCTGGATGTCTTGTAAAAAGGTTTATCATTGAGAATCCGCTCTCAATGGACTACTTCCAATGGGATGGGAGGACAGATGCAGGGGAACAACTATCTGCTGGCGTTTATGTCTGTGAATTGGTTTTTGGGAAATACCGTAAATATTGGAATATAGCTATATATCCACACGTAATTAAAAAGTGATATTATGAAAAGAAATGTAATAAAATCGTGTATGTTCATATTGATTTTGATAATGTCTCTTACCTTTGAAAATCTGGTCTGGGCAAATAACAAAGGTGGTGGAGAGGCATGGTCCTTTCTTAAAATTGGCACAGGTGCCAGAGCTATCGGTATGGGAGGAGCTTTTGTCTCTGTTGCAGATGATGCAACAGCCATTTATTGGAATCCAGCAGGCTTGGTCCTCTTAAATGCCCGTGAAATTACTTCAATGACAATACTTAGTTCATCTATGAGATATAATACATCATCAGAGATCGATGGGAAACATCATTATTTTAGCCTTTGTATACCAAGTGAAATTGGAAATTTTGGTGTATCGTTAAATTGGTTTAAAAGTGGAACCATAATACGCACAGAAGGGACAAGCATTTTTGATTTTCATATCATCGATGATGGTGGTAAAAGTAGTAGTGAATGGGCTTTAACTGCGTCTTATGGATTAGGATTGCCAAATCTCAACGAAGGAAGTAATTCGATTATACTTACTGGTTTTAATTTGAGATATATGGAACAAAGCCTATTTGAACTTTCCACAAGCGGGCTGGGATTTGATGCAGGGATCATTATAAAAACCAAGTATAATGAACCAATATGGATACTCGGTAATCCTCGGTTAGGTTTTGTTACAAAATATAATTCTACCAGAAAATGGCAAGGAACTACAAAAATAGATAAATTTGAATATAAGGTTGATAATAAGTATAAAGACCCATCTAGTATGGGATGGGAATTAGGAGTATCCTGTGAACCAAAGCCCAATTTTATTATCGCAATATCTTTGATAAATACCAGTAATGGCTCGCCGTTGAAAATGTCAATAGGAAATGAACTCCGCCTGTTTAACGACTTTTTGGCAATTAGGGCAGGATTAGGCTCTTTAAACATTCAAAAAATTAAAACTCAAAAATATAATCCTCTATATGAAACATGGAAGGAGGAAAAATCAAGCATACTTTCATACACATCCTCATTTGGAATAGGGTTTAATATCCCTATATATGTTGTTCTTAAAATAGATTATGTCTACATAATCAATTCGTTGAACAAAGACCATCAAATATCCATTTCTGCCAAATTCTAGCTTTTTTATAATAGATAAGACAAAAAGATTAATTTTTGTGGAATTTTTGGTGTATATCTAATTGTTATGTTATTTGTTGAAACTCTCCACTCCAATTAAAGGTAATTCAATCAACTTTTTTCTTGAAATTTTCGCTGATCGTGGTATAATATCACACATATAGAACAAAACCCCGGGGTGGAGAGATTAAATATGTGTGAGATCAGCGCCGTAACAGAGGAAAAAAAGAAAGAATTTGAAAAGCTAGCTCTTCAATATATGGACTCACTGTTCAATACTGCATTACGAATGACAGGGAACGAGACCGAAGCTGAAGATCTTGTCCAAGATGCATATCTCAGAGCATTTCGCTTTTTTGATAAGTTTGAAAAGGGAACAAACTTCAAGGCGTGGCTCTTTAAGATCATCAAGAACATCTATATAAACAAATATAGAAAAGAATCGAAAACTCCGCAGATGATGGATGTTTCGGATGCAGAGACATTAGGTTCACTATCAGAAACTGAAACCCCTGAACAACAGATTTTTGATAAACTTCTTGATGATGATATTACAAAAGCATTAGATTCCCTGCCAGATGATTTCCGGCTTACGTTGATTATGTCAGATTTAGAAGGATTCTCTTATAAGGAGATCGCTGAAATACTTGATTGTCCAATAGGGACTGTGATGTCTAGGCTTCATAGAGGAAGAAGGCTTTTAAGAAAAATCTTATATGATTATGCCAAACAACGTGGCTACCTGAAGGGTTGAAAAATATGAATTGTGAAGATGTATGCGAATTGATCTGTGCTTATCTAGATAACGAGTTAGAACCAAAAGATCAAATGCTTTTAGAAAAACATCTGGATGAATGCCCACAGTGCAGATTAGAGGTTAAAAATTGTAAATGTCTCAGAGATCGGTTTCGAAAAGGAATTAAGTACGTTAAAGCCCCAGATAAACTTAGGTATAGAATAGTAAGGGAGCTTAGCAGAATAGATGAATATAGAGAAACTGGAATTCAGGCACTTGATCTTATCCACTGGGGAGGTCATATAGCCCAACTTTATGAAGGGAAAGAAGAAATATCAGAACTGGCTACTCCATATATAATAAATGGATTGGAACAGAATGAGCACTGCGTTTGGATTGTATCCGTTTTGTCACCATCAGAAGCAAAAGATTCTATCGGGCAATTATATCCCGATGGAAAAAAATTTCTGGATAAAGGACAATTGGAAATCATTTATTATAAAGATTGGTATTTTTCAGACGGACATTTTGATAAAAAGGCGTCTATGAATTCAGCTTTTGATAGATATAATGATGCCCTGAGAAATGGCTATTCTGGACTCAGAGTTGCAGGAAATCCTTGCTGGGTTAGCGAAGACGATTGGGATGCTTTCATTGATTTTGAATATAATATAAATAATACTATAACAGATAAAAAAATGTTGGCAATGTGTGCCTATAACCAATGTCAGTATGATAAAAAAAGAATATCCGATATTATTAATGCACACGAATATATATTGTTTAAAGAAAATAATTCTTGGAGATTAAAGAAGCAGACAAAAAATAATAACAATCACGAGGAAAACTAGTCTATGAGGTCTTTCCTGCGATCCTATTGGTATGAAAAAGGAATAGAGCATGGAAACCCATTTTATAATAAAAGATTCAGAGTAAACTCGCCAGAAGCATCCATCCATCCAGATTTTATGTTCCGCAGTGAAGCCAGAGAAAACGGAATGATGCAAATACTCATAGATGAAAATTTGCGTGAAGTTGACCGGGCTTTTCTATATGCTGAACTTTGGGGAGGTCATCCCGGAACTGAAAATAAACGTGTTTCAATAAACGGACGTAATACCTACCAAATTCCAGAAACTGGGACTGCTTATGAAAATTGTTCACATTCCTATCCAATTATACCACTAAAAATCTCTGATCTTGTCAACGGTTATAATGCGATCCAATTCGCTTGCGATAAGGGAAAAAGCTTTTGGGGACATTTCATAGTTGATAATGCCTGTCTAGTAATGATTTTGAAAAATGATCATCCTGATCTAAAAAGATTAGGTCTTACCGATTTTTATCCTCAGATCATTATTTCAGAAAACCCAAATAATGAGACAATTAAGGTAAATTTATCTTGTCCATCATCGTTTATGGAGACAATATCAGAAGTCTATTATTTTGGGCATTACAACAGTTATGATGAAAATGGAAATTGTCAAACAGATGATTGGCACGGGTTCACAAAAGATCGCATTCCAACTGCGAATATCGGAACCATAACTGAACCGCCTTTTGAAATTTCTTGGGATATATCTATGATCCCAGATCAAAATGATATTGCCATTAGTGCATTGATAAAATTTAAAGAAATTCAAAGTATATCCTGCCTAATATCTTCTCCAGACAAGCTCAAGACCCCAAATAGAGGTAATTTAATAAACCTTTATAGTTCTAATAACCTTCCAAAACCTTTCTGGTCAAGAGCAAACAACAAGAAGACCTGTAATATAGAATTAGATATAAAGTCAGATCAGATTGAAAAAGCTGAGATGCATGTCGTCCTATGGGATGGAGGACAAGGGACAATTGGCGAGCCTTTTAAACTCAATGACTTTCCCATTTCAGTCACTGGTAATGGTCGGCATGATGTCCTCTACCGCATTGTTGATATTGACCCAAAACTGCTCAGAAAGGGATCAAACGAAATTTCATTGTTATCAGATACAGATCATCACGGTATTGAAATACTCTTGCCAGGTCCTGCACTGATGATCAGGAGAAAACAATAAAAATATAGAAAGGGATTTATGAGCTATATTGAAAGAGATTTGAGGGGACTATTCCTTGCGCTATTGGTTAGTTTTATAATATTCGGCGTTAGCTTAACGATCATTGGCGCGACATTACCAAAGATAATCAGTGATTTCAATTGGAGTTATATCTCTACTGGGATAGTCCTTTCTGCAGGGTCTATTGGTTATTTTGCATCATCGTTTATATCAGGTATCTTACTTCATAAACTTGGTCCTAAAAGAGTCATTGTCATCGGTCTAGCTCTTCAATTTCTGGGTCTGCTTTTCTTTGCATCAACACCTTTTGTATTGGTAAATTTGTTATTAAACCTTATGATCGGATTTGGTCAAGGAGGAACGGAGGTAGTCGTTAATTTCAGCGTTGTCAGAATAGAAAAAGGCGGCAGAAGTAGATTGATGAACCTTATGCATGCTGCGTTTTCCGTTGGTGCTGTCGTGGGACCTTATATAGTGATAACGCTTATGCGTGCTGATCTTGGTTGGCAAACAATCTATCGGCTTATGTCGTTCATCTCGCTTATTATGGCAGTCATATTTTGGTTTCTTCCTTTTAAAAAACTTACTGGTAACGATGAAAAATCTGATAACAAGGTCAAGATAACTAGTCTTATCAGTAATCCTGTGCTTATCCTGTCATTTTTGATTCTGCTTATATATGTTGGCTCTGAGCTTGGTGTTTCAAACTGGGTGTCAGAGTATTATGTCAAATATTTTGGTTCTTCTGTGAATATTGGGGCATTGATGGTCTCTATATTCTGGATAGGTTTATTAACTGGAAGGCTAGGAACATCTCTTTTTTACAAAGGATCAAGACCAGAACTTGTTGCCCTTTGTTTAGCTACAACATGCACTGTTTCGCTTATCTTTGCGTTACTTGCAAAATCTCCATTCATCGCAGGAATAGGCTTTTGTATATCAGGACTAGGCTATTCTGCAATCTATCCTTTGATTATGGCTCTTGTAGGAAGATATTTTTCTTATGCTCAAGGCGCAGCAGTAGGGTTTGCCGCGACTGGCGGAGGTATTGGTTCTTTTGTCTTTCCATTCATTATGTCAGCTATTGCCCAAGCCTTTGGAATACACAATGGATTTTTCTTTTATATTGCGTTGAATATATTAATGGTCGGTTTGATATTGGCTATTATCAAACAAGCACAAAAACCTTTGCCTGAAAATCAATAAAGAATTACTTATGATTGATCACCAAGCAATTCTTTTATAAATGCACTTATCTTTGGATCACCTGTGCTTGCGACTTTTCTAAGCTCTGCAATTGAATCTGGGTCTCCCATTTTGTAAAGCGCTTGGATAGCAGTTAATTTAACTGTTCTATCTTCATTTTCGTTTGCTAAGACCTTTTTAAGCTCATCTTTGGCTAATTTTCCACCGATCGTGCCAAGTGTCGCTACTGCAATGTCCCTAACTTTTGTATCTGGGTCTTGACTTGCTTTTAGTAATACTTCGGTCGCTGGTTGACCTATCCTTCCAAGTGCAACACCTGCAAGTAAACGCACTGATAATGACGAATCATGCAGGGCTTGGGCTAATTGATCCAGTGCAGAAACAGGATATAATCTTGCTAATGCCTCTGCGGCACTGCGTCTGACCTCTGAGTCTGGTTCGTTTGATTCCGATAAATGCCAAACCAAAGGTTCTATTATACGAGGATCGTTTATTCTTGATAATGCACTAGCTGCTGACCGCCTTATCCATCTGTCATTGCTTTTTAATGACTTGATTAATGGATCAATGGCTTTAGGGTCACCGATCTCTCCCAATGAAGAGATGATCGTCAGTTTGATACCGCCGATTTCGCCTCTCCTAAAAATAACTCTGTCAGCGCTAGAGGCTTTTTTTATCGCTTTTTTATAGCTTTTTATATCTTTAATAGCTATCTCATCTATGACATGAGTTATAAGATCGCCTTCTTTTATGCCTTCCATACTAGCTGGGCTTCCTTCGACGTTAACCATCTCGAGCTTTTTTACGACAACTCCTTTGCCCGGGACATCTTCTTCTTCAATTCCAACTTTGCCAACTCTTTTGGCAATAATCTCTCTTGATAAGTTTATTGTAATACTATTTGATCCTTGTAACGCTTGGGCAACAACTTGATTATATTGATCAATGTTTTTCACAGGGATATCGTTTATTGTATAGATCAGGGAATTTGATCTTATACCTGCTTTTTCTGCGATACTTCCGGGCTTGACAAACTCTGCAATGACACCTCTTCCCTCTGGATCAGATTTCAATTGGATTCCAAGGTCATTTGAACCATTAACAGTTATGACCTTTGATATTCTTAAAATGGCTTTTTTGTCGTGTTTAAGGGCATCACCCAACGCATTATTATATTTTTTCTTATTATCTATCTGTCTTTCATCTATGATGTCTGATATTAACTCTCCAGCTCTAATGAGATTGTCTGCTGGCGAACCGGGTTTGACAGTTTCTACTATGACACCTCTGAGAGCCCATCTTTGGTCTAAATCAGAACCTAATTCTTTTATGGTTATGCCAACTTTTTGATCATCATAATATTCTTTTCCGCATCCCATAAAGACCGTCAACGACAAAACAATGACGATAATTAAAGAATAAATGCCATATATAGTCTCTTTTTGCATAGAAATTGTCTCCTTTCAAACCTTAATCAGAGCTTTATTTCAATTGGATTGGTTTCCTCTTGTAACATTTCTATAAGGGAATCAACCGCTGCCTTATCCCTCAGTTCTCCTAAGGCTGTTGCCGCATCAAATCTGACAATTAATCCCTTGTTTCGCAATACTTCTATTAGCTTATTTATAGCGTCTTTATTGATCACTGTTATTTTAACGTTACCATCTTCTAGTCCATCCTTGACAAACTGTCTGAACTGCTCAACATTTTCTATCCTCTTTTCGTTGACGACAAAAGATATTACCTGTCCTAATCTTAGACCGGCTTCAACTGCTGGGCTTTGAGGTTTCAATTCGGTGATGATAACGCCTTCTGCGCCATAAGGCAAAGCCTGAACAGTTATGCCTAATATGGGGACCTGCGTTATATTGCCTATCGGTTTTTGATCAACTTTTTGTCTGATATCTTTTTCTGCTTTTTTAGCGGTTGATTTATTTTTATTTATATCTTCTTGTGATTCCGGCATATAGAATTCTGGAACAGAAACAGACACAGTCTTGAACTTATCATCATTAGCCACCGTAAACCTTATTTCCTCTCCTCTGGCGATAGCTTCGTTTACAACATTTTCGTAATCTTGAACAGTCCTAACAGGTCGATCGTTTATATATGATATGATCTCTCCCTTTTCTATCCCGAGTTTACCTGCCTTGCTGTCAATTGTCAGATTTTTCACAACCAATCCATCGTTTTTACTTTCGTCCCATACTATACCAAGGTCATCAAGTTTGGTCGCTCTAACTTTCACGATTTTAGGGATACCAAATGTAACGACCTTGCCACTGATAGCCTCATTTACCAGTTGGCTAAACTCATCAAGAGACCTTATTTTTTTGTTATCGATTACAGAATATATTATCTCATCTTTTTGAATAGTTAATTTCTTTGATAAATCCCCTGGTATATCTTGTATAATCTTTATTCCATCTTCTGATGGGACTGCCTGAATATCAAGTATTGGAGATTGACCATTGTTACCATTGATCTCTATACTTCTTTTTGATATCTGTTTGAGCGCTATAACCGCAGCGCGTCTGACTTCTGCTTCTTCTCCCTTTTGATCCTCGGTTTTAAGTGCGGTGATCCTTTCCATTAAAACCTTTATTGTGGATGGATCGCCGATATCCCCTAAAGCTCTGACCGCACAAAATCTTGTTCCCATTCGTTTGTGTTTTATTATGTCTTCTTGCGTAAGGCGATTTACCACCTCTTTATAATTGCTCAATCTGCTAAGAACCAACGCTGCATCATCACGTGACCTTGAATTCTTTGATTTCAGGGCTTTTACCAATGGCTTTATCATAGGATCAATATTAGCGTGTATCTCCTGCAAAGCCATTATTGCGCTTTTACGGACATTCTCGTTTCTGTCTCTCAAAGCCTCTTCAATAAGGATTTTAAGATATTTTCTTTTGTTGTATTTATATGCTAATACCATCTGCTCTGCTCTACGTTCTATTGTTGCGTTTTCATCATAATATCCAAGAAGATAATGGGCTTCTGCGTTCTCTGGCTCTTTCTCAATAGCAAGTTCAAATTGTGCTACCGCCTTAGCGATCTTGCCTCTTTTGTCAGACTTCACCCATTCTTTCCCTTTTGACAGGTATTCATTTTGCGATCCACAACCAATAATGGCGATTACGGAGATGCAGATAGACACAATGAATAAAATCCTTTTCATAAACGCTTTCCTCCAAAAGACGAAAAGTTTTAATTAAAGCTTTTTCTCTAATATTATTATTTCTTTCTCAACAAATCCCCAACTTTTATATTTCTCTATTAGCTTGCCATCAGAACGGTTTGCCTCTATTTGAAGCGTTTCAACATTGTTTTGCTTCGCCAAATTTGACGCAACCTCTACCAATTTATCCGCAACAAGAGAACCTCTTAGAGGACCTGTTACAACAAGCTGACTAATTTGGGCTATTTTCTTATTTCTTTTATCAAACTCTAACAATATATTTCCAACAGCATAACTATTTATCTCAGCAACTAATCTAAGTATATCGCCCCGATCCATACGTTCAATGTCACGTTTTAGTTTTTTCTCTACTTCTTCTAGTGTCTCTGATGGAAAACAATATGTGTGCAAGGAACTGGCATCGTCAATATTTGCCTTACGAATCTTCAATCCTGTTGTTATGTCAAACACTTGTTCCATATCAGCAACACCTCTCAAAAGGTAAATATTAGCATATCTTTTGTGGTTAAACACTTATCAGTAAGATACACTATCATAGCCTCATTCGTCAAGACTTTTTATTTCAATTTTTTACTTTGGGCTTTATGCATTTTTGGAATCATGAAGGAGATAGACCAGAAAAAGACAGTTTAATTCAAAACTCTTGTCCCAGCCCAGAGAAAAAGCTTGACTAATCTGACAATATATGTGATAATTTTTATATACATTTCTACAAGGTATAACTTAATTTTCAGTTAAGGTGTAAAACAAAAATATCTAAAAATCCTATCATTAGATTGGTATTTCAGGGTAATATAAACGCAGGTAATAAGCCCAAAACGGGAATAGCTTAAATAATGAACAAATTAAGAACGGAGGTAAATTAGATGGCGATAAAAGTTGGTATTAACGGATTTGGACGTATAGGTAGAAATATCTTTAGGGCAGCGATGAGTGATCCTGAACTTGATTTTGTTGCAGTTAACGATATAACAGATGCTAACACATTGGCGCATCTATTAAAATATGACTCATCACTAGGTATTATAGATGCCGATGTGAAGCCACAGGGCAATTCTATTATAGTAAACGGCAAAGAAATCAAAGTTATCGCTGAGAAAGACCCCACTAACCTGCCTTGGAAAGATTTGGGAGTAGAAGTAGTTGTAGAATCAACAGGTCTTTTTACCGATGCAGAAAAAGCTAAAAAACACATAGACGCGGGAGCCAAGAAGGTTATCATAAGTGCCCCTGCAAAAGGTGAGGATATTACAATAGTTCTAGGCGTGAATCATGATAAATATGATAAAACAAAACATCACATAATATCTAATGCGTCCTGCACTACTAATTGCCTTGCTCCTATTGCTAAGGTGCTTGTTGACAGCTTTGGAGTAAAACGTGGATTTATGACAACAGTTCACGCTTACACGAACGATCAGAGAACACTTGATGCCCCTCATAGCGATCTGAGGAGAGCTAGATCAGCAGCTGTGTCAATAATCCCAACAAGCACAGGTGCTGCAAGAGCTATTGGACTTGTCATTCCAGAGTTGAAGGGGAAGATGGACGGTATTGCTATGCGTGTCCCAACTCCAAACGTGTCAGTTGTTGATCTCGTCGCAGAGTTAGAGAAAGAAGTTACAAAAGAAGATGTCAACAAAGCTATGAAAGAAGCCGCAGAAGGCAAAATGAAAGGTATTCTTCAGTATATTGACGAACCACTTGTCTCTGTAGATTTCAGAATGAATCCTCATTCATCAATATTTGACTCACTTTTGACTATGGTTATGCCAGGTGGGTTTGTTAAAGTTGTTTCTTGGTATGACAACGAATGGGCGTATTCAAAAAGAGTTGGCGAACTTGTCAAATTTATCGCTTAACTAGTTATGTAATCAGTTTGGAGGGAGCTATGAATAAACTCGGGATTGAGGATCTTCAATTAAAAGGTAAACGAGTATTGGTTAGGGTTGACTTTAATGTTCCACTTGAAGGGACAAAAATCATTGATGATACACGCATCACATCTGCTATTCCAACAATAAAATATATAATAGAGAATAATGGTAAAGCAATATTGATGTCACATCTTGGTAGACCTGATGGCAAGGTTGTGCCAAAGTATTCTCTCGCTCCCGTCGCGAAAAGATTATCTGAGATCCTGGATAAGGATGTTATTCTAGCTCCTGATTGTGTCGGCGAAGAAACCAAAGCTATTATTGCCAAGATGAAAGAAGGCGATGTCGTCCTGCTTGAAAACCTGCGATTTCACCCAGAAGAAGAAGGTAATGATCCTGATTTTGCAAGAAAATTGGCTGAACTAGGCGATGTTTTTGTCAATGATGCGTTCGGCGCAGCGCATAGAGCCCACGCATCCACTGCTGGAATAACGAAATTTATTTCTCAGTCAGCTGCGGGATTCTTGATGCAGAAAGAGATCGAATATATAAAAAATAAGATTGATAACCCAGAGAGACCTTTTATAGCGATCATCGCAGGGTCAAAAGTATCTGATAAAATAGGTATTATAGAACATCTAATGAAAAGGGCTGATGCAATAATAATTGCCGGCGCAATGGCATATACATTTCTGAAAGCAATGGGCAGAAAAGTTGGCAAATCGCTTGTGGAAGACGATAAACTAGACCTAGCCAGAGATATCTTAAAGAAATCACTCGATGCTAGAATTCCGTTATATTTGCCAGTAGATCATGTGGTCGCTGATAGGTTTTCAAATGATGCAGATAGAAAGATCGTAATGCGTGGTAGAATCCCCGATGAATGGGAAGGTATGGATATCGGACCTGCCACAATAGAACTTTTTAAAAGCGTCCTTGAAGATGCAAAAACAGTTGTATGGAACGGTCCCGTAGGTGTTTTTGAATTTGATAACTTTGCTAAAGGTTCTATTGCGATTGCGAAAATATTGGGCGAAAGTAATGCCATAACAATTGTCGGTGGCGGTGACTGCGTAGCAGCGGTGCAAAAGTCTGGCTATGCAGATAAAATAACTCATATCTCAACGGGCGGAGGCGCTGCATTAGAGCTTATGGAAGGAAAAGACCTGCCCGGTATAGTCGCTTTGACTGATAAAAAATAATTATTGACATAAATGGAGGGTATGATGCGTAAACCAATTATAGCTGGAAACTGGAAAATGAATAAAACTGTTGCAGAAGCGGTTGAACTAGTTAAATCGCTTAAAGACAAAGTTGCTGATGTAAATGATGTTGAAATTGTTGTCGCACCGCCATTTACCGCGCTTTATGCTGTTGCAGAAGCTATAAAAGGCACCAATATTAAATTATCAGCACAAGATATGTATTGGGAAAAAAGCGGAGCCTTTACAGGCGAGATATCGCCAATTATGCTTAAAGATGTCGGTTGTCAATACGTGATAATAGGTCATTCTGAAAGAAGACAATTTTTTGCAGAGACAAATGAGACTGTAAACAAAAAAGTCAAATCTGCACATGAACATTCGCTTATACCAATAATGTGCGTAGGTGAAAAACTGGAAGAACGAGAAAAAGGCATAACAAAAGAGGTTGTGAAAGACCACGTGGTCAACGGATTGGAAGGCTTAACTGAGGAACAAATGCTTTCTACTGTGATCGCCTATGAGCCCGTATGGGCTATTGGGACAGGGAAAACTGCAACTCCTGAACAAGCCCAAGAGGTCCATGAGTTTATCAGAAGCCTAATAGCGGACATCTATTCATCATCAGTGGCTGATTCCGTTATAATTCAATATGGAGGAAGCGTCAAACCTGACAATATCACTCAACTTATGGCTCAAAAAGACATTGATGGCGGGCTAATCGGCGGCGCAAGCCTTGATGCTGATTCGTTTGCAAAAATAGTAAAATTCGGAAAATAATGGTCAATTACCATATAATTTTCAAATAAAAACTGATTAGAGGAGAGATAGCTTAATGGCAATAATTGTAAATATATTGCTTGTTTTATTCATCCCCGTTTGTATATTGCTAATTTTGATGGTTTTATTACAGGCAGGAAAAGGCGGTGGGCTTTCAGGGGCTTTTGGTGGATTAGGAACAAGTCAACCTTTTCTTGGTGCAAGAGGAACTGTCGATTTTCTCAGTAAATTGACAATATATCTAGCAATTGCGTTTATGTCACTTGCACTTATCTTATCTATAACCTATGGACCTAGTAGAACTATCAAAGTTAAAGAGGAAGCTCCGCCTGCGGTTGAAACACAAGCACCTAGCGATACAGCAACTCAAGCTCCAGTTAGCAAACCTGCTGTCGCCCCAACGCAAAAGGCATCAGGAACTTCTCCTGGAACATCAGGCAACACGGAAAATAAATAAAATTATTCCTCTAAATAAATGTCAAATAATAAATTTTGGATACATATCTGATATATGAATTTGCTCGTATGACAGATAATATTAAACTTGAATGGACTGTTCATCCCTTAAAGACCAATTGGAAAATATCAATTGGTCTAATTGCTTTTTTATTTGCTATAATTACCTTGGTATATTTCAGCTTTGATAGTCTAACGTTTCTTTTCCTATCCATAATTTTTCTTTTTGGTTCTCTGTCATCTTTTTTTTTCCGACCACTTATATACTCAATGACAGTGGTATAACGGTCAAATCAGTTTTTCGTAAATCAACAAGGAATTGGAGTTATTTTAAAAGCTATTATCCAGAGAGAAAAGGCGTTTTTCTCAGTCCTTTTCCAGAGCCGACAAGATTAGAAAATTTCCGTGGTTTGTTTGTCAGATTCAATAACAACAGAACAGAAGTAGTTGAATTTATCAAACAAAGGCTAAATAGCCAAAAGGATCACATATGAGATGGTGGGGAAATGATCAAATAAATGACGAGATACTTCCCGAAGATATAAATCCAGAGGAATCTGAAAGAATTCTCAAACGTGTATCAGAAGAAATAGTCAAAAGAAGGCTTACCGCACCCGCGATATTCCTCTTGGAGTCTTGTAGCCCACTGAATTTTATCGGAAGTCAAGCTATGATCGCAATTGAACCATTTATTAGGGCGATTTTTGATCTCCCAAGTTATAGGAAATTTGCTCTCTTGATGGAAGATGATAAAAATGTTAAAAAATTGATTGATATGATTGAAATAGAAAACCATAAACATAAAAAAGAAAAGAAAGGTTCAAAACCTGAAAGTTAAAGTTTTTAAATGAAAGGTGTTAAAAAGGGGAAATTATGAATAAAAAGACATATAAAGTAACAGAGGAATTAGCGGTTGCCTATGAGGTTGATATACTTGTTGTCGGCGGAGGTCCTGCTGGTGTATCAGCTGCATTTTCTGCATCTAGATTAGGTATGGATACATTGTTAGTAGAGCAATTTAATTGTCTTGGCGGAATCGCAACAGCAGGAGGACACGGGCATATCTGCCTTTATTCATCTTGGGGAACAAATGAACGTATCGTCGGTGGTATTACTTATGAGATCGCTCAGAGAGTTATGAAAGAGGGATTTGGCGTCCATAACAATTCGTCGTTGGATTTTGAAGTTGAAGGAATGAAACTTGTCCTAGAAAAAATGGCAGAGGAATCTGGCGTCAAACTACTATATCACACATTTTTTAGCGATTCTATCGTTGAGGACGGAAAAATAGTAGGTGCAATAGTCCAAAATAAATCAGGAAGACAGGTGATCATAGCGAAAAGGATAATTGATTGCACTGGCGACGGCGATGTGTCGGCAAAAGCAGGATGTGAATTTGATTTCGGAGAAGAGGGAACCGGACTTTGTCAACCTGCGACTCTGATGTTTACGATCGGCGGAGTTGATTATGAACGTGTTAGGGCTTTTCGTGGAAGTGATTATAAGCTTGAATGGGTATGGAAAAAGGCTCAAGAAAACGGCGATATGCGTCCTTTTCAAGATCAAGTTATGGGCTGGTGGTGGACTCCGACAAGACCTGATTTTCTCGGGATAAATTTTACCCATATTAACTTCATAAACTCTACAAAGGCGGAGGATTTAACAAAAGCGACAATAGAAGGACGAAAGCAGGCTTACGAATCAATTGAGGTATTCAGAAAATATATCCCAGGAATGGAAAATTGCTATATGGTTTCAACTCCCAATACTGTCGGGATCAGAGAAAGAGTGTAGATCAAAGGCGAATATACCTTAACAAAAGAAGATGTTTTGAGTCAAAGAAAATTCGACAATTCCATCGGCTATGGTTCCTTTTTCATTGATATCCATAATGTATCGGGTCCTGGAATGGATAAAAAGACAATCCGTCCTGATAAAGGATTTAAATATCAGATTCCATATACTATACTCGTCCCGAAGGATGTTGATAACTTACTTGTTGCTGGTAGGTGTGTGAGCGTAGATCATGAGGCACTTGGAAGTTTAAGAGTAATGCCACAGTGTGGAGTCTTAGGTCAAGCAGCAGGGACAGCCAGTGTCCTTTCAATTCAAGAGAATACAACTCCGAGAGGCATTGATATAAGAAAATTGCAAGATATATTGAAAAAACAAGGTTGTATAATAGACGAAGATGATATAATGAAAGCGAATAAATAGATATGCAACTAAGATCTATATTAGCGACAGATTGCGGTAGCACAACAACAAAAGCTATCCTTATAGAGAGACAAGCTGATGAATATAGACTTATCGCAAGGGGAGAAGCTCCCACAACTGTTGAAACTCCTGTGGAAGACGTTACAAAAGGAGTGATCAACGCCATAACTGAATTAGAGGAGATCACAAACAGGAAAATACTCAACAACGGACAAATAATAAAGCCACAAAACGGCAAAGAAGGCGTTGATATTTATATATCTACAAGTAGTGCCGGTGGGGGATTACAAATGATGGTTGCAGGTGTCGTCCGTAATATGACTGCTGAAAGTGCAGAGAGAGCGGCGCTTGGTGCAGGTGCGATCGTTATGGATGTCATTGCTAGCAACGATGGCAGGATGATACACGAGCAAGTTGAAAAGATTCGTCAGTTAAGACCTGATATGATTTTGTTGTCTGGCGGGATAGATGGTGGAACTATTTCACACATAGCAGAGCTTGCGGAGATCATCCGTGCTGCTGACCCAAAACCTCGTCTAGGTGTAACGTATCAACTACCAGTTATATACGCCGGCAATAAAGACGCAAGAGAGGTTGTAAGTGACATTCTAAAACAAAAAGTTGCACTTGATATGGTTGAAAATATCCGTCCCGTCTTGGAAAGGGAGAACCTTATGCCCGCGCGCCTGAAGATACAGGAGCTTTTTCTGCAACATGTTATGGCTCATGCCCCAGGTTATAAGAAGCTTATGGATTGGACGGACGCACCCATAATGCCAACTCCTGGCGCTGTTGGAGATATGATGCAGATCGTCGCTAATACAGAGGGAATTCAAATTGTCGGTGTTGATATTGGCGGAGCAACTACTGATGTGTTTTCTGTGTTTAAGGGCATCTTTAATAGGACAGTCAGTGCCAACCTTGGTATGAGTTATAGCATAGCAAATGTCCTTGCAGAAGCAGGATTAGAAAACATAATAAGATGGCTTCCGTTCCAAATAGAGGAAAGACAGATCAGAAACAGGATCAAGAACAAGATGATCCGTCCTACCACTATACCACAAACCCTAGATGAGTTGATTATAGAACAGGCAGTTGCTAGGGAGGCTTTGCGATTAGCATTTGAACAACACAAATCTTTGGCTGTCGGATTAAAAGGCGTTCAACAACAGAGGACAATATCGGACGCATTTTCACAGACTCAAACAGGTTTAACATTAGTAGATATGATGTCGCTAGATATGATCGTTGGCAGTGGTGGCGTGCTTTCACACGCTCCAAGAAGAAGTCAATCTGCAATGATGATGATAGACGCATTTTTGCCCGAAGGAATTACAAGACTTGCTGTCGATAGTATATTTATGATGCCTCAACTCGGAGTCCTTGCCCAAGTTGATAAAGAAGCATCTATGCAAGTTTTTCACAGGGATTGCCTCATAAATCTTGGCACTTGCATTGCACCTGTGGGAAATACTTCCGAAGGAAAGATTTGTATGAGTATTAACGTCATATCAAACGATGGCAAAAGTATACAAAAAGACATAAGTTTTGGGCAAATTGTCGTTATCCCTTTAGCAGAAGATGAAAAGGCAAAAGTTATAATTTATCCGAGGTCAGGGTTTGATGTCGGATCAGGAAGTGGAAAAAAGTTAGAAACGGAGGTTAAAGGCGGAGTCGTTGGAATTATAATTGATGCACGAGGAAGACCACTACGTCTACCACAGGACATTAATAAAAGGGTGAACAAATTGAAAGAATGGTTTTATGCAATGAATTTATATCCGAGATGACAATCAATCGACGTTCTTTTTGCCTGTTACCTGTTCAATTTCTATTTCTACGATACCTGTCCTAGAAACACATTCAAACGATGGTGGATCAGAATTTCTATTATACTTATCGGTCAAAGCAACAAGGGCTTCCATTTTCGCGATCGGATCATTGACTAGCTTAGCTTTTCCGTTCACTACTACGCTACGATATCTTACGCTTGTATTATCAGCCCTCTTTGTAAGAACAAAACGATCTAATATGTAAACAGAAAAACAGACTTTTGGATCATGCTTGATATTATCTAACTTCTTGCCTTTTAATGCGCAATGAAAATAAATCTTTCCATTATGATAAACATAGTTAACAGGTATTACATAAGGAGACCCATCGGGATTAACAGTAGCAAGAGATCCAATTTGCGCTTCATCGAGGATAGCATCGATCTCACAACGGTCTTTTATCCATACTTTTGACAATTCGGAAATCCCTTTAATTTGTTATCAACAAAGTAGAAACAATACCTACAACCAAAACTCCGCTAACTATAGCAACCCTATGCCATAGTTTAAACCCACCTTTCACTGGTTTATATCTCTCAATAGACCTTAAAGCTCTGTTTTTATTAATTTTGGCTTCAGTGTAATATGGATTTAACTCTATTGCTTTATCAAACTGCTTTATAGCATCATCAAACTCAAATAACTGATAATATGCCATACCAAGAGAATTATAGGCTTCTGCCCAATCTGGAGATAATTCAAGAGCTTTCTTAAACGAGAGCACTGCCAAATTAAATTTACCTTGTTCCATATATTTCTGCCCGAGCGAATAATACATTTCTGCAGAAGATTGAGACAGGGCATAATTAGAAAAAACTAGAACGAATAGAGAAAATATTATAAAAAACTTATATTTCAAGTGCATATACAAAAATTAATCTTCTTTTTTGTAATAATAGAGGATCGCTTGCTTTTGTATCACTAAATTAGGTTCTGCTGGTTCACGTTCAAGTTTTATAGCATATTGATCATACCACGTGATCACTCCAGATACAACTTCACCATTTACTAACTTAATATTCATTGGGGTTTTTTCCCTTATTTGCTTTATAAGGTAATATTCATAAGCTAATGTCCTTTGTGCTGGTTGCTGTTTTTTAGACTGTTCTGGTTGCTGTTTTTTAGGTTGTTGCTGTTGACTAGGATTTCCCGGCATCTCAATACCTCCTATTTAATTTTATTAAATTAACTTGATATTTTATTCTATCATTATTAATGGGTTATTGCAAGGCTGATTTGAAGCATTAATCCAAGCATTCTAAAATTTATGTTATTCAATTACAATCTTAGACAGGTCAGTTTTAGGTTTTGGATATTTCATATTAAGTTCTTTGAGCCGTTTGACAATTGTTTCTCCAACGATGACATTTCTATACCATTTCTTATTCGCAGGTACTATATACCATGGCGCGTAGTCCGTGCTACATTTAGTAAGCACATCCTCATAAGCGTCCATATAGTCATTCCAATATTGTCGTTCCTTCAGGTCTGCTTCTGAGAATTTCCAATGTTTTGTCGGATCATTAAGTCTTTCCTCTAATCTTTTCTTTTGTTCATCTTTGGAAATGTGCAGATAAAATTTAAGAATTACAGTATTATTTTCGACCAGGCATTTCTCAAAGCTATTTATTTGATCGTAACGTTTGCTCCAAACCTCTTTTGGGACAAGGTTATGGACTCGGACTACAAGGACGTCTTCATAATACGAACGGTTAAATATGACAATTTTACCTTTTGCAGGTGTAACTTTATGAGCGCGCCAAAGAAAATCATGTGATAGTTCCTCTGGTGTAGGGACTTTAAAATTTTGGACATCACATCCCTGTGGATCGACGCTTCCCATTACGTTTTTGATGGTGCCATCTTTCCCTCCTGTATCCATTGCTTGAAGCACAATTAAGACAGACCATTTACTTTCAGCGTATAATAGTTCCTGAAGTTCTCGCATCTGATTTTGTATGGATTTTAAAATCTTCTTTGTTTCTGCTTTGCTTTTAAACTCCCCCGTATAGTCTGGATCGTAATCTTTGAGCCTGACCTTTGTCCCCGGAGGAACAATGATTGACTGTGCCATATTTTTTGCTCCTATTCTTTCAATTCAGACTTAATTTTACCCCATAATGAGGAAATTTTATCATTTAGACTTACTGCAAAAGCCGGTGCATCTTCGGTATTAAATACCTCAACATCATCCCAGTAACCATCAAGAACTCCGCCACGATCATTTCGTCCATAAGCTGCCAAACCTATCGTTCCAAGATGAGGCCATTTATTTGTAAAGATATGTTCCTCAGTATCGTCAACAAATATTTTTGCAGTTCCATCTTTATAGATCACGAATTCAAATTTCACCCATCTTGTCTCAAATGTCGTGGTCTTTGTGTGAAACCAAGCATTTGCGACCGAGTCAAAAATGGAATAGTGTTCATCGTGTGCCGGATTGCCAGTCTGACCGATCTGACAAAAATTTGCAGAATCAGTGTCATTAGTCCCGTCTCCGATCAGAAAGTATTGTTGATCAACTTTTATCTTATTTTTCCAACCTCTGTCATAAAACCATAACCTTATATGAACAGGTCTTGGTTGATCTTTAAATACATGCCATACATCCTCCCAGACCTGCATAGACTTTGGCTCCATCTTAAAACAGGTTTTGCCATTGATCGTATGGTTATACTTGTTACTTAGTTCCCAATTAAGCTGACCTGATCCTGTTTTCCAATTGGATTTGGTATAGTTTTCATTTTCAAAATTATCGTAAAATATACGTTCTGCTATGCACGGCATCACGCAGATAAACAAAATCATCAACACCACTAAGCTGAAAAAAATAGAAGATTTCATATTAATCACATCCAATCACTCAATTATTTTTGCTTAATGTCGCCCCAACACACAGCTAACTTGCCATTTGGGCTAACAGCAGATATGGTCACTTCTGAAGTATCGTAGACTTCAAGATCGTCCCAATAACCATCTATTACTCCGCCACGATCATTTCGGGCGTAAGAAGCAAAACCAACAGTTCCAAGCCCTGACCATTTACTAGTAAAAACGTGTTCTTCTGTATTGTCAACAAAAACTTTCGCAGTCCCATCATCATAGATCACGAGTTCAAACTTCACCCATCTTGGCTCGTCAGTAGCGGTTTTAGTATGGATCCATGTGTTTGCCACAGCGTCAAAGATGGAATAGTGCCCATCGTGTGCGGGATTGCCGGTCTGACCAATTTGACAGAAATTGGCTGAGTCCTCGTCAGTAGTTCCATCGCCGATCAGTATATACTGCTGATCAACTTTTATCTTATTTTTCCAGCCCCTTTCATAGAATCTGACTATGACTCTTGCTGGCTTGATTTTGTTAAAGGTATGCCACATATCACGCCAATCTTGCATATTAGTCGGAGCTAATTTTAGACATGTCTTTCCACCAACAGTGAAATTATAAGCAGGACTTATCTCGAATTCGGGATAATTTGCCCCAGCTTTGGGTTTCCAAGCGTTCATAGTAACATCTTTGCTCTCAAAGTTGTCATAAAATATCCTATTAGCCGAAACATTTAAAGAGACGGACAAAACCATTATCAAAACAAAAAATGTGAGTCTCATAACTGAATCCTCCTTTTAATGGATTGAAGACAAATCTTAACGAGATAAGTCATATGGCACAGTCAAGCTCATTTACGAAAAGAATCCCTAATCTGTTTAATATATATTAACTTCTCTAAAAGCGCAGATCTGTCTTTGAACTCCAAGATTGATCTAAACTCAGTTAATTCTGAATTCATCTTATCAATCATTGAAATGATCATTTCTGAATTTTGAAAAAATATCCCTGACCAAAGTTCAGGATCGCTAGATGCTATGCGAGTTACATCCGCAAAGCCTGTGCTAGCGAAATCGATTGCACGTCCTTGCTGATTTTCAACATTAAACGCCACTAAAACCAAGGCATAAGCGACAATGTGTGGAAGATGACTTGCCGCTGAGATAAGAAAATCGTGTTCTTCGGGAGACATCAATTTGATTATTGCCCCCAAGCTTTGCCACATATCAGAGACAATATGCATCGCATCTTTATTTGTAGATTCGGTAGGGGTTATTATACAAAGATTTCGCTCAAAAAGGGATGCATAAGCATAATCCACACCAGTCTTATGAGACCCAGCCATAGGGTGTGTGCCAACAAAATATATGTGATCAGGAATAAAACTCTCAATTTCTTTTACAAGTTTCGATTTCGTGCTTCCAACATCAGTTATTATACAACCTTTTTTGGCATACTTGATCGCCTTCTTCGCTAATTCAGCTATAACGTCAACAGGTGTAGCGATGATAAGCATATCTGCATCTTTCATCACTTCTGATATATCCATCTCTATTGAATCAACAACCTTTGCGTCAATAGCATGTTTCAAGGAACTCCATTTTCGTCCAAAGCCGATGATCCTACCCTTAAACCCAGCCCGTTTTAATGCAAGACCAACAGACCCACCTATCATTCCGACGCCTGCAATAGCAATACAATTTATATTCTCTCTAAAGCCCATTCATTCACCTTTAACCTATTTACCTAAAACAGTCTTTAAACAATTTACAAATTTTTCATTCTGCTCTCTTGTCCCAATAGTAACTCTGATAGAGTTTGGCAATTCATATCCGACAAGTGGACGCACAATAACACCATATTTTAGCAACTCTTTCATCACTTGCGGACCAGGTCTATCCAGATGAATGAGTATGAAATTTGCCTCAGATGGGACATAATCAATTCCGAGTTTTTCCAACTCGCCATATAAGTATTGTTTCCCTTCAGCATTAACTTTTATGCTTCTTTCTACATGATCTTTATCTTTGAGGCTTGCTCTTGCAGCTACTTGTGCAACCATACTGACGTTAAATGGTTGACGAACCTTATTCATCATCTCAACGAGATCAGTCTTAGCTATTCCATAACCTACGCGGAGTCCTGCCAAACCATAAATTTTTGAGAATGTCCTACAAACTATGACGTTTCGACAGTTATGGACATATTTAAGCGTCTGTGGATAGTCATCGCGAGTGACATATTCGTAATACGCCTCATCAAAGACCACGATCACATCATCTGGGACTCTATTCATAAATTCTTCTACTTCGTCTGCTGTTACCATCGTTCCTGTCGGGTTATTCGGATTAGCAATAAATATCACCTTTGTTTTATCTGTTATAGCATCAGCCATCGCAGAAAGGTCATGGGTATAATTTTTCATCTCTGTAACGACCGCCTTTGCGTCTGCGATCTTTGTCACCAAAGTGTAGACAACAAAGGCATGCCGAGAATATATGACCTCGTCTTCTGGCTTAATGAATGTATCTGCAATTATTTGAAGGACGTCGTTAGAACCGTTGCCCATAAGAAGGTTTTCTGGTTTTACGCCTAATATCTCCGAAAGATCGCGTTTTAGATAATAACAGTCGCCGTCAGGATAGAGAAAGACATTTTCTGCACAATCCCTTATTGCTTGAACTCCTAACGGCGAAGCACCAAGCGGATTCTCATTTGATGCCATCTTTATTATATCCGCCTCGGGGATACCTAATTCTCTTGAAACTTCCTCTATCGGTTTCCCCGGCTCATAGGGACTTATAGACATAACTCCATCTTTTGCTAATTGTCTCTTGCGATTCGTTTTATCTGAACGCGATATTTTCTCTTCTTTGTCTATGACAGAGTCAGATGGAACTCCAGACTTCTTCTTCATTATGACTTCTCCTCTTTCATATCTGATAACAGACGTGTAAAGTCTTCTAAAATGCCCATTGGTATTATATAAATATCTGGTTTTGATTCATCCTTTACATAGACGTAATTCTTTATGGGAACCTCGTCGCCTATGACAATCTTTTTCTTTGTCCCGTCTTTGAAATAAAATGAAATAGCCACTTTTGGATTAGTTAAACCATATTCAGACAAATTAACGGTATCTTTAACAGTGTCAAAAATATATCTTCCCAATGCGTTTTCAACAGCCTTCTGTATATCATCGCTTTTTATACCAGCTAAGTTGGCTTGCCAAGTCCCCTTATCGTCTTTGCTAGCGGTCAATGTTGCAATTTTAGGAGTTGTATAGGCTATTTCAATTTTATTTATTTCAGATTCAGGTATTTCAAATACAATTTCAACTTTTTTGCTATCTTTTTTTGTGTCTTTTGGTTTGCGAATCTCAAAGGCATATACAATGGCGAATAAAACTATCAAGATAATTAACAATATTATTGTAGTCCTAGTTTTCACGGTCAATAACCCCTATATCGGTCAGATCATTTCAGCTTTTGACCTTAAAACTTTCAAATTTCAGATTATCTTCTTTTCCACCAGACCCAAGCACCAAGAATGATCAAAACAAGCGGAACAGTGAATATGCTTGAATAACTGACAAGTCTGATTGTATCTCCGCTTAACCTTTCCACTCTTGGAATTTCCTCCGGACTTTTTGGTCCTATTGAGATAAGCTCTTCCTCTTCTGCAAGCCAGCTCAGTGAATTCATAAACAGGTCAGGATTGCCCTGTTGCAGGTATTTATTTATCACAAAATCGGAATCGCCAAAAGCTACAATCACTCGCCTTTCCTTTTCATTAGGAGACTTGTCAGATTCCGCTTTTTTATCCTTTTCTCTTTTAGTCACTGCGATAGCAACGGTCAAAGGTCCTTTAATATCCTGTCCCTCGTTATATTCTATGATCTGTTTTTTTACAATCAGGTCAAGATTGGTCTCTCCCCAACTATTATTGCTTGTCTTGACAAGCTCTGTTATTGAAAGGTCTTTATCCGCATCTTTTACTGGTGCAAGTGAACGTGCTATCGGGAAAAACGTCATAATTCCCCTCGCTAATGGGGCAGTTATCAAATGACTTCCATAGCCAATACAAACAGGAACACTTGGGTCTCCAAGCATTGATCGACCAAGACCATCTAATATTATATCATTATGAGTTTCAATGCCCCATTTTTTCAATAGATTTTCCATAGATGCAGAAGGAGGAGGGTCAACCATCATTATCGCTTTTCCGCCTAGATCAAGGTAATCGCCAATAGCTTCTTCCTCTTTTTCAAGCAAAGGATTCTGAGGACCTGCTATCACTAACACTTTGCAATCATCTGGAATAGCAGGTTGTTGAGCTAAAACTATCTTTTCCACTAAATAGTTATCTGCTTCTATTCGTTTTTTCAATTCTGAACAGCCAGTTTCGTCATATTCATCTATATCTTTTTCACCGTGTCCGGACAAAAAATAGACTTTTTTCTGCTCTGTTGATGTAAGTTTTAATATGGCACTTGTAAAATCCTGTTCTTCATTTTCATAGCTAATAACACTTTCTTTTTTCTCTCCACTTTCAAAAACAACAGTGCCATCACTTCTGATCTTATATACTGATGCTAATCCCGGCTTTGATATTGGGTCAATCATTATAAACTTTATTTTATTAGATTTTTGAGCGTATTCATTCAGTATGTCCTCTGCAAACTTCCGCCTATAATGATTTTCTGAATAGAATGCGGTTATTGTGATGTTTTGTGTAAGATTTTTCAGAATTTTCTCTGTCTGCTCTGACAAAGAAAACGTCCTATTTTGTGTTGTGTCAACCCTTTTAAAATGTCTAGCGGAGACGAAGTTTACCAAAGCTAATATAGCGAAAGCCAATAGAATCATTATCGCAACGTTTGCGCTATATCTCACAGACCGACTGATTATCGCATTAATTATCCAGTAAGCCAAAATGCAGACGATACTTATACCTAACGAAATTCTGATAAACCAAATAAGACTGGGTTTTATTAAATATGTGCCAAATACTATTATCAACAAGCAAAAACCGACAATACCAATAGTATTAGTTATCTTTCTAGGAATAAAGAATCTGCTCATAAGTCATCCTCATTTCCACTTTGACGATCTAAGCATTTGAACTGCAAAAAACAAGCAAAAAACAGCAAAACTGACATAATAAACCATATGCTTTGTATCAATCACGCCTTTTGAAAAATCCTCAAAATGTTCAACAAGAGATATAAACGATAGGACTTTCCCAACTTGACTTCCAACTGCGGTTGACATCCAACCAATTATCCATAATCCAAGCAGGACAACGAAACTGATCAACGCGGATATAATCTGATTTTTTGTGATAGATGATGTAACCATTCCTAGCGAAAGAAATGCTGATCCAAGCAAGAAAAGCCCCAAATATCCGACAACCATCGGCATAATGTCAGGCTTTGCAAACGTCATAAGGAATAGTGGACAAAGTATAGTTGATGCCAGCATCAATATAAATAAAACTAAGCTTGCAATATATTTACCTATGACAACCTCTGTATCAGTTACGGGAGAGGTCATAAGCAATTCAATCGTTCCAGATCGCTTCTCCTCTGCGAAAAGACGCATAGTGATAAGTGGCGCAACAAAAAGCAATGTTATGCTCATATTATGAAATATACCTCTCATACTAGCTTCGCCTCCATATCTAGTTGCCCAGTTGAAATATGCAGCGAAGAAGAAGCCTGTTAACAAACTAAACACTATCAGCACAACATACGCTATCGGTGATGTAAAATAAGCTTTGATCTCTCTGACAAATATTGTGTAAATATTTTTCATAAAGAATTTGGCTTAACGCCTATCATCTCCTTCCTTTTAATAGAACTCATCACACTACACTTTTGAAAAAGCGACCATAAATGAAAAATTTTTCAGTCCTGGTTACCAGAGCTTTCGTCCATTGAATTGTCTTTCTGATCGGAATTGTCTTCCTGATCAGAATCGTCTTCCTCACCAATATCTTCCTTTGATGGTACTTCATCCTTGCTTTTCAATTCTTCATCAGTTATCTTTCCGTCAATATCAGATTCATCAATATTAAATTGCTGATTTTCTGTATCTTCTGATACATTCTCTCGTATAAGTTCAAGGAAGGCATCTTCCAAGGTCATTTCAACAGGCTTTAACTCAAGTAATCTCCAACCACTATACACTACCGTAGAAGCCAATTCAGCACAGATGTCAACTCCAATTTCGTGAGTAACGATATAGGTCAATATATCTCCGTTCCCTTGTTCTAATATGACGTCAATAACGTTTGGAATTAGTTTCAATCTAGATGCTACCTTATCAGAAGGACCCTGAATTTTTATATAAATACTTCCAGATTCTTCAAGATTTGTCACTTTTCCAGTCAGTTTTGACTCAATAACAGATACCTCTCCGTTTTTTAGAGAGACAGTTCCTGCGATCCTTCCTTCATTAATTACAATTATCCTACTACATATCATACTAGCTTCTGGAAGTATATGTGTGCTTAGTATAACAGTATGGTCGCCGCCGAGGCTTTTTATCAAATTTCTGATCTCAATTATCTGTCTTGGGTCAAGCCCTATTGTTGGCTCGTCAAGTATCAGCACAGGTGGATTATGGACAAGTGATTGCGCTAGCCCGACCCTTTGTCTGTATCCTTTTGACAGCTTCCCGATAAGCCTTCTCCGAAAACGTTCTAGTCCACAAGCCTCTATAGCAGAATTGACTCTTTGTTTTCTTAAATTACTAGGGACGCCTTTGATCTTTGCCATAAAATTAAGATATGATTCAACATTCATCTCAGTGTAAAGTGGGACGTTTTCAGGAAGGTAACCAATATGTCTCCGGACGTCCAGAGGGTTACGGAAAATATCGTATCCGGCTACTCTGGCAGTGCCATCGGTAGCAGGCATAAAGCATGTCAAAATTCTCATAGTTGTAGTTTTTCCTGCCGCGTTCGGACCCAAAAACCCGACAACTTCTCCTTCGGCAACGTTAAAGGTCACGTTTTCTATCGCAGTAAAGTTACCATATCTCTTTGTTAAGCTTTCTACCTCAATCATAGGTCATCCTCTTTATTTAAAGATTGACAATTTCAACATTGGCTCTTGGAAGGGTTATCTCCTCGTTAGTTCGTTTTAATCTGACTTTTAATACCCTTACTTTCGCCTCTGTCTCCAACTCTTGAAGATTAGTAGGCAATTCTATAACTTCAGCCAGTTCGCCAAAATGTGGTTCACGGATGATTCTTACCTCTGTGCCAATATTTAAACTTCCTTGTAGACTTGGATCATCAGAAGTATCTAATATGTGATCAGAAAATGCTTCTATTGGATCAGGGACAATCGCTTCTGGTCTTATAACTCCTGCCCTGATCTGCGTTGCACCATTTATAGAAACTTTCTTCCCATCACATTCACTCAGAAGGTCAAAAGTCCTATTAGCTATGGGCATTTTTCCAAAGCCTTCAGTGATAATAATAGTTATGCCAAGCTTTTCAGAACCAGTTATAGCAACGCCGAGTTCATATCCCAATAAATTTTTCAGATCGCTATCATCTATCCCGCCAGATATAACCCCTTTCGCGTTGAATTGGATTGCTCTGTTGATAATATCAGAAGTGACGGTTGACCCGACAACAAGCACCTTTCCTGCCATTTCGGGATGTATACTATCAATTGAGATCACATCATCAGGGCTTTTACATATAACTTTCAATTCGCCGATCGCTTCTCCGCCAACGCCGAAAATACCTTGTATGAAGGTCCCATAAGTTTGAATCACGACGCCTTCATTTGGCATAATTTCAGTCACCAATCCATCAACATAAGCGTTCACTTCAACTGGAATCGGAGGTTCTCTCAGCATAACTAAGCCAGTTATCTTTGAGATGCTTTCTACTGTCCCTGTGATAGGAGACCGACATTGCGATTTGAAGAATCCGAACAAACCCTTTGACGAAGCGATGATCTCATCTTTTGTTATCGGATCGCCCTCTTTTTTTAGTATATATTGATATATCTCATCAGGTTGAATTCCCAAAAGGCTTGCAACGTTGATAGATGTAACTTGACCGGGCAACTCTGTTCTCGCTACTACTGTCTCTGCGGTTATTCTTTGCCCTTGTTGGACGGTTATGGTGCCGGGCAAGGGCAATCTCCTTATTCTTTTCAACGCTATACCTTTTGATACTTTTAACCCTGGAGTATATGCGTGTGCCATAAAAACCCTTTTTATCTTTTGAAACTTTTTACTGACACGTTGTCTTGTCCGTCGTCAACTTGTATCGTATAAATTTCACCTGTTACCAAATCAGGAGACATCGACACAATAAACCCTTGTGCTCCATCGGGAATAACGCCATACTTAAACGGACCAGCTAACAGTTTCTCAGATTCAAATCCCCAAAAAACATCTCCGCCAGTAGTAAACAAGACTTTTATCGGTTTGGATACTTTAATTTCTGGACGAAGACCAGGATCGACAGTGATGGGAATATTCCCCATTTGGAATTCATCATCACCAATGTCAACATCACCTACGCCTCCATCATTTCAATTATCCCAACCATTATCACCTGGAAATTCAAGTGAACTAGCGTTTTCCATCTCTTGTTTGCTTATATCTCTTTTAGCGCCAGAAGTGCCGAAATCATATAGATCATAGACCACTTTTCCATTCAATATATCTTTCACTTGCCAAAATGGAACTTGCGAACTCATCCAAATTTCAGACTCGCCATCAGGTGCCGTTATCTTATATACCGTTGCTTCTATAGTCTTTCCAGTAGGAGTTGTATATTTCTCCGTCCCTATTTTGACCGAATTACTTGGAACTTCTCCTGTTGGAACATCCTTAGTAGGCAAAGTCGGTATCGCTTCTATTTTTATGACCTTGCCATTTCTATCTTTCATAACTATTAAGACAACTTGCATATTTGACTTGTTGAACCATATCTGGGTTATTTCCTTTCCACTAGAACTTATAGTTTCAGATTCAATTAGATAACATTCAACGCCCTTATATGTATCTGTGCCAAGAAATTCATTTCTTTCGCGAGTCCCATCGGGGAAAGCAAGTTCTTCCCATGAGCCTGATTTTAACGATGCAAAGCCTGATATAGAATCCTTCTCTGGACCGATTACATCTTCTTCGTCTTCACCGCCAAAAATACATCCAGAAAAAGTAAAAGCAAATAACAATAATGAAATTAAAACGATAGATACGGGAAAACATTTTTTCATCTCATCCACTCCTTATTTTAGATAATGAAAAATTTAGATCTTTGATGCCTTTAATAACAATATTATAGAACTTCATTCATACTACCAGTTCTATATCCCTGAAGATCCATAGTAACATAACTAAAACCGAGTTCCTTGAGTTTTTTCACTATCACTTCTCTATTTTTCACTAGTTTTTCCATATCTTTATCTAATACTTCAATTCTGGCGATCTGATCGTGATAACGAACGCGCAACTGAGATACGCCAAAAGACTTGATAAAAGCCTCAGCTTCACCTACAATATTAAGTCTTTCAGCCGTTATCTTTGTGCCATAAGGAAATCTTGAAGCCAAACAAGCAGCAGATGGCTTATCCCAAGTGGGCAGATCAAATCGCTTTGAAAGCTCTCTTATATCTGCTTTTGTCAATTGGGCTTCTTTTAATGGGCTTCTGACTTCTAACTCAGCTACCGCTCGCATTCCTGGTCGATAGTCTCCTAAGTCATCAGCGTTTGCGCCATCAACAACATATTTGAATCCCCTCAACCTTGCAATCTCTTTTAGTTTCGTGAGAAGTTCTTTTTTGCAGTAATAGCATCTTTCTATGGGATTATGCGAAAACTCAGGGATATCTAATTCTGAAGTCTCTATAATCTCATGTTTTATACCTATCTTTCTTGCAAGATTTATTGCATCATCAAGTTCAGATTTAGTATAAGTTTCTGATTTGGCAGTTACTGCAAGCGATTTATCGCCTAAGACATCATAAGCAACCTTGGAAAGCAAAGTGCTATCTACACCTCCAGAAAATGCTATGACTACGCTTTCCAAAGATAACAATATTTCCTTCAATTTTTTTAACTTTTCGTCAACCACAAAAAACCTCACGTTCTCAGAACTGCAAGTAGTTCTTTAACCGCATTCTCCAATCCTATAAATATAGCACGAGAGAATACACTATGTCCAATACTAACTTCAAGTAAATTAGGAATGGATTTTAACCTTACCACGTTACGATAATCTAGATCGTGTCCAGCATTAAGTCCCAATCCTAATTTATCTGCTAATTCAGCAGCTTTTACAAGCCTTTCGAATTCGCGATCTTCATTTTTAGTCCCGTAAGCATGTCCATAAGGCTCTGTATAAAGCTCAATGCGGTCAGCGCCTACGTCCTTTGCCGCTTTAATCTGATCCTCGTCTAACCTACTAAAAATACTGACCCTTATGCCTGCGTCTTTTAAAGTCTGGATGATCTTCGGCAATCTGTTTTTTTCCGCTATAGTATCAAGACCATTTTCAGTCGTAAGTTCGCCCACTCTCTCAGGGACAAGTGTGCATTGGTCCGGACTTATTTTCAATGCTATGTCTATCATCTCTTGCGTAGTTGCCATTTCAAGGTTAAATTCGTGTGTTATAATCTGTCTTATCAACTCGATATCACGGTCTTGAATATGACGTCTATCGTGTCTGAGATGTGCAGTGATACCATCTGCACCAGCTTGAATAGCGACTACTGCTGCATGGACAGGGTCTGGTTGTATCCCACCACGGGACTGCCTTAAAGTTGCAACTTTGTCTACATTAATGCTAAGTTTTATCATATTTCACCACCTACTTTTAATACTTTCTTCTACGGTTACACAAATTTTTCAATTGAAATTCTAATTACAACTTATTTTTTATGGTCTAACTACATTTTGGTTATATAAATATTTTATAATTTCTAAATCCAAATACTGGACCTAATATTGCCCATAATCCGCCAACAGCATAATCACCCAATATTAGCCCCAAGAAAAAAGGAGTAGCACGCCTATGAGTTTTTAATCCGCCTTGCTTCATAAGTATAAATTTTATCAACCAACTTACGAAAAACGCAAACCAAAAATAGTCCATAGCATAACTAATAGCTAAAGCATAACCAGCAGGATGAAAGGGCCACCATAAAAATCTCATACGAACAGCGGTCAATATTAGGACAAATACAAATCCACCGGACATATACGAAATTCTAACCCAATCAGGATCAGATGGAAATTGTAGCCATCTTTGAAGCCTGTTGAATGCTTCCCAACCAACCCAGCTTTTAAATCCACCAGCTTTTGCAGATGCACCATTACGATATGTTATGTCAAGATTAGCCCAATAGACCGATAACAGACTTACAATAGAAGCGATTGCAAGAGCGAACAATAAACCTTTATTGCTTGTTTTAGAATTCTCTGCCATCTTGAAAGCCTCAAGCTGACTTGGCATAGGATGATTACGAAATCCTCTGTTGAACCAATGAAGCATGGAAAGCACTGTTTGACTCTGTGGATGGACATTTCTTGTGCCAACCATAAAGCTAATTATATATAACGGATTTGCATAGTGATCACCTGCGGATATCTCGTGAGGCGTCCCCAGTTCGGCACGAACTCTTGTTATCGCTATTGCCAGAAGGCAAAACATAGCCATAAATATCCCAACAACCCACATCTCAATGCCGGCTAAATAAAGGAAAAAGAAGACAAATCCGCCAAATACGATCACGCCAGCCAAAGCCAAGCGATATGGTATAGGCTCATTTGAATCATCTATATTTACAGACAAGCCGATAGCCTTTTTGAAGACCAGTAAGAGATATTTTCTCATAGACCATATTGCCACGATCCCAAGTGCAAACCATGCGCCAGAGGCTTGTTCACTGAAATATGGAAACTCTCTTAACCCTGTTGCCCTGCCAAATACCTGTTCCATCATTCTAAACACAAAGAAAAACCAACATGAAAACGAAAGATCAAGGGGAAGAAAAAAAGCCAATCCTATCGCAAACGGATACATAGATATATTTGTTCCCCTTAGAATATCAAAAGGTCTGTCAGTAAACACATAGCCTATGTTTGTCAACTTTATATATTTTATCATTGGCACAACAGGCACTAAGACATTTAAGCCATTGATGACATCAATAAGCCCCGCAACTCCAAAACCTATCCACATAACTTTATTCTTAAATAGTGCAGAGCCACTTTCTTTGCTCATACCAAGCGGTAACTGGATGATCGGATAAGCAAGTTTTTCGTATTCAGTCCATCTTCGCCTGATAAGGACGTTCATACAGAGCATCATAAGGACAAGCGCAATGAAAAATGCGCCCCATATAAGCAAAGGCTTTATCCATGGAATCAGATTTGGCAGATAATAGATGCTTGAATCGCCCCTATAAAACCCGTCAAGCACCATTTTATTTTCAACTGCGAGCCACGATGGAATATATCTGAAAAATAACTGTTCCCATTCATTTTCCGGCGTGGCAAACCAAAATGCATGTGATATCTGACCAAATAAGTTCTGAAAAGTATCATGCCCAGCAAATGTCATTGACACGACAAGCATGATATAAACTATCAAAAGCTCTGTCTGATTTAAGGCTAATCTAACAGAAAATCGTTTCAGTAAGAGATTAAAACACGTTACAACAAAAAGGACAAATACAGGCTCAACAAATAGTGGCAAACATGACCCATCAAGCGAGTAATATTTAACTTCAACAATGGTCACCCAATAGACATTGATAGGTATAAGCAAAATTCCCATCAATATTGATCTAAAAGTTACTTTTGACTGATCTTTTAAATAACCTTTGTCCATAGTTTTCTCAAGTTATTTGTGAGGATATAGAAAAATAACCGTTTTGATTATAGCATTTTTTAACATAATGTCAACCATATTTTCAGAAAGATTACCCAAAAAGTTCATTGGATTGAATTGATTTCACATACAAAAGCTGATATAATACACTATGTTGACTTTCTTTTTTTCAACAGAAAATAACCATGATGCTATGGAGGATAACTATGAGTAAGCCCAAAGTTTTGTATGCCCCGACAGTCAGTCATACTGAAAGAGTATTCAAAAAAGAAACCTTTCAACGAATGCTTGACATCTTTGATGTAAAAATAAACGGCACAAACACAAATTGGACAACAGAACAAGTTGCAAAGGAGATCGCAGGATTTGACGCCCTTGTCACTGGTTGGGGGACACCCAATCTTAGCGCAGAAGTCTTTGAAAATGCAGATAAACTGAAGATAATAGCTCACTCTGCCGGTTCTGTTAAGGTCTTCCTTAAAAATGATGTGGTTGAAAAATATATCATTCCTCGTAATATAACAGTTTTCAGTGCAAACGATGCAATAGCTATCAATGTAGCAGAATCCACAATAGGTTATATGATTATGGTCTCTCATAGGTTTATGGATCACGCTCTGGCAATAAGAAATTCCGGAGTTTGGCATCATCCTGATCTGCCAAATAATGGTCAGTATTTGACAGGAAGCACTGTCGGAATTGTCTCTGCTAGTAAAGTCGGTCGCCGTGTCATAGAATTGTTAAAACCATTCAAAGTAAAGACATTAGTCTATGATCCGTATCTCTCGGAATGGGAGGCTGGAAAGCTCGGTGTTTATAAGGCTGATCTTGATGATCTGTTCGCTCAATCTGACTTCGTTACCGTTCACGCCCCATCTATACCACAGACACGAAATATGATAGGAGAAAAGCAGTTTAAGTTACTACGTGACGGTGCGGTATTCGTAAATACATCTCGCGGTAGTGTTGTCGATCACGATGCTATGCTTACAGAAGCACAGACAGGTCGTATATTTATTGCATTGGACGTTACCACTCCTGAGCCACTTCCGCCTGATAGCCCTCTCAGGAAATTAACGAACGTTATAATTACGCCACATATATCAGGAGCAGGATTCTATGGCTACTTCACTATCGGATCAACCACCTTACAAGCACTTGAAGATTTCTTTATGAAAAAGCCTGTTATCGGTGCTGTTGATTTCTCAAGATATGATCTGATCGGATAATTACTGTAAGCCGATAACATAGACAAAAAACACGTTTGGACTAGGAACAAAAATCAAAATAAATGTCAATTTTCCAATGGAATATTCCGAACTTGATGAAAGAGGTATATAGGTAATATCAGTTAATACAAAAGACAAAATATTTACACGAAAGGATTATATTATGAATTGTTTAAGCTTTCTAATCGGCGTTATTTTCTCTACGCCTATGATAATAGACATAGGTTCAGATCACGTTGGAAATGTATGGACAGAAGAAGAAAACGTCAAATTTAATATAAACCTCAGTTCAGAAGTCAACTTATCCATAACGGATTATTATGGAAAAAGCTTATATAAAGAAAAAATACCTGCTGGAAAATCCGACCTTGATCTTGGCAAATTTAAAAAAGGCTATTATCTACTTAAAATTAATAGTAAAGACGAGTCCGATGAAGTCCATTTTGCGATAGTGCCTTCACTTGAAAGCAGACCTGATATGACTGATTCCGCTATTGCCTCTGATGTTGCTATGAGTTGGCTTGTGAAGCCTGATCGCTTCGATGATCTTGCTAAACTGATAAAGCTCAGTGGTATAGTTTGGGTGCGTGATAGGATAAATTGGGGAGAAGTTGAAACTGCAAGAGGTAAGTTCGAAGATAACACCAAATATGATCTTTCTGCAGATATTCAGACGAAAAATGGGCTTAAAGTCTATCAGGTATTTCACGCAACACCAGGATGGGCACAGGAGATCAAATCCTCCCATTCTTTTCCAGATGATCTACGCGATATCTATAACTTCGCTTCGGAGATGGCAAAACGTTATAAAGGAAAAGTTTTAGCTTGGGAAGTATGGAATGAGCCCGATATTACCGTTTTCAGTGATGAACTAGGCGATTCTTATGCCTCATTTCTCAAAGCTATGTATCTAGGATTCAAATCTTCTGATCCTGATCTGCTGGTCTTAATTTGCAGTTTTGCTATGGGTCCAGGAAGATTTGCGGATACCATATTCCAAAATGATGTTTGTAATTACTTTGACATCTATAATTATCATGTATATGACGATTGGAAAAAACATATTGATAGGGCATTAAGTCATATAGAGATTATGAAAAAATACGGGCTTGAAAGAAAGCCAATATGGTTGACAGAGGCAGGCAGACCAATAAGACGCAAGGATGATTTAGTTGAATACAATGTAGATCAAGGACGAGACGTAGCAGAATTTTTGCCAAAAGCTATAATAACGTCACTTACAGCAGGAGTGGACAGATACTTTTGGTTTATCTTGCCGTATTATAGGGAAAACGATTTTATGTTGTTCGGACTTCTGAGGCAGGATTTGACTCCTACTCCAGGATATTCCTCTTTGTCCGCTTGCACTTATGCACTCGGACAAGCGAAATATCTCGGTCGTCTTGATATTGACGATGTGCAAGTTTACGCTTTTAAGAGAAGTGAGACAGAGATTACCATTGCCTTTTGGACAGATGAAGGCAAAAAAAACTTTAAGATCAATGCCGATGTTGAAAACGCAAAATTAGTAAATCTTATGGGAATTGATGAAGAAATAAACGTCAATAAATTAGAAGCGACGACATCAATAAAATACCTGATATTACCTGTCGATACATTGCGAAATGAATTAAAAGTAGATTATCAAAAAACTAAACCTGAGATCAACCGTTATGATCCTGATAAGACTTCTCCAATAGTGGTCAGATTGAATTTTCCGAGAGATACGCGAGATAAAAAAGAAGAGACATACAAGCTTAAAAAAGGAGATCAAACAAGAGTTAACGTAGAAATATATAACTTCTCATCACAAGAGTTTACATGTAAAATTGAACTACAATTGCCCGAGGGATGGAAAGGATCGCTAAATGATGATACGATTACCGTTGCTAGGATGGGAATGGCAATGCGTAATCTTGTGCTTTATGCTGACAGTGATGCAAACCCTGAAAGAGTTCCACTTCGTGTAAACATTATTAACGATTTGGGGAAGATTGAGACATTCACAGTTGCTTGGATAGCTTTTTAGGCTTGACAAACACAATATAACCGATGCAAAATATTAAAAAATTGAAGCACCTGTTACGATAATATATTTTTAGAAAACAAAAAATGAAAGTTATTGATAAATACTTAATTCGGGAATTTGTAAAGAGTTTTCTTGCATGTTTAGGCTTTTTTACGGCACTTCTTCTCGTTGTCAGATTTGGTGAAAAGGAAGTTGGAACTTTTATCGCTAAACGTATGTCGCTTATGGCTTCAATAGAAAGCCTTTTTTTGCAGGTGCCAGGATATGTGATCCAAATTGCCCCCCCATCGATGCTTTTTGCTACCTTCTTCTCGCTCGGTCGTATGACTCAAAATAACGAAATAACTGCTATGAGAACTTGTGGAATAAGTCTATACCGTATCTTCTTGCCGATTTTTCTAACTGCTTTCTTTATAGCTCTTATCATGATAGCTTTCAACGATCAAGTGGTAACTCGTGCTACAAAGAAAGACATTGAGTTAAAAGGGCTTAGTATTGAAGCTCCAGGGGTATCAAAAGATATCGTTTTCATAAGCACTGATAATCGTGTTTTTTATATAGACACTATAAACTTAAATATACGAAGTATGAAGAGGATAACGATATACGATCTAGATGAAAATTATGAGATTAGAGGTCAGATAGATGCGAAAGAGGCATCTTGGGCTGATGGAGTATGGCGTCTTAGAAATGGGGTAATAAGGAAATATGAAAATGGAATATGGCAAGAAACTCATTTCAATATAAGAGATATCTCTGTTCAAGAAGACCCCGAAATTATGATTAAAAACTCGCAAGATAGACAGACATTACCACTTGCTGAGCTATCTAAACTGGTAAATTACAAAAAAAGAACTGGGCAAGTAGTAAGGAAAGACCTTGTAAGCTTTTATAGCAGATTATCTTTTCCTTATGCTTGTTTCGTAATGGCTATGCTTGGTGCCCCTTTGTTTGTCATGTTCGGTAAATCTGGCGCTGCTGTCGGGTTTCTATTGACTATGTTTATAAGTTTTGTATATTGGGGAGTAGCAATAGCGATCTTTGAAGCGCTCGGCAATAACGGCGTTTTACCTCCAATCGTGTCGTGCTGGTCTGCAAACGTAATTTTTATGGGGATAGGGGCAATTTTCGTTTATAAGGTTAAAAAGTAAAACTATATGTTATAATTTATTACTATATATAAAGGGATATGACATGAAAGAAATAGAAGGTGGCATAACATCTGTGCCTGGGTTTCGTTCCGCAGGTGTTGCCTGTGGAATAAAATCAACAGGTGCAAAAGATTTAGCAGTTATAGTCTGCGATAATGTCGCAGTGTCTGCAGGGACATTCACATCAAATAAGGTCAAATCCGCGCCTGTTTTGGTATCAATGGAACGAATAAAAAGTGGAAAAGCACAGGCGATAGTTGTCAATAGTGGCAATGCTAATGCCTGCACAGGTGAGCAAGGAATAAAAGATGCCAAACGTATGACAGAGCTGGTCGCAAATGAGCTTAATATCAGTCCTGAGCTTGTCCTTGTCGCATCAACAGGCAAGATAGGGCGTAAGATGCCTATGGATAAGGTAGAAAACGGCATAAAACTTGCCCTATCAAATTTGAGCTATACAGGCGGACATGATTCCGCAGAAGCGATTATGACAACTGATACGTTTTGTAAAGAGATCGCAGTTGAGTTCGATATTCAGAAAAAGAAAGCTCGTATCGGCGGAATGGTCAAAGGTGCTGGAATGATCAATCCCAATATGGCGACCATGCTTTGTTTTTTGACTACTGATGTTTGTATTGACCAAGGCATCTTACAAAAAGCACTTAAAACCGCTGTCGACACATCATTTAATATGATCAGCGTTGACGGAGATACAAGCACTAATGATACAGTGATAATTCTAGCCAATGGAAAAGCGGGAAATGATCCGATAAATAAGCTCGATAGCTCTTACGAGGTATTTCTAAAATCATTGACTTACGTAACAACATCATTAGCGAAGATGATAGCCAAAGATGGTGAGGGTGCGACAAAATTCATAGAATTAAGGATCAGAGGTGCAAAAACCGAACAAGATGCTAGAAAAGCCTGTCACGCAATAGCACAATCTCCACTGCTTAAATGTGCATTATTCGGTGAAGACCCAAATTGGGGCAGAATAATGTCTTCACTAGGGGCGTCGGGCATTGATATGGATCAAAACAAGGTGGATATTTGGTTTGACGACTTGAAAATAGCTCAAAACGGCATATCTACTGGTTTTGATGAAGAATTAGCGAAGGACGTGCTGAAAAAGAAAGAATATGTCATTACAGTTGATCTAAAAATTGGCAATGCAAGGGCTACGTTATGGACCTGCGATCTATCCTATGATTATGTCAAAATTAACATTACATAAATAACTTACAAGGATAGGTTTTTCTATTATTAATTGTCAAATTAGATTGTGCAAGGCTTCTGACCTAAATTTCCTCTTAAAAGGAATGCAGATTGACCTATTTTCCAATTATGAAGATGGACAAAGGAAGATCGTTCAACGTCGTATATCCAGTCAATTCACGCAACGCGTTTTCAAAGATTTGCATTTGCAGAACATAAATAGGAGGAACCAAATTTGGAGATCTCTATAGATTTACAGGAAAGCATACTCAAAGCCGATGTGCTTATAGAAGCACTCAAATACATAAAGCAATTCTATGGCAAGACCATCGTCATCAAATACGGTGGTCACGCTATGACAGATGAAAAACTCAAAGAAAAGGTTATCCTAGATATTGTATTGATGAAGTATGTCGGGATGAATCCTGTTATTGTCCACGGCGGGGGACCAGAGATAACAGAAGTTATGGAAAAGATGGGGAAAAAGTCACAATTTGTCAATGGGCTAAGGGTAACTGACGAAGAAACTATGGAAATAGTTGAGATGGTGCTTGGTAAGATCAATAAAGGTCTGGTTGCACTCATCAACGATCACGGGGCAAAAGCTGTCGGACTGAGCGGTAAGGATGGAAGGCTTATAACAGCTCAGAAATGTAAATCTGATGTAGACCTTGGATTCGTTGGCGATGTATCAGAAATTGACCCTGAAATTATAAATGTCCTAGATAAGGAAGGTTTTATACCTGTTATCAGTTCTATTGGGACATATGAAGGAGAAACATACAATATAAACGCGGACATAGTGGCAGGTGAAATAGCATCAGCATTGAAAGCAGAGAAATTGATCATGCTCACAGATGTAAGAGGCATACTTCGCGACCCAAAAGATGAAAAATCGCTTATATCTACTATAAAGGTGTCAGAAATTGACAGGTTGCAGAAAGAAAAAATTATCACAGGAGGAATGTTGCCAAAAGTTGAGGCTTGCGAAATAGCCCTACGCGGTGGAGTGAAGAAAACTCATATAATTGACGGTAGGATAAGCCATTCCATATTATTGGAAATTTTCACTGACAGCGGGATAGGAACGCAGATCATCGCTTAAAGGAGGTAAAATTAATTGACTAATTCAGAGATTAAAGAACTTGCAGGAAAATATTTAATCAATAATTACGGTGAGCGACAGATAGCATTAGTTCGTGGTGAGGGCGTTTATGTTTGGGATGCTGATGGAAAGAAATATCTTGATTTCGTTGCGGGCATATCAACGAATAATCTAGGGCATTGTCATCCAAATGTAGTATCCGCTATCACAGAACAAGCAAAAAAGCTTATTCACGTATCCAACTTATACTTGATAGAACCGCAGGCTAGATTAGCACAACGAATAGCAGAAGATTCTTTTGCTGATAAATGTTTTTTCTGCAACAGTGGGGCAGAAGCAAATGAAGCAGCTATCAAACTAGCTCGTAAATATTCAAAGGAAAAGTTTGGTGAAAATAAATATGAGATAATCACTATGAAAAAGTCCTTTCATGGCAGGACGCTTACAACAATAACCGCGACAGGTCAAGAAAAATATCAAAAAGGTTTTGAGCCACTTTCCCCTGGATTTAAGTATGTCAATTTTAATGATATGAAAGCAGTTGAAGAAGCGGTTACAGAAAATACCTGTGCAATTATGGTTGAACCTATTCAAGTTGAAGGTGGTATAAACGTCCCAACTGATGACTATTTACCAAATTTACGTAAATTCTGTGATGGCAATAATATATTATTGATATACGATGAAGTCCAAACAGCAATGGGAAGAACAGGGAAATTATTTGGATATGAGACATTCGGAGCGGAGCCAGATATAATTACTATGGCAAAGGCTTTAGGTGGCGGTGTTCCAATAGGTTGTATGGCTACAAAATCACATATCGCCGAAAGCCTAACTCCCGGCTCTCACGCATCAACATTTGGGGGCAATCCGCTTGTTTGTTCTGCTGCGCTTGCATCCATAAACACAATAGTTGATGAAAACCTCCCAGAAAATGCTAAAAATATGGGAAACTATTTGATGGAGAAACTCTCATCACTAAAAGAGAAATTCCCGTTAATAAAAGAAGTTAGAGGACGTGGGCTAATTGTAGGGGCAGAACTCAATATAGAAGGCAGGGAAATTGTCAACAAAGCATTGGAAAAAGGTCTGATATTGAATTGTATTGGAACAAACGTGATAAGGTTTGTCCCGCCATTAATAATCAACAAAGGACATATAGATCAAGCCCTTAATATATTAGAAAGTATTTTATCCAAATAATTATAATCCAATAGATCAGCCTTTGAGGTCAATAAAGGCTTAAAGGACAGCTATAAGGTCTGCCCTTTATATAAACAAAATCAAGACAATATCGGTTTGCCTAATCCATTTGACTGAGCATATCTACAAAACGGCGTAATTCTAATTCGAGTGCTGATGCGATCTCTGGATTTTCATTTATGACGTTATTCTGTTCCTGCGGGTCGTTTATACGATAATAAAGTTCCGGAGGACGACTGCCGTCAATTGGTAAAAGATATGTCCATTCTTTTGTCCGAGCATACCATTCTCTGTTATGATGTCCACCAAAAGCTATATCACGGACATGATCTGCTTTTCCTTCGATCAACGGCATCAGATTGCATCCACCCAAGACCTGCCTTTTTTGCCTTGTCACAAGGTCTTGTGGAAATATGTTATCGCTTTTACTTGACTGATCCGGTTCAGTGAATTTCAAGGTTAATTTGTCCGATTTTATACCTAAAAATTCAAGTATAGTTGGAAGCATATCAACTGTTTGGACTATCGCATCAATCTCAGTCCCACGATTCACGATATCTGGCGGACGGATGATCCAAGGTATATGTATAAGTTCTTCATAATTTTGGGGACGTGCCTTTCTTATAAAACCATGCTCGCCAAATGGTTCGCCGTGATCTGTTGTGTGCATAATGAGTGTATTATCGTCTATACCGGAATCTTTTATATAATCGATCAGAAATCCGACCCATTTATCCACAAAAGTCACCTCCCCAGCGTATAAATCTTTTGTATGTTGGACTTCTTCAGGTGTCATATATCCTTCTACATCGCCAGGGACTGGGTCGACTAAGTCAGGACCTTTATAATTTTTGTCTGTATACATACAGTTGTAAGGGAAAGGGGGGTCCCAAGGTTCATGTGGATCAAAGAGATCAACCCAGAGGAATAGCCTATCCTTTTGTTTTTTGGTAATATATTCAAGCCAACGGATCGCTTCTTTGACGGTCCTGGCTATGCAGTAATCCTCTTCTGTCTTTCGGACTGTGCAATTTTTAAGGTATTGTTCAAATCGTTCTCGCCAAATCTTATCGGATTCTCGCCCTTCGCCGCCTCTCAACCTATGAACAGTTGAATTGTCGACACTCACCTTGATATTTGGGTCTACTATCCAAGGATCGTATTCCTGACCACGAACAAAGACAGTAGTATCGAATCCGCGTCCACAGTTGTATACAGGTTTGTGCATATGGTATACATCTGTTATTAACGCAGAAGTATATCCCTGATCCCATAATATCTCTGCTAAAAGATAATCATCGGACGTGAAAGGTTGCCAGCCTGCAGAATGAAAGTGATACTTGCCCGTCCACCATCCACGACGAGTTGGCATAGTTGGTAAGTTTTCACTATAAGCACGTGTGAACTTCACACCTTCACTGGCAAGACGGTCAATGTTCGGCGTCTTGACATAGGAACCATAACATCCAACATGATCTATCCTAAGGCTATCGGTTATAATAACAATGACATTCATCTCTGATCCCCTAAACAAGCATTAAAAGTTATATCGACATCTGACAAGAGTAATATATCGGAAAAATAGTATCATATCAAGAGCAGGGCAAAATTAACTATTACACAGATTTCCATCATATTTGTTTTGGATAACTGATCAACATCGAATAAGTTTCAGGCATTCGGTGACGATATACAATTGATCGCCAATATCCGACCCAATCTAATGATTCTCTAGCATTTAGATCAACTTCTGCCCAGAATACACCTGTTTTGCCATTACTTGATGCAAGTATGCGTCCTACTGGATCAATCACCAGACTGTTTCCATCATAAACAGATGGCACCATATAAACGCCGTTATCCCTTGCCCTGACACGAAATACTGTCTCTCCATCGGCAATTCCATCGTGATCAGGCAGAGTATTCCCCCAAGTTGGCGCAAAGATGATCTCTGCCCCATTCATCGCAAATATCTCTGCTGTCTCTGGGAAAAACCAATCATAGCAGATCTGCATCGCAACTGTGCCAAAATCTGTCTTGAAAACTGGATATTCCGTTCCCGGAGTAACGCCCCATTTCCATTCTTCGCTTGGCAGATGGACTTTATGATAAGTCCCAGCTATATCTCCGTTTCGGTTAAATAAGACTGCGGTATTATAAACTTTATCATTAGCAAGTTCCATAAGTCCCGCGACAACCCATATATTGTTCTTCTTCGCTGATCTGCTAATTATCTCTGAGTGTTCACCCGGTATTGGACGAGCGCATTCAAAGGCATTGAATTTAGTTCCTACCATAGTGATCGCTTCACAAAGGCATACTATATCCAATCCGAGTTTACCTGCATTGTCTATCTGTTCACACCAAAGCTCCAAATTTTTCTCTTGTGACCCAGTTGACGGCACTAAGTAGACAGTGCCGATTTTGACCTTTCTTGGAGATGGGATTTCCGTTTGAATCATACTTGCATTTTGCCAAGTGACTACTCCATCATCAATCCATCTTGTTTCCAGTGAGATCACAGCGTTATTTGCCTCTTTTGGGGCGATCAGGACGTCTTCAAATCTGACTGAATTTCCATCAACAAAAGGACCTCTTACGATCGCGCCTGCGTTGTTGATTATCCTATTATTGTCTCTCCAAGCAACCACAACGAAGAGCGATCTATAAGGAAAACGAACGTTGTTTATCTTAGCACTGGACTTTATTAAGTATGCACAGCCTCCATTGATATTTTTTATCTCCTGATATATAGCACCAAACGCATAAGGATTTCCACAGGAACTGACAGAAATGCCTTTTGGGCTATACTCAAAATGACATCTAGCGCTTGGGACAACTGGGTTTCGTATCGTCCAACCGTCAGGTAAGGCGTTAGATATATTTGACGTAAAATCATTATTAGATAATAATTCCATTATAAAAACCTCCTGCTACTCCGCTTTTGATAGACGTAAGAAATATATGTCCTCAAATTGAAAAAGGGAATTTCTAAACAGACCGGGCAGATGTTGTATTTCCGATTTTTGAAGTATATTTGTATCATAATAGAAAAGTGGGATAAAAGATGGGATATTGAGATCGTCAATTTTTCCCGACGGCATTCTAATAGTTCTCAGTACAAGAGAGTAGTTTCTATCAATGATTGCCTTTTGGAAATCATCGCGATTTAATGGATTGATATTCACGTCGATTCCTATCTTTGAAAGGTCTAGTGCTATACGATCGACAGTCTTCCTTATGTCTTCTCCTGAGTCGAAAAAGGACAATTTTGTCAGTTTAATTTGTGACTCTTGCGATAGTTTCTCAGCCCTTCTGGGTTGGTAATCATTAGATATAGCTGTTCCTTGATTATATAGCATGTTTAATATAGATTGAACATCTATACCATATTTCAAAATGTCAGATATTTTAGCTTTGGTTGGAAATGACTTGCTATTGACTTGAATACCGATTATCTGTTTATCATCGCTTTTAAACAATCGTGAGAACCAAGCAGGGTTACTTCTGAATCTGCCATAGCTAATATTAGGGACTTCAAGGCAGTCAATTTCATTTGTCTCAAATTGCAATAAAGCGGTTTCAAGATCGGCAACATATCTAATAGATATTCCGTCAAGATATGGTCGCCCAAAAACGTGGTCATCATTAGCAATGAGTTGTAAAATTTCACTTCCAGATTCACTTTGGGCTTTAATTTTAAATGGACCACTGCCTATTGGTTTCTTAACAAAGATACCTCTTTGGACAGATTCTCTTGGTACGATCCACGTTGCAGGGGAATCTAATCCTGATAAGAACATTTCATCTGGCTTTTCTAGGATAACCTGAATACTGCTTTCGTCAATGACTTTCAGCCCTTCTAATTCTCTTGACCTGCCAGAGCGATAATTATTAGCGCCTTGAATAAGTCGAAGACTTGACTGATTCAATAAATATGATTCCAGATTAGCTATAGACCTTTGCCAAGAAAACTTAATATCATTAGCAGTGATCTTCCTGCCGTTATGAAATTTGGCAGAATTTGAGATGTGAAAAGTGTAAGTTAAGTTGTCATCGGAGACCATCCATGAATCTGCAATACAGGGGAGGACATTTCCTTTTCTATCTAGGCGGACAAGCCCATCAAAGATACTATCAGTAACGCAATATTCTATATTTGTAAGGTTTTTTATGGGATCAAGTGAGAGATTACTTTGAAAAACTGCTAGCCTTAAAACTCCACCATACTTTGGAGAAATGGCAGAGTCAGAAGATAAGGCAAATAAAAGAATTAGTATAAGAACCAACAGTCTGTTCATAAGGTTCATTTAAAAATTCCTATTGGTCTAACTGCTTAGGGAGCAGACCAAATCATCTCGCCATTGCTATTAAAGAATACTAATGACGAGACCGCACGTTTTTCAAGTATACCTTTGGACTTATTGACGACCTCAGTAGCTCCCAGAGTTACACGAGTCTGACCAGTGACATCCCTCAGGACTAACCTTGGACCACCTTGGAAAATGTCAATCATAGCCCTATATTTATCATCTTGCCTGCTATAAATAGCAAAAAAAGGTTCATTGTTGTCAGGAGATATTGCAAGCACAGCAAGTATTCTACCATTTTTATCTACCAATCGGATTGTTCGGCTTGTAGCATTGTCCCCGTTTGTGTTTCTTGTGCAACGACTGTCTTTTCAGAAAATATGTAACCTGACAATAGCCCTCCAAGCAATGCTGCGATTATCGTTGATGATAGTAATATGATATATTGCTTTCTATTCATTTGCTATTCCTTTCTTTTTAATGTTTGTGACTATGAGCCTCTTTATGATCTTCGCTGTGATTATGATTTTCTTCTTGTGAATGGCTGAAATTGCACAAAAGCGAATCTGAACAGTTAGATTCGCCACATTCAAGTTGGATAGTTGTATGTAATATACCAAATTTTTCTTTTAGCATCTTACCTATGTCGCTAAGCGTGTTTTGCATAGCACGAATACTCTGAGCGTCAACAAGCACATGAGCACTTAATGCAGAGTAATCAGACCTTATACTCCATATATGCAGGTCATGGACTTCTTTTACGAAGTCAAGGTTTTTTATCTCTTTGGATACCTCATCTAAGCTTATATTTCTAGGTGTCCCTTCTAGCAGGATATGTAATGCTTCTCGCGTTACTCTGATCGCGCCAGATATTATAACTAATCCTATTATAAAACTTATTATTGGGTCTACCAAATACCATTTGGTAAATGTCATTATCACTCCTCCGACTATAACACCAGCGGAGGACAAGGCATCGCCAATAACATGCAAAAATGCACTTTTCACATTGAGGTTTTCGTGACTTTCTTTTATGAAAATAAACGCAACTATCAGATTAATTATAAGTCCAATTCCTGCAATGACAAGCATTAATAAACTTTTGACGGGTTCTGGACTAAATATACGATGAATAGCTTCATAAAATATCCAGCAAGAGATAGCAAATAGAGAGACACCGTTGATGAATGCGGCAAAGACTTCTGCACGATGATAGCCATAAGTTCGGCTATTGGTTGCGGGCAAAGTTGTGAGGTATACCGCAACCCAGCTTAAAACCAAAGCAAAAACATCGGCGAAGACATGAGCAGCATCGCTAAGCAGAGCCAAACTGTTAGTCAATATTCCGCCGATGACTTCAGCAATTAAAATCGCAGAGGTCAACCCAACTGCGATACCAAATTTCCCTTGTAGGTGACCATGATGGTCATGTTCATGCATTCAATAACTCTCTTTTAATTAGTCTTTCTTATCCGGACTTGTCGTTGATGGTTTTTCCATCTCTTTGTCTTTTTTTGCGTCTTTTTTGTAGCTTTCACTACGGTAATCTGTTATATAAAAACCCGATCCTTTAAAGATTACCCCAGCTCCAGCACTGATCAGCCTTTTAACGTGACCATTGCATTTTGGACATTCTTTTACAGGTTTATCTTTTATATTCTGAAACACATCGAACCTATTTCCGCAAACTTCACATTCGTATTCGTAAGTCGGCATACTATAAAAAACCTCCAATAGTAAATTAGAACCTCAACACAGCTTACAACAATCACTTATAAAACCACATAAAGAATAGTCTCAAATAGCAATAACATTTAAATTTTATTTTTTATGCCCATAAATGTCAAGTGCAATTGCCGTAAGTCCTAAATTATATCTTTGATATGGTCAAATCAATTAAAAATGATCTGCATAAATTTATCAGATCAAACTTGCATCAAAATTTACTTGAGAGCAAATCAGCGATTATTGACACTTTGTTTTCCTATTATTCATTCCGATAAAGGACATTATATTCATCAGCGATCTCTTCAGGTGTAGCTTGTCCTGTCCCAAATAGTTTTCTTGCCACGACTCTAGCGGCAGAGTTGGCTATTTTGATGCTTGTCTCTGTATCATAACCAGCCATTATGCTAGAAGAATATGCTGCATAAAACATATCGCCACATCCACAGGGATCAATATTACCAGTCAATTCTTCTGAACCTACAAAAGTTGATTCTAATTTATTTTCATCGGATATGCTAAGACGAAATGCAGTCGCTCCTTTGCCTCCCATTGTCACTATGAATTCTTTTGTGCCGAGTTTCTTAATGAAATCATAGACTATTGCTTGGAGATCACTATTTTTATTCAATTGTGTCTGTTCTGTGATCTCTTTGACATTTTGAAGCATATAATCAAACCCTTGAAACCTTTTTATTTTCGCCCTGCTTGTGCCAAATTTGGGCAAATAACTGTCCCTTACAGCTTCAATTACTTTTACAGAGCAAACGCCAAGATCCTCGGTTTCTTCATAATCTGCACAGGCTATAAAATCAACAAAGGGGATAATTTTTTGGACTTTATCTGCCAATTGGTAAATCATTTCCTCTGATACTGGCTCAGATGTAAGGTCAATCCTATATATATGCATGCCATTTCTAAGATATACCTTACCAAAGGTCGGTGTTCTTGATCCTATAACCATTCCAGATGTGTCAATATTTCTCATTTTAAATGATTTTTCGAGGATATATCTGTTTATATCGTCTTCTCCGCCCCAAAAGCCGGCGATCTTTGTCTTGACGCCCAAAGCCGAGAAGCAAACTGATAGATTCCCTCCACCACCAGGATTATACTTTTCAATTTCTGTTTTAAAGATCGGTAAATGTTCTATTTCGCGCGAATAGCCTGAGTAACCACCGATAAAATCTTTATCTAAACACATATCTCCGCAGACTAAAACCGATAATTTGCTATATTTTTTTCGTAAATCCTTGCTATCCATCTGATTTCCTACTTTTTGATCTTGTCAACTGAAAATAAAAAGGTGGAGATAAACTCCACCTTATTTTGACTGAAATTTTACACTAGTTGCTTTTAACTTTTCCCCAAGTCACGGTTAATTTTCCAACAGGTTCAACCGCTTTAAGACCGACCTTAGGGACAACCCAGTTCAAGATAAATTCAGAACAGGTTTTACCCCTATCATCTAGCCAACCTGGAGGACCATTGCCAGCGGACTGGTTTATAAAAGCGACATAAGCGTCTGTTTTAGTGTTATGTATAACGACAGGGTCAGCCCCAGTTGCTTTTTCATCTCCAGTTATGGATGCGAATACTTCAGCAACTTCCCAAGGGGATACAACTTGGGCAAGAGCGATGGGACGGTAACTTATGCAAGAATCTTTGATACTAGGAAGATATTTTTTACCTGCTGCGGTAGTTGTCATTTTGGTATTATCTGCACTATATATAATTCCAGATGACAAATTTAAGATATTTGCCGCTCCACTTGGACCGTTTTCAGTCTTTCGTCCTCCACCTTCATAAGAGACATACCCGAACCAATCGCCGACATTTATAACCATATTTCCACCATTGAGGAAATTTTCAATGACGGAGCCATCAGGTTTTTGGTTTGGAAATGGATAAAGCGTGCTAGGAACACATCCGTTGAGCCAGATAATATCTAGCTTTTTATCATTTGTCCTGGCTTCTGCCCATTTGGCAAATTCATCTAACTTATCGTCGCCAAATTCTGCAACGCTTTGAAACACTTTGTTAGTTAAATTTTTCATTGTCTCCACATTTTTTTTCATTTCTGCCACTGTATACCATCCATCTGTGTTTGGCGATCCAACATAATAAGCTATATCTGCCGAATAAGCATATAAACAAAGGGACAGAACAAATACGAAAGCAGACAACAATAATTTCATTCTTCATACCCCCCAAATTAATGAAACTTTTAGCAAACAAAGCTAAGACACCAAAAACGAAGGATTTCCTACTTTTTGTTTAATAAATTGTTAAACCCAAGCTTGAAAATTTTACTAATAATATCATATCACCAAACATTCAAATAGTCAAGATCCGCACCAGAGAAAACAACTTGACATTGACAGAATTTTCACATATAATATTTTATGTAATGCCGGGGTGGTGGAATAGGTAGACACACTAGCTTGAGGAGCTAGCGGACGTTTTGTCTATGTGAGTTCAAGTCTCGCCTCCGGCACCACTTCTCTTAACTCTTTCCCAAATTTGCTTACCAAATATTTCCATTGATTTCCTATGCTTATAATGTTATTCTTTTATCGGACAAAACATATATATTTACCATTCGTTGGTGATAAATGTAAGAAATTGATATAAATTTGAATTAACAATCAGCATTATATCTTATCCAAGAAAGGATATAACTATGTTTTCATATGAAGATAGGATGATAATACGCGATCTGGCGAAACAAGTGGCAGAGATCGCAGATATGCCGATTATGGCAGAGCGTAAAAATGCTTGGAAAAAGCATAACAGCCTTCAACCATTCAGACCTTTGATTCTGATATTTCCAGAAGGATCATGGGGAGAATTATTGCCTCATACGGTTCTTAAATGCAGTGATGGCGGGGCAAGAAACATAGAATGGAGTCTGAGAAGCAGAATATATTACTACGAACATTTTCAAGATGACACCGTTATAGAAAAGGAATGGATCGTATCAAAAGTCATCGGAAGCACTGGTTGGGGGCTTTCTCCAAAACATATTCCAAGCACAGAGGCAAGAGGCGCATGGCACTTTGACCCTGTCATAAAAGAGCCTTCTGATCTGAAAAAATTAACAGTTCCAGAAATAACTTATAACGAAGAAGCATCAAAAACCGTCTTATCACAGTATCAAGACCTGTTTGGAGATATTCTAGACGTCAAACAAAAAGGGATCGCCCATATATCATTTCACATAATGAATCAATATACCGCTTTACGAGGTCTCGAAGAAGTAATGCTAGATATGTATGAAAACCCTGAGATGTTGCATGATGCTATGTCTTTCTTCGAAGAAGCGCACAAAAAGATTATAAAACAGTATGTTGATCTAAACCTGTTAAGCTTAAACAACGATGGCACTTATCAAAATTCTGGCGGAAATGGCTATACCGATGAATTACCCAAACCAGGATTTGACCCAGATAGAGTCCGTCTATGCGATATGTGGGCAAGCGCAGAAGCACAAGAGATGGCTCAAGTTTCACCAGAAATGCATGAAGAATTCATCCTGTCTTATGAAAAAAGGCTTCTCGAGCCATTTGGGCTAAACGGATATGGATGTTGTGAAGACCTGACAAGAAAGCTTGACTATGTATTTGAAATTCCCAATATAAGACGTATCTCAATTGCCCCGTCTGCGGATGTTGACGTTTGTGCAGAAAAATTAAAGAATAAATATATATTCTCGTGGAAACCACAACCATCACATCTCGTTGGTCAATTTAATACTGATTTTATAAGGAAATATATTAGGCACACTATTGAAGTTGCTAAAGCTAACAATTGTGTCCTTGAAATGATATTGAAAGATACACATACATGCGAATTTCATCCCGAACGTTTTGACATATGGACACAGATCGCACGTGAGTTGGTAGAAGAAATATACGGGAGCGGAGAGTAAAATGAGACGATTAATATTTATAACTATAATGTTTATATGTATGGGACATTTTATGACCGTTCAATGTAAGTTCATAGGCGTCAAAGAAAATAGATTTATAGATTCAGAAGGACGAGAGATCATCCTTCATGGTGTCAACATAGAGGATAAATCCAAAGATCATAACTATCTTAGTTGGCATAGGTCAGAAGAGTTTGCCAAAATGCATAACTGGGGATTTAACTGCATAAGACTTGTTATAATATGGGATGGCATAGAGCCCAAGCCGGGGGTATATAACGAACAATATCTTGATGGTATCGATAAACGTATTCAATGGGCAAAGGAAAATGGGATATACGTAATACTGGATATGCACCAGGATTTATATAGTTCGAAGTTCGGCGGAGATGGCGCTCCATTATGGGCGGTTCTTGATGATGGCAAACCACATGTTTATGACAGCTCTCTCTGGAGTATGGCTTATTTTACAAGTCCTGCCATACATTCTGCCTTTGACAACTTCTGGGCTAACAAGCCTGTATCAGATGGGCTTGGAGTGCAAGATCACTTCGCAAAAGCTTGGCAACATATAGCCAAACGATATGCTGATGAACCTACCGTAGTCGGATATGATCTTTTCAATGAGCCATTTCCCGGATCAAATATACAAGAAACCATATTTCTAAAATTAAAATCAACAGCAGATGCTATTGCCAAAAAATATGGCAACGATTCCGCAACCTTTGATGTTATGCAAAGATTAATGATGTCAGGTGAACTTTCAAAATATGCAGATGATATAGAGTTATACAAGGTTTTTGCTGATGAAGGAACAGAGGTCTCTATGGAATTTGAAAGGACATTGCTTGCAAATTTCTATAATCGTGTCGCAAAAGCTATCCGAGAAGTTGATAAAAATCATATCATCTTTTTAGAGACACACGGTCTTTGTAACTCTGGCACTCCCAGTGGTATCATCCCTGTTGTTGATACAAACGGAGACAGAGACCCACTACAGGCTTTTGCCCCTCATGCTTACGACATAGTTACAGATACAAAAGATGTTGCAAACGCAAGCTCCGAAAGAATAGAACTTATATTCAAAAGACATGCAGAAACCGCTGACAGATTGAAAATGCCAACACTTATTGGCGAATGGGGAGCTTATTATGGTCAAGCTAACACATTAATACCAGCCCAAAAAGTAGTGAGAGAAATTGAGAAAAATCTTTTCAGCGACACATATTGGTCTTATAGCGGTTTTAGAGAAATTGATGGAGCTGAGTATTTTCCTGTGCTTTCTCGCCCATATCCATCAGCTATATCCGGCAGACTAATAGAATATAAATCCGATCTTGATAATCGCAGATTTGATTGTGTTTGGGAAGAAGACACAAATGTATCAGCACCAAGTGTCATCTATGTTCCCGCTACTTGGTTTCCCAAAGGTTATAAAATAACTCTTGAACCTGTTGAAAAAGGTTGGTCCTTTGAAAAAATTAGCGATGAAAGTCCAAGTGGTTATATAATAATACCAACAACAGGCAAATTTACAAGGCGAAGTCTAAAAATAGAAAGCAAATAAAAGTCTGTTTTTAATATGGTATTCCTAATATAAGATACTGAGATAATTATTCTGTCTTTATCCTTCTCCAAATTGTCGTCAATTTTCCCGAATTTAAGACTGAAATTGTGCTAAAAGTTTTCTTTAACCCATCTTTCATAATTTTGACAATATCTTCTTCTTTTAATGCAATGTTAAATATACCAACATCGTTTAAAGAACCTTTAAGCGGGGAGTTACCTGCGTCAAATACTGCACCAATAGTTACAGGTGCATCGTTATTATCAGGTTTGGTATTTCTAGCTTGTTGTTCGTCAATTATGCCATCTGCATATAGTCTTAGAGCGGTCTGCTACTATGTGATGCCATTCGCCATCGGTGACGTTCTTCTGCCCAAAAAGACCTGTTGCCCATTGTCCTTCTGCTGTAAATCCCACATCTACAACAGTTCTGCCTGATTCAATTTGAAGATGCAAATTCTGTGAATTAACCGCGCCTGCTTTGCGCTTCATAATAATTTCTTGTCGTGTACCTGTATTTTCTGCTTTGACCCATACCGCCATAGAAAAAGTCGTCAAGTTAAAAGCATCATTATGCGGAACTAATACAAAGCTTCCATTTTCCATGCCCTTACATATTCAATGCTAAATGTGGAAGGTAAATCTTCATCTTCTGGCATACCGAACCAATCAGGCATAGTTTCACTATCAAATATTAGATATAATGGACGGTGCCAATGAGTATTTTTGACTATTCGGACAACTACGCCGTCAACGTAATATTTGATCTCATCCTTGTCCCATTCAAGACCAAATACATGATAGTCATCGGCAAATCGCCAAGGAGCAATCCAAACCCCGCCGATGTTCCAATGCCTTTTTTCCTCAGGTGTGCGAAACACGTGAAGATTCATATTATATTTGTTTTCATAGCCCTTAGCTTTCCCGCCCAACTCAAATACATCTATCTCTGTGAGCCATTCTTTGCTATCTTCTACCTGAAACCAAAACGAGCTTGATCCTGCTGAATTCATAGGCTTAGCCATAACTTCGTAATAACCATATCCTGCGCGGATTTTACTATGAAGAGCAGCTGATGAATAATCATGATAACCAAATTTCTTGAACTCTTCTGGTATCTCCTCTTTATACATAGTTAGATGCAATTTGCCATCACAGACCGTGATATTTTTCTCCATAAAAAGCGATGGTTGACGTCCCCTCCACCAATACAGATTCTTGACCCACTTGTCAGTATCAAGATCATTCCCTTCAAACTCATCGCTCAAAGGTTCATATTTGACCCAATTACCTTTGTTTTCCTGATCAGATAGGGGATAATCATTTGTTATTCGCTTCGGCGTTTCACCAAGATCACCGACACGAGTCCAATCTCTATTTAATTCATCATTCATAACGTCACATGCTCCCAAAATTATGAGAATTAGGAATATAAACATTGTTATTAGCCTTATAACCCGAGTTGTCAGTTATTGTGGTTTTATCTCCCATCTTTTTTCTTCTTTGGAAAATATTTTAATTTTTATTTATCTAAATGAGACCGTTGTATAACAGATAAGACAAGGGTTTTCACCACCTAACAAGGAGCAAGCAACTGCTTTGAAGAAAGTCTCAAATCAGGTCTACCTATCTTCACCGCTACAAAAGCAACAGACAAAATAGCGCAATAAGTCAATAGAGTACGAAGAAGAAAACTCTCTAAACCCCTCCCATGAAAATCAGAAAGACCAAACCAACGCTTTGCTATACCAAAGAATCGTTCTATGGCGCTCCTTTTACCCATTCTCTATCTACTATGGAGTGGTTCTTACGCCTTACATTGTAATCTACTGCTATCCTTGCACCAATAAATAACACCAGTATGCACTATCTGCTCGGACTACTTCTACTGTTACCTTGTAAAGATGAACAACCTTTTGCAACAATGGTTTTG
>FWPV01001084.1_pt1 | contig 78816 bp, 78 predicted proteins | sample 2228371 | NCBI WGS metagenome assembly FWPV01 (sample SAMEA103939776, study PRJEB20133) | metagenome
ATCCCGCAGCCCAAGGCTGCGCCCGCTCCGGCCGCTGCCGCCGCACCGGCGCCGGCCCCGCAGGCCCGCGGCCCCGTCGCTGCCGAGGATGCCGATAGGGAAGAGCGCGTGCGGATGACCCGCCTGCGCCAGACCATCGCGCGGCGCCTGAAGGACGCACAGAACACCGCGGCCATGCTGACCACCTATAACGAGGTGGATATGCAGCCGATCATGAACCTGCGCGCCTCCTACAAGGACCTGTTCGAGAAAAAGCACGGCGTGAAGCTCGGCTTCATGGGCTTTTTCACCAAGGCCGTGGTCCATGCGCTGAAGGAAATCCCCTCGGTCAATGCCGAGATCGATGGCGACGACATCGTCTACAAGAACTACGCCCACATCGGCGTCGCCGTCGGCACCGACAAGGGCCTCGTCGTCCCGGTCGTCCGCAATGCCGACAAGATGACCATCGCCGAGATCGAAAAGGACATCGCGCGCCTGGGCAAGCTCGCCCGCGACAGCGCCCTCTCCATGGCCGACATGCAGGGCGGCACCTTCACCATCTCCAATGGTGGCGTCTATGGCTCGCTGATGTCCTCGCCGATCCTCAACGCCCCGCAGTCCGGCATTCTCGGCATGCACAAGATCCAGGAGCGCCCGGTCGTCGTCGCCGGCCAGATCGTCATCCGCCCGATGATGTATCTCGCGCTCAGCTACGATCACCGCATCGTCGACGGCAAGGAAGCCGTGACCTTCCTCGTCCGCGTCAAGGAAAGCCTCGAGGCCCCGGAACGCCTGGTCCTCGACCTCTAGCCCGATGGCATTAACTGCCGCTCAGTACGGAGAGGCAGTCCGGGCGCGAAAAGCGCTTAGCGTTGCGGCAATACCGAATGCTGCAGCATGTGGGATGAAATCCCTGACAGATGCCGGTTGGGACGGCGATTACGTCGCCCCGAACCAGCTGTCGTCATGCGCACTCGATGGGCCTGTCTTGGTCCTGAACAACTGGTTCGGCTGGCAAGAACTGGACTCACTTCAGGTTGAAACGAAGCGCCGACTACGATCTGTGGGCTACCTCGAAGGTATCCCAACCAACAAGTGGATCGATCGCGCGCTAGAAATCGTCGGCCTGAATCGGTCCCAAGTCTACATCACGCAAGCTTGCGTCTTGCTGCCGCCAACCGCCATGGGATCAAGCATACCTAGGGGGTGCTACACGTACAGCATCGATCAAGTCCTACGTCTTGAGCTAGGTGGACGCACTCCGGTGGCACTGGGGACTGCAGCGCAGAGGGCCTGCCTCGAAGCAGACATTGAGTTTGTCGGTACCCAGCATCCCTCCTATCAGGGTGGAGAGCGGCGGGCGCAGGAGATTGCATCTGCCATTCGTCAGGTCATGTAGCAACCCCCACCACCACCCCGCGCCGAATCCCCGCGACTCAGCTATAGACCGCTGGAGAGGGAGACTGCGTCGTGCCGAAACATTGGCTGGCCATGCTGTTCGCCATTCTGGCCACGCCAGCGCTGGCCCAGACCGATGATCGCGTGCTCAACGATGTCGTCACCGTGCTCGCCGGCCTCGCCTCGGTTGGCGAAATGGCCAATCAATGCGCCCGCGCCACCGATGACGACCCCGACATCGCCGCCGCCTTCGAGACCTTCCGCGATCGTAGCGTTCCCTGGCAGGTCATCGCCGTTACCCTGATCGGCACCCGCGGCGGCATCGATGCCGAAATCCTCGCCAGGGAGCGCGCCGCCGAAATCGCCAAGATCGCCGACGCCTTCGCCGCCGATCCCGACCCCACCCGCGGCTGCCGCGACTTCGCCCGCAGCGTCGTCGACAGGGACGCCGATATCGCGACGCTCTATCCCGCCGAAACCCGCCGCATGAGCGAGGCGCGCTCCGGCAAATGGCCGGTGCTCGATGTCGCCCACTCCGCCGAAGTCGCCGATGCGCTGGCGATGAAGCAGTTCTTCTATATGCGCGAAACCCTGCTCGAGCGCTGCGGCGCCCTCACCGGCAACACCCGGCTCTATCGTGACGCCCGCTCCTACTGGAACCAGCAGAACTACGACGCCTTCTATTACGCCCACCAGATCCTGACCAACTGGGGCGCTCTCGCCCCTCGTCATCTCCAGGCGGCGCGCGAGGCCGCCAAGACCGAAGCCGAGGCCGAACTCGCTCTCGCCGGCACGGCCCGTTGCGAGAAGTTCGTCACAGGCCTCGAAGCCGGCGACGAAGACGTTGAGCGTCTCGTCCCCGAGCTTTACGACCGTGTCCGCACCGCCGCCGAAATCGAGCCCTGAGCGGGCTATTGGCCGAGCAATTTGGCGAAACTGGTCTTCTTGCCGTCGAGCAAGACCTTGGGCTTGCTGCGCTTGGACAGTCCCAGCACATCGCCCGCCGTCGCATCGTGCGAGCCCTTGAAGATGTCCTTGGCCGGCATGCACAGGTTCACGCCACCGCGCACGGCGCGTGACAGGATGGCGTTCTTGAAGCAGATCGCCGTCTGGTCGGAGGTCTGCAGCACGCTCCAGTCGGTCTTTTCCACTTTCCGGAACAGTGTCCCGAACGTGTAAACCTTGCGGTTCTTGCTGAAGTAGATGACCACGGTCCCAAGCTTGCGGTCATACATCATGAAGGTCCGGCCGGCGAATTGCGCCGAAACCTGCTCGATGGACAGCTTCTTGAAAGACGGCGCTGGCATGGCTTGCACCGCGCCAGTCAAAACCAGGCATACAAGGACTGCGCGAAATATACGTACAAACATCAAACAGCCCATTCCTGTTGCCTAAGCTTGATTATTATTTATTGGCACAACTACAGAAGCTGCGCCAGAGCCAATCTTACCGCACTTGAAACGCCTAAGCTTGGCGAAGCAATCGGCGCCCCGCCTGTCCCAGCGTCGGCTTTTGCCCTTCCATGCCGGCGGCATCCGTGGCTAGGTTGCGCAAAAAACCGGAGGAAGGCCCCATGGCAGACAAGGTGATGATCGTGACCGGCGGCAGCCGCGGCATCGGCGCGGCAACGGCGCGGCTCGGGGCCGCGGCCGGCTATGGCGTCATCGTCAACTATGCCGGCAATGTCGCCGCCGCCGAGGCCGTCTGCCACCAGATCCACGCCAATGGCGGCGAAGCCGCCGCCGTGCGCGGCGATGTCAGCCAGCCCGACGATATCGAGCATATCTTCGCCGCTGCCGACCGCATGGGCCCGCTCGCCGCGCTGGTCAACAATGCCGGCACCATCGCGCTCGGCGCCCGCGTTGAAGCCATGGACGCCAGCCGCATCGCGCACATCCTCGCCGTCAATGTCACGGGCACGATCCTCTGTGCCGGAGCCGCCATCCGCCGCATGTCCACCCGCCATGGCGGCAAGGGCGGTGCCATCGTCAATCTCAGCTCCGCCGCCGCAAAGCTCGGCGGCCCCGGCGTTTCCGTCGACTATGCCGCCAGCAAAGGCGCCATCGACACCTTCACCATCGGTTTGGCGCTCGAACTCGCCGGCGAAGGCATCCGCGTCAACGCCGTCCGGCCGGGCATCATCGACACCGAATTCCACGCCACCGGCGGAGATGCCGATCGCGTCCGCCGCATCGCGCCGGATCTGCCGATGGGCCGCGCCGGCACCAGCGAGGAGGTCGCCGAGGCCATCCTCTGGCTCGCTTCCGATGCAGCGTCCTACACCACCGGCACCATCCTCTCGGTCACCGGCGGCCGCGCCATCACGCCCTGACCCGAACGCCAACCCAAGGACGGCGCGTCTGGCGCCGTCTCATCTCCGACTGCGTATTGCCGCCCCGCCCCGGAGCCGAACATGTTGAAGCCGCTTGCCCTCGCCGCCACCCTCGCGCTGTCGACGCCCGCCCTCGCCATCGAGTGCCCGCTGACGCACGCCATCTACGGCCAATCCACCAGCGCGGCCCGCGTCATCTTCTTCCAGCCCGATCGCGACTGGGCCGCCAACCAGATCGCCGGCTTCCGTCTCGAAATCGCCGGCACCAGCTATGACGGCACCGTGCACATGCCCAATGGCTTCAGCCAGCCCAAGGGCCGGCTCAGCAAGGACTGTGCGGAAGACGACACCGATCTCGACGCCTGCACCCTGTGGGATGGCGTGGTCTATGCCCTCGTCGATGGCCGTATCGCCGAGCTGCCGCATTGGGTCGAGGACGTGCCGGCCGATGATCGCGCGCCCCAGCAGATCCTTTTCCCCGGCTTCGCCGCCAATGTCTGGTATTCGATGCTCCGCGAGGAAGCCTTCCCCGGCGAGGACATGGTCACCGACACCTTCGACCTCGTCGCCTGCGCGAAATAGCTCTGGAGCGCTTCCAGGAAAAGTGGCGACGGTTTTCCGGTTCGGAAGCGCGACAATCAAGGAACTGAGCCATTTCAGCGTTTCGGCGAAACGCTGAAAAGCGCGAAGCTGCAAAACCATTTCGGCTCGGGCGCCGTTCCTTAGGCAATGCCAACCGGAGTGCGCCCTTGTCCATCGAACTGACCCTCCTCGCCTGGAGCCTCCTGCTCTTCGTCCTCTACATCGGCGTCCAGTCCAGCCAGTCGATGCGCCAATACGGCACCCGCGACCATGTCGGCGGCCGCGACGACCTGCCACCGCCCGACGCCATGCATGGCCGTGCCCAGCGCGCCCTCACCAATCTCATCGAGACCTACGGCCTTTTTGTCGCCCTCGTCGCGGTCTCGGCCATTTCCGGGCGCTCCAACACCCTCACCGTCCTAGGCGCGCACCTCTATTTCTGGGCGCGCATCGTCTATCTGCCGCTCTATCTGTTCGCCATTCCGTGGTGGCGCAGCCTCGTGTGGTGGTTCGGCTTCATGGGGCTGATCCTGCTCTTTGTCGGCGTTCTCTTCTGAAAATCCCCTCCGGGCCGCTCCCCGCGTCTTTCATCCGAAAGCCGGGTGGTCTATCCCTGTTCCGCGCCCTATATCGACGGGACGCGCTCGCTCCCGAGGGGCGGGACAGGATTAGCGGCTCGGAGACATCATGCCTGACAGTTTCGACCTCACGGTAATCGGTTCTGGTCCCGGTGGTTACGTTGCCGCCATCCGCGCGGCGCAGCTGGGCATGAAGGTCGCAGTGGTCGAAAAGTGGCCCACCTTCGGCGGCACCTGCCTCAACATCGGCTGCATTCCGAGTAAGGCCATGCTCCACGCCTCCGAGCTGTTCGAGGAGGCCGGACACCAGTTCAAGGATTTCGGCATCGACGTCACCCCGACGCTGAACCTCCCCCAGATGCTGCGCCACAAGGACGACACGGTCACCGCCAACGTCTCGGGCATCGAATATCTGTTCAAGAAGAACAAGATCACCGCCTTCCGCGGCACGGGCTCCATCCCCGCCGCCGGCAAGGTGCTGGTGACTCCCGAGTCCGGCCCCGGCCAGACCATCGAAACCAAGAACATCATCATCGCCACCGGCTCCGAGCCCTCGGGCCTTCCCGGCATCACCGTCGATGAAAAGAAGGTCGTCAGCTCCACCGGCGCCCTCGCCTTCGCCGAAGTGCCCAAGCGCCTCTTGGTCATCGGCGGCGGCATCATCGGGCTCGAGCTCGGCTCGGTCTGGTCGCGCCTCGGCGCCAAGGTCACCGTCGTCGAGTTCCTCGACCGCATCCTCCCTGGCCTCGACAGCGAAGCGGCCCGCCAGATGCAGCGCACGCTGCAGAAGCAGGGCCTCGATTTCCGCCTCGGCACCAAGGTTACCGGCATCGAGACCCGCGCCGACGGTTCGCTGACCGCAAAGCTGGAGCCGGCCGCCGGTGGCGAAGCCGCGCTGTTCGACGCCGATGCCGTGCTCGTCGCCGTCGGCCGCCGTCCCTACACCCAGGGTCTCGGTCTCGAAGTTGCGGGCGTCGCCCTCGACGAACGCGGCCGCATCCGCATCGACCACGAGTTCCAGACCAATGTGCCCGGCATCTACGCCATCGGCGATGTCGTGGCGGGCGCCATGCTGGCCCACAAGGCCATGGACGAGGGCCACGCCGTCGCCGAGATCATCGCCGGCCAGAAGCCGCACGTGAACTACGCCAACATCCCCTCGGTGATGTACACCAGCCCCGAGGTCGCCTGGGTCGGCAAGTCCGAGGACGAGCTCAAAGCCGCCGGCATCGAGTACAAGACCGGCAAGTTCCCCTTCACCGCCAATGGCCGCGCCAAGGCCATGCTGGCGACGCAGGGCTATGTGAAGATCCTCGCCGACGTCACCACCGATCGCGTGCTCGGCGCCCAGATCATCGCCAAGGGTGCCGGCGAGCTGATCCACGAGATCGCCGTGCTGATGGAATTCTCCGGCGCCGCCGAAGACCTCGGCCGCACCACCCACGCCCACCCGACGCTCTCGGAAGCCATCAAGGAAGCCGCCCTGATGTGCGGGGATGGGGCCATCCACATCTAGGTTTCACCGGGAACCAAATGGCTCCCGGTTCGCTTCCTCCCTGAAACCACAGGGGGGAAGCATGAGCTATTTGCGCTTCGTCGGCATGATCGTCACATCGACCGTGGTCATGTTCGGCCTGATGTATCTCAACACGTTCCAGCTGGACCATGTCCTGTTCAGCCAGACCAGAATGTGGATGGCGCTGGTCATGGGGGCAGCCATGGCCATCGTCATGCTGCTGTTCATGCTCTCGATGTATCGGAACCGCGCCGCCAATATCGCGATCATCGCCGCCTCCGTCGCCGTGTTCGCAGGCGCACTATGGCTGGTGCGCAGCCAGGCGACCGTCGACGATGTCTCCTATATGGAGGCCATGATTCCACATCACTCCATCGCCCTGTTGACCAGCGGCCGTGCGAACATCCGCGACCCGCGCGTTCGCGAACTGGCTGACGGCATCTACGCCACCCAGATCGAGGAAATCGCCCGGATGAAGGCGCTCATCGCCGATCTCAAGGCCAACCCTGTCCCGGCCGGGTCCCCGGTGCTTCCCCTCGACCCCGCCGGCAACTAGATCGCACGGGGCGAGCGCCGTAGCGCCCGGACCGAGGGGTCCGTAAGCGCCCTACGCCCCGGTCTCCTCGACCACCCGAGCCTTCGGCCGGCCCTTGCGGGTAAACAGCCACACCCCGCCCAGCACCATCGCCGTGCCGAGCGCGTGCCACACCGTGAACGCCTCGCCGAGAACACCGATCGCCAGCCCCACCGTCACCACCGGCGACACATTGCCGATGATGGCGGTGCGCTCCGGCCCGATCAGCCCGATGGCGCCGGAGATGCAATAGGCCGGCAGCACCGTCGACACCGTGCCGATCGCCAGCATCAGCCCGAAACCGCTGCCGGTCACCGCGAGGTCCGCCACCGGATGGGTCAGCAGGAAGTGCAGGATCACCGCCGGCCCTGCCGCACACATCGCCACCGAGGTGAACAATTGCGGCCCCAGCCGGTCGATCAGCGGCTTGGCAAGGATCTGGTAGCTCGCATAGGTGATGGACGCGATGAAGACCAGCGTCGCCCCCAGCACCACGTTGTCACCCTCGATGGCGAAGTCGTGCCAGAAGATGATGGCGATGCCGGCGTAGCTCACCAGCAGCGCCGCGATCATCGCGCCGGTCACCTTGCGCTTGAAGAACACCGCCCCGAACAGCACCACGAAGAACGGATAGGTCAAAAGGATCAGCCGGTCGAACTGCGCCGAAATGAACTCCAGCGCCGCAAAATCGAGATAGCTCGACACGTAGTAGCCGAGGACGCCGACGCCCATCACCCGCAGCACCACCGGCACGTCGAACAGCGGCGGCGCCCCAGCCGGCTGCGCCGCCCGCTTCCGACGATAGGCGAAGATCCCGACCACGAGGAAGATCGGGACCGCCACGATCATCCGCCAGGTCAGCGTCGTCACCGCGTCGATCCCCTCGAGCAGCGCCAGCTTGATGACGATCCCCTTGGTGGCAAAGAACGCCGCCCCGGCCAGCGCCAGTATGATGCCGGCGACGGCCATCGGCGCGGCCGCGGGCCGAACGGGGGATGTTGCGGAATGTGTTTCGGAGGTCATTTTCGGTCGGGTCCAGATGTCGGAACCCGCCTCGTGTGCACCCTTGCGGCCGCGCCTCGAGGCGGGCCGGGTGAGCGTCGAGGTTCAGATACCGCGCACGCCCCGGTCCCGCGAGGGAACGAGGATAATTTTGCGGAGAAGGGCGAGCCGTGCGTGCATGAACCACCCGTTACGCCTCAGCCGGGCGGCTGTAAAGTCAGGGCAACGATGAACAATCTGTTCGCTTGGACCTAGATACCTGCGGCGGCCCCGCACCAAACTGGCTGTCTCAAACCCACCTCACGCCCGCGGATGTGCCGCCCGATAGGCATCCAGCAGCCGGTCGGTGTCCACCGCCGTATAGATCTGCGTCGTCGAGAGCGACGCGTGCCCCAGCAATTCCTGGATCGCCCTGAGGTCCCCGCCCCGACCCAACAGATGCGTCGCAAAACTGTGCCTCAGCGCATGCGGCGTCGCCGAAGCCGGCAGCCCCAGCGCCCCGCGCAGTTGCGCCACCCGCAGCTGAATCAGCCGGGGCGACAGCACTCCGCCCTTTTCGCCGCGGAACATCGGCTCGTCCGGCCCCACCCGGAACGGGCACATCTTCAGATAGGCCTCGATCGCCCGCCGCACCTCGGCGATCATCGGCACCATCCGCGTCTTGCCGCCCTTGCCACTCACCCGCAGCACATCGGTCTCGATCGCCCGCCGCGTCAGCGCCAGCGCTTCGGAAATGCGTAAGCCCGCGCCATAGAGCAGCACGATCACCGCCGTGTCGCGCGCCGCCACCCAGCCCTCGTCTTCGAGCTCCACCGTCGTCGCCACCGCCGCCTTCGCCTCGAGCACCGTTAGCGCCCGCGGCAGCGGCCGCGATTGCCGCGGCGTCCGGATCGTGTCGAGCGCCGAACTCGCCAGCACACCCTCACGCTCCAGGAAGCGGAAGAAGCTCTTCAGCGACGACAGCGCCCGCGCCAGCGAGCGCGCGCCCACATCCTCGCCCCGCCGCGACGCGAGAAACGCCCGGATGTCGCCGGCCCTGAGATCCCTCAGCGTCGCCAGCGTCACCACCCCGCCACTGTGCCGGCTTAGAAACCCGATGAACTGCCCGAGATCGCGGCCATAGGCCTCCAGCGTCTTCTCCGCCAGCCGCCGCCCCAGCAATTGCTGCTGCCACGCGGCGATCTGCGCATTGAGTTCGGCATTGGCGAGCAGCTGGGTCATGTGTCCGAGCCTAGCCCCAAGCCGTTAGCGGAGCGTATCGATCCAGCCCGCGCCGCCGCCAAGTGTTGCGCAGTTGCATCGCCCTTCGCCCTGCCCGCAACACGCGCCCGTGAGGCCATGGTTTGGGCTCAATCGGCTGGCTACCAAGCTTGCATGCGTTGCCTTAGCCTCTCCCTGCGCGTCCTCGTGGCGCTTCTGGCCCTGCTTGCCCCGACCCTTGCGGCCGCGGCCTGCGGCGCCATGGGCGAATCGCGGCCGCCGCTGCGCATTGAGGCCAACGAGAACGGACACCTGCCCTCTCCGTGCGAGATGCAGGGTGGCAAGCGCGTCGCCCCGGCCTTTGCGCGCGTCGCCATTCCACGGCTGGTGGAGCTACCCCGTGCGTTGCAGCCACAATGGGCCGCTGCCCTTGCCGACGACCTGATGCGGCATGGGCGCTTGCCCGCAACCGATGTGCCACCGCCGCGTTTCGCCTGATCTGAAACGACGCCCGTCACCGGTTCCGACATCGCGGCACGCCTGCCGCTCAAAGAGACTCTCAGCAAAAAATGACCGAACTTTCCCTCTCGCGCCGCGGCCTCATGGCAGGAGCCGCCAGTCTCCTCGCACTCGGCCTTGCCGGCTGTGCCACCTCCGGCAACCGCCGCATCGCCGACGCCGAACCCGTGGTTCCGCCCGATGTGCTCGCCACCTATGGCCCGTTGCCCAACGAGCGCTTCCCCATCCCCGCCGCCCGCATCGATCTGGTCGATCCGCAATATTGGCGCCAGGTCGTCGACGACCCGACGGGCGAACGTCCCGGCACCGTCGTCGTCGATACCGCCAACCGCTTCCTCTATCTGGTCCGCGACGACGGCAAGGCCCTGCGCTATGGCGTCGGCATCGGCCGCGACGGCTTCGCCTGGTCTGGCCGCGCCCAGATCGCCTACAAGCGCGAATGGCCCACGTGGACCCCGCCCGCCGAAATGATCGGCCGCCAGCCGGAACTGGAGCAGTACCGCAACGGCATGCCCCCCGGCATCGAAAACCCGCTCGGCGCCCGTGCCCTCTACATCTTCAAGGATGGCAAGGACACGCTCTATCGCCTGCACGGCAACCCCGATGTCACCTCCATCGGCAAGGCCGTGTCCTCGGGCTGCGTGCGCCTCCTCAACCAGGACGTCATCGATCTTTACGAGCGTGTCCCGTCGCGCACGCCCATTTTCGTTGTCTGAGGACCGATTTGGGGGGTGAAAGCCCCCCAAAACCCGTTCATATCGCGTTCATCTTCATGGCTGAGCCGGCTTTTTTGCGGCTTTTGCTTGTCCATCCGCCACGCCATCGCTACGACTTTCCCGGATTTAAGGGAGGAACTTTGCGATGGCCGAGAACAAGATTCGCTGGGGTATTCTGAGCACCGCCAATATCGGGCTGAAGAAGGTCACCCCGGCCATCCTGAAGTCCCCCTATAGCGAGGTCGTCGCCGTCGCCTCCCGCGACCTGGGCAAGGCCAACGCCTACCTCGCCGAACTCGGCCTCACCGGCAAGGCCCGCGCCTACGGCACTTACGAAGAGCTGTTCGCCGACCCCAATATCGACGCCATCTACAACCCGCTGCCCCACCACCTCCATGTCGAGATGACGCTGGCCGCGGCCCGCGCCGGCAAGCACGTGCTGTGCGAAAAGCCCATTGCGCTCAACGCCAAAGAGGCCGAGCAGCTCCGCCAGATCCCGCCCGGCATCGTCTTCTACGAAGCCTTCATGGTCCGCTTCCACCCCCAGTGGATCCGCGCCCGCGAGATCGTCCGCTCCGGGGAGCTGGGTGAATTGCGCGCCTTCCGCGGCGCCTTCACCTACTATCTCACCGACCCCACCAACGTCCGCAACCAGGCCGATATCGGCGGCGGCGGCGTCTACGACATCGGCTGCTACCCGATCACCGCCGCCCGCTTCCTCTTCGATGCCGAGCCCATCCGCGCCGTCTCGCTCATCGATCGCGACCCGGTCATGAAGACCGACCGCCTCGCCTCGGCGCTCCTCGATTTCGGCGGCGGCCGCCAGGCCACCTTTACCTGCTCCACCCAGACCAATCTCAGCCAGTCGCTGGAGCTGATGGGTTCGAAAGGCCGGCTCGAACTGCCCGTACCCTTCACCCCCAATCCCGGCACCGCCACCGCCATCCTGGTCGATCGCGACTATGACGTCAGCGGCAATCTCAGCCGCCGCGAGATCATCGCCCCCTGCGACCAGTACACCGAGCAGGCCAACGCCTTCTGCCGCGCCATCCTCGACAAGAAACCGCTCGAGTGGGGCGTGGAGGACGCCATCAAGACCATGCGCGTCATCGACGCCGTCTTCGAAAGCGAAAAGACCGGCGGCTGGGCCAAGGTCTGATCCGATCTATCGGCCGACCGCCTTCTCCCCTTGTGGGACTTCGAGCCGGTCGCGCAGCGATCCTTCGCTCCAGCGGAGCGAAGGAAGGCGAAGAAGGTGCCCGAAGGGCGGATGAGGGGTCCCACATCGCGAAGCGATATGCCCCCCCTACTTCCCCACCACCCGCGTCACCAGCATCCGGATCGCCGGCGCGATATCCTCGCCCGGCCGCGCCTTGCGGAAAACGCCATACGAACCCGCAACGATCACCCGCGCCACCGCCTCCGGCTCTTCGACGCCCGCCTCCCGCAGCGCGCCGATCACCGCTTCGTCGCTCACCGCCTCGGCCACTTCCACCTGAGGTCCGGTGAGCCGGCCGGACTCGTTATAGAGTTCGTCGGCATGCGGTGAGCCCGCCATGAACTCAGCCAGCGCCGCATACTTGGCCGTCAGCGCCGCGGCGATCCGCTCGCCGACGCTCTCCTCACCGCGCAACGCTTCGGCGAACCGCCCATGCAGCTCCACCAGCAACTCGGTGACGATCGCGGTGAACACCGCCGACTTGTCCCCGTAATACTTGTAGAGCGTAGGCTTGGCGACGCGCGCCTCCTTGGCGATCGCCTCCATGGTCACCCCCTGCAAGCCATGCCGCAACGCCAGGTGCCGTGCCGCCTGCAGGATGTCCTGACGCTTCTCGCTCTCACCCACTCTCGCCTCGCAAAAATTCTGCAAATCCATTGAACGAATTGAACGTACAACATACATATCGTTCAATTTTCAATGGAGGGACGACCCAATGCCTGCCCAGTCTGACCGCGTACTCCTCACCGGCATCTCCGGTTTTCTCGGCGGCCACGTCGCACTTGAACTGCTCAAGCACGGTTACAGCGTCCGGGGTTCGGTGCGCAACCTCGCCCGCGCCGACAAGGTCCGCGCCACCCTCGCCAGCCACGGCGCCGACCTGTCGCGGCTCGAAATCGTCCAGCTCGACCTCCTCTCCGACACCGGCTGGGAGGCAGCCACCGCCGGCTGCCGCTACGTCCAGCACGTCGCCTCCCCCTTCGTTCTCGCCCAGCCGCGGGACCGCAACGAGCTGATCCGCCCCGCCGTCGAAGGTACCCGCCGCGCCGTCACAGCCGCCCTTACGGCCGGCGTCGAACGCGTCGTCATCACCTCCTCGATCGCCGCCATCATCTATGGCCACCCCGACGGCGCCGGGCCCTTCACCGAGGCCGACTGGACAAATCTCGACAGCCCGCGCCTCACCGCCTACCAGGAATCCAAGACCCGGGCCGAGCAGGAGGCCTGGCGCATCGCCGAAGGTTTTGGCGCGCGGCAAAGGCTCGCCGTCATCAATCCCGGCGCCATCCTCGGCCCGATCCTCGACGAAGACCCGGGCACCTCCGGCAAGCTCGCCATGCGGCTGCTCGACGGCTCCATGCCCGGCACCCCACGCATGAACTTCTCGGTGATCGACGTCCGTGACGTCGCCGCCGCGCAGGTAGCCGCCATGATCAATCCAGCCGCCGGCGGTCACCGCTATATTCTCGCCGAACGCGAAATGAGCATGCTGGAAATGGCCTGGGCCATCCGGCTCGGGCTCAGGGAGCCCGGCCTGAAGGTTCCCGGCTTTGAACTCCCGGATTGGCTGGTCCGCCTGATCGGGCTGTTCGACCGCGAAATCCGCGACAACACCACCGAAATTGGCCGTCACCGCCCGGTCAATGGCAACGCCGGCCGCACCCTGCTCGACCGCGCCCTGATCTCCGGTCCCGACGCCGCGGCCGCCCTTGCCGGCAGCCTCGTCGCCCAGGGTCTCGTCAAGGCCTGACCGACTTATCCCCGCCACGCGCCGGGGCGCTATCATCCCGCCGCGACAGACCGATGGAGCCCGAAAAAACCACTAGCCCAAACTGTCATGATCGGCTAACAAGCGCTCCATCGGAACGGGGCTGTAGCTCAGTTGGGAGAGCGCGTCGTTCGCAATGACGAGGTCAGCGGTTCGATCCCGCTCAGCTCCACCATTCCGATAACTCACTGATTTGACATAGAACTTCTCTATCCAGGCGTTGATACGCCGAGGATTTCGTCGGCTACGACCACGTCGCTGCCCGTGATCCCCAGCGGATAGCTGACCACCAGCCCATCCGGTCGCGCACGACGCTTGGTCACGAAGTCGGCCAGGGCCTCGACCTTGTCGGCATAGACCGTGCCGGAAAGGATGAACTTCGCCCCGAATTCCGACATCTGTGCCGGACTGTCGGTGACAATGGCAGTGGCACGCTGCGGCACATCGAGCCCCATCTCCTTGCCCGCCGGGCTCTTGAACCCGACCGTGTGAACCAGCCGGCAGCCGTCCAGCCAATCGGCCTCCACCACGGGTCGAAGGCTGTTGGTGGCGAGGACCACGATCTCGGCCCCCTCGACGGCCACCCGCGCCGAACCCGCCGCCTGGACCTCCACGCCATGCTTCGCCGTCAACTCTGCGGCAAACAGCTGCAGCCGGCGCGCGTCCCGCCCGTAGACCCTGACAGTCCGGATCTCACGCACCGCCATTGCCGCCGCGATATGGGCCCGCGCCTGCCGACCGGTACCGATGACGGCAAGACTCGTCGCATCGTCGGGGGCCAGCGCATCGATGGCGACGCCACCAATTGCGCCCATCCGCAGCACGCCCAGTTCATGCCCTACGATGACACCGTGCAGCGCCCCGCTCGCCATGTCCCAGACCATCACCACCTGATCGTCGAAATGCCGTGTCGCGCGCGAGAAATACGCCCGCATCCCGGCAATCTCGGCACTGCCGCCAGCCGCGACGACCAGTTCCGAGGTTCCACCAAACCCGACACGATGTCGGGCCGGTGCAACATTCGTCGCTGCCAGGAAGTCGGCGACGCGGGCAATGGCTCGGCCCATGTCGGCACGCCGGCGCACGTCCTCATCGATCAGAATGATCGGTGTCGCCACGAAACTTCCCTCCTCCCACGACTATGCGGCTGACGCGCCGCTCGTTCCCCGCCCGGCCGCGATGCTACATCCAAAAAGTGTTCGCCCTGATCGACTCCGGCTTCATCTCGATGGAAAAGCCCGGTCGCCAACCTTCATATCATGCTGTCCATGCTGGCGAGTTCACGTGCCCGACGCCATGAGGGCCGCCTTTGCGCGGCCCGACTGCGGTGCCGGAATGAGGTAGATTTAGAGGTGGATCGAATGCGACCCCTCTACGGTCATCGCCTCGATCGCCTCGAAATCCCAGTCGATCCCAAGGCCGGGCTTGGTCGAAGGAACGGCGTGCCCGTCGCGGATTTGCATCTTCTCGCCGGTCAGCTCGTCGAGCTGCGGGATATATTCCACCCAGCGCGCGTTCGGCACCGCCGCGCACAGCGCCACATGCAGTTCCATCAGGAAATGCGGGCACACGGCGATGTTGAACGCCTCCGCCATATGCGCCACCTTGAGCCACGGCGTGATCCCGCCGATCCGGCCGACATCCACCTGCACCACCGAGCAGGCATGCCGCTCCAGATATTCCCGGAAATGCATCGCGCTATAGAGGCTCTCGCCCACCGCGATCGGGATCGAGGTGCTGGCCACCAGCCGCGAATGCCCAGAAATATCCTCGGCCGTCAGCGGCTCCTCGAACCAGCCGATATCGAGCGGCCCATAGGCTCGCGCCCGCCGGATCGCCTCGTCGACATTGAAGCGCTGGTTGGCATCGGTGAAGATTTCGAACCCCGGCCCCACCGCTTCGCGCACCGCCGCGATCCGGTGCACATCCTCGAAAATCGGCCGCCCGACCTTGAGCTTGCAGCCACCGAACCCATCGGCCTTGGCCCTGAGCGCATCCTCCACCAGCGCCGCTTCCTCGAGATGTAGCCAGCCGCCTTCCGTGGTGTAGAGCGGGATGGAAACCTGCGCCCCGCCGGCCAGCAGGTGCAGCGGCTGCCCGAGCTTTCGCGCCTTCAGGTCCCACAGCGCCGTGTCGATGGCGGCGAGCGCAATCGAGGTGATCGCCCCGGTCGTCGTCGCATGCGTCAGAAACAGCAGATCTCGCCAGATGCGCTCGATCTCCATCGCTTCGCGCCCGATGATCGCCGGCACCAGCGTGCGCTTCAGCAATTCGACGACGGAATGTCCCCCGGTCCCGATGGTGTAGCTGTACCCGGTCCCGGTCACCCCGTCCGCGTCGGTGATACGGACAATCGGCGTTTCCTGGCTGACGAAGGACTGGATGGCATCCACCCGCTTCACCTTCGGCTTCAGGTCCACCATCAGGATTTCAACGCGGGTGATGCGGCTCATCTGGGGGGGACCTTCCCGGGCTCGGGCAATGCAACGGGCGCGCGGAAAACCCAAGCAGACAGCAGAGCTTGCCCGCCCTGCCTGTCCGCCGGCCTTCTCAGCCAACGCCTTGCCCATCAATAGGGGAAACGTCTACGCCTAGGCAAGCTGACCACAAGAGTCTGCGGGCGGCATCCGGCAACCCCTGCCCCGGCGCCGCTGACCCACTGGAGGAAACCTGCTCATGAAACGCTACGGCTCCGTCATCGGCCTCAAGCCCGATGCCATCCCCGAATATACCCGCCTGCACGCGGCGGTCTGGCCCGATGTGCTGGCCCAGATCGCGCGCTCCAACATCCGCAACTACTCGATCTTCCTCAAGGAGCCGGAGAACCTGCTGTTCTCCTATTTCGAGTATCACGGCACCGATTTCGCCGCCGACATGGCCGCCATGGCCGCCGATACCCGCACCCAGGAATGGTGGGCGGTCTGCTCGCCGCTCCAATCGCCCCTCGCGACCCGCAAGGAGGGCGAATGGTGGGCCGACATGCGCGAGATCTTCCACGTCGACTGATCGGGATGGGACCGAACCCAGCGCCGGACGAAACCCGCCCGGCGCCGGAACTTTGAGATCGGATCAGACCTTCACACGCACCATCTGGTACGAATAGGGCGCGGCCTTGAGGCTCAGCATGCCGTTGGCGACACTCGCGCCGCTGCCGCGCTTGGGCGCCACTTCCTGCTGCTTGGCCGCGGTGTTCACCGCCTTGAGGTCGCCATGGGTCATCACCTGATGGTCGATGATCTCGCCGGCGGTGAAACCCTGTAGGCTCAGCTCGACGTCGATCGCTTCGGTCGGGTGCCGGTTGACCACGAAGAAGGTCAGCGTGCCCTCGGCCTCGTTGTGGACGCCCGAGACGTCGATATAGGCGGTCTCCTTGGCGTGCTTCGTCTCATAGCTGGGCGAGTTGGTCTTGAGCTGCAGCGCCGTGCCACGGCCATAGAGCGAGGCAAAATAGTACGGATAGTAGATGGTCTGCGCCCAGGCCGGGCCGCCCTTTTCCGTCATGATTGGGGCGATCACGTTCACCAGCTGCGCGATACAGCCGATTTTCACCACGTCGGAGCGGCGGATGAAGGTGTTGAGGATCAAACCGACCATCAGCACGTCTTCGAAATTGTAGATGTCTTCCAGAAGGCCCGGCGCATGCGGCCAGCCGCTATTGCCGTCGAGGATCTCGCGATCCTTCTTGTTGGAATGGTACCAGACATTCCATTCGTCGAAGGAGATGTAGACCTCCTTCTTCGACTTCTTCTTGGCCTTCACCTGCTTGATGGTCGCGGCGACGGTCTCGATATAGGTGTCGAGCTTCTCGCTCAGCCCCAGATAGGTCGGCGTGTCGTCGTCGCGGTTGGCGAAGTACATGTGCAGGCTGATATAGTCGACATGCTCGTAGGTATGTTCGAGCACGATGCGCTCCCAGTCGGGATAGCTCGGCATATCGGCATTGGACGAGCCGCAGACGATCAGTTCCAGCGAGCTGTCGAACATCCGCATGGCCCGCGCCGTGTTGGCGGCCAGCTTGCCATATTCGACCGCATCCTTGTGGCCGACCTGCCAGGGGCCGTCCATCTCGTTGCCGAGGCACCACAGCTTGACGTTCCAGGGCTCCTTGCGGCCGTTCTTGATGCGCAGGTCGCTCCAGTAGGTGCCACCGGGATGGTTCACATATTCGAGGAAGTTGCGCGCCTCGTCGACGCCACGCGAACCGAGGTTCACCGCCAGCATCATCTCGGTGCCGACCGAGGCACACCAGTCGGCGAACTCGTGAATGCCGACCGCATTGCTTTCGGACGTGTGCCAGGCGAGATCGAGCCGCACCGGCCGCTGCCCGCGCGGGCCGATACCGTCTTCCCAGTTATAGGCCGACACGAAGTTACCCCCGGGGTAGCGCACCACTGGTACATTGGCGTCCTTGACCAGCTTGATCACATCGCCGCGCATGCCGTTCGCATCGGCCGTCGGGTGATCGGGCTCATAGATGCCCTCGTAGATGGCGCGCCCGAGATGCTCGAGGAAAGCTCCATACACACGATCGTCGATCTTGCTGATCGTGAAGTCCTTATGCGCGAGTACCGACGCTTTCACCGAGTCCTCCTGTGATACGCCATTTTCGATCTATATCAGGATAGGCGGTATAGAGGAGTGTCCGGCGCTCTGGCAAGCCCGCGCACGCGCCGAAGCGGCCTTCCACGATGACAATTCCGGCACGGGATGCACGCGGCATCATGGCCGCCCCGGGTCTTTGCCCGCCATCTCGTCGAGGCTGCCCGACGGCGCGCACAAGACTTATCCCCGCCTTTGCTGGGCGGGGATAAGCTCAGGCATCGTTAGTGCACTTGAGGATCAGGCCAGCACGCCACTTTTCAACGACGCCGACAACGGTTCGGGACGCGCGACCGGCGTGGTGATCTCCACCACCTTGCCGCTCTCCGAAGACCGGCCGAAGGCCTCCATGACTTCCAGCACATGCAGGGCCAGCTGGCCATTGGCGCGGTGCGGTCGGTTCTCGACGATCGCATGCGCCATGTCCGCCAGCCCGATCGAGCGGTAGTTGCCGTCGGCATAGGGCATGTCGGTATCGACATCGGTCCATTCGCCACCGGTCTTCATCAGCTGGATCTGGCCGCCGAAGAAATTCGGATCGGGAACGATCAGGCTGCCTTCCGTGCCGTAGATCTCGAGCGGCACATGCTTGTGGCCGGCCACGTCGAAGCTCATGGTGATCTGCACCAGCGCGCCGCTGGCGAACATCAGCGTGCCCGACACATGCGTCGGCACATGCACCGGAATCACCTCGCCATCGCGCTCTTTCGACGTGATGGTGCGGGTCGAGCGCAGCATGCTGACCTGGCCCGAAACCTTCGCCACCGGCCCGAGCAGGTTGACCAGGTCGGTGATGTAATAGGGGCCCATGTCGAGCATCGGGCCACCACCGACCTCGTAGTAAAAGGCCGGGTTCGGATGCCAGCGCTCATGGCCCGGGCACATGAAATAGGCCGTGCCGCCCACCGCCTGCCCGAGAAGGCCATCATCGACAATGCGCCGCGACGTCTGGTGCGCGCCGCCAAGGAAGGTGTCGGGGGCAGAACCGACCCGGAGGCCCGCTGCGTCGGCCGCTTCCACCAGCTTCTTGCCCTCGGAGAACGCGATCCCCAGCGGCTTTTCGGAGTAGACGTGCTTGCCGGCCGCAATGGCGCGCAGCCCCACCTCGACATGGGCCTTGGGCACCGTCAGGTTGAGCACGATATCGATCGAGGGATCGGTGAAGATGTCGTCGAGCGCCACCGCCTTCAGGCCGAACTCATCGGCCTTGGCCTTCGCCGCCGCCGGGTTGAGGTCGGCGACCGCCCGAATGTCGAGGATTGGGAACGACTTGCTCGCCTTCAAATAGGCGGCCGAGATGTTCCCGAGCCCGATGATACCGATACCCACTTTAGTCATGACAGAACCCCTGCTCTCCCTTGCGGCGCCCGGTCGAAGCCGGAATCTGCGCGGCCGCATTCTCGCGATTTCGATAGGCTGATGTACGTTCCTCGGCAAGGGCCGCATCGTCGCCGGAATGCAGATTCTAGTCCGGTTGCCCCCCGACCTTGATGACGGCCGCCGCCCCGGCCGCAATAGCGCGCCGGAGGGCTTCGGCTTCGTCCGCGCCCGCCAGTTCGGCCGAAAGGAAGCCGGCGGCAAAGGCGTCTCCCGCGCCGGTGCTGTCGACCACCTTCACCACCGGCGCCGAAAGCTGCAGCCACACCCCGTCGCGGTTGCCCACGGCTGCCCCTGCGGCCCCGAGCTTGATCACCACCCGCCGGTAGGTCTCACCAAGCCGGCGCATCTGCGCGTTGAGATCGGCCGTCCCGGCCAGCGCCAGCGCCTCATCAGCATTGGCGAACAGCGTCGAGAACCCCGCGGTCCATTCGAGAAAGCGATCCGCTCCGACCTCTTCGAGGAAGCCGACCGAGGCGGCATCGACAACCACGTCGATTCCCCGCAGTCGGGCTTCGTCCGCCATCCAGCGCACCGCCGCGCGCGGCGTTTCGGCAAACAGCGAATAGCCGGAAATCACCACCACCCGCGTGTCCTCGAGCAGCCACACCGGCATGTCGGAATGGCTGAGATCGAGATTGGCACCGCGATCGGTGAGAAAGCTCCGTTCGCCATCCGGATCGATGATGGTGACCAGCATGCCCGAGGGTCGCGCCGCATCGGCGACCAGCACCGGGTCGACATGATGGCCCTTGAGATAGGCCTCGAGATGCGGCTTGTCCTTGGCGCCGACCCGCGCGACGAAGCTGACGCGGGTACCCATCGACCCCAGCCACACGGCCTGATTGGCACCCGATCCGCCGGGTCGCGTCACGATCGCCGCGCGCCGGTCCGAGCCGCGCACCAGCGGCCCTTCCGGCGTGACGATGACGTCGGTCATCACATCGCCGATGACCAGCGCCCGTCCGCCCGCGCCCTGGCTCACTTGCGCGCCTTGGCCGCCAGCTTGCTCATTGCCACCGCAATGGCCGAGGCAACGGCGGCGTTATTCTCGACCAGCGCGATATTGGCGACGAGGCTCTTGCCCTCAGTCAACTCGAAGATGCGCTTGAGGAGGAACGGCGTCAGATCCTTGCGGCCGACCCCCTGTGCGTCCGCATCGCGGATCGCATCGTCGATCCTCGCGGAGATCATGCCGGCATCTAGCGCATGGCTCTCGGGGATCGGGTTGGCCACCAGCACGCCGCCAAGCCCGAGCGCGAACTGCAGCGCAATGATCTTGGCCGCGTCCTTGGCATTGTCGACGCGATGGTCCACCTTGCCGCCCGACTGCCGCGTCCAGAACCCCGGGAAATCCTCGGTGCCGAAGCCCAGCACCGGCACGCCCTTGCTTTCCAGCACTTCCAGGGTCTTGGGGATATCGAGGATTGACTTCGCCCCGGCGCACACCACCGCCACCTGCGTCCGCCCAAGCTCTTCGAGGTCGGCGGAAATGTCGAATGTCGTCTCTGCCCCGCGATGCACGCCGCCGATGCCACCGGTGGCAAACACACCGATTCCAGCGCTCTCCGCCGCCATCATGGTCGTCGCGACCGTGGTGCCGGCAATCTGCCCGGTGGCCAGCAACGCGGCGACATCGCGCCGCGACGCCTTGGCGGCGGTGCCGCCGACCTGCGCCAGCCGCTCGAGATCCTCGCCGGTGACGCCCACCTTGAACTTGCCATCCATGATGGCGATCGTTGCCGGCACGGCGCCGTTCTTGCGGATCACCGCCTCGACATTCCGCGCCATCTCGAGGTTCTGCGGATAGGGCATGCCGTGGGTGATGATGGTGGATTCGAGCGCCACCACCGGCGCTCCGGCGGCAAGCGCCTTCTTGACCTCGGGGGCGATGGAGAGGTGTTTTTTGAGGCTCATCTGGACCTGAAAGCTGGGTTTGGTGCCGAGAGCGCCTCAATGAACCCAAACCGCGGCGGATGCAATTGCCCTGCAGCCTCGGGCGGTTGCCATGCTCACCAGCCCCATGAACTCTCGATCCCGGTAAACAGATTTCCCGACCTACGGGGCGCCCGGCAGACCCGCTGATCCGTTCAGGGCGATGGACCCCAGGTCCATATCCTCACCCGCGCCAGCCGCGCCATCGAGCAGCATGGACTCGGTGACCGGCACCCCCAGCCGGCCATCCGCATCGAGCCACAGATAGGGGCCATCGCTCGAGATGCTGCCGGCGGCGAGCTGCGCCTCGGCACCGAAATAGAACGCGTCATAGACCTCTTCGAGGTCGGCATCCGGGTCGCGAAGCGGCGGGGTGGTGTCGGCATGGTCGACCCCATTCCCCATGATGCCCAGATAGAAGCCTTGCCAGTAGGGCACAGGCTCGGGGGACTGCGCCTCCGCCGGATCGGCGAAACCGAGCAAGACCCCCAAAGCAACAACCGACGTAACCGATCGACCCATGGCCAATCTCCCCGGTTTCAGGCAATGAGTATGGGCACCAACCGCCCCGCCCCGCAAGTCGCGCCGTGACGGTGCGCCATGCAGCCACTGCTGGTCTGGAACCGACCAAGAAGCCGGCGCAAGGTCTTGCCCCACGGGGGTTTTGCCACTAGGTTTCCCCCGCTGCGGCTCCGACGAAAAGGGTCACTTCGCTGAACACGGTTTTTGCTGGTCCGGACGTAGCACCGGGCCGATCTCAGCCCATTTCAGGGCGCATCGCGAGCCGTCTTCACCCCAGCGCCCAGCGGGCGCCGCTTGGTCACCCGATCCGCGCATTCCAACGCCAGTTCCCATCATGCGGAGCCTCCCTCCCGGGACAACCGCATTGCTCCCCGTCGGCCCTGTCGACGGCTCACCCCAAGACTGCCGTCAGTGCAGTTGTACCCATTCGACAAGGAGACCTTTGCCCATGAACAGAACCCTGCTGATCGCTGTTGGTGCCTTGCTTGCCGCTACGCCGGCCCTCGCGCAGGACAACGTGGTCAACGTCTATAACTGGTCCGACTATATCGCCGAGGACACGATCGCCAATTTTGAGGCGGAGACGGGCATCAAGGTCAACTACGACGTCTACGACAACAACGAGATCGTCGACGCCAAGCTGCTCGCCGGCAATTCGGGCTACGACATTATTGTGCCGACCGGCAACTTCCTCGAGCGCCAGGTCAAGGCCGGCCTACTGAAGGAACTCGACAAGTCCAAGCTGCCGAACCTCGAAAACCTCGACCCCGCCGTCCTCGCCGTCGCCGCCAAGCATGACCCGGACAATGCGCACTCGATCCCCTACATGACGTTCACAATCGGGCTGGGCTACAACACGGCCAAGGTCGCCGAGGCGCTGGGTGCCGATGCGGCGGTGGACAGCTGGGACCTGCTGTTCAACCCCGAGATCTCGTCCAAGCTCGCCGGTTGCGGCATCGCCGTGCTCGACAGCCCGACCGAAGTGATCGGCACCGCGCTGAACTATCTCGGGCTCGACCCGAACTCGGAGAGCGAAGAGGACCTCGCCAAGGCTGAAGCGCTGATCACCGCGATCAAGCCGAACATTCGCTACTTCCACTCGTCGCAGTACATTGACGACCTGGGCAATGGTGAGATCTGCCTCGCGCTGGGCTATTCCGGCGACGTCTTCATCGCCGCCGATGCCGCAGCGGAAGCCGGCCAGGGCGTCGAGGTCGGCTACACCATTCCCAAGGAAGGTGCCGCCACTCTGATGGATCTGCTGGCCATTCCTGCCGACGCGCCCCACCCGGACAACGCGCTGACCTTCATGAACTACATCATGGAGCCGCAGGTGATCGCCGCGATCACCAACTACGTCTACTATGCCAACCCCAACCTCAAGGCGACCGAGTTCGTCGATGCCGAGGTCAAGGACAATCCGGGCATCTATCCGCCGGCCGAGACCGTCGCGAAGGCTTTTGCGCTCACAGCGCACTCGCCCGAGTTCGAAGAGGTCTTGACCCGCACCTGGACCCGGATCAAGACGGGTCAGTGATCTGATCTGGGGGGCGAGCGCATCGCCCCCCAACACCTTTTCCGACTGAGGGGCGACGCCGGAACCGACATGGCCAAGAAGCCGCAGCTTGCCTTCGAAACCCGCCCCTGGCGCGACCCGTCCGCCAAGCCGTTCGTGCGGATTCGCAACGTCACCAAGAAGTTCGGCGATGTCACCGCCGTGCACGACGTCTCGCTCGACATCTTCAAGTCCGAGCTGTTCTGCCTGCTCGGCGGCTCGGGATCGGGCAAGTCGACGCTGCTCAGGATGCTGGCCGGCTTCGAAACCCCCACCTCCGGCACCATCGAGATCGATGGCCAGGACATGACCGACGTGCCGCCCTATCAGCGGCCGGTCAACATGATGTTCCAGTCTTACGCTCTGTTCCCGCATATGAATGTCGAACAGAATATCGCCTACGGCCTGAAGCGCGATCACATGCCGGCCGGCGAGATCAAGGACCGGGTCGCCGAACTGCTCACGCTGGTCAAGCTACAGGATTATGGCCGGCGCAAGCCCAACCAGCTGTCGGGCGGCCAGCGCCAGCGCGTCGCGCTCGCCCGCGCCCTGGCCAAGCGGCCGAAACTGCTGCTGCTCGACGAACCGCTCGGCGCGCTCGACAAGAAGCTGCGCGAGGAAACCCAGTTCGAGCTGGTCAAGATCCAGGAAACGCTGGGCGTCACCTTCATCGTCGTCACCCACGACCAGGAAGAGGCGATGTCGCTCGCCACGCGCATCGGCGTGATGAACCAGGGCGAGATCGCCATGATCGGCGAGCCGCACGACATCTACGAATTCCCCAATTCCCGCTTCGTCGCCGGCTTCATCGGCTCGGTCAACATGGTCGAAGGCATCGTCACCGAGGATGAGCCCGACCACGTCCGCATCCGCTCGGCCGATCTCGGCGCCGATATCTATGTCGGCCACGGCGTCGACTGCGCCCCCGACCAGATCCTGTGGTGGGCCATCCGCCCCGAAAAGATCGCCCTGAGCCGCGAAGCACCCGAGCCAACCGATGGCGCCAATGTCGTCGGCGGCGTCGTCGAGGAGATCGGTTATCTGGGTGACATGACCGTCTACCAGGTGGTGCTCGACACTGGCAAACGCATGCGCGTCACTCAGACCAACACTTTGCGCGGCAATCCGGATTCGATCACCTGGGACGAAAAGGTCTTCCTCAGCTGGGATCCGACCGCTGGATCGGTGTTGACCGTATGAGCGAGATGGGCAGCCAGTTGCCGCCGCCGCGCCGCCTGCGCCCCTGGCGCGGGCTGGAGCGCCGCCTGCGCGACGTCGGCCTCTCCGGCCGCACCCTGGTAATTGCCGCGCCGGCCATCTGGCTGACGGTGTTCTTTCTCATCCCGCTGGCGGTGGTGTTCGGCATTTCGCTGGCCACCAAGCAGTTCGGACGCCCGCCATACTCGCCGCTGCTGACCACCGAAGGCGGCACCGTGCAGCTGACGCTGCACCTTTCGAACTATGTGCGACTGTTCACTGACCCGCTCTATGTCGCGGCCTACCTGAGCTCGATCCGCATCGCGCTGATTTCGACCGTCATCACGCTGCTCATTGGCTACCCGATGGCCTATGCGATCGCCCGGGCGCCGGACAAATGGCGCAATATCCTCCTGATGCTGGTGATCCTGCCGTTCTGGACCTCGTTCCTGCTGCGCGTTTACGCCCTGAGCGGCTTCATGCGCGGCAATGGCGTGATCAACCAGTTGCTGGGCGTATTCGGCATCGAGCCGCTGGTGATGATGCAGACCGATTTCGCCGTCTATGTCGGCATCGTCTACACCTACCTGCCCTTCATGATCCTGCCGCTCTACACCAACCTCGTGAAGCTCGACACCTCGCTGCTTGAAGCTTCGGCGGACCTCGGCTCGCGCCCCTGGCAGACCTTCCTGTCGGTGACGCTGCCGCTGTCCACGCCCGGCATCGTCGCCGGCTCGATGCTGGTGTTCATCCCGGCGATCGGCGAGTTCGTCATTCCCTCGCTGCTGGGCGGGCCGGAAACCCTGATGATCGGGCGCGTCCTGTGGGACGAGTTCTTCGCCGCCACCAACTGGCCGCGCGCCTCTGCCGTCGCCATTGCCATGCTGGTGGTTGTCGTCATCCCCATCCTGCTGCTGCAGAAAGCCCAGGATGCCGTTGTCGAGAAGGGCAAGTAGATGCGGCGCGGCTGGTTCCTCCCGATCACGGCGACGCTGGGCTTCGCCTTTCTCTACCTGCCGATCATGTCGCTGGTGGTGTTCTCCTTCAACGAGAGCCGGCTGGTGACGGTGTGGTCAGGCTTTTCGACCAAATGGTATGGCGAGCTGTTTGCTGACCCGCAAATGCTCGGTGCCGCCTGGCTGAGCCTGCAGATCGCCTTCTTCTCCGCCTCGATCGCGCTGGTCCTCGGGACCCTCTGCGCCGTCGCGCTTGTCCGCTTCAAGCGCTTCCGCGGCCGCACGCTTCTCGCCGGCACCGTCTCGGCGCCGCTGGTCATGCCCGACGTGATCACCGGCCTTGCGCTGCTGCTGCTCTTTGTTGCGATGGAGAGCATTGTGGGCTGGCCTTCCGGGCGCGGCATGCTGACCATCACCATCGCCCATTCCACCTTCTGCACGGCCTATGTCACGGTGGTGGTGCAGTCGCGCCTCTCCGATCTCGACCTCAGCCTCGAGGAAGCAGCGATGGACCTCGGCGCAACCCCGGTACGGGTGTTCTTCGACATCACCTTGCCCATCATCGCCCCGGCACTGGTCTCGGGCTGGCTGCTGGCATTCACCCTGTCGCTAGATGATCTGGTGATCGCCAGCTTTGTCTCCGGCCCCGGCTCGTCGACGCTGCCCATGGTGATCTTCTCCAAGGTCCGCCTGGGCGTCTCACCAGACGTCAATGCGCTGGCGACCATCATCATTGGTGTGGTGGCCCTGGGTGTGCTGGTGGCAGGCCTGATCAGCTTCCGCTCCAGCAGTCGCCCGAAAAAGGCCTGAGGCTTTAGCGCGTCACCGCAGCCGCCAACGCGGCCGCATCGGGCCAGAGGTAGACCACCGACTCGGTCTGGTGCCCGCTGACCTCGACTGGAGCCCGCGCGGCAATCTCGCCGCCCAGATGCGCATAGAAGCGATGGAACGGGTTCTCTGCAAAGGCGCCGATCGCCAGTGGCCCGGATGCCCGGTCCGCGATCCAGCCAGCTGCGGCACCGAGGAGACGCCGGCCGACGCCCTTGCCCTGATAGCCGCTTCGCACATAGAGGAGGCCGACCTGACCGACGGCGCCAAGCCCAGCCTTGTCCCCCAGAATGGCATGGGCAAACCCGGCCAGTTCGCTACCCGCATCGGCAACAAACATGGCTTCCGCGCCAGGGTCGAACTCCGCGGCGAGAAACGCCCGCATCTCTGCCTGCCGCGCCACCACATCGATCCGCGGTCTCAGCACGTCAGCCGGCAGAAAGCCGGAATAGGCCTCGGCCCAGCCCCGCGCCAGGATTTCGGCGATCTGATCGCTGTCGAATGGGATGTGCGGGCGGATGCGCATGGCAGAGAGCCTATTCCGGATTGTACGACTGCAACGACAGCACTGTTGCCGTTTCAAGCATTGATCCTCACCGCGCTTCGCCCTATTTTGCAACGGTCGCCAGTGTCGGCGACGCGTTCTCAGGGCGGGGTGCAATTCCCCACCGGCGGTAGATGGGAATTCCCAAAGCCCGCGAGCGCCTTCAGGGTCAGACCTGAAGGGTCAGCAGATCCGGTGTAATTCCGGGGCCGACGGTATAGTCCGGATGAAAGAGAACGGGATCAGCGCTGGCTCTGCCGGCGCCGTCTGCCATTGTGGCGGCGGCGTCATCACTGCCATCGATCGATTTCCGTGACCCTGAGGAAACTGGTTACGGAAAGGATCCATCGATGAACCAAGTTTCCTCGTCTACCAACCCCGCTGCCGCCGGCGCCATCTTCATGCTGGTTGCCGCGGTCGCCTTTGCCGGCACCAATGTGCTGCAGTCGGTTCTGCCCACGCCGGTCGAATATGGCGGCTACGGCATGGCCTCGACCGGCATGGCTTTCTGGCAGTATCTGATTGCCGGCGTTCTCAGCCTGCCGCTCATCCTGCGCATCGGGCTTGATAAGCTCAAGACCAGTCACCCGCTGGCCCACGAAATCCGCGCCTTCGTCTCGGCCCTCGGTGTCCACGTCTTCGTCTATGGCTTCGCCTCGGGCGTGCCGATCTGGCAGATGGTGACGCTGCTCGCCACCGGGCCGCTATTCATCATTCTCGGCTCGACCCTGTTCCTCGGTGAGCGCGCCTCGACGGCCCGTCTCGCCGCAGCACTGGTCGGCTTTGCCGGCGCCATCATCATTTCGGGTGTCGGTACCGAGGGCCTCGGCTGGTCGACACTCGTGCCGATCGCCGCCGCCGCGCTGTGGGCGACGACAGACGTGTTGACCAAGTATCTGGCGCTGAAGGGTGAGAGCCCGGAGACGCTGACCGTGTCGCTGCTCGTGTTGATGACACCCAACCACCTGCTGATCCTGCTCGCCGTGACCAGCTTTGGCTGGCTGGCCCCGAGCCTGTTGCCTGCTGGCGTCGCCACCGGCTTCCCCTTCGCCCTGCCCACGGGCGACGGACTATGGCTGCTTGCCCTGCTCGGCGCATTGACGGGCGCGGCGCAGTACCTGCTCGCATTCGCCTACAAGGTGGCCGACGCGACCTACCTGCAGCCCTTCGGCGACAGCAAGGTCCCACTGAGCGGCCTGCTCGGCTGGGTCCTGCTCGGGCAGGTCCCATCGGTCTGGTTCTGGCCCGGCGCCGCCATGATCGTCGCCGCTTCGGTGTTCATCTACTGGGTTGAGAGCCGCGACAGCCGGTCGACTCTGCAGCCGGCCTGACGCCTCTATGAGTTGACACCATTGCCCAGGCGGTTCGCTGCACGACCACCCGGGCCGACCCGGGATCCGACAGGGTCCCGGGCTGCAGCCGGCAACCATTCTCAGGTGCGGTTCTTCCAGGGTTCGTACCAGCCGAGCCCGGCGCTGGTGGCGCCGGCCGGTCGATATTCCGCTCCGACCCAGCCGGCATAGCCGAGCTTGTCGATGGCTGCGAAGATATTGGGATAGTTGATCTCGCCGGTCCCGGGCTCGTGACGGCCGGGATTGTCGGCGATCTGGACATGTCCAATGCGCGGCAGCAGCCGCTCGAACCGCCGCAGCAGATCGCCCTCGACCACCTGCACATGGTAGAAATCAAACTGCAGGTAGAGGTTGTCGTGGCCCACCTGCGCGGCGATCCGCTCATAGTCGCTGGTGGAATTGACCAAGAAACCCGGAATGTCGCGCGGGTTGATCGGCTCGACCAGCAGCCGAATGCCCACTGCTGCAAGCCGGGGCGCGGCATAGCGGAGGTTGTCGACCAGAACAGCCTCCGCGTCACCGCGTGCAAGGCCATCGGGCAGGATGCCGGCAAGGCTATTGACGGCCGTGCAGCCGGTGGCCTCCGCATAAGCGATGGTAACCTCGACCGCATCGCGGAACTCGGCGCGCCGATCGGGATGCGAGGCAATGCCGCGCTCGCCCCTTACCCAGTCGCCGGCCGGCATGTTGAACAGCGCCTGCGTCAGGCCGTGTGCGTCGAGCAGGCGTCGGAGTTCGGCAGGCTCCTGGTCATAGGCGCCGACATATTCGACGGCGCGAAAGCCATCGGCCGCCGCTACCGCGAAGCGTTCAAGAAACGGATACTCCGGATAGAGCATCGAAAGGTTGGCGGAAAACCGCGGCATGATGGCGCCCCGCCCGCGATCAGTCCGCCTTGGGATAGCCTTCGACGCCGCCGCCATGGGCGCCGAACACTGTCTGCTCATAGTCGAGCACCGCACCCGTCATTGGCGCGGATTCGCCGCTGGCAAGGTAACAGATGGTGCGGGCAATACCCTCGGGCTTGAGCAACTGGCCGAACGGACGCGTTGCCTCGGCCTTCTCAAGCCAGCCGTCCTGCGCGTTGTGCCAGGTCTTGAGCGTCACGTGCTCGCCCGGCGTGTCGGCCCAACCCAGCGCAATGCCGTTGGCCCGGATGCGCAGCGCGTTGACGCCATTGGCGACATTCTTGGTCAGCGTCATCAGCGCGCCCTTCGAGGCGCTGTAGGGCGCGAGATTGGCGCCGCCGACATAGGCATTGACCGAGAGCATGTTGACGATCGCGCCCTTGGCCTTCTCGCGCATCATCAGCTTGATGGCGTCCTGCATCAGGAAGAACGGCGCGCGGACATTGACCGCGAACATCCGGTCGAACAGTTCGAGATCGCTGTCGAGAATGCCGCCGCGATCGGTGAGCCCGGCAATGTTGGCGAGGACATCGACCCGGCCGAACCGCGCGTCGGCGGCGGGCATGACCCGCGCCACGGCCTCGGGATCAGCGAGATCGGCGCTGACTGCAAGCGTCGGCGTGCCCAACTCGTTGAGGGCTGCGGCAACGGCGTCGAGCTTGTCGGCCTGCCGGTCGACCAGCACGAGACCCTTGGCGCCGCGGGCAGCCATCAGCCGCGCCGTGGCCTCGCCGATGCCCTGGGCGCCGCCGGTGACCACGGCCACCTTGCCGGCAAAAGAGGAAGCGGAATAGCTGTCGGTCATCTGGCTCTCTCCGGCGCCGCGCGGGCGCTCTTGCTACTGGCAATTCTGGTCTGACGCATCCCGTGTGAGCGGGACGCGGACCTCGGCGACAGGCAGGGCTGGACGAGGTCGTAAGGCGGGATCCGGCGCGCCGGACGGGCAAAGCTGTAGCATGTGCAGCGGCGTTTCCAAGAGCTTTGGAAGGGTCGCTATTCACCGCCGGGGGCCGTACCGGCGATCTGTTTCGCCTGACGGAACCAGACGTCGGCCGTCGGCTCCCCTCAGCAAACTCATTCTCCCCCACCGCGCCGATCGCCGGGCCGACACCCGGTCCTTGTCCTTTCGGGCCACTCCATTGGAAAGCTATTCCGCTTGGCGACCTCGCCACAGAGCGTCAATTTCTTGTTAATCTCCACTAAACCGGTAGAGTTGAGGTGGTAGTTGATCAGCAGGAGGACAGAATGAGCAGGACAGCCCGTATTCTCGCCTTTGGCGGCCTCGCCCTTGCAATGACACTGGTCGGCGACGTGACCGTGCGCGCGCAGGACACGCTCACGAACGCCTCTTACGATCCCACCCGCGAACTCTATCGCGAGTTCAATGACGCCTTCGCCGCCCATTGGCAGGCCGAAACCGGCAGGACCGTCACCATCATCAACACCCATGGCGGCTCCGGTTCGCAGGCGCGCACCGTCATTGACGGTCTCGAGGCCGATGTGGTGACGCTGGCGCTCGAGAGCGACATCAACGCCATCGCCGACGCGGGCCAGATCCGGGCGGACTGGCGCGGCACGCTGGCAAACAACAACGCTCCCTACACCTCGACCATCGTGTTCCTGGTCCGCAAGGGCAACCCGAAAGCCATTGCTGACTGGGGCGACCTGACCAAGCCCGGCGTCGAAGTGATCACGCCCAACCCCAAGACCTCCGGGGGCGCCCGCTGGAATCTGCTTGCCGCCTGGGCCTGGGCACGGGCGCAGGAGGGCGGCAATGATGACACGGCCAAAGCCTTCGTCACCGAGCTCTACCAGCATGTGCCGGTGCTCGACAGCGGCGCCCGCGGCGCCACCACCACCTTTGTCGAGCGCGGCATTGGCGATGTGCTGCTGGCCTGGGAGAACGAGGCCTATCTGGCGCTCGAGGAACTGGGCCCGGATGCGTTCGACATCGTGACGCCCTCGATTTCGATCCTCGCCGAGCCACCGGTTGCCATCGTCGACAAGGTCGTCGACACACGCGGTAGCCGCGAGGTGGCGACGGCCTATCTCGAATACCTCTATTCGGAAGAGGGGCAGCGCCTTGCCGCCGCGCACTATTATCGGCCCAGCCAGCCCGAACTCGCGGCACCCGAGGATATCGCCCGCTTCGGCGAGGTGAACCTGGTGACCATCGAGGAGTTCGGCGGTTGGCGCGAAGCCCAGCCGACCTTCTTCGGGGACGGTGGCGTGTTCGACCAGATCTATTCGTCCAACTGAACCGGGCAGAACCTGCCAGAGCACCGGGCCGCGAGTGATCGCGGCCCCTTCGCGTGTGGCCAACAGGGGCACAAAGTGACGCGTTTCCGCTTCCGCCAGCACAGCATCATTCCCGGGTTCCGGCTGACGCTGGGCTTTACCCTGCTCTACCTCTCACTGATCGTGCTGATCCCCATTGCCGGGCTTTATCTCAGGGTATTCGAGCTAGACTGGCCGGGCTTCGTCGCCATCGTCACCGGGCCGCGTTTCCTTTCGGCGATGCGGCTGAGCTTCGGCGCCTCGCTGCTGGCCGCAGCATTCAACGTGGTTGCAGGGGTGCTGATTGCCTGGGTGCTGGTGCGCTACCGTTTTCCAGGCAGGCGCATTCTTGATGCGATTGTCGACTTGCCCTTCGCCCTGCCGACGGCTGTCGCCGGCATCGCGCTGACCGCCATCTATGCGCCCTCCGGCTGGATCGGCGGCCTGTTCGAGCCGCTGGGGATCAGGATCGCCTATACGCCGTTCGGCATCTGGATCGCGCTGGTCTTCATCGGATTGCCCTTTGTCGTGCGCATGGTGCAGCCGGTGCTGCAGGACTTTGCCATCGAGCTCGAGGAAGCCTCGGCGACACTCGGCGCGACACGGCGGCAGACGGTGCTGCGCGTCATGCTGCCGAGCCTGCTCCCGGCCATCCTCACCGGCTTCGCACTCGCCTTCGCGCGAGCCGTTGGCGAATATGGATCGGTGATCTTCATTGCCGGCAACCTGCCGCGCCAGACCGAGATCCTGCCGCTGCTCATCGTCTTCCGGCTCGAAGAGTTCAACTATGCCGGTGCCGCGGCGATTGCCGCCGTCATGCTCACGGTGTCCTTCGTCATCCTGCTCGCCATCAACCTGCTGCAGGCCTGGAGCCAGAAGAGGTTCGGACAATGAGTGCGCCCTCGATTTCCCGACGGCGCGCGTCGCCGACCTCCGAACCGCCGATCGTGCGCATCGTCCTGATCGCTATCGCCGTGCTGCTGTTGATGCTGCTGCTGGTGGTGCCGCTGATCTCGGTCTTTGCCCAGGCCTTCCGGCTGGGGATCGACGAGTTCCTCAACACGTTCCGCAATCCCGACGCTCTCTCCGCGATCTGGCTGACACTGCTGGTGGCCGCCATCGCCGTGCCGTGCAATCTGGTCTTCGGCGTCGCCGCGTCCTGGGCGATTGCCAAGTTCCGGTTCAAGGGCCGGACCTTCCTGATTTCACTGATCGACCTGCCGTTCTCGGTATCGCCGGTGGTCGTGGGCCTCGTCTACATCCTGCTGCTGGGCAGCAACTCCGCACTGGGCGGCTGGCTGCTCGAGGATTTCGGCGTGCGCATCATCTTCGCGCTGCCCGGACTGGTGCTGGCCACCATCTTCGTCACCTTCCCTTTCGTCGCCCGTGAACTGATCCCGCTGATGCAGGAGCAGGGTAGCGGCGACGAGGAGGCAGCCTTGTCGCTGGGCGCCAGCGGCTGGCAGACCTTCTGGCGCGTCACGCTGCCGAACATCAAATGGGCGCTGCTCTACGGTGTGCTGCTGTGCAACGCCCGAGCTATGGGCGAGTTCGGCGCCGTCGCCGTGCTGTCGGGCAAGCTGCGCGGCCAGACGGTGACCATGCCGCTGCAGGTCGAACTGTTCTACAACGAGTATGCTGCGGTTGCCGCGTTCAGCCTTGCCTCCGTGCTGGCCGGCCTTGCACTCGTCACCCTGATCATCAAGTCATGGCTGGAATGGCGCTTCGCCGACCAGCTGGCAGCCACGGGAAGAAGGCACTAGCGCAATGGAAGTACGTGTTGCCAATGTCCGCAAGGAATTCGAGCGGTTTCCGGCGCTGAACGATGTCTCGCTCGACATCCGCTCGGGTGAGCTCATCGCATTGCTGGGTCCGTCCGGCTCGGGCAAGACCACGCTGCTCCGGTTGATCGCCGGGCTGGAGACCCCGACCAGCGGCTCGGTGTTTTTCGGCGACGAGGATGCCAGCTCCAAATCTGTGCAGGAGCGCAATGTCGGCTTCGTGTTCCAGGCCTATGCGCTGTTCCGCAACATGTCGGTGCTGGACAATATCGGCTTCGGTCTCAGCGTCCGGCCGCGCGCCACCCGCCCGCCGCGCAGCGAAATCCGCCGCCGGGCGCTCGAACTGCTCGATCTGGTGCAGTTGAGTGGCCTCGAGAGGCGCTTTCCGCAGCAGCTATCGGGCGGCCAGCGCCAGCGCGTGGCGCTCGCCCGCGCGCTCGCCATCGAGCCGCGCGTCCTGCTGCTCGACGAGCCATTCGGGGCGCTGGACGCACAGGTCCGCAAGGACCTGCGCAAGTGGCTGCGCGAAATCCATGACCGCACCGGGCACACCACCGTGTTCGTGACCCACGACCAGGAAGAAGCGCTCGAACTCTCCGACCGCCTCGTCGTGATGAGCCAGGGCAAGATCGAGCAGGTCGGCACGCCCGACGAGGTTTACGATCACCCGAACTCGCCCTTCGTTTTCAACTTCATCGGCGAGTCCTCGGCGCTGCCGGTCAGCATTGAGAACAACGAGGTGTGGACCGGCGGCCGGGCGATCGGGCTGGCAGCCCATGACCGCAACCCGGGCGCCGCCCAACTGTTCTTTCGCCCGCATGACGTGGACCTCGTCGAAGACGGGGCGGCGCTGGCGGGCGTGGTAGTCGCCAGCCGCCGCGTCGGCGGCACCCGGCGGGTGGAACTCGAGATCGGCGGGGGGGCCAACCGGGTGGAGATCGACCTGCCCTTCGACCATCCGGCCGGCGAGCGCACCCGCATTGCCTTCCGGCCACGCCGTTACACGCTGTTTGCGACAAAGACGGATTGATCTGCCCCGCCCTGCCCGAGCGCCTGATTTGGCGGGCTCGGGATAGGCTCCTTGTCGGAGGTCGAAGCGCCTATCCCCGGACGACCGGCTCGGACCGCTTCGCCACAGAGGTCGCGAGCCAGATGCCGGTGGACACCAGCGCCAGGGCGGCAAGGTTTTTCCACTCGAACAAGTTCTCGCCGAGAAACAGCGCCGACAGCGTCACCCCGAACACCGGGATCAGCGTATTGAAGATGGCGATGCGGCCGACCGGATTGTGCTTGAGCAGCAGGCTCCAGATGGCGAAGGCGGCGGCTGAGAGCAGCGCCAGATAGCCGATCAGCACCGCACCGCCGAAATCGACCGCGCCCATATGTCCGCCGAGACCAAGCCCGGCCACGGCCAGCACCAACCCGCCAAGCAGCAGCTGCCAGCCGGTCATCACCATGACGTCCATGTCGCGGCTGAGACGCTTGCCATAGATGCCCGCGACCGAAAACAGCACTGCGGCGAGGACGATGAAGCCTTCCCCGAGGACACTGAACTCAAGATCGAGTCCCGCGCCGCCGAGATTGACCACCACCACGCCGAGAAAACCGATCAACACGCCGACGAAGCGGCGGATCGTCAGCTTGTCGCCCACATAGAGGAAATGCGCGAGGAGCACGGAAAAGAAGGTGCTGGTCGAGGTAGTGATCGACACCTTGACGCCCGAAGTGTGCGCGAGCCCGACATAGTAGAAGGCGTATTGTCCGGCCGTGGACAGCAGGCCCATCACCAGCAACTCGCCGCCCCGCTTCGGCGTGACCAGAACGGATCGGCCGGTCGCGGCGGAAAAGCCAAGCAGCAGCAGCCCGGCGAGACTGAAACGCAGGCCGGCAAACAGCACCAGCGACGCCGTGTCGGTGGGGGCGATGCCGAACAGGGCGTAGCCGATCTTCACGCCCGGCACGGCGCTGCCCCAGAGGAGCGCGCACAGTGTGGCGAGCGCGATGACGACGCGCAGATCGGAAAATGGATTAGGTCTGGTCACTACGGCGCCTTTCGCGCTCCTCATGCGCTGGCGCCTGCCGGAGCGCAAGCCGCTCCCGCTACGGTGTCGCTTGTCAGGCCGCCTTGGCGAAGGTTTCGCGGGCCTCGCGGATGGCGGGCTGGTTGGCCATGGCCCATTCGACCAGCGCGGACAGCGGCTTGAGGAAGCTCTGGCCCATCGGCGAGAGCCGGTATTCGACGCTTGGCGGCGTGGTCGGGAACACCTCGCGCTCGATCATGCCGCCAGCCTGCAGATTGCGCAGCGTCTGGGTGAGCATGCGCTGGGAGATGTCACCGATCTCGCGCTTCAGCTCCCCGAAGCGATAGGGCCGCTCGGCGAGCGCGGTGAGGATCAGCACGCTCCACTTGTCGGCGATCTGGTCGAGCACATTGCGCACCGGACACTGGGAGGCGTCCGCATAGGTGGCGCGCGACGCCTTGAACTCGGCTGCCAGCTTCTGACCTGTTCCATCCATGGGTGGTTCCTCCGGGGTAACCAGGGGCGGCAAAACTGCCGTCTTGTACCGTCTCCAATGGTCACTATTGTATACGTACTCTCAAAAAGAGACAACCACTCGGAGATTGCGTTATGACTGCACCCACCCTTTTCGTCAGCGGCGCCAGCGGCAAGCTCGGCCGCCTCGTGCTCAAGGCTCTGGCCGAACGCGGCTATGACGGCAAGATCGTCGCCGGCACCCGCGAACCGGCAAAGCTGGCTGACGTCAGCGGCGTCGAAGTGCGTGCTGCCGATTTCAACGACGAGGCCGCGCTGGTGAAGGCACTGGCCGGCGTCGACCGCATGCTGCTGATCTCCACCGACGAGATCGGGACCCGCCTGCCCGGTCATCTTCGTGCCGTCGCGGCGGCCAAGGCGGCCGGCGTCAAGGAAATAATCTATACCTCGATGCCGACCCCGGAGGCGCCCTCGGCCATCACCTTCGCGCATGAGCATCTGGGCACCGAAGACGCGATCAAGGCGAGTGGGCTCGCCTACACCATCCTGCGCATGACCTGGTACACCGAGAACCTGCTGGGCACGCTCCCGCCCAACCTCGCGTCGGGCCAGTGGTATACGTCCAGTGCGGGCGGCAAGACGAGCTATGTCACCCGCGAGGATTGTGCCCTTGCCGCCGCCGGTGCGCTGCTGCAGCCGGCATCCAACCAGACCCTGACGGTGACCGGCCCCGAGGCGCTGAGCGCTGCCGAGATCGCTGCGATTACCAGCGACGTGACCGGCAAGCCGCTGGCGGTGATCGACGTGACCGACGAGCAGCTGGCCGGCGGCGCCAAGGCAGCCGGCGTGCCAGACTTCGTCATCGACAACTACATCGTGCCGTTCGAGCGCAATGCCCGTGAAGGCAAGGTGGCGTCGGTGACCGATGCAGTCGAAAAGCTGTGGGGCAAGAAGCCCACCAGCGTGCGTGCGTTCCTCGCGGCCAACACGGCAGCGCTGGGAGCCTGAGGCCACACAGGCCCCCTAACCCGCCGCTCCGCGGCGGCCTCTCCCCCCACGGGGAGAGGTGGGCTCCCTAGCCGAACACCACGGTCTTCTTGCCGTTGAGCATCACCCGGTTTTCGAGGTGAAGCTTGACGGCACGGGCCAGCACCCGGCTCTCGATATCGCGCCCGGCGGCCACCAGGTCGTCGGGCGACATCGCATGGGTGACCCGCGCGGTTTCCTGCTCGATGATCGGGCCTTCGTCGAGTTCGGGCGTCACGTAATGCGCCGTGGCGCCGATCAGCTTCACCCCACGCTCATGCGCCTGGTGATAGGGTTTTGCACCCTTGAAGCTGGGCAGGAACGAGTGGTGAATGTTGATGATCTGGCCGTAGAGCCGGGTCGCGAACTTGTCCGAGAGGATCTGCATGTAGCGGGCAAGCACCACGAGGTCGGCGCCGGTCTCCTTGAACAGCGCGATGACCTGCTCTTCCTGCTCGGCCTTGTTATCTTTGCCAACCGGCAGCAGGTGATAGGGGATGCCCTCATACTCGGCAGTCTTGCGACTGTCCTCGTGGTTGGAAACGATCGCCACCACCTCAGCGTCGAGCCAGCCGACGCGGATCTGGTAGAGCAGGTGCAGCAGCGTGTGATCGAACTTACTGACCATCACCAGAAGCTTCTTCTTCTTCGACTGGTCGACCAGCGTCGTGCGCATGCCAAAACGCTCGATGGCCGGCTTCAGGCCGCGCTCGACCGCATCGCGATCGACACCCTCGGGGGCGGTGAAGGCCAGCCGCATGAAGAACTGGCCGGTTTCCCGGTCCCAGAACTGGTTGGATTCGGCGATGTTGCAACCGAGGCCCGCCAGTTCCGTCGTCACCGCGGCAACAATCCCCGGCCGGTCGGCACAGGAGAGGGTGAGGATGAAATTGGCAGGCATGGCGGGCTCCCAGCGAAAGGTCGCGGAGCGATGCACGTCATGACCGGCAGGGTCAAGGGGGCGTGGCCCCGGACGGTTACGGAGTCGCGGACCTACTCCAGCATCCACTCATGCTCGGGCGCATTGTAGAACTTCCACGTCCGCGTCGGCCCGGCCATGACGTTGAGATAGTAGATGTCGTAGCCGGCGACGGCTGCGACCGGATGATAGCCCTTGGGCACCAGCACCACGTCGCCATCTTCGATCAGCATGGTCTCGTCGAGCGACCGGTCGTCGGTAAACACCCGCTGGAAGCCAAAGCCCTGCGGCTTCGAAAACCGGTGGTAGTAGGTCTCTTCGAGAAAGCTCTGCCGCGGCAGGTCGTCCTCGTCGTGCCGATGCGGCGGATAGGATGAGGTGTGCCCGCCCGGGGTGATTACCTCGACGACGAGCAGACTGTCGGCGGCCTCGGTCTCGGGGAGAATATTGGTCGGGTAGCGGGTATTGGTGCCCTTGCCGCGCGTCAGCTTTTCGACCTGGTCGGGGCCGATATAGCGGGCCGAACGGGTGCCGGGCGTGCCGGGCGCGCTGCAAACGGCGGCTTCGACCGGCGTCAACGCCTCGATATGCCAGTTGGCGCCGGCCGGGGCATAGACCGAGTGCGGCAGCCCCTCGAACGGGCTCATCCGCTCGCCGACAAGGAAGGTTTGGCCATCGACGGTAATCGCGGCGCGGCCGGAGACGAGGACGATGCATACCTCGCGATCGGCGAAATGACCGCGCGCGATGTCGCCGGCATTGGGCAGGCGATGCAGGTCGAACCCCACATAGGTCCAACCCGCCGTCTCGGGGCTCACATGGTGGACGTGGCCGGTCGGGGCCTGCGGTTTAAGTCTTAGGCCAGCCGCCTGCGGCTTAATTTTTGGGCTTGCCATCTTCGGCCTTTTTCACTTCGTTCTCGAAATTGATGAAGAAGGTCCAGATCGCATAGGCGAGCGCCGCGAGCGTCAGCATGCCCCAGAACTGATCCTGGTTGAAGAACCACTCCCAGCCGCACCAGACCGCGACGATGCCCACCACGATCACCCGGCGGTAGACCGGCCGGAACCACGGCATGGTGCCAATGCCCGGCTTTTTCACTGGTTCGTCGTTCATCGTTGTTCTCCTGCCGCGACTAGCTGGCGGGGAAGCCTTGCGTTTCGACCGTGTAGCCGGCCGCACCCATCACCCGCATCAGCTCCTTGTAGCCGATTTGCGCCATCTTTAGCGGCGGATTTGGCTTGGGGTCCTGCTCGGCCTCAACGACGAACCAGCCCTCGTAGCCGTGGTCAGCGAGGCGCTGCACGATGGCCGCAAAATCCAGCGAACCATCACCCGGAACGGTGAAGGCGCCGAGCGCCACCGCATCGAGGAAGCTCTGCCGGCTGCGGTCGAGCGCATCGACCACATTCTGGCGGATATCCTTGACGTGGACATGCTTGATGCGGGCGTGGTGCCGGTCGATGGCGCCCAGCACATCGCCGCCGGCAAAGGCGAGATGGCCGGCATCGAGGAGGAGCGCAATGCCCTCGCCGGATGCCGCCATGAAAGCATCGAGCTCGGGCTGGGTCTCGACCACGGCCGCCATGTGGTGGTGATAGACGAGCGGCATGCCCTGGCTGACGCACCACTCACCGAAGGCCGTGACCTTCCTCGCATAGGCGCGCATCTCGTCGTCGGAGAGTTTTGGCTTTTGGGCCAGCGGGACCTCGCGCTTGCCCTGGATCGAACGGCCGACCTCGCCATAGACGATGCAAGGCGCATCGACCGCCTTGAACAGCTCGATCATCGGGGCGATGCGATCCTGGTTGGCGGCGAGTTCCTCATCGACCAGCGTGCCCGAGAACCATCCCCCGCACAGCGTCACATCGGCGGCCTTGAGGATGGGCAGCATCACCGCCGGATCGGACGGAAACCGCCGGCCCATCTCCATGCCGGTGAAGCCCGCCGAGCGCGACTGGCGCAGGCACTCTTCGAGCGACACGTCGTCGCTCAGCTCCGGCAGGTCGTCGTTCCACCACGCGATGGGGGACATTCCGAGTTTGGCCTTCAGCATGGTTGTCTCCTCGACCTACAGCTTCTGTCCTTTCAGCGCCGCCTCGTATTCCTTTCGCGCCGCATTGACCTGCGGCCGCGACGAAACTTCCGGAACAGCGACATCCCACCAGTGGCCGCCGGCTTCCGTGGAGATCAGCGGGTCGGTGTCGATGACCAGCACCGTGGTGCGCTCGACTTTCTCGGCTTCGCGGAGCGCGCTTTCGAGTTCGGCGACCGAGAACACCTTCCGGGCCCAGGCGCCCATTGCGGCGGCGTGCGCAGCGAAGTCGATCTCAGGCAGGACTTCGTGGCGCGCATCTTTCAGGAGATTGTTGAAGTTGGCGCCGCCGGTGGCCATCTGCAGCCGGTTGATGCAGCCGAAGCCGCGATTGTCGAGGACGACGATGGTAAGCTTCTTGCCAAGCATCACCGAGCTGGCGATCTCGGAATTCATCATCATGTAGCTGCCATCGCCCAGCATGACGACGACATCGTCATGCGGCCGCGCCAGCTTGACGCCGAGCCCGCCGGCGATCTCGTAGCCCATGGTCGAAAAGCCGTAGTCGAGATGATAGCTGCCCGGCGCGCCGGCCGGCCAGAGCTTGTGGAGCTCGCCCGGCAACCCGCCTGAGGCACAGACAAGGACGGCTTCCGAGCCGCGCGCCCGCGCCACCGCGCCGATGACCTGCGCATCGGACGGCATGTCGTTGGTCGGGTCGGTCACCGCCTTGGCTGCGGCGAGCCAGTCGGTCTTGGCGGCTCGCGCCGCCGAAACCCAGCTGCCGGTGTGATAGTCGCCGAGACCCGCCGAGAGCAGCTCGAGCCCGATTCTGGCATCGGCGACAAGCGGCAGGGCACGGTGCTTGCCGGCATCGAACGCCTGGGTATTGAGGCCGATCAGCTTGACGCCCTCGGCTTTGAACAGCGCCCAGCTGCCGGTGGTGAAATCCTGGAGACGCGAGCCGACCGCGAGGACGACATCGGCCTGTTCGGCGAGGAGGTTGGAGGCTGACGAGCCGGTGACCCCGACCGAGCCCATGTTCAGCACATCGTCATGCGGCAGGCTCGACTTGCCGGCATTGGTTTCCATGACCGGCACGCCGTGCCGCGCCGCGAAGTCGCGGAGGGTGGCGCTGGCTTCCGAGTAGAGCACGCCGCCGCCGGCGATGATCACCGGCTTCTTCGCGGATTTGAGCGCTGCGATGGCTTCGCTGAGTTCGCGCGCATCAGGCTGCGGCCGGCGTGGCCGCCACACGCGCTCTTCGAACATCGCAGCCGGATAGTCGAAGGCCTCGGCCTGCACATCCTGGCAAAGGCTGAGCGTGACCGGACCGCATTCGGCCGGATCGGTCAGCACCTGCATGGCGCGGGCGAGCGCCGAGATCAGTTGCTCGGGCCGGGTGATGCGGTCGAAATAGCGCGAGACCGGACGGAACACGTCATTGGCGCTGGCCGTACCGTCGCCCCAGTCCTCGACCTGCTGCAGCACCGGATCGGGCGCGCGATTGGCAAAGACGTCGCCGGGGAGCAGCAACACCGGCAGGCGGTTGACATGCGCCAGCGCGGCGGCGGTCACCATGTTGGTGGCGCCGGGGCCGATGGAGGAGGTTGCCGCCATGAAGCGGCGCCGGAAGCTCGCCTTGGCGAACGCGATGGCCGAATGCGCCATCGCCTGCTCGTTATGCGCACGATAGGTCGGCAACTCGTCTCGGACCTCGTAGAGCGCCTCGCCGAAGCCGGCGACATTGCCATGGCCGAAAATGGCGAAGACGCCGCCGAAGATCGGCACGATCTCGCCGTCGATCTCGGTTCTCTGGCGGGTCATGAACCGCGCCAATGCCTGCGCCATGGTGAGGCGGATGGTCTTGTCGCTCATTGCTGTTTCGCCGGACTTCTGGCCCAGCCTCCCTGCTGCTGCCGCCTCTGGACAGCATTTTTGACGCGTAGTATCGCTGCACAGAATGAAACGTCAATTCCGATGATGGCCAGTCATGGAATGTTCGTTCCATTTTTAGTTCGGCTCATTCTTCGGCAGGATCATCCCGTGGTCAAATTCGGACTGCTCGGCGCCGGGCGCATCGGCAAGGTGCATGCGCGTACAATCGCCAATTCCGGACGGGCCAGCGTGGCCTATGTCGCCGATGCGATTGGCGAAGCGGCGAGTGCGTTGGCAAGCGAGGTCGGCGCAAAGCCGGCTTCGATCGAGGAGATCCTCGCCTCCGATGTCGACGCCGTGCTGATCGCGACCCCGACCGACACCCATGCCGACCTGATCGAACGGGCCGCCCGTGCCGGCAAGGCGATCCTCTGCGAAAAGCCGGTTTCGCTGTCGGTCGAGCGCATCACCGCGTGTTTGCCGGTGGTCGAGAAGGCCGGCGTGCCCCTGATGATCGGTTTCAACCGCCGCTTCGACCCGAACTTCTCGACCTTGCAGCAGCGGCTGCACCAGGGCGAGATCGGTGATGTCGAGATCGTCACCATCATCAGCCGCGACCCGGCACCGCCGCCGGTTTCCTATATCGCGCGCTCCGGTGGGCTCTACCGCGACATGATGATCCATGATTTCGACATGGCGCGGTTCCTGCTCGGTGAAGAGCCGGTGGTGGTCAATGCGCTGGGTGGCGCGCTGGTCGACAAGGCTATCGGCGAGGCCGGTGATGTCGATACCGCCGCAGTGCAGATGCAGACGGCGTCGGGCAAGATCGCGGTGATCACCAATTCGCGCCGCGCCACCTATGGCTATGACCAGCGCATCGAGGTGCATGGGTCCAATGGCATGCTGCGCGCCGGCAATGTGCACATGACCACGCTGGAACGGGCGGACGCGTCCGGCTTCTCGGCCGACGTCATCCAGAATTTCTTCATCGACCGCTATGTCGAGGCCTATGCCCGCGAGGTGTTGAGCTTCATCGAGGCGGTGGAGAAGGGGACGGCGCCGACGCCTTCGGGCCATGACGGGCTGATGGCCCAGCGCCTCGCCGAAGCGGCCACCACGTCGTCGCAGACCGGCCAGCCGGTGCGGCTCTAGACCGGAACACCGACCCCGGCGACCGCGTCGGCAAGGGTGGTCTGGTCCAGCACTTCGCGCGTCGCGATGGTGACGCGTGCGAACACGTGGCGGATTTCGCAATTCTCTTCGGCGCCGCAATCGGCGCATCTGCGATAGGCGATCTTGCTGAGGCAGGGCAGCGGCGCGATCGGCCCGTCGATGAGGCGCAGCACCTCGCCGAAGGTGACCTTGTCGGCCGGCCGCAGTAGCACATAGCCACCCAGCCGCCCGCGCCGGCTCATCACGATGCCGGCACGTTTCAGCTCGAGCAGGATCTGCTCGAGGAACTTCTTGGGGATCGCCTGCTCGCGCGAAATCTCCGAGATGATCAGCGACTCGCCCGGTGGAATCCGGCACAGCGCGACCAGTGCCCTCAGCGCGTATTTTGCCTTCTGCGAAATCATCGATTCATGGCTCGAACTGGCACCCGCACGATGCTGGCGAACCGATAGCGGTTACCGGAGCGCTTGGCGAGCATCTCAGGGCTTCTCCTCGGCCGGTGGCGGCACTTCCGGGTTGAAGGGCTGCCCGGCAGTGGTGGCGGGGCGGATCGACGGGCTGTCGCTCGGCGCGGGCTCGGGCACAGGCTGTACTGCGATCACGGCCGGTACCGGCTCGACTTCGACAGCCGGCGGTTCCACCGGCTCGACGGTCTCGGGAGGCGGCATCTCGATGACGGTTTCCGGCGTTTCGGGCTCGAACGGATCGGGCTCCTCGCCCAGTGCCGGGACCAGACCGGGGGGCTCCGCCGGCCCGGCATCGGCATGCTGGAAGGCAGGCTGTGCCTTTTCGATGGCGGCGGCCAGCACGTTGGGATCGGCCGACGGCAGGGGCGCCACGCCGCCGAAGGACGCCAGCGCCCGCTCCACCGCGTCGGACGCGGTGATTTCGGCCACGGCCTTGCTGTCGCGATTGATCACGTCGACCATGCCGAGACCGATCTCACGCTCGCCGAGGATGACGATATTGGCGCCGAGTGTCTTCAGATGCGCCTCTTCCTCGTCGGAATGGGCGCGTGCAACGATCAGCACCTCGGCATTGTGCTTGCGGCACTGCTCGGTGGCCTGTCCGGCCTCGAAGGCGTTGGGAATGGCGATCAGCACCGCCTTGGCGCCTTCGACATTGGCAAGGCCGAGCACCTTGGGACTCGCGGCATTGCCCGGGATGACCTCGATGCCGGCAGCACGGGCCGTGTTGGCGCGGCCTTCAGCATCTTCGATGATAAGGAAGGCTCGCTTCTGCTGCTGCAGCGTCTCGGCCACCACCGAGCCGACGCGCCCGAAGCCGATCAAGACAATATGGCCGGACTTCTGCGTCGGCAGCACCACGACTTCCTCGTCGATGTCAGCGTCTTGCGGCGCATCGGCGGTCGCTGGCGCGGCAGAGGCGGTGAGATCGGGCTCCTGCCGGACGCCGGAGGCCGGCTCCGGCGCGCGGGTACCGATGCGCGTCTCAAGCCAGGGTCGGACGACATCGATGGCGGCAAACAGCAGCGGATTGAGCACGATCGAGATGATCGCACCGGCGAGGATCAGGTCCCGGCCTTCCGATGGAAGGATGCCGAGGGTCACACCGAGCGCGGCAAGGATGAACGAGAACTCGCCGATCTGCGCCAGGCTGGCCGAAATCGTCAGCGCCGTCCCGACCGTGCGCTTGAACGCCACGACGATGAAGAAGGCCAGCACCGACTTGCCGATGACGATGATGAACACGGTGGCTAGAACCGGCAGCGGCTGCGTGATGATGATCGAAGGATCGAACAGCATGCCGACTGCGACGAAGAACAGCACGGCAAAGGCGTCGCGCAGCGGCAGCGTTTCGTTGGCGGCGCGATGGCTCAGCTCGCTTTCACTGAGGATCATGCCGGCAAAGAATGCACCGAGCGCCAGCGACACCCCGAAGAGATAGGCCGAACCCGCCGCAACTCCGAGCGCGATGGCAAGCACGGCGAGGCGGAACAACTCACGGCTGCCGGTATGGGCGGTGTAGTGCAGGATTGACGGGATCACCCGCCGCCCGACGACCAGCATGAACCCGACAAAGGCGGCAAGCTTGACCAGCGTCACCGCGAGAATGCCCGGCAGACCGAGCTGAATGCTGAACACCCGCTCAACGAAGTTGACGAATGGATCGTCGAGCGTGACGGCATTCTCGCCGCCAATGGTCGCCAGGGCGGGGATGATAACCAGCGCCAGCACCATGGCGAGGTCTTCGACGATGAGCCAGCCGACAGCGATGCGGCCCTTCTCGCTTTCGACCATGTGTCGGTCTTGCAGCGCCTTGAGCAGCACCACGGTGGACGCGACGGACAGCGCGAGTCCGAAAATCAGGCCGGCACCGAGCGACCAACCGAGCAGCGTGGCGAGGCCAAGCCCCATCAGCGTGGCGCCGGCGATCTGCACCACCGCGCCGGGAATGGCGAGGGCACGCACGCTGAGCAGGTCTTTGAGCGAGAAGTGCAGACCGACCCCGAACATCAGGAGGATCACGCCGATTTCGCTCAGCTCAGTGGCAAGCTCGGCATCGGCGACGAAACCCGGAGTAAATGGGCCGACCATGACGCCGGCGACCAGATAGCCGATCAGCGGCGGCATGCGCAGCCGGTTGGCGATCGCGCCCAGGATGAACGCCAGCACCAGACCCGCGACGATCGTGGAGATCAGTGGGGTACTATGGTGCATGGTGAGAATCCTCCGACTGCGTCTGCCTGAATGACTGAAAAATGGGAATGGCGAGCATGCGGCAAATGCCGAAACTCGACAAGCGCAGTGGACAAGAAAACTGCGGCCAAAACATGAGATTAGGTCGAGTATTGACCATTCTCGACCTGCGCTGTGGCTCGCAGCAGCGTTCAGCTCGTCGGGCCCTGCAACTTATTGATGGCCGAGGCCAGTTCGACATCGAGTGCCGAGATTCCGCCGGCTGAGTGTGTCGTAAGCGCCATATCGACGTGCTTGTAGACATTCGACCATTCCGGGTGGTGGTCAAGCTTTTCGGCAGCAAGTGCCACGCGCGTCATGAACCCGAACGCAGCACTGAAGTCGGCGAATTCGAAGCGCCGGACCAGCGCCTTGCGCTCATTGTCGTGCTGCCACCCGTCGAGCCTTGCCAAGGCCGCCTCGACCGCATCGGCGCCAAGTCTCTCTGCCATTTTCATCTCCCCTGCGAGCAATGCTGGTTACGTCTGAACCCCGGCTTCGGGTTCCCTGCCGCAACGCTTGGTTCACCATAAGCTGCAATCTCCGGTATCCACCGCCGATAAAGCGAACAATGGGCGGATCAATACAGTGCAGCTAAAGTCGGCATTAACCGCTTGGCCCGCACCATCCCCGCCGGTACCGGTACAATTTGATGTTCGAACCAGCACACAGGTCTCTGCCACCAGTAGACTATGTCTCGATGATCCGGTCGCTTTATGCGGACCGGCGCGTGATGCTGCTCGGCGCCATTTCCTCTGCACTGGTGGCCGTGGTCGCCGGTTTTGAGGCCAACAATCTCATCCTGATCGGTATTGGCCTTGGCTTTTTGGTCGTCGGCATCGCCCGCAACATCGACATGCGCGCGTTCGAAGAGGCAACGCTTGCCGACGATGACGTGGCAACCGCGACGAGATGGGAACTGCGCGCGACCGTAGGCGCCGCGGCAATCGCCGCACTCTACGGATTCTGGATGGCCTACAGCTTCCTGTTCGTGAACACCGCATTTGCCGAAATGTCGAGCTTGTCGGTCACGGTGTCGGTGCTCGTAGGCGTGGCCGGCCGCAACTTCGCCATCGATCGCCTGGTGACCACCCAGGTCCTGCTGATGTCGATTCCGATGGCGATCGGCATGTTGTTCGACGGCGCCCTGCACACCGCAATGCTGTCGGTTGTGCTGATTGCCTTCTTTGTGTCCCTGCGCAAGGTGTCCGCCAACATCCGGGCGATTCTGCTGCGCGCCGTCCACGCACGTGTCGAGGCGACGCGGCTGGCCTCTGCGCTCGACACGGCGCTAGAAACCATGCAGCACGGACTGTGCATGCTCGACGAACATGGGCTGGTGGCGGTCGCCAATGACCGCGTGAAGCTGGTGATGAGTGCACTGGCGCCTGGCAATTGGGAGGGTCGCCCGTTCGCCGCCATGATCGGCGCAGCGGCGCAACACGGCAACCTTCCGCAACGCTCTGCACGACAGCTGCTGGAAACGATCAATGATCGGCAGGGCGGCAAGGTGGTCTTCCGCCTTTCGGATGGACAATATAGCGAGGTCACGGTGTCCTCTCGTCAGGACAAGACGGTGCTCTTGTTCGAAGACATTACCGAGCGGGTGAAGGCCGAAGAGCGCATCAACTACATGGCGCACTACGACACACTGACGGGTCTGCCCAATCGCGCCTATTTCAACGAACAAGTGGAAGCGGACCTTGAGCGCCGCCGACACGGCCGCCTCGTCGATACCGCCACTTTAATGATCATCGACGTCGACGACTTCAAGCATGTCAATGACACCATGGGCCATCTGATCGGCGATCGCGTGCTGATCGAAACGTCGGAGCGCCTGACGCGGGTGCTCGGCAAGGATACGCTGGTGGCGCGGCTTGGTGGCGACGAGTATGTCGTCTACAGCTCAGGCGATGCTGACGACGCCAATGCCAGTGCCGACGCAGAAGCGATACTGAAGGCCTTCGAGGGCCCCTTCGAGGTCGAAGGCGAAGTGTTCGCCGTCAATGTCTCTGTCGGCATCGTCGTCGTCCGGGACGTGCTGGACGATCTCGACGGGCTCATGACCAAGGCCGACCTGGCACTCTACAAGGCCAAGGCCAACGGCAAGGGCCAGGTCCAGGTGTTCCATGACGAGATGGACACCGACTACCGTTATCGCCAGCGACTGAAGCTCGACCTCAAGCAGGCCGTCGCGGACAACAAGCTCAACCTGGTGTTCCAGCCGATCGTGGATCTCGCCAGCCGCCGCGTGGTCAGTTGCGAAGCACTCGCCCGGTGGGTCCATCCCGAGCTCGGCTCTATTCCACCTTCGCTGTTCATTCCCATTGCGGAGGAGACCGGCCTGATTTCCGATATCAGCCGCTGGGTATTGGCCACAGCTACGGCCGAATGCGGCAACTGGCCCGACGAAGTCTCGATCTCCGTGAATGTCTCCGCGCGCGACTTCCGCAATGACGACGTTTATCAGATGGTGCACGATGCACTGGAGGGCTCTGGACTGGACCCGCACCGGTTGGAAATCGAGGTCACCGAGACGGCCTTGCTTGAGGAGCGCGCCGCTGCCACCTCAATTCTTGGTCGGCTTGCAGGCGAAGGCATTGGCATCGCGCTCGACGATTTTGGTACCGGCTATTCCTCGCTCAGCTACCTGCAGGCACTGCCGTTCACCAAACTCAAGATCGACCGCAGTTTTGTGATGGATATCGGCGAGAATCCGCGCTCGCTCAAGCTGCTGACCAACGTGGCCCAGCTCGGCAAGGACATCAACCTCACTGTCACCGCTGAGGGTGTCGAAACCGAGGAGCAACTCAGCCTCATCGCCGAGCACACGCGGGTGGACCAGATTCAGGGCTATCTGTTCGGCGTACCATTGCCGCGGCGCGAGGTCGCGGAACTGATCGACCGCATGGCGGCCCGGTCGCGCCCGGCAGGTCGAACCCCCGCCTTGTCTCGCGGCCGCCTTGCCGTAGCCGCAGATCGCAAGCATGGTTAATATAGGTTAACCCGTTTCAACTTCTCCATTTTCTGACTTCGCTTGGCGCCACGCGGTATCCGGGGGCAATGAGCATCAAGGATTTTCCAGTTAAAATATGCCTAACAAAAGGTTAAGCTCCCTGCGTTAGTTGCGGAGAGTAAGATGCGTTCCGATGCTGAAAGTGCGGCGACGTCTGCGCCTGCGCCAGTTTCCCGCTTCGCCGACAATTTGATGGATGTCCTGGATCGCGTGGAGTACGCGCGGGTGCGGATGGACGTCACCGATAACCCCATCTACCGGCTGCGCTACGAGGCTTATCGGCGCGAGGAATCCGTACCGTTCAACGATGCCGGCATCGTAGTGGACGATCTGGACACCGCCCCAAATGTCATGAGCTTCGGCGTTCACATCGACGGTGAGCTGGTCAGTTCCATCCGCGTTCACCACATATCGCGAGAACACCCGTTCGGGGCGAGCATGAAGGCCTGTCCGGACGTCCTGCAACCGCTGCTCGATGCGGGTCAGACCTTCATCGATCCTTCGCGGTTCACCGCCGACTACGAGGCATCGCTTGCCTATCCCGCCCTGCCTTTCTTAACACTTCGCATTGCGGTGATGGCGTCGGTACATTTTCGTGCCGACGCGTGTCTTGCACTTGTCCGGCCGGCACACACCGCATTCTATCGCCGTGTCTTCGGCTCGGAGGAGATGTCGGACGCGCGCACCTACCCCGGGCTCAAGTTCCCGGTGCAGTTGTTTGGCGCCTATGTGGCGACCAAACTGCCCACAACGCTCAGCCGCTATCCCTTCTTCATGTCGACCGAAGAAGAGCGCACCAAACTCTTCGACCACGCCGATGGGGAGAGCTTTGACAGACCTCAGCGCGCCAGTTCCCGCCTTGCCTATGAACGCACGCTGCTGGCCCAACAGTTTGGCAGGCCTTTGGCCGATGTGGCCAAATGACAACGATATCTCAGCTTGACCGTACAGGCTGAAGACGCGGATGCTTTCGATCTAGGGGACAGCGCTGCAAGCATGATCCCATCGAGGCGCTTCACATCCGTCTCGGATCGGGGCAGCCTGCACCGGACCGCTGGATAGTGCCAACGGGGGAAGCGAACAATGCGCGCAATCGGTCTGGCCGCCCTGCTGTTAAGCGTCCTGATGTTCCTTTTCCCATGGTACCATCAATGGGTGCCATTTATCCGCATCGCCACTCAAGACACACGAATCGTCGGCGGCCTGCTGCTCGCGGTCGGCGCAATCACGCTGGCGGTCCACCGCAGCTGACATTCTGGCAAGGGTAGTGGTGCCGCATAGGTGACTCGAACACCTGACCCCATCATTACGAATGATGTGCTCTACCAACTGAGCTAATGCGGCGTGCCTCAGGCGTAGCCTGTCTCGGCGAGCGGTCTAATACGCGGCGGGCGCGCGAGGCGCAAGGGGTTTTGCGGAGGTGGTCGGCTTTGGCGATTCAGATCCGCGGCACGTCCGGCGGCAGCCGTTCGGCCTCGGCGGCAGCAGTCGGGGCGGCGGGCGTGAGCGCAGGCTGCGCGACCAGCGCCGTGGACGCGGCCGCCGTGGTGCGGGCCGCAAATGTGCTGGTAGGCACCCGCCACTCGAAGGCATCGAGCTTGCCATTGACCGGCGACAGCGGCTCCCACTCATCGGCCGTGATGCCGTCGGCCGTCCATTGCGGATCGCGCGGCGCCGTAAGCGCCCGGTTGCGCCATTCGCGCGCCTTGGCACTGTCGGCATTCTGGCCGTCTTCGATCTCGGCCATCAGGTCGCAGACGGCCTGCGACGGGTTGGCGCTCGAATAATTCGCCAGCGCACTGCGTGCGGTGGTCCAGTCGAAGGCATCGATGGCCGCACGGGCCAGCACCAGCGCACCGGCCCGGTTGGCCGGTGGTAGATCGACCAGTTCGCGCATGCGCTTCAGCCGATCAACGGCCGAGGCGCCAGGCACCGCATTGGCAAACAGCAGCGCCACATCGGGATGCGACGTCGCGCGCCAGACCCGGCGCAACAGGCTCTGCGCCCGCCGCGCTTCGTTGCGGTTGATATAGATGCGCGCCGCGATCAGCGCCGCCGGCACGAAATCGGCCTGCAGCTTCAAGGCCGAAAGCGCGTGTTCCAGCGCGGCCATCGGCTCGCGCCCCTCGTCGATCTGCGCCCGGGCCGTTTCGACCACCGCCTGGCGACGGCGACGGCGCATGCGCTCCTCGCGGGTAATCGCCGGATCGTCGGCGATCATGGTCAGCGCCTCGTCCCAGCGGCCATTGCGGGTCAGATCCTCGAACACCGCCTCGCGCGCCCAGGGCGTCATCGGCACGATGTCGAGGGCCTTCTGGGCAAAGGTCAGCGCCACATCGGGCCGCCCCTGCTGGCGGGCCTGATCGAACAGACCGGCCAAAGCAGCGACGGCGGTCTTCCGGTTGGAGATCAGCGCCCGATAGTGCTCACGCGCCGAATGCATGTCGCCGACAGCGAGGTCGGCGCGCGCCTCGAGCAATTGTGCCGCCGGATGGCGCGGCAGATGCGTCTGCGCTTCGCGGGCCAATTGCCGGGCCCGGGCGGCATCGCCCGATTGCAGCGCGATGAACCCGTCGGACAAGGCGAGATAGCCGGCGTCTTTCCGCCGTTCTCGCGACCGGCGAGCGAGATAGTAGGGCGCCGCGACGATCCGCTTGGCGATGCCCCAGACGAGGATCACCACGCCGATGGCAGCGATGAGGAAGAAGGCAGCTACCCCCAGCTGTGGTTGCAGCCGATAGCCGAGCAGCTCGATGGTCAGCGTGCCCGGCAGGCTGATCAGCCAGGCGATCAGCGCCGTAATCAACAGGCTCGCGATGATCCAGTAGGAAAGACGGATCACGTTGCCGGCCCCAATGCACGCATGCGGACGGAGGTGATGAAGCGATCGGCCGCAGCCAAGGCATCGACCTCGGCCACCAAGGGACCAGCGGCCGCCTGCATGCCCGGGGGCAGCGCGGCAAGGAGGGCAGCGGCAGCGGCGAAGTCGCGCCGATCTACGGCCGCCTCGAGCCGCGAGACGATCGCCTCGGGCATCTCGCCGTCGACTTCACCGACGGGGCGAATGGCAAGGAGGCCCTTGACCCATTCGAGGGCGTCGGCACCGATATCGCCAGTGCCCGACGCCGAACGGCCGGCAAGGATGGCGGGAATCGCCTCATGCACCGCGGCAGCCACCGCATCGGGCCGCGGCAGGCCGGCGGCAGCGCCGGTAGCGACTTCTGCTGGCACCTCGAGATCGGGCAGCAGCGCCGTGACTGCCGCCAGTTCCGTGGTGAACGGCCGGCCATTGCCGATGGCACTTTCGAAGGCCGAGACGAGAAGCGGCAGGCGCACGGCGGGCGTCACGGCCCCATCGCCAAGGCTCTGGCTCTGCGTCGCGATGGCGGCCCTGGCCGCGTCGAGCGCGGCCTGCTGTGTCGCCAGCTGCTGGGTCAGCGCCGCCACCTGGCTGGTCAGGTCGGCAAGTCCGGCTTCGGTATCCGAGAGCGTTGCGGCGAGCGCCGTGGCATCGCCGCCGCCGGTGCCGGCCGCTGTCACCGCCAGACGATCCTCCAGCGCGGCGATCTGAGCTTCGAGCGGCGCGAGATCGACAGGCGCGCTGGATGCACCGACATCGGCGATCGACTGCGTCAGGGTGTTGAGGCCGCTATCGAGCTGCGTGATGGTCGCATCGAGACTGACCTGGGTCCGGCGCGCCTGCTGCTCGAGGGCGTCGAGCCGGGTGCCGAGCGTGCCGATTTCGCCCGACAGAGCCGCGAGCTCCGGTGCCGGATCGGCGATCTCGGCCCGGCGGTCGGGCAAGGGCAGGAGCGCAGCCGCCCCATAGGTAAGCACCGTGCCCAGCGCTCCACCGGCCACCGCCGCGATGGCGATGGCGCTCCACGGCATGGCGAGCCGGGCCTGCGGACGCGGCGGCGGCGATGACCGCGGCGCTTCGGCGGGCTTGTCCTGGGGCTTTTCCTGGCTCTTTTCCGGGGCCGGCTTCGACTGGGTGGCCTTGTCCTCGGCGGACGCGGCAGGATCGGCACTGGCCTCGCGGGCCTTGAGGTCGATGACAGGTGGCTTCACGGCCCCCGGCTTTCTGTCAGCCATGATGTCGCTATCCCCTCGGTGCTGAAGCGTTGTGGTCGCGCGCGAACGACAAGGCAAGTCCCATCATCGCCTCCTCGCTCGGGTGATCGGCAAGAGCTATCCGCACGAAATGGGCATCGATCAGCGGCGCGGCAACCGCTTCGCTGATGCAGAGCAGGCCCAACCGCGCCCGGGCGGCGGGCGCGAGCTCAGGCGAAACCAGTCGCACGAAAGTGTCCGCGGTGCGCCGCGAATAGATCAGCGCCGCGCCGATCGTCCCCGCGCGCATCTGTTCCATAGTGGTCGAATCCACGGCCTCGACCGGGGCCATGGCGTAGACCGGAGTGGTGATCACCATCTTGCCGAAGGGCGCCAGCGAGCGCGCCAGATCGCCGCTGATCTCTCGGCCGGACGGGTAGAACACCGGTCTATTGATCCGGGCATGGGCCAGTTGCTCTACCAGATCGGCAAAGGAACCAGCGGCACTCCGCACGTCGGTGAAGCCAAGTTTGCGCGCCGCGGCAGCCGTACGATCACCCACTGCATGCAGCGGCAGGCTCAGGTAGCGCGACAACACGCCGCGCTCTTCAAGCGCGCGTAGCGCGTTGGCGCTGGTGACGGTGATGGCAGCAAAGCCCTCAGGATCGGGAAGGCTGGTCTTGAGGACGACAAAACGTAAGAGCGGCAGCTTCACCGGCTCTATGCCCAGCGCAGCAAGGCGGCCGGCGGTCTCGGTCGCATCAGGCTCCGGACGTGTCACCAGCATACGCAAACCTTAGTCCTGCAGTTTGAATCGCCTCTCGAAATCCGGACCCGCATCGGCGAGCAGTTTGCGGCCGAGGCGTGCCCCGATGGCAGCGGCGTCGATCGCCGGACCCGTTTCGCTGTCACGATACCACTCCCGGCCGTCCGGACTGAGGATTTCAGCAACGAGACTAATCGAAGCACCGTTCCATTCGGTAAACGCCCCGATCGGTGTTCGACACGAACCATCGAGTGTTCCAAGCAACCCGCGCTCGGCGGCAATGGCCGTGGCCGTGGGTGCGTGATCGAGCACGGCAACGAGATCGCGGGTGCGGGCGTCGTCAGCGCGGATTTCGATGCCGATGGCCCCCTGGGCCGGTGCCGGCAGGAATTCACGCGGGTCGAGCAACGCGGTGATCCGGTCGGATTTGGCCAGCCGGTTGAGACCAGCCGCGGCGAGGAGCGTCGCATCGGCGACGCCCGCCTCGAGCTTGCCCAGCCGTGTGTCGACATTGCCGCGGAACGGCACGATCTCGAGATCGGGGCGGGCGCGCAGCATCTGCGCGCCGCGGCGAATGGAGGAGGACCCGAGTTTCGCGCCCTGCGGCAGCTCGTCGAGGCCGCGATATTTCAGCGCCACGAAGGCGTCGCGCACGTCCTCGCGCTCGAGAAACGCGGCAAGCACCAGGCCATCGGGCAGATGCGAGGCGAGATCCTTGGAAGAATGGACGCCGAGATCGACCTCGCCGGCCTCGAGCGCCGCCTCGATTTCCTTGGAGAACAGGCCTTTGCCGCCGACTTCGCTGAGCGGGCGGTCGGTGATGCGGTCGCCACTGGTGGAGATCACGCGGACCTCGATCTGGGCCTCGGGAACGCCATGTGCCTCGGAGAGCAGCCGGCGGGTGAGATGTGCCTGCGCCAGGGCCAGCACGGAGCCTCGGGTGCCGATGCGCAGAAAGGGCGTCGATTGCATTTGCCGCTCGTCCTGTTGTACGCCAACGCGCTGAAGGCGGGACCGGCGTCGGCTTAGCCGACACATCCGGCGCGGGCAAGGCGGTGACCACCATGAAAACCGACATGACGGTCGAGTTGACGGTCCTTGGCATCGAAACCAGCTGTGACGAAACCGCCGCCGCGATCGTCAGGCGACGCGGCTACGCCGAGGGCGAGATCCTCTCCAATATCGTGCGCAGCCAATATGCCGAGCATGCCGCCTATGGCGGTGTGGTGCCCGAAATCGCGGCCCGCGCGCATGTCGAACATCTCGACCACATCATTGCCGCCGCCGCCCGCGAGGCGGGACTCAAGCTTTCCGAAGTCGACGCGATTGCCGCAACCGCCGGGCCGGGGCTGATCGGCGGCGTGCTGGTCGGGCTCACCACCGGCAAGGCGCTTGCCGCCGCACTGGGGAAGCCCCTCGTGGCGATCAATCACCTCGAAGCGCATGCGCTGACGGCGCGGCTGACCGACGGCATCGGCTTTCCCTACCTGATGCTGCTGGTGTCGGGCGGGCATAGCCAGTTCGTGCTGGTCGAGGGAATCGGGCGCTATGAGCGCTGGGGCACGACCATCGACGACGCGCTGGGCGAGGCTTTCGACAAGGTGGCCAAGCTTCTGAGCCTGGGCTCCCCCGGAGGCCCCAATGTCGAAAAGTCGGCCAAGGCCGGTGACCCGCTGCGCTTCCGATTTCCGCAGCCGCTGCTACGTGAAGCGCGGCTGGACTTCTCATTCTCGGGCCTGAAGACCGCCGTGCGGCTCGCCGCCGAGGAACTGGCGCCGCTGACCGACAAGGATGTCGCCGATATCTGCGCGAGCTTCCAGCGCACCGTGGCGACGATCGTGTCGCGGCGGGCGACGGACGCCATCGCCCGCTTTGCCGCGCGCTTTCCCGACAAGCCGGCGCAACTGGTTGTGGCAGGTGGCGTTGCCGCGAACATCGAGATCGGCGACGCGCTGCGGGAGGCGGCCGCTGCGACCGGGGCAACGCTGGTGGTGCCACCGATCCCGCTCTGTACCGACAATGGCGTGATGGTCGCCTGGGCCGGGGCGGAGCGGTTGGCGCTGGGGGCATCGAGCCCGCTCGACACCTCCGCCCGGGCCCGTTGGCCGCTCGACAGCGCCGATATGGAGCTCACCGATGCAGCTTGACCATGTCGCAGTCATTGGCGCCGGCGCCTGGGGTACGGCACTGGCGCAGGCCGCCGCGCTGGCGGGACGAAGGGTGACGCTGGTCGGGCGCGATGCCGGGGTGATTGCCGATATTGCCGCTAACCATCGCAACACCCGCCATCTCGGCGATCTGCCGCTCGCCGCCGGCGTTGCCGCCAGTCTGCGCTTGCCGGATGCCGATCTCTACATCCTCGCCGTGCCGGCGCAGTCGAGCCGCGCGGCGCTTCAGATGCATGCGACCGCGCTCGCCGGCAGGCCGGTGGTGCTGTCCGCCAAGGGCCTCGAGACGGGCACCCACAAGCGCCAGAGCGAGGTGCTGCACGAAACCGTGCCCGAGGCGATCGGCTTCGTGCTGAGTGGCCCGAGCTTTGCCACCGATGTCGCCGCTGGCCGGCCAACGGCGGTGACGCTGGCCGGTGACGATGCGGAGATGACCTCGCTGATTGCGGCGGCGCTGGCCGGCCCGAGCTTCCGCCCCTACGCCGCCGATGACCGACTGGGGGTTGAAATCGCCGGGGCCCTGAAGAATGTCTATGCGCTGGCCTGCGGCGCGGTAGAGGGCGCCGGGCTGGGCGCGTCGGCGCGCGCGGCGCTGATCGCGCGCGGCTTTGCCGAGCTGAACCGCATCGTTGTGCGCCTCGGTGGTTCGCAGAACACGCTGGCCGGGCTGGCCGGGTTGGGCGACCTGACGCTGAGCTGCACATCGCAGCAGTCGCGAAACTATCGCTATGGCATGGCGCTCGCCCGCAACGAGCCAGCGGCGGCGATCGGCCTCGCCGAAGGCGTCGCGACCGCGCCGGTGGCGCGGGAGTTGACCGAAGCCCTGGGGATCGACGCGCCACTGATCGAGGCGATAAACCTCTTGCTCGACGGCACTGCCAATATTGACGAAATCGTAGCCGGGCTGATGGCCCGGCCCTTGAGGAGGGAACACTGAATTGCATTTTGCCCTGGTCGCCTATGACAAGCCCAACGCGCCAAACCGTCGTCTCGACGTGCGGCCCGAGCACCTGAAATATCTGGAATCGCTGGGCGACAAGCTGCTGCTGGCCGGCCCGTTCCTCGATGAGAACGGCGGCATGGTGGGCTCGATCGTCATCATTGAAGCCGAGGACCTGGCCGAGGCGGAAGCGACGTTCCGGGCCGATCCATTCTACCAGAATGGCGTGTTCGACTCGATCACCATCAAGCCGTACCGGATCGGCATCAACAACACCAAGAAGTAGGGTCATGGCGCACTGGCTGATGAGGTCCGAGCCGAACGTCCTCAGCTACGACGATGTCGTGGCCAAGGGCGTGCCGGAGGAGTGGCATGGCGTGCGCAACTACGCCGCGCGCAACAACATGAAGGCGATGCGGCTCGGCGACGAGTGCTTCTTCTACCACTCCAATATCGGCAAGGAGATCGTCGGCATCGTCAAGGTGGTGGCACTGGCCCACCCCGACTCGACCGGCGAGCTCAATGCCAAGGGCGAAGTGGTGTGGGAATGCGTCGACGTGGTGCCGGTAAAGAAACTGCCCAAGCCCGTGACGCTCGAAACCATCAAGGCGACCCCCGAGCTCTCCGAGATGGCGTTGATCAAGCTGTCGCGCCTTTCGGTGTCGCCGGTCACCGACGCCGAATGGACGCTGCTGTGCCGGATGGGCGGGCTCTAGGACCCTTCGGGACACTGCGGTAGGTTTGCTCCTGGGACAGGCTGTCCCAGGAGGGACTTGAACATGACTTTCGCAATAAACTGGCTGGGCGTGATTGTCGGTGTCATCGCGTCCTGGCTCGTCGGGGCCGTCTGGTACATGCTGCTGGCCAAGCAATGGATGGCCGCTATCGGCAAGACCAGAGATCAGATCAATTCGAAGGATCCGACGCCCTTCATCATCGGCTTTGTCTGCCAATTGGTGATGGGCGTGGTGCTCGCCGGCATCATGCCCGCGCTGTTCGGCGCGACCAGCGCGGTCAATGGCCTCTTGACGGGCGGGCTGATGTGGCTGGGCTTCGTCATCACCGCGATGATCCTCAACCATCGCTATGAAGGGGCACCGTGGAGCCGGACCTTCATCGATGGCGGGTATCTGCTGGTGGCACTGCTCGTCCAGGGCCTGGTGATCGGCCTGTTTGGCGGGGGCGCACCGGCCGCTTAAGCAGACCGACAGTTGGTGCGCAGCCGACCTCGCGCCGCTGCGAGTCTCAGGGGGCATCGGGGAGCCGGCGGAGGTCAGAAGTCCGCCGTCAGTCCCTTGATTTCCCAATCGCCATAGCGAACCGGATCGAGGCCGCCGCGGCCGCCTTTTTCCGGGCGCGCCTTGCGTTCGGCTGCCGCGAGCGCTTCGCGCCGCGCTTCGGCTTCCGCCAGCGCGCGCTGGGCCGCCGGGGTCAGGTGCTTTTCCGGCGCTGCCGGAACGGATTCTTCCTCGCTCATCGCATGACCGCCTTGCCGGGAACCTTGCGGGCCCCCATGTGATTTATCGAACTCAGCTAACCCACGAGGTACAAGACTTACCCGCGATGCTCAACTTTTTCAGAACTTCGGTGCTGCTCGCTGCCATGACCGCCCTGTTCATGGGTGTCGGCTACCTGATCGGTGGCACGTCCGGCATGATGATCGCGCTCGGCGTTGCCGCGGTGACCAACATCTTCGGCTACTGGAATTCCGACAAGCTGGTGCTGCGCATGCAGAACGCCCGCGAGGTCGATCCGCGCCAGCTGCCGGAGCTGCATGGTATGGTGGCGGAGCTGTCGCAGCGCGCCGGCATCCCGACGCCGAAGCTCTATATCATCGACACCGACCAGCCGAACGCCTTTGCCACCGGCCGCAACCCGCAGAACGCCGCCGTGGCGGTGTCCTCGGGTCTGTTGCGCTATCTCGAGCCGCGTGAAGTCGCGGCGGTGGTGGCCCATGAGCTGGCCCATATCCGCAGCCGCGACACGCTGACCATGACCATCACCGCGACGTTCGCCGGCGCGATCTCGATGCTGGCGCAGTTCGGCCTGTTTTTCGGTGGCGGCAATTCGCGCGACAATCCGCTCGGCCCGATCGGCGTGATCATCGCCATCTTCGTTGCGCCCATTGCCGCGATGATGGTGCAGATGGCCGTGAGCCGGACCCGCGAATACGAGGCAGACAAGGACGGCGCCGAGATCTCCGGCGAGCCGATGGCGCTGGCTTCGGCGCTGACCAAGATCAGCCAGTTGGCGCAGCGCACGGTCAATGTCGCGGCCGAGCGCAATCCGGCGCAGGCACATATGTATATCTTCAACCCGCTCAACGGGCAGCGCATGGACAACCTGTTCGCGACCCACCCCGCGGTCGAGAATCGTATTGCCCAACTGCGCCAGCTTGCCGGCCAGATGCAGACCCGCAGCCGTCAGCCGCAGGCCCGGCCCACGCGGCCGCAGAGCGGCGGGGGCTGGCGCGTGCCGTCAACCGGCGTTAACGAGGACCCGGACGCACCACGCGGACCCTGGGGTTGATTTGACCAAGAAGAAACAGAAGACGCCGCCGGGGCTGAAAATGCGGCTCCTGGCGGCGGAACGCCTGAGCGACGTGCTCAAGGGGGCGCCCTTCGCCCCCTTTTCCGCATCCGAGATCGAGGATAGCCGCGACCGGGCGCTTGCCAACCGGCTGGTGACCACGGCGCTGCGCCGTCACGGCCAGATCGATTTGATGATCGCGCGCTATCTCGAACGCGGCATCCCCAAGAAGAGCGGACCTTTCGAGGCGCTGTTGCGCCTGGCGCTGGCGCATCTGGTGTTTTTGCCCGAACTCGGCGACCACAGCGCCATCTTCCTCGCCGTCGAGGCGGCCAAGCGCGACACCCGCAGCCAGCATGTCGCCAAGCTGATGAATGCCGTGCTGCGGAGCGCACAGGCGGAACAGCACAGCCTCAGGCATCTGCCGCACGAGGCGCTGTTCCCGGCTGAGTATGGCACCCGCTGGCTCGAGACCTGGGGCGACGAGGCTGTGGAGGACATGGCCGAAGCCCTGATCGAAGGGGCGCCGCTGGACCTGACGCTGCGCGATGATGATCCGGAACTGATCGACGCGCTTGCCGCGATCCCGGTGCTGGCCGACAGCGTGCGAGTGAACCTGCGCGACAAGCCTGTCGATGCACTCCCCGGCTATGCCGAGGGACGCTGGTGGGTGCAGGATGTCGCTGCCGCGATCCCTGCGCGCCTGCTCAAGGCGCCAGCCGGCGCCCGTGTGCTCGACCTCTGCGCCGCCCCGGGCGGCAAGACCGCGCAACTGGTCAAGGCCGGCTACCAGGTCACCGCTCTCGACGAGGACGGCGACCGCATGGCGCGGCTGGCGTCCAATCTCGAGCGGCTGGGCTACACGGCCGAACAGGTGGTGGCCGACGGGCTGAACTATCGGCCGGACCAGCGCTTTGACGGCGTGCTGCTCGACGCTCCCTGTTCTGCCACCGGGACTTTCCGGCGCCATCCCGAAGTGCTGTGGCACCGCGACCGGGCGGCGGTGGCCGGCCGGGTGGCGCTGCAGCGGCGCTTTCTCACCGCCGCTGCCGATTGCCTCAATCCGGGCGGAGTCCTTGTCTACTGCGTCTGCTCGCTGGAGACGGACGAAGGAGAAGCCCAGGCTGCTTGGGTCGACCAGAACCTCGCAACGCTGGTGCGCGACCCTATTCGCGCCGACGAACTGGGGGAACTGGCCGAGGCGGTAGCTGCTGACGGCTCGGTGAGGACCAGGCCGGGAATGAAGGTACCAGGAGCGGCCGGCGGCACAATGGATGGCTTTTTTGTCGCGCGGTTCCGCCGGCGGGAGGAGACTTTCCCGAGCCCCTGAATGGGGACGGGGCGACGCCGGATCGGCGCCGAGACGGGAGCCTGACTGCTCCCGTCCGGAGAAAGTCCGGCTCAAGACCGGTTCAAGACCGGTTCAAGACTCTTGGCAATCGAACTGCCGCCGCCTATCAGGGGCGCCGGTAACACGGATGTGAGGACTGCATTTGGCACATTCGCTGCGCTTCCTGGCCCGCCGAACCCTGCTTTCGGCCGCAGATGTTCTGGCCACCAGTCCGCTGGTGCGCTGGACATGGACCGGCCCGGCCAACGACGACCAGATCGCCGCATTGAGCGAGTTTCGCCCGACCGATCGCGAGACCGTGCTGGAAATGATGCAGGGCCGCTTCTTGCTGGCCAGCAAGCTTGTCGACACCCATGGCAGTTCGCCGTTCGACCTCGATGTCGACCACGCCGACTGGCTCGATGATCTGCAGACTTTTGCCTGGCTGCGGCATTTCCGCGATGGGCGCGGCAGCGCCGAGCGCGGATTTGCGCGAAGGTTGACGCTCGACTGGATTGCGCGGGAGGGCCAGTTCAATCGCGACACTTGGACACCATCGCTGACGGCGCGGCGGGTGCTCAACTGGCTGCGCCACTACCAGATCCTGGTCGAGGGCGCGACTGAGGATGAGCAGCACACGATTGCACGCGCGCTGTCGACTCAGGTCGCCTCGCTCAGGCTGCGCAGTCTGGTGGCCGACGATCCTACAGATCGATTGTTGGTTTCGGTCGCCCTCGTGGCGGTTGCGCTTTGCGGTGATGCGCCGCGCATTGAGATCGAGGCTCGGATCGCCGCGATGCAGCGGCTGATAGACCGACAGTTCGACGCAGATGGCCTGCATCTCAGCCGTTCAGCCCGTATCCAGCTGCAGCTGTTGGTTGAACTGGACACCATCCGGTTGGCCCTGCAGCGCGACTTCGAGCAGCAATCTCTGGACCTGGGCCAGGCCACCGATCGCATGCATGGCGCGCTCGACGCAGTCTCGCTGGGAACCGGCGAGCCGGGCTATTTCAACGGCACCGGCCAGTTGCCGCACGACATCATCGTCGCAGTGCAGGCGCAGAGCCCGATCCGGGCTCGCGACACGCGCGCCACCGGAGGCTACGGCCGCCTGATCGCAGGCGAAACCGTCGTCGTTGCCGATTCCGGTCTCGTGCCGCCACCACAATTTGCCGCGCGTGCTCATGCGGGCGACCTCGGGTTCGAGTTCAGCCATGGCCGCGACCTGATCGTCTGCAATTGCGGACCGGCACCGTCGGGCTATAGCGAAGCCGAGGTCTTTCGGCAGGGCATTGCGCATTCGGCGCCGACCATCGACTCGATGTCTGCCGCCGCACTGCCCGAATCCGGCCCATTTGCGGGACGCGTGCTGCAGCTCGGACGGCCCGCCGAGCTGGAAGTGGATGCTGCAGAAGCCAGCATCGTCATGCGCTGCCACGGCTTTGCCGAGCGGTTCGGGGTCTCGATCGAGCGGCAGCTGTCGCTTCTGACCGATGGCAAGACGCTGGTCGGCCAGGATAAGCTCATCCGTCACCGTCCCCGCGCCTCTGGCACCGTGGTGGTACGCTTTCATCTCGCGCCACAGACGGTGGTCGAGCCGCTGAGCGACCTGGTACGCCTGCGGCTCGGCTCAGGCGCAACCTGGACATTCCTCTGGGAAGGGGCAGCGATGCGCACCGAGGACAGCGTGCGCCAGTCCGCCTATTTCGGTTTCCACCGCACCCAGCAGATCGTCCTCGAGGTGCCCGTGGCTCAGGCCGACGAGATCCATTGGATTTTCACCAAGGAAGAAGCCTAATCCCCGACTTTTCAAGCCCGGCCAATCCTGCAATAAGGCCGTCGTTCGCGCGACTGGCGAGAAGAGATGGGACACCATCGGGGAACGCGAACGCAGCCGCCGCTCGCCTGGGCACCGTTCCAACCTGAGGAGCCCCCATGCCCGACACCATCGTACCGATCAAACGCGCCCTGCTCAGTGTCTTCGACAAGTCCGGGATGGCCGATTTCGCCAGGGCGCTTTCCGGGCTGGGCGTCGAGCTGGTTTCGACCGGCGGTACGTCCAAGCTGATCGCCGAGACCGGCGCCGCGGTGCGCGACATCTCCGACCTCACCGGCTTTCCTGAAATGATGGATGGCCGGGTGAAGACGCTGCACCCCAAAGTGCATGGCGGTCTGCTCGCCGTGCGCGACAATCCCGGCCACACGGCCTCGATGGACGAGCACGAGATTGGTGCCATCGACCTCGTGGTGGTCAATCTCTACCCATTCGAAGCGACGATCGCCAAAGGCGCCAGCTACGCCGAGACCATCGAGAACATCGACATTGGCGGGCCGGCAATGATCCGTTCTGCGGCCAAGAACCACGCCTATCTCACCGTGGTGGTCGACCCTGCCGACTACGAGATGGTGCTTGGCCATATCCAGACCGACGGCGGCGTGCCCTATGCGGTCCGGCAGCGGCTGGCCGCCAAGGCCTATGCCCGCACCGCGGCGTATGACGCGGTGATCTCGGGCTGGTTCGCCAAGGCCCTCGACTACCCGGAAATCCCTTATCGCAGCTTTGCCGGCAGCCTGAAGCAGGTGATGCGCTATGGCGAGAACCCGCACCAGTGGGCCGCCTTCTACACCACCGGCGACAGCCGGCCGGGCGTAGCGACGGCGACGCAGCTGCAGGGCAAGGAGCTGAGCTACAACAACCTCAACGACACCGATGCAGCGATCGAGCTGGTGGCCGAGTTCGACCCGGCCCAGGCGGCTGCCGTCGCCATCATCAAGCACGCCAACCCCTGCGGCTTTGCGCTGGGCACGACACTGGCGGACGCCTATCGGCTGGCGCTGAGGACCGACCCGGTGAGCGCCTTCGGTGGCATCGTCGCACTGAACCGCCGGATCGACCGCGAGACGGCCGAGGAGATGGTCAAGATCTTTACAGAGGTGATCGTGGCGCCGGAAGCCGATGACGACGCCATCGCGATCATCAAGGCCAAAAAGAACCTGCGGCTGCTGCTGACCGGCGGCCTGCCCGACGTGAAGGCCGATGGGCTGATCGTCAAGTCGCTGGCTGGAGGGCTCCTGGTGCAGTCGCGCGACAACCGCAATGTCGATGACAGCGAGTTCCGCGTGGTGACCAAGAAGCAGCCGACCGAGGCCGAGATTGGCGACCTGAAGATCGCGATGAAGGTCGCCAAGCACGTCAAGTCGAACGCGATCATCTATGTGAAGGACGGCGCCACCGTCGGCATTGGCGCGGGGCAGATGAGCCGACTCGACTCCTCGCGGGTCGCGCATCGCAAGGCCATCGACGCCGCCGAGGCGGCGGGCATCGAGGGCGCACTGACCGCTGGCTCGGTTGTTGCCTCCGATGCGTTCTTCCCATTCCCGGACGGCATGCTGGCCGCGGTGGAAGCAGGCGCGACCGCCGTGATCCAGCCAGGTGGCTCGGTGAATGACGACAAGGTCATCGCCGCCGCCGACGAGGCTGGGATCGCCATGGTATTCACCGGCATGCGGCACTTCCGGCACTAGGCCGATTGCGGATCCGGCCGGGACGCTGCGCCCCGGCGGGTCTCAGGTTTCCCGGGCGAGGTCAGCAAGGAGGCCCGCCGCGACCGAGAGGCGCGAGACGGTGAGCCCGCCCTCGGTGAGCTGTGCGACCCCCTCTGCGGCGCGCGCTACGGCATCGGGGCGCGCCGCTTCCCAGGCGGCGAGTCGCGCGATAGCGGCGTCGGTGCCGGCGGCCAGCACATCGGCCGCCAGATCGCGCTGCGCCCGCATCAGATTGGCCAACGCCCGGTCGAGTGCCATGCGGTCAAACGGATCGACCAGCACCAGCGCCGAGGCCGCGTCGAGCACGGCGGCCAACCCGAACCGGTCGAGAATGCCGAACAGCGCCACCGCCGCGTCGGCGACGCTGGCATCGGCCCGGTCGGCGACAAGCACCACATCGGTGGCAAACGACAAGGCGCCGAGCTCGGCGAAGCGGCGGGCAATGCCCCGCCCCGCCCCGGCCGCCTCGTAGCGGCGGGCGCGGGCAGCGATTTCGTCCTCGAGATAGGGCCCGAGCAGGTTGCCGAGGAGGCCGCGCACCTCCTCGATTCCCGCGGCATAGCGGGTAACCAGCGGCGCCAGGCCGGAATCGAAATTGCCGTTCCTCAGGAACCACAGCGTTTCGCGGCGCACCAGCGCCTGCACCTCGCCATAGAGCAACAGCTGGGTGGCACCCGGCACCTGGCCATCCAGCGCATCGATCTCGGAATTGAGAGCGACAAGCCCGTAGACGTCGCGGGCCACCGCATAGGCCCCGGCGATGGCACCGATATCGGCACGGGTGGCGAGCGACATCTCGTTGACGAAGGCCGCGCCGCCTCGGTTCATCATGGTGTTGGCCAGCACTGTGGCAATGACCTCGCGCCGCAGCCGGTGCGCATCGACGCTGGGACCGAAGGTCTCGACAAGCCTGGGCGGGAAGTAGCGATAGAGTTCCTTGCCCAGATAAGGGTCGTCCGGGACGCTGGTGGTGACCAGCGCGGCCTTGGCGGCGTTTTTGGCATAGGCGAGCAGCACCGCGAGCTCGGGACGCACGAGGCCCCTGCCCTCGGCGGCGCGGGCGGCGAGGCCCGACTCGTCGGGCAGAAACTCGACGCTGCGCACCAACCCGGCATCTTCTTCCAGCGCGGCGATCAGCGAGCGATGTTCGGCGAGGGCCGAGACACCGCGCGCCTCATCCAGCGACAGCGCGAGGGTCTGCAGATAGTTGTTCCTGAGGCAGAGCGCCGCCACCTCGTCGGTCATCGAGGGCAGGAACTCGTTGCGCACCTGCTCGGTGAGCTGGCCCGAGCGCACCAGCGGGCCAAGCGCGATCTTGATGTTGACCTCGAGATCGGAGGAGTTCACCCCGGCCGAGTTGTCGATGGCATCGGTGTTGATGCGCCCGCCGGCGAGTGCGTATTCGATGCGGCCGAGCTGCGTGACCGCCAGGTTGGCGCCCTCACCCACCACCTTGGCGCGAATGTCGCTGCCGGTAATGCGCACAGCGTCATTGGCCTTGTCGCCGGCCTGGGCGTCGGTCTCGCTGCTGGCACGCACATAGGTCCCGATGCCGCCGAACCAGAGCAGATCGACCTCGGCCTTGAGGATGGCCCGGATGACATCGGCGGGAGACACCGCCTCGCTGCCCAGCCCAAGCAGGCGCCGCGCCTCGGCGAACAGCGCCACGGTCTTCAGGCTGCGGGAATAGACGCCGCCGCCTTTCGACAGCAGCGCCGGATTATAGTCCTGCCAGCTTGAGCGCGGCAGTTGGAACAGCCGGGCGCGCTCGGCGAGGCTGACGGTGGGATCGGGATCGGGGTCGATGAAGATGTCGCGATGGTCAAAAGCCGCGACCAGCCGCAGTTGCGGCGAGAGCAGCATGCCATTGCCGAACACGTCGCCACTCATGTCGCCGACGCCGACGGCAGTGAAGGCCGAAGCCTGGATGTCGCGGTCGAGTTCGCGGAAGTGCCGCTTTACTGCCTCCCAGCCGCCGCGGGCGGTGATGCCCATCTTCTTGTGGTCGTAACCAACCGAGCCGCCAGAGGCGAACGCATCGCCGAGCCAGAAGCCGCGCCCCTTGGCGATGGCATTGGCGGTGTCGGAAAAACTCGCCGTGCCCTTGTCGGCGGCAACGACGAGATAGGGATCGTCCGCGTCTTGCCGCAGCGTATCCGGCGGCGGCACGACCGTGTCCGCCTCGAGATTGTCGGTGACGTCGAGGAGGCTCGAAACGAAGATCTTGTAAGCCGCCGTGCCCTCGGCCAACACGGCTTCGCGGTCCCCCGTGGGCAGCTGTCGGGGCACGAACGCGCCCTTGGCGCCGACCGGCACGATGATGGCGTTCTTGACCTGCTGAGCCTTCACCAGCCCCAGCACCTCGGTGCGGAAGTCCTCCGGCCGGTCCGACCAGCGCAGCCCACCACGGGCCACGGGCCCGAACCGCAGATACAGGCCCTCGACGCGCGGTGAGTAAACGAAGATCTCACGGAAGGGGCGCGGCGCCGGCAGGCCGTCGAGCTTGGAGCAATCGAACTTGATGGCCAGTGCCGGCCTGCGGCTGCCATCGTCGGCCCGCTGATAGGCATTGGTGCGAACGGCGCCTTCGACGAGATTGAGCACGCGCCGGAGGATCTGGTCTTCGTCGATCGACGGTGTCGCGTCGGCCGAAGCCAGAACCGCTTCGCGCGCGCTGGCGGCGGCCCGTTCGCGGACGCCCGCAAAGCCCGGATCGAGCCGGGCGTGGAAGAGGCCGACCAAGGCCCGCGCCACTTCGGGCAGCTTGACCAGGACCGCCATCAGGTAGCTGCGCGAATAGGCGATACCGACCTGCTTGAGATAGCGCAACAACGCCCGCAAGAGTTCGACATCGATCCAGCTCAGCCCGGCGCGCGTCGTGAGCTGATTGAGCGGGTCGTCCTCCGCTTCGCCGTCCCAGACGGCAAGAATGGCGTTTTCTATTCGTTGACCCAGCCCACGGTCACCCAAGGGGGCAAGACCGGCGGCAGCAAGCTGCATGTCGTGCAGGCTGACGGCACCACCGCCCAAAGGAGTAATCTCGTAGCTGTCTTCGTCAATGACCGAGAAGCCGAAGTTCTCGAGCATCGGCACACGCTTCGAGAGGGGCACTGTACCGCCGCGTCTGAGGATCCGCAGGCCGTACTGTCCAGGCGCGCCGTTCTCGAGCAGCTGAAGCGCTGGGGCGCCGGCTCTGGACAAGCCTTTGATCGTCGCGATATCGGACAGCGCGGTTTCCGCCGGATAGCGGACCTGATAGGCGCCGGGGAAAGCATTGAGGTAGTCCAGCACGGCCTGTCGCGATGGAGCGATGGCCACCAGACGATCGGCAAAGCTGCGCACAAGCTCGGCAATATCGGCCTCGAGCTCGGCGACTTCGGGCTCGGGCACCGGACCGCCGTTGCGGCCGATAATGACATGCAACCGAACGAGATCGCCTTCAGGAAAATAGGGGTACCAGGTCGAGAGCCGGCCGGCGTAGCGCTCGGCGAGATAGGCGCCGATCTTGATACGGGCCTGGCTGTCATAGCGATCGCGCGGCACGTAAACGAGAATCGAGACGAAGTTGCCGAACCGGTCGACACGCGGCAACACGCGCACCCGCGGCCGGTCCAGCAGCCCGGCGATTGTCGAAGAGAATGCGAAGAGCTGAGCCTCGTCGATCTGGAACAGCTCGTCACGCGGATAGGTATCGAGCACATTCATCAGAGCCTTGCCGGCATGGCCCTGCGGATCATGGCCGGCGCGCTTGAGGACCGCGGCGAGCTTGCGCCGGACCAGCGGCACTTCGCTGTTTGGCGTCGTCAGCGACATCGAGGTGAAGAGCCCGAGGATGCGCAATTCGCCGGCGGTGTTGCCTTCGGCATCGAAGAGCTTCACCCCGATATAGTCCATGTAGCTGCGGCGATGGACGCGCGAGCGGATATTGGCCTTGGAGACGATCACCGGCGCCGGCTCGGCGAGGAACGCCACGTGCTGCGGGGTCATTTCGACGAATTGCGCGCCGGACCTGAGGAACCTCAGGTTCGGATCCTCGAGAATACCAAGCTCGCTATCGGTCACCGGGACCAGCCGCGCAGCGGGACCTTCGCCCTCAACCCGATAGTCGCGCATTCCGAGGAAGGTGAAGTTGTGCTCGGCGAGCCAGCCGAGGAACTGCACGGCCTCGGCGATCAGCGGCGCCGGCGCGCCAGGTGGGACCTGGCGCCAGTCCTCGATCAGGCGACGCACCCGCTCCAGCATCGGCCGCCAGCCGGCGACAGCCCGGCCGACATCGGTCAGCGTCTGCTCGATCTCGGCTTTCAGCCGTTCGCGCACGCCAAGATCGGCAATCGGGTCGATTTCCACATGCAATACGCTTTCCGGCCGGCTGCCGGGGATCGGCGTGTCGAGGACACGAAAGGTGGCCGGGTCGAAATGCAGCACAGGATGCGCGAGCAACCGGATTTGCCCACCAAAGGCGCGGATGGCGGCCAAGACGCTGTCGACGAGGAACGGCATGTCGGCCGAAAAGGCTTCGATGATATCGGGCTGGCCCGGCGTTTCGGCAGCGATCACATGGACGCTGAACGCGGCAAGCTCTCGCTTGCCCAACTGGCCAAAGGTGCGGCGGAACCGCGCTTCGCCCAAATTGATATTCAGACCCTCGAGATCGGCCGGATCGGTGGCGAGGACCAGCGCGCGCAGAAAGCGCGCGAAGCTCGGTTCGCTCCCCGACAGGGATTCGGCGCGCGCCAGCAGGCCGGCACGCGCGTCGATCGGCTCAAGATCCGTCATTTACCGCCATCTCCCCCAAAACGCCCCGCGAGTCTGCTTCCGGCGTCGCGACTTGTCGAGAGGTTGCGGCACCAAGGTAAGGGCTTGTCAGCGCTTGTGCTGACATAGTGGCGCAAAGCCCCAGTGACAGCCGATGGACAAACCCCTGACCGATCTTCGTGCACTGCTCCGGACCGGCCTCAGCCGGTCGCTGGTCTCGCTCGCCATCAAGGTGGCGACGGCCGGGCTGACCTACGGCATGTATGTGCTGCTGTCGCGCAGCATGGGCGCAGAGGAATATGGCCTGTTTGCTTTCGGCCTGTCACTGGCCACGGTGCTGGCGATTCTCGCCTCGCTCGGCCAACAGACAGCGATCCTGCGTTACTGGCCTGAAGAGACCGGCCGGGGCGATATGGCAAAGGCCGAGGCGGCGCTGGGCGCCGGCAGCGCGCTGACCGTGGCGGCGGGGCTGGCGATTGGTCTAGGTGTGGTTCTGGTTTCGGTCGGAGGCGAACTGTTGGGCTTCGGCCCAACCGCGCATCTGGCGGCGGCGGCGACGCTGATCCTGCCCATGGCGCTCGCCGAGTACTGGTCATCGGCACTCAGGGCCCAGGGCTCGGTGTGGATCGCGCTGACCCCGCGCGACATTCTGTGGCGGCTGGCGACGCCGGTAGCGGTGCTGGTTCTGGCGACGGCGGGCGTTGCCCTGCTCGGCTGGCAGGCGCTGCTCCTGACCGCCATCGTGCTGGCTGCGGCGCTGGTGCTCCAGGCCTGGGCCGCGCGACGGCGGACCATGTCACTGAAAACCGACTTTGTCGCAGTGCCGGGCTATTGGCGGGAGCGCGGACGGGCGAGCCGCTGGTTCCTCGTCGGCACCCTGATCGATTCGGCGGCGCTCAACCTCGACATCGTCTTTGTCGGCCTGCTGCTTGGACCGGTGGAGGCAGGCCTCTATTTCAACGCCTTCCGCACGGCCGGGCTGCTGACGCTGTTCATGTACGCCATCACACTGGTCGTCGCGCCCATGCTGGCCCGGCACTACCATGCCGGCGAGATACTGAAGGCGCAGGCGGTCACGACTTTGTGCGCCTGGGCCGGCTTCGTGTTCTCGCTGGCGGTGTTCGCACTTTTCGTTGTGTTCGGCGGCCCGATCCTGGCCTTGTTCGGCGACCACGCCGAAGCCGCCTATTGGGTGCTGATCCTGCTCTCGGTCGGCCTGTTGTTCGACGCCGCGACCGGGCCGGCGCGGATCGTTCTGATGATGACCGGCCATGAACGGGCCTATGTCGGGCTGTTCGGCGCCATCATGGTGGCCGGATTGCTGGTCGCCATCGCGGTGATCCCGTTCTACGGCATTCTCGGCGCGGCCATGGTCAACGCCGGCGCAAGGGCGGTCGCCCAGATCGCCATCAGCGTCTTCGCCATCCGGCGCATCGGCCTCGATCCCAGCCTGTTCGGCATCCTCGCTATCCTGCGGCTGCGGGGCGAGGCCAGCGCCCCCTTGCCGCCGGCGCGCTGAGCGCCAATCTTGACCTGACATGCCAGCGGGGCATAGAACGCCCCGTTACTCCCTTAACCCCGAGTGGAACCTCCAGCAAAATGGCCGGCAGAACTCTGTACGATAAGATCTGGGACGATCACCTTGTGACCAACAACGAGGATGGGACCAGCCTTATTTACATTGATCGCCACCTGGTCCACGAGGTGACGAGCCCGCAGGCCTTCGAGGGGCTGCGCCTCAACAATCGCAAGGTGCGGCATCCCGAGCGGACTCTCGCCGTGGTGGACCACAATGTCCCCACCACCGACCGGAGCCTGCCCAATCCGGACCCCGAAAGCGCCATCCAGATCGAGACGCTGGCCGAGAACACCCGCGATTTCGGCATCGAATATTACGATCCCTTCGACAAGCGGCAGGGCATCGTCCACATCGTCGGCCCCGAGCAGGGCTTCACGCTGCCGGGCATGACCATCGTCTGCGGTGACAGCCACACCTCGACGCATGGCGCGTTCGGCGCCTTGGCGCATGGTATCGGCACCTCGGAAGTCGAGCATGTGCTGGCGACCCAGACGCTGTTGCAGCAGAAGGCCAAGAACATGCTGGTGCGTGTCGATGGCCAGCTGCCGGAAGGCGTCACCGCCAAGGACATCATCCTTGCCATCATCGGCGAGATCGGCACTGCCGGCGGCACCGGCCACGTTATTGAATTCGCTGGCGAAGCCATCCGCTCGCTGTCGATGGAAGGCCGCATGACCGTGTGCAACATGACGATCGAAGGCGGCGCCCGCGCTGGCCTGATCGCGCCGGACGAGAAGACCTTCGAATATGTGAAGGGCCGGCCGCGCGCTCCGACGGGCAAGGCCTGGGACATGGCGATGGAATACTGGCAGTCGCTGAAGTCGGACGACGACGCGCATTTCGACAAGGTCGTGGTGCTCGATGCCGCCAAGCTGCCGCCGATCGTTTCCTGGGGCTCCTCGCCCGAGGACGTGATCTCGGTGACTGGCACCGTGCCGAACCCTGATGATATCGCCGACGAGAACAAGCGCGCCTCGAAGTGGCGGGCGCTGGACTATATGGGCCTGAAGCCGGGGACCCCGATCACCGATATCGTCGTCGACCGCGTGTTCATCGGGTCGTGCACCAATGGGCGCATCGAGGATCTGCGGGCCGCCGCTGCCGCCATCGGCGGCCGCAAGGTCGCCCCGACCGTCAGCGCCATGGTCGTGCCGGGCTCGGGTCTGGTGAAGGACCAGGCCGAGGCCGAAGGCCTCGACAAGATCTTCAAGGAGGCCGGCTTCGAATGGCGTGAGCCGGGCTGCTCGATGTGCCTTGCCATGAACCCCGACAAGCTGAAGCCGCAGGAACGCTGCGCCTCGACCTCGAACCGCAATTTCGAGGGACGTCAGGGCTTCAAGGGCCGCACGCATCTGGTGTCGCCGGCCATGGCGGCAGCGGCGGCGATTGCCGGCCACTTCGTCGATATCCGCGATTGGAACTGACCCCGAACCCCTGGACGGACCGCGCCGCGCCATCGCTCGATGATTTCGAAGCGATGGCGGTTGCTGCCTTCGAGGCGCTGCCCGACGAATTCCGGTCGCTCGTTGGCGACGTCAGCTTCATCGTCTCGGAGTTTCCGGACGAGGCAACGATCAAGGAAATGGAGCTCGAGAGCGAGTTCGATATCCTTGGTCTGTTCCACGGCATCGGCCTGCCGCAGGGCGGGGTGAACCCTGCGACCGGCCAGCTGCCCAACCGGATCTGGCTCTATCGCCGGCCCATTCTCGACTACTGGGCCGAAAGCGAGGACGACGAGACGCTGGGCGAGATCGTCACCCATGTGCTGGTGCACGAGATCGGGCACCATTTCGGTTTTTCCGACGATGACATGGAAGCGCTGGAGGCCGAAGCCGAGCGCGAAGGCTGAAGCCTACTTCGGCGCGGCGACAAATTCGAAGTAAGTGTCCAGAACGCCTGGCTTTTCGTCCTCGACCATCAGCGCCAGTTTCTGGGATTCGAGTTCGGTGAACCACTCTTCCCAGTCGACGAGATCCAGCCCACCCGGACGGTCGCCATACTGGTTCTCGCCGGCATTGAGCGCGTACTGATCGAAGACGATCCTGAGGATTGGCGGCCCGCCGACGCCTCCGGCGCGATCCTCGATCGCCGGATTGCCGGCGCGGGCAATCGCCCACTGGCGGATTTCGTCATGCTTGGTCAGAATATGTGGCATGTGCCTCTCCCTGGATGCGCAAGACTAACGCGCCTGCCCTCAACATCAAATGGGTTAGGTGAAGCACCGGTTCCATGCGGCGAGCTGCCACAGCGGCCGGCTTTCATAAACAGAGTCCGGAAGTTAACCTGTTCTTACATTGGCGGAATTATCGTGCGCCGACTGAAGGGACGCAGGCAACACCATGGGCGGCGCGAGCTACATCCTCGCCATAAATCTGTTCATAGCAGCGCTGTTCGCGCTGGCGTTCCTGCTCACGGCGCTGACCAACCGCTCGGACCGTGTCGCCGGCTGGTTCGCATTGGCCTATGTCTTCGGCATCGGCTACGTGCTCAGCGAGTTCCTGATCCCCCTTAAAGGCGACCCGGCGCTGGTCTATGCCCTGAATTTCGGGGCATTTCTCGGTGCGACGACCGCTGTGACGATTGGCGTTGCCCGCCGCTATCGCCAGGATGTGCCCTGGCTGATCATGGGCGGCGTGGTGGCCATATCGCTGGTCGGCAACTGGTATGGCTATTGGCTGGAGCGCGACTCCCTGGTCCGCATGCTGGTTTATCAGACGCCCTACGCAGTGATGCAGTTGATCGCTGCCGTGCTGGTGCTGCGCTCGAAGAGCCGGCAGCCGGTCGATGTCGGGCTGACTGTGCTGTTCGTTGTGAGCGCGCTGCAGTTCCTGTCGAAGCCTTTCCTTGCGCTTGCGACCGGCGGGGCCGGCAGCACGGCGGCCGAATATATGGTGACGAGCTATGCCCTGCTGTCCCAGTCCCTGGGCGCCGTCCTTCAGGTGGCGACCGGCCTGCTGATGCTGATGATCCTCGTTCGCGACATGCTGGTGGAGCTGACGGCCAACTCCGAAACCGACATGCTTTCAGGACTTTACAACCGCCGCGGTTTCGAACTCCGCGCGCTGCCCGCGCTTGAGAACAGCGCCCAGACTGGCGTGCCGGCCACCTTGGTGCTGGCCGACCTGGATGGCTTCAAACAGATCAATGACAGCTTCGGCCACCATTCCGGCGACGCGGTGATCGCCGCCTTTGCCGGGCTGTTGCGGCAGGCCGCGCCGGCGGGCGCGGTGGTGGCGCGGGTCGGCGGCGAGGAATTCGCGGTGCTGGTGCCGGGCGCCAATCTGGCGGCAGGACGGCTGTTTGCCGAGGCGGCCCGCGCGAGTTTCGGCCGCCTGGTGGTGCCGGAACTGCCCTCGCAGCGTCGCTGTACCGGCAGCTTCGGCGTTGCCGAGTATGACCGCAAGGAAACCCTCGCCGACCTCAGACGGCGGGCCGATGCGGCACTGTACGCAGCCAAACGCGGCGGACGCGACCGGGTCTGCGTCGCCGCGGAAAACGGTGCAGATTCAATGCCTCAGCACCCGCTGGCCGGCTCGTCAGTGTTGCGCCAGAGCTAGTTCTGGCGACCGCGCGGCACGAACTCATAGACCGGTGCGGCGCCGTCGGAAACCTTGAGGGCCAGCTGCTGGCGCTCTAGCTCGGCGAGCCAGGCTCGCCATGAGCAAGGGCTTTTGCCGCTATCGACGCTGGGCGTATCAGCCATGGTCCGATCGTGACCGAAGGCGAGTTCGAGACTGGAATTTGCCCGCCCGGAGCCATCGAGAACCTGCCGAATGGCAGGCTGACCCTTGCGCGCCGAAACCCAGTTCTGGATGTCGCTATGTCGAACGAGAGTGTGTGTCTGCATGTTAACCTCCCCTTACGCCGAATAACGTGGGAGGTGGCTTGCAGGTTCCAAGTATCGGGGTTGGCGACGGATTGCCGCACTCTGGGGGAAGTCTGTCGTTTAGGCAGTTGAATCAAAGTCTTGACAAAGGCGACGTGACGAACCGCTCGCCACGTCACCATCTTGCCATGAAACGGCCATGTTGCCACAAAGATGAACGGGATCTGAACACCCGTTCATCTTTGGCGATTTCACGCGATGGCAGTGTCGAGTGCGAGGCTGATCATGTCGCGCAGCGAGCTCTGACGCTCGTCGGCGCTCAATTCGGCATGGGTAATGAGGCAATCGGTCATCGTGCAGATGGCGACCGCGCGCACCCCGAAACGGGCCGCCAGCGTATAGAGCGCCGCCGCCTCCATCTCGACCCCGAGAATGCCATGCGCCGGCAGCTTGCCATAGCCTTCGAGGCCCGGCGCGACATGGTAGAAGATGTCGGAGCTCAGCATATTGCCGACATGCACATTGAGCCCCGCCGCCTCGGCCAGCTCCAAGCTTTTGCGCAGCAGGCCGAAATCGGCGAGCGGCGCGAAATTGAACGGAGTGAACGCATCTCGTACAATTGCGCTATCGGTTGTGGCGCCCTGCGCGATGATCAGGTCGCGCACCTTCACCTTGGCGTTGAGCCCGCCCGCCGTGCCGACGCGCAGCAGCTTCTTCACGCCATAGACATTGATCAACTCGTGCACATAGATCGACAGCGACGGCTGGCCCATGCCGGTGGCCTGCACGGAAACGGGCTTGCCCTTCCAGGTGCCGGTATAGCCGAGGCAATTGCGCACCGAGTTCACCTGGCGCGCATCCTCGAAGAAATTTTCGGCAATCCACTTGGCGCGCAGCGGATCGCCCGGCAGCAACACCGCCTCGGCATAGTCGCCGGGCTTGGCATGGTTGTGCGGGGTCATGTTCGGCCTCTCTTTGTTGAGCTGGGGCCAGTTTAGCTCATGCCCGGGCGCTGCCTATAGCTTTGCAGCGCAGCGGCCCGGATTTTCTTTTGCAGCGCGGGGAGGCTCAGGTCCTTCTGGGCAGCAAATACCTGATTGTAAGTGCAGGGCCGTCGCCCTCCGCCGGTCGATGAACGACGATATCGTTCTGACCCATTGACGCACGCAATTGCGCGCACAAGAGCGAGAGGTCCAAAGAGACGCCATTGGTCAGAAGCGCCGCGCGGTGCAGATCGCCGGCATTGACTTCAACGTGCGGCCGTGCCTGAAGCGAGGCCCGTTCGATCTGTTCGTCGATCAGCTGCGACAGCGTTCGCTCGGACGCAGATGCTTCCGATATTGCTGCCTCGGAGGCTTCTTCTCGCCGCTGCACGACAACCTCGGCGAAGGCGGCTGCGACAATGCCGGCAGGCAGCGCGATAAGGCCGATACCGATCACCGCTGTTATACTGGCAAAGAGCCGTCCGAGCACGGTCACAGGGTAGACGTCACCATACCCGACCGTCGTCAGCGTTGCGATCGACCACCACATGGCGCGCGGAATGCTCCCAAAAGCCTCAGGCTGATCCGCACTCTCGAGGACATAGAGACAGGTGGCCGAAATCAGCAGCAGGATCAGTCCGCCGAGCAGGCTGACCCCCAATTGATAGCGCTTGAGATGAATCGCCCTAGCAATATCGGAAACCGCGACGGAGTACCGTCCGAGCTTCGCGAGGCGCAGGATGCGAACTAGGCGTACCAGCCGAAGCAGGAATGCCTCACCGCCGATAGCCGAGAAGAAAACCGGACTGATGGCCAAGAGGTCGAGTAGGGCTGGCGGGCTAAGCGCGTAGCGAACCCGCCCCATCACCGGGTGCGAGAACCGTGGATCCTCGACGCAAGTCCAAAGGCGCAGCACATACTCGACAAGAAAGGCAGCGCCTACGAACAACTCAAGCCCCTGCAGCAGTGTCGCGTGCGGAACCGCCACCGACTCCTCACTCTCTATGACTGCGAGCAGCACGGAAATGACAATGAGAGTGATCAGGAAGCGGTTGGCAACTGACAAGCCCGGGCCCTCTCTCCCCGAGGGCGACAATGCGTCAAAGACCCGACGTCGGTAGTTCGCCCACATGCTCTCCCCCAAACCTGTCAGACCGCCATTCTATTCAGAGGGCAGGTTAGACGACGCTCCAGCCATCACACGGGGTCGTCCACCGCCCGGCAACATGTTTGCCCCGCGCGAGTTATCGCCTATATGAGCCCCAGTTAACCCGACAGAGGTTGTATCATGGTCGCGAAGATCTTCATCGATGGCGAAGCTGGCACCACCGGGTTGCAGATCCGTGATCGGCTGGCCGGGCGGCGCGACCTTGAGGTGATCTCGATAGATCCCGACAAGCGCAAGGACCTTGCCGAGCGGCAACGGCTGCTGAATGCCGCCGACGTGGCGATCCTCTGCCTGCCCGACGACGCCGCGCGGGAAAGCGTTTCGCTGATCGAGAACGACACCACAAGGGTGATCGACGCCTCCTCGGCCTTCCGGGTTGCCGAAGGCTGGACCTATGGCTTTGCCGAAATGGACAAGGCGCAGGCCGGCGCCATTGCGGGCGCAAAGCGCCTCACCAACCCCGGCTGCTGGCCGCAGGGTGTGATCGCCACTGTGCGGCCACTGGTCGAGGCCGGGATCCTACCGGCGGCGCTGCCGCTCAGCGTCAACGGCATCACCGGCTATTCCGGCGGCGGACGGACCATGATCGAGGACTATGTGAAGGCCGGCGACAGCGCCAACGCCTTCATGCCCTATGGCCTCAGCTTCAAGCACAAGCACCTGCCCGAAATGCAGGCCTATGGCCGGCTCGAGCGCACGCCGCTGTTCACCCCGGTGGTCGGCGATTTCGCACAGGGCATGATCACCATGGTGCCGCTGTTCCTCGACCAGCTCAAGGCGGGAACGACCGGCAAGGACCTCCACGCCGCCATTGCCGACCACTATGCCGCGATCAAGGACGGTTTCGTCGAAGTCGCGCCCTTGGTCGAGGCCGAGCGCCTGCCCGAGCTCAACCCCGAGCTCTACAACAACACCAACCGCATGAAGCTGCACGTCTTCTCCAACGACGCACGCGGCCAGGCGGTGCTGATGGCGGTCTATGACAATCTCGGCAAGGGCGCCTCGGGCGCGGCGGTGCAGAACCTCAACCTCATGCTGGGGGTTGCGGTGGGGACGAGTCTGGCGGCTTAGGGGGCCGAGTACCGCCTGCAAATTGTCACCGGTCCGTTGGAATGGTATAGGGATTGTACCATTTGAGTAAGCAACACCAACCAAGGAGCGCTCCATGGCTATTACGTCAAATGCCTTCGGCCGCGTGACGCTCACCGGCGAGGACGCTGCGAAATTCAAGAAGCAGGCAGCTTATGGTCGGCCGAGCAAGGCGGCAATTGAGGCTGCCAAGCGAGGCGCCGTAATGTCGAAGAAGATGCAGGAAAACGGCGGGAAGCTCACGTTTAGGGTCACGAAATAACCTCGTATGGACGAGGAGTTCGCGATACGCCAGATAGAGGCCGGTGACCAAGTCGCCGGCCTTTCTCTTGGAGACGCCGACTTTCGGCCGCTAAAATCCTACCTGAAAAACGAAGCGAAGCTTCGTCAAGCGAAAGGCCTGGCTCGCACTTTCGCGCTGTTCCGGCTTGGCGCCAGCAACCGCAACAGAGTCCTCGGCTACATGACTCTGGTGTGCGGCGAGATCTCAGCGGAAGATGCCCCTGAGGCTCAGGAGCTCGCGGATGGAGTGCCGTATCGATACCCGCAGTTCCCAGCTGTCAAACTTGCGCGGTTGGCCGTTGACTCGTCCCTGAAAGGAAGCGGCTGGGGCACAATCTTCGTGGATCTGGCGATCGGCATCGCAAAAAACGAGATTGCCACTCGGGTTGGATGCCGGTTCCTGGTCGTCGACGCCAAGCAGAAGTCGGTCGCATTCTACAAGAAGAGGGGCTTCACGCTCCTCGATACGGACGCCAATAGGGCACGAGTCGAACCGGTGATGTTCATTGACCTACTGAAGGTCCCAGCTGGTGAACCGGACTAGAACCCCAAGCTCTCTCCTGTTCGGCACAACTCACATAGAGAAGGCGGGCGGCAGTTCTCAAGCGGAGACAATCCCTCCCGCTTTGACCCCCTGCCCCAGCTGTGTCATCGTCCCGTCACCCGCTGTTTTGAACCTTTGGTGCCGCGATGGATGTTGGCGACTCGCTCCGTTCGATCCTTTCCTATTGCGACGAATTGCCGGAGCAGCGCTTTCAGGCCGGCGAGGTGATCCTGCCCGAGGGGCCGAGCACCAACCGGATGTATATTCTTGCCGGCGGTGACATCGAAGTGCTGCGCGGCGATACCGTGGTCGCCGAGATCCATGATGCGGGCGCGGTGTTCGGCGAGATGTCGGCGTTTCTGGGCGCCGACCACACGGCGACGGTGCGCGCCGCGTCGGACGTGGTGGCATTCCGCATCGACGACGCCCGCGCCTATATGCAGAGCCACCCAGAGATCGTGTTTCATGTCGCCTGCATCCTTGCCGGGCGGCTGCAGCAGGCAACGACCTATCTCGCCGACGTGAAGCGGCAGTTTGCCGGCCATGACGACCATTTCGGCATGGTGGACGAGGTGCTGGAAGCACTGGTGCAGCGCCAGCGCCCGAAAGTCAGCGTCGGCTCAGAGCTCGTCAGCGACCCGCGGCTCTGAGGGCGCCGCCGCCCGCGGCGCCATCCAGGTGGGCATGGCATAGAGCGGCTGCACCGGTCGGGTTAGCGGCGCGCCGAGCTGCACGCTTTCGGCGCCTTCGAGCGAGAACCAGGCGGCTTCCCCCACATCGGTATCGATGGCGAAGCTGGT
>FWPV01001085.1_pt1 | contig 78767 bp, 56 predicted proteins | sample 2228371 | NCBI WGS metagenome assembly FWPV01 (sample SAMEA103939776, study PRJEB20133) | metagenome
GCTTCTATCAGGAACTCGATTGGGTGAGTTTGTCGCCGACGAGCGGCAAGGTCGGGCCCTTTGCATCGTCGCCGGTTACGGTGACGTTCGATGCGACCGATCTGCCGGGGGCCGATTATCGCGGCAGTTTGATTTTCCGCAGCACGGCGCCGAGCTTTGCCGCTGTCGAAGTGCCCGTGAGGATGCAGGTCACACCTCAACCGGATATTGCTCTGTCCATCGATACCCTGCGGTTCGAGAGTGTTATGGTCGGCGACGCCGCCGTCAAGGCGCTGCAGATCCGCAACGAGGGACACGAAACGCTGGAAGTTTGGGAAATTCGCTCCACTTCGAACGAATTCATACCCTCTCCGACGAGCGTTCGTCTTAAGCCGGGCGCCGTTCAAACCGTCGAAGTCACTTTTCGGCCTTTGTCGGCGGGCGACAAAAACGCCGAGCTGGTCTTTGCGACCAACGATTGGGACGAGGCGGAAGTCACGCTGGCCGTGCTGGGAAGCGCCGTGCTGCCCCCCGGACTGTACGTCGAGCCGGAAGAAATAACCGTCGAGGCGGAAGAGGGACAGCGTGTCGAGGCCGAGCTTACGCTCAGCAACACCGGCAGCGGCGAACTGGCCTATTTCGTGACCTTTCAGCGTCGTTCGGCCGCCGCGCTTTCGGTCGCTGAGGTGCTGAAGGCCAACGAGCAGGCCGCAAGACGTTTCTCGGCCGAGTCCGCGCTTTTGGAACGGCCCGCCGAGGCAGCCGTCAAAACCATTCCGGCGGCAAAGATTCTCTCCCTGCGCCCGAGCAGTGAAAACCCCATTCGCGCCGCGGTTCTGCGCGGCATCGGTGCGGGCCCGGCCGTCCGCGTGTGGGACGTTCTGAACGCCTACTGGCGCGACTATGGTGAGCGCAGCGTGCTCATCGACTATGCTTCACTTAACAAAAGGAACATCCGTTACGACGATCTGACGGCCACCGGCGCCGATCTGCTCATCATCAGCGAAAACCGTGTCGACTATTACGCCCTCACCGACGACGAGTGCAGCGCCGTCGCCCGCTATGTCGAAGAAGGCCGCGGCCTCTATCTTTCAGGCGGAACCTTCAACAACCACGACCCAGGGAGCAGCACTTGGGAGAACCTGACGGCGCAGGTGAAGTGCCTGGCGCCGCTGGTCGGGCTCGATCCCGACGCCGACTACCATTGGGACGGCCTCTTCGAGCCGCCTCTGCTGCAGGTGGTTCGTCCCCTCCATCCTTTGTGGGAAAAAATGCCGCGAACCTATCGCCTCAAGTACGCCGCCGACGTTTACCCCTGGCCTTCCAAAGACTGGCGCGATGCGCTGCTCGGCGGTCAACTGCTGGCCGTTTCGGACGATTACGCGGCGGCGGTGATCGGTTTCAGCAACCGCTTCTATTCATCCTCGCCGGTCGAGATTCCCGACCGCGGCATCGACAACAGCGACTATCAGTTTCTCTACAACGTCATCGTTTCGGCCGGCGGAGGCGCTCTGCCCTGGTGCAGCGCCTCGCCGCGGGCGGGCCGCGTGGCGGGGAACCATGCCGTGAAGGTTCGACTGATCTTCGACGCCGCCGAACTGCAGAAAGGCCGCTACGAGGGCGTGCTGACGGTCAGCAGCAACGACCCGCGCCGCGAAACGGTCTCCGTGCCGCTCACCTTCATTGTCACCGACCAAACGCCGCCGGCACCCATCACCGACCTGACGGTTTCGCGCGTGGGGCCGTACTATGCCGTGCTGGGCTGGACCGCGCCCGGCGACCACGGCAACATCGGCACCGCTGCAGAATACGACCTCCGCTATTCCAAAGCGCCGATCGACGAGGCCCATTGGGATGATGCCGTTCGGGTGACGACCGCGCCCGCTCCGGCGGCCGCCGGCACACGGCATCGGTTGCGCATCTGGAATTTGGAGCCGGAAACCGCTTACTATTTCGCCGTCAAAACCCGGGACGAAGCCCATAATGTTTCGCCGCTCTCCAACATCGCCGCAGCAACTACTCCTGCGCCGATCGAGGCCGTCGTCTATTTTCCGTTGAACGAAACCGCCGGCGATACGGCGATCAACTTTCACGGCGACGAGATTTTCGACGGCCGCCTCTTCGGCTTTGATCGCCTGGAAGGCCCAGATCTCGATCCTCATAGCGGTTGGACAGCCGACGGCTATAAAGACGGCGGCCTGAACCTGGACGGCGTAAACGACACTATCGCCGTTTATGACTATGACGATTCGCCGCTGGATGCGGACTCGATGCTGACCGTCAAGCTGGCCGTGAGACCGCGCGTGCCCATTGCCGCCGGAGGACCGAACGAGTATTACGAACTGGCCAACAAGTGGAATGCAACGGCCGGCTGGGCGCTGCGCTTCAACCGGGCAAACGGCCGTCTTCAGCTCCGTCTGCGCTTCAACGACGATCGCGCCGGCGTTTTCGAGAGCACGCAGGCAAGTTGGGAGGCGAACCGCTGGTATCGACTGATGGCCGTTTATAATGCCGCCGCAGCGTCGGAAAATGTCAAGCTCTACATCGACAACGAACCGGATGCGGCGTTTTCCGAAAATCGACTTTTGCCTGCGACCAACTCGCCGCTGCTCATCGGCAGCACGGGCCCTGAAAGCGACGCTTCCGGCAGACCCTTCGCCGGCACCGTCGATGAAGTGCTGATCCACCGCAAGGCGTTGCCGCCCGATCCCTATCAGCCGCCGCAGCCGTTCCGCCTGCTCTTCCCCGAGGACGGCGCCGTGATGGACACCCTCAACTTTGCCTTCCGCTGGCAAAAGGCCCATGACCCCGATCCCAACGACCGCGTCGAATATGCTCTCACGGTGACCGAAACGGGCTCGGAGGCCGTCGCCTTCACCTGCACCATGACGGACACGTTCTGCGTCGTTTCGGCCGGCTTGGAAGCGGGGAAGAGCTATCGCTGGCAGGTGATCGCTGCCGAAAAGCACGGACTGCAGACGGCGTGTGAGCAGCCCTTTCATTTCCGAACCGCCGACTCGGCGACGGGCGTCGATCGGCACGCGCAAGTGCCGCGGCAGTTTTGCCTGAGGCAAAATGCTCCCAACCCCTTCAATCCGGCGACGACCATCGCCTACGACCTTCCGGTCGCGTGCCGCGTTCGGCTGGCCATCTATGACCTGACCGGCCGATTGCTTCAGCGAGTCGAGTTCGAACGGCAGGCGGCGGGATCGCATCGCTTCGAATGGCGGCCGACCGGTTCGACCGGCATCATGTTCTGCCGGCTGGAAGTCGAGCCGCTGGAGGGCGGAGAGGCACCCTTTGCTTCGACCATCAAAATGATGTTCGTTAAATAGCCCGCCCGCCGGACGTTGGCAAGGAGAGCGCCTTCCCTTCGCATAAAGTCGCTCTCCCTTTCGAATCGCCGTCGCCCGCCGCAATGAATTCGCAGAACTTTGGTACGTCGAATTCGTTTGATCGATAAAACTCGACTGAAAATCATAAAACAAGGAGAATAAAAATGGGAAAGAAGGCCGTAGAAATCGCGGGACTCGATGTTGCCGCTCTGCTGCAGATGCTCAATGAGGCGCTCTGCGAAGAGTGGTTGGCCTATTACCAGTATTGGATCGGCGCGCGGCTCATGGAAGGTCCCATGCGCAGTGAAATCGAACCCGAGCTGCTGCTTCATGCCGACCAGGAACTCAATCACGCCGTGCTGCTCGTTGGGCGCATCATTCAGCTCGGCGGCACGCCGGTGCTCTCTCCGGCCGACTGGATGAAATGGAGCAAATGCCCATACGAGGCGCCGGAGGACCCCTACGTGGAAGCCGTACTGCAGCAGAACCTCAACGGTGAGCGCTGTGCCGTACAGCGCTACCAGCAGATTGCCGATTTTACCAACGGCAAAGACCACACGACGCACCAGATGGCGACCACCATTCTCGGTGAAGAGTTGGAGCATGAGCAGGACATCGAGGACTGGCTCAATGACATTGCCCGCATGAAGGAAGACCTACGGAAACTGCGGCTCTGAGCGTGTAGGGGGCAGCGTGCCGTCGGCGCAGGCCGTCTGCCCGAAACCGCGCCGGAGCACTTTAACAATGAATCACGCCTGCGGTCTGAGCGGTCGAGCACCGTTCGCCGCAGGCGCTTTTGTTTTATAAAAGAAGGCGGTGCTTTTCAGTTGTCGTTCAGCTTGATGCCGACCGTCCATTGCCTACCGGGCATCGGAACGCCGACAAAATCGCTGTAGGTTGTGTTCAGCAGATTGAGGCTTTTAAAGAACACTTGCAGTCGGCCGAACGACCTTGCGGCGCCGGCGTCCAGCAAGGTATACGGCTTTTCATTGCACCGCTCCCGATATTGCAGGCTCCAACTGAAGCGTACGGCCCCCGGCAATCGATGGTCGACGGTCAACGTCATCTGATTTTTGAGATGACGCAGGGCGTATTTGGATTGCGGCGCAGCGCTCTGTTTCGACGCGCTGATGTGCGCGGCGCCGAGGGAGAGACGCTCCACGGTCGGCACGCCTGGCGATGTGAGCGAAAGCTGTGCTTCCGGCCCGAAAGTCTGCAGGCGGCCGATGTTGACGGCGCGCCACGGTTCGCCTGATGAATCGCGCACCCAGTCGATCAGTTCGCGGGCGCTGCGGCGGAAAAAGCTGAGCGATGCCGTGAACGACCCGCCGCGCAGCGAGCCGCCGATTTCCGTCGTCGTTGCCGATTCGGGACGCAGCCGGGGATTGCCGATGTTCGCCGGGCTTTGATAATAGAGTTCGGTAAACGACGGGGCGCGGAAAGCCGAATGGACGGCGGCAAACAGCTTGAATCGGCCGAAGTGTACGCCGGCGTCGACTCCCGGCCAAGCCCGCCAGCCCCACTCGGACGTATAGTGACCGTAGAAGGTCGGATTGATGTCGAAACGGTCGAACAGCGTACGGTTAAAGGCCGCACACAGTCCGAGCGACTGCCGTCGGCGATCGCCGAGGGCGCTGCTGTTCAGTTGCTCCAGCTTCCAATCACTGAAAAACGCCAGGCGGCCGATCGGCGTGCTCCACTGAATCGGCAGCTCGGCCTGAATCGTGCGGTTGACGTGCGTGTTGCGGTAAAAGTCGGGCCGGGCTCGGTCCAACATAAAATCGTCGTCGTGGCGGCGAAGAAGGAGCCGCGGCGTGAACGTCCAGCGCGGCTGCTTCAGGTCAACGGCGACGGTGCTCAGCAGCGTACGCGTGTGTTCCCATTCGTTAGGGAAGAGCGAAGAGTAAAAGGCATTGGCGCCGAACGCTTTGTCGTTGTAGCCCGCGCTCCAGCGGAAGCTCCATGTTCCGAAATCGGCGGCGGTTTTGAGGAAAAGGTTCGACTGGTCAAAGTCGGTGGCCGGTGCATAGCCGTCCGAGCGCTTTTTTTCGCCGGAAAGGCGAAAGCTGAACCTGGATGCGCCGCCGGCCAGCGCCGCCGCTGCACGGTAATAGCCGAAGGAGCCTGCAGAGAGCTCTGCCGTCGATCGTCCGCCGTTTTTGGTGATGATATGGATGACCCCGCCGACGGCGTCGGCGCCGTAGAGGCCGGAGAGGCTGCCGCGCACCACCTCGATGCGCTCGACGTCGTCCGTCGAGAGCGGCAAATTGAGGTTATGGTGCGCCGTCTGGCAGTCGTTGACCGGCACACCGTCGATGAGGATGAGCGTGCCTTCGAACGAGGCGCCGCGGACGGAGACGTCCGCCTGCACGCCTTCCGGCCCGCGGCGCTGCAGGTCCACGCCAGCCGTGTGCAGCAGCAGCTCCTGAACCGAGGTGTAGGGACTGCGCCGTATTTCGGCGCTGTCGATCACGGTTACGGCGCGGGAGACATCGGCCGCTCGAACGGGGAAACGGTGCGCCGTCACCACCAGCGGATCGACGGCATAGTAGGCGTCCTGTGCCGAAAGCCGTGTCAGGGTAAGAAGAAGCGAAAACGTCATCAGCAGGCGGTTCATAGTCCTCCTTTCTCTTTGTGAAGGGCTTATTTTAGAAAAAAATACCGCTTTTCCAAGTTCTTCCTTTTCCCTGCAAACGGCTCTTGGTAAAATGGTGAAGAAAAGGTATATTCACCTGAAAATCGGCATGATGTTGATTCACGGCCTTCATTCGAACTGACGTTTCTAAGGAGAGGTCATGCGTAAAAGTTTGAATTTGACCGCTTCGATCCTCATGATGACGGCTCTTCATGTGTCTGCTGAAGTAAAAACCTATCCGCCGATGCCTTCGCTCAGCGATCTTTATTCGGTTACGGTGAACGGGCAGGTCGTTGCCGTGGAAAAGCTGCGTTCACAGCTGCCTCTCGATCGTCTGCCGGAATGGTTCACCTCGGAACCCTACACGCGCGAACAGCAGGAGGTTCACATTGCCGCGTTTTCCTGCAGCGGAGAAACCGAGGTGCGCATAGCCGTGGCGGCGAACGTCGGCCGCGTTTCCGTTCGACCCCGCAGCAAGGGCATTGCCGCGCGGACCGATGGAAACGTCGTGGCGTTTAGGCTGCCGGGGCCGGAAAAGTTGTACATCGAAATCGATGACCTGCCGCCGCTGCTTTTCTTTGCCGATCCGCCGGAACAGGAGGCGCCGGCGGCCGACGCGCCGAGGGTGCGCCGCTTCGGCCCGGGCGTGCATCATGTCGGCATGATCACGCTGCAGGACGACGAAACGTTTTACCTGGAGGCCGGGGCGCTGGTTTACGGCGGCCTCCGAGCCAAGGGAGCGCGCAACATTCGCGTGATGGGCCGAGGCGTGCTGGACGGCGGCTACGAGATGGTGAACATGGTCAAGCTGGAAGATTGCGTCGGCGTCGTGGTCGAGGGGATCACCATCCGCAACGGCGTGAACTGGACGAACACCCTGGTCAACTGCACCGACGTCGTCATTCGCGGCGTCAAAGTGATCAGCTTTGGGCCCAGCGGCGACGGCGTCAATCCCGTGAACAGCCGCAACGTGACGATCGAGGGCTGTTTTCTGCGCTGCACCGACGACTGTGTGGCGATCAAAACGCCTCGCTACGAGCAGCCTTCGCACGACATCCTGGTGGCCGACAACACCATGATCGGCTTTGCCTTCAGCGACGGCGTCACGATAGGCTTCGAAACCAACGCCCCGATCCGCAACGTGACGGTGCGCAACTGCGACATCCTGCAGGCGCGCGGCGGCAGCCGTGTCGACGGCCACTCGGCCTTCAGCATCATCTGCGACGGGCCCGCGCTGATCGAGGACGTCTGTTTCGAAAACCTGCGCGTGGCCGCCGATGTGCGCAAGGCCTTCGAGTTGAACGTCACCGACGGCACCCTCTACGGCGAGGATCCGCCGGGACACATTCGCAATATTCGGCTGAAAGGAATCGCCTGGGAGGCGCCGCGGCCGATCATCCTCTCAGGTCATGACCCCGCCCACCGCGTGGAGAACGTGGCTTTCAACGGGTGTTCGATCGCCGGCGAGCCGCTGCTTTCGGCGAGGCAGGACGTTTTTCGCATCAACGAATTCGTGGACGGCGTGACGTTTCACCCTTGAGCCGGTATGGCGGTCGTTGCAACCCGAAAGGAATCGCTTTTGGGGGGAAGGGCTTTTGGGCGTTGCGGCTGTCCTGCGGGTTCTTTCACTATTCTTTCAGGGTGTAGGTGTCGGAAGGCCTCCGGCGCCGGTGCGGCCGATGGGGCGCTCGGCCCGGGTTAACCGTTGAGCGTGAGGGAAAAAAGATGAAAAAGGTGACCGTCTGCTTTACGCTGCTGCTCTTTTCGGCAGCGGCCTTGGCGCAACCGCCCAAGCTGGAGACCGTCCTTTACGGCGTCTCCTACTATCACGAGTACATGCCTTACGATCGCCTCGAAGAGGACGTGAGGCTGATGCAGGAAGCGGGCATCAATTTCGTGCGGCTCGGCGAATCGACCTGGAGTTTGTGGGAGCCGCGCGAGGGGGAGTTCGAGTTCGCATGGATGGACCGCGTGATCGACCGGCTTCATAAGGCGGGCATTAAGGTGCTGCTCGGCACGCCGACCTATTCGGTGCCCCCGTGGCTGTACCGCAAGCATCCCGAAATTTACCGCCGGAACCGCGTAAACGGTGAACCGGCGCCCTACGGCATGCGGCAGGAGGCGGACCTCAGCCATCCGACCTTCCGTTGGTACTGCGAAAGGATCATTCGGGAGCTGGTGACGCACTACCGTAGTCACCCGGCGGTCATCGGCTATCAGATCGACAATGAAACACCCAGCGGCTTTGCCGGCCGCGAGAACTATCTCGCCTTCATCGATGCCCTGAAAAAGAAGTACAAATCGGTCGACGTCATCAACAGAATGTGGGGGTTCGCCTATTGGGGGCAGACGATCAACGACTGGGATGAACTGGCGCCGCGCGACGGCATGGTCAATCCCGGCTACAAGCTGGAGTGGGAGCGATTTCAGCACAGCATCACCACCGACTTTCTCGCTTGGCAGGCCAAGCTGGTGGGCGATCTCAAACGCCCGGATCAGTTCATCACCCACAATTTCGTCGGCGGCTTTCGCACCAACATCAATCAGTTCGAAATCGCCAAGGCGCTCGATATCGTCGCCGTCAATCCTTACACGCCGGTGCAGGACGAACTGACCGGCGAAGAGATCTGCTTCAGCGGCGACCTCAATCGTTCGTTCAAGCGGCAGAACTATTTGGTCACCGAGACCAACGCCCAGACCATCGGCTGGGACAGCAAGTATCAACGGCCGCCGTACGACGGGCAGTTGCGCCTCAATGCTTTCTTCCACTTGGCAAGCGGAGCCAATTCGGTGGCCTATTGGCATTGGCATTCGCTGCACTACGGCCAGGAGACCTATTGGAAGGGAGTTCTCTCGCACGATCTGCGGCCCAACCGCGTATACCGCGAGGTGAGTCGAATTGCCCATGAGCTGAAACAGATCGGCCCCTCCATTATCGACCTGCAAAAGAAGAATCGGGTGGCCCTGCTGGCCGACGTCGATTCCTATCACGGCCTCCGTTTCATGCCCTTCGACGACCGCGTCGACTATTTGACCGTTCTGCGGCAGCTCTATCGCACGCTCTATGACCTCAATGTCGAAGTCGATTTCGTCTTCCCGCAGACGGCCTCTTTCGCCGGCTACGACGCGGTTTTGGTCCCGGCGCTCTACATCGCTTCCGACGACCTGCTGCAGCGTCTTGCCGACTATGTGAAAAACGGCGGCCGTCTTTTGATCACCTTCAAGAGCGGCTTCTGCAACGAGTTCTCGACCGTCCGTTGGACGCCCGCACCCGGCCCGCTGCGTCCGGTTATCGGCGCCTACTATCAAGAGTTTTCCAATCTCGCCAAACCGTTAGCGCTCAAAGGCGACCCCTTCGGCGTAGGCGACGGCAATCGCGTTTCCGTATGGGCCGAGTTCCTTATCCCCGAAACGGCCGAGCCCTTGGCTTTCTACGACCACCCCTTTTTCGGGCGTTGGCCGGCGATCATTCAAAATCGCTTCGGCAAAGGCACGGTCATTTACGAAGGCACCTTCCTTTCCGACGAGCTGCAGCGTCAGGTGGTGAAAAAGCTCCTCGGTGAAGCCGGCGTTTTGGGTCAAGAGCAGCAACTGCCGGCGGCGATTAAGATGCGCTGCGGCGTCAACCGGAAGGGCCGAACGATCCGCTACTGCTTCAATATTTCTGCTGAAGAACGCTCTTTCCTCTATCCCTTCGAAAGCGGCAAAGAGCTGTTGAGCGGCGCACAAGTTCGGCAGAACACGGAAATCACCCTCAAGCCGTGGGATGTGGTGATTGTTGAATCCAAACAATGAGGATGGGGAAGGATGGATCGAAGGACTTTTATGGCTGCGGTTGCGTCTTTTACGATCGTGCCGAGACACGTGCTCGGCGGCCCCGGCTTTACCGCGCCCAGCGACAAGCTGAACATCGCCGGCATCGGGGCGGGCGGACAGGCGCTGTGGGACCTGGATCAGGTGAGCAGCGAAAACATCGTCGCTTTGTGCGATGTGGATTGGGAGCGCGGAGCGGAAGGCTTTGCCAAGTTTCCCAAAGCCCGCCGTTACAAAGACTTTCGGGTGATGTTGGACGAGGAAAAGTCGATCGACGCCGTGGTCATCGCCGTTCCTGATCACGTGCACGCGGTCGCCGCCATGGCGGCGATCAAACGCGGCAAGCACGTCTATTGCGAAAAGCCGTTGACGCACACCGTTTACGAAGCGCGCGTTTTGGCCAAGGTGGCAGCGGAGGCCGGCGTAGCGACGCAGATGGGCAATCAGGGCATGGCCTTCGAAGGCAACCGCCTGATCAAAGAGTGGCTTGCGGACGGCGCGATCGGCACGGTGCGTGAGGTTCATGTATGGTCGGATCGCCCGACGCGGCTGGGTACCACCGAGCTGTGGTGGCTGCAGGGCATCGAACGGCCCAAGGAGACGCCGCCGGTTCCCGAAACACTCGATTGGGACTTATGGCTCGGACCGGCGCCGTACAGGCCCTACCATCCCGCTTATGTGCCCTTTGCTTGGCGCGGCTGGTGGGATTTCGGCGAAGGCGGACTCGGCGATATGGGCATTCACAACATCGCCCCGGCGTTCGACGCCCTCAAGCTGACGGCGCCGACGTCGGTGCACGCCTCGTCCACGCCGGTTTTCCCCGAATCCCTGCCGGTCGCGTCCATCGTACATTACGAGTTTCCGGCAAACGGAAACCGGCCGCCGATCACGCTGCACTGGTACGACGGAGGTCTGCTGCCGCCTCGTCCCGCAGAACTGGAAGACGAGAGGCAGCTTCCTAAAGAGGACGGCCTGTTGTTCATCGGCGATCAGGGCGCCATGCTCGTGGAAGGCTGGGGCGGCGAAACGCCGAGACTGCTGCCCGAGTCGCGCATGCGTAACTACCGGCGGCCGCCGAAGACACTGCCCCGCTCCATCGGCCACCATGCCGAATGGATCAAGGCCTGCAAGGAAGGCACGCCCACGGCTTCGAATTTCGGCTTTGCCGGTCCGCTGACCGAGACCGTACTGTTGGGCACCATCTGCGTGCGGTTGGGCGGGCGCAAGCTGCGCTGGGATGCCCAAGCCCTCAGCTTTCACGACGCCGAAGCCGACGCGCTTTTGCACTACACCTATCGCGAAGGGTGGGAACTGTAAAGCCGGTCGTCGAATAAGCGGTGAAGGCGACATGATGAGAAAATTTAGGCGCTTTGCAAGCGTTGCGGTATGGGCGGCATCGCCGATCGTCCTTTTTCTTTTCGTCGAGGCGCTGCTCCGTGCAGTTCACTTCGGCTACTCGCCCTCTTTTTTTTGCACCGTGAAGGCGGGCGACCGCCGCCTTGTGCGCGACAACCCCTGGTTTTTCCACCGCTTTTTTCCGCCGCCCCTGGCGCGAAGCACCGGCCGCTTCGTCTTTGAGGAAAAAAAGCCGGATGATCTCTTCCGCATTTTCGTCTTCGGCTCCTCGGCGGCCATGGGCGATCCGGATTTCTCCTATTCCTTCAGCCGCATGTTGGAAAAAATGCTGGCCGCGGCGCACCCCGAGCGACGCTTCGAGGTGATCAACACGGCCGCGACGGCGATCAACTCGCATGTGGTTCTGCCCATCGTTCGCGAATGCGGCCGCCGGCAACCCGACTTGTACATCGTTCTTATGGGCAACAACGAGGTCATCGGCCCTTACGGACCGGGAACCGTCTTGACCTCCTGGCGCAAAAACGTTCGCCTCATCCGTTTGAGTATAGCCTTGAGGGCGACCAGGTGGGGTCAGATCGCCGACCGTCTGCGGAGTCGAATGCGCAAAACGCCGCCGGAGCTGAAGGAGTGGGGAGGACTCGAGCTGTTCATCAAGCATCGTTTCCGCGCCGACGACCCGGCACTGGATTTCGTCTATCAGGCCTTCGGCGAAAACCTCGACCGAATCTGCCGTGCGGCGCAAAAGAGCCGGACGCCGCTGCTTTTGTGCACCGTGCCGAGCAACGTGGTCGACCAGCCGCCTTTTATGCCGGTGCCGGCGAGCCTGGAGCCGGCAAAGGCGGAGTCGTGCCGAGCGCTGCGGCAGCAGGCCGCCGAAGCCGAAAAGAGCGGCGACCTACTGGCTGCACGCCGCTTTTATGCCGCCGCCGCCGATCTCTCCCCCGATGACGCTGAACTCTGGTACCGCCTGGGACGCTGTTCGGCCGCCCTCGGCGACACCGCTGCCCGTGGCTTTTTCCTCCACGCCCGCGACCTGGACGGCCTTCGCTTCCGCGCCGATTCACGGCTGAACGACCTGATCCGCCGAAGCGCTGCCGCCGCCGGTGCCGCCTTTGTCGATTTGGAAAAACTCTTACTCGAAAAAACTCTCGCCGCCGACCGCCCATCCGAGCTCTTTTTCGACCACGTTCATTTCACACCGGCCGGCAACTATGCCGTCGCCCGATCGCTTTTTCCTCTTGTCGAAGAATCTCTTTCGCTGCCTCCGGCGGAACCCCCCTCTTTCGAGGATGTCCTCCGATCCTTGGCCTATACCGGCTGGGACGCCCTGCGTCAACAGGACGAGATGGTGCAGCGATTTTCGCGTCCGCCTTTTACCGCAATGGTTGATCACGAGCGACTGCTGCAGAAGGCGCAGGCGCGGCTGCACAACCTTCAGGCGCTCAAGAGTCCCCAGGCACTTGCCGCTGCCGACGCCATGTACGCCGCCGCCGTCGCCCGCTCGCCGGAAGATTGGGTGCTGCAGGAGAACTATGCCAAGTTCTTGCTGACGGCGTTGAACGATGCGGCTTCGGCCTTGGAACGGTTCGAGAAGGTGGTCGAACGTTTGCCGAACGATGCCCTAGCGTTGAACAACCTCGGCGTCGCCCGCGGCCGCTTGGGACTTTGGGGCGAAGCGGAGGAGGCCTTTCGCGCCGCTCTTCGACAAAACCCCTTCCTGCGCGATGCTGCGGCCAATTTGGTGCAGGCCCTCATCGAGCAGGAGAAGCTTGCCGAAGCCGAAGCCGAGCTGAGGGACGATCTGCCTGCAAAGCGCGCGGCCGAGCTGTACAACAGCCTCGGCATTCGGTGGGCGCGCAGCGGATCGACGGATCGGGCGCTGGCCCGTTTTAGAGCCGCACAGCGCTGCGACCCCAATTTCGCCGAGGCTTACTATAATTCGGGCATGACGTTGAAGCGCATCGGCCGAGCGGAGGACGCCCTCGGCGACCTCAGCCGCGCCGTTCAACTGATGCCGGAAAACCTGCAGGCGCGCCTGGAGTTGGCCGATGCCCTGCGGGTCGCCGGGCGCCTGGAGGACGCCGTCGCTCAGTACAAGATTGCTCTTCGGCAGCAGCCGGACCGCGTCGAGGCGCGCAACGATCTCGGCATCCTTTACGCTCAACTCGGCCTCTTCAGCGAGGCCCTTTCCGAGTTCAACGCCGCCCTGGCCGTGGACCCGAAAAACCTTCCGGCGCTCAGCAATCAGGCGACAGCCCTTCGCCTGATCGGCCGTTCCGATGAGGCCGTCGCGGTTCTTAAAAAGGCGGCACGGCTCAGCAACCGCCCGGAATTCCCTTACAAGATCGGTCTCGAATTCTTGAAGCAAAATCGTCCCGATTCGGCGCGATTCTACTTTCAGCGCGCCTTCGAACTGCAGGCGGACTTTATGCCCGCGGTGGAAAAGCTCGACAGTTTGAACCGCCTCGGCGCGGTGCGTTAAGGTGCAAACCGCCGAATCGTCGACCTTGGACGATTCGGCCCAAAAAGAGGAGAAAGCGATGAAACGTATTTTGTCGATGATGCTGCTTGCCGTCCTGATGTTGTCGTGCGGCGGCCGTCCCAAAATCTCGGCGCTTTACACCTTTGATTTGGCCGGCATACCGCTTCTCGAAAAGACCGGCCTTTTCAAGCCCGATTCGGCGGAACAGGAACTGTCGCTGCCGGTTGCCGGCGTGCCCTGGCAGAGCGCCCGTTTCCTTGTCGCCGATGTAGTGCACGACAACCCTCAGAGCGCCATCCTATGGATTCACTTTTACGGACTTGATACTCAGAAGGCACGGATTTCGGCCAAAGTCGGCATTTTGCCGCACCTGCCGACGCGCGTGGTGCTGCCGTTGGAGTACCTCGACGGCCAGACCTTCTTCATGGCCAGAAGGCCGCGGCAATTGAAGGGCACCATGCCCGGGCACCGGCTGCCGCAGGAGCAGATCGCCAAAGTGACCATTACCCTGGAACCGGTTTCCGGCGACTGCCGTGCCGCCGTGCGCTTCCGCGGCCTCTATTTGACGGCTGAGGAACCGGCCCCGCTTCCGGCGCATCGACCGATCGTCGATGCCTTCGGCCAATGGACGGAGCGCGAATGGCCCGGCAAGGTGAAGGACGAAGCCGAGCTCGTGCAGCGGCTGAAAGAGCTGCGGCAGGCCCCCGAGGCGGCGCTTCCGAACGACTGGTCGGCCTACGGCGGCTGGAAAGGCAAGCGCTTTCCGGCGACCGGATTCTTTTATGCAAAACAAGCCGACGGCCGCTGGTGGCTGGTCGATCCCGAAGGTTATGCTTTCTTCAGCGTCGGTATGGACTGCGTCAACCCCAACGCCGCCGGGCCGGTGAGCGGCATGACCGATCTCTTCTCCTGGCTGCCGACCGCCGATGGGCCGTTCGCCGCCGCCTTGTCGCGCCGCGGCGAGAGCGAGGCCGTCAACTTTATGGCCGCCAACCTGATCCGCGCTTTCGGCGCCGAGTGGGAGACCGAGTGGCGGGCCGTGACCCGCAACCTGCTGCGGCGCTGCCGCTTCAACACCATCGGCAACTGGTCCGATCTCAAAATGATCAAGAGCGCACGACTGCCCTACGTTTGGCCGCTGCGGCGTTTTCCCACCACCAAGGTGCTGCTCTACCGCGATTTCCCCGACGTATTCTCGCAGGAATACCGCGATGCCGCACGACAATTTGCCCAGCAGATTCTCGAGTTCAAGGACGATCCGTACATGATCGGCTACTTCCTCGCTAATGAGCCGCTGTGGGCTTTCGGCGAAAACAACATCGCTTCGGAGATGCTGGCAACGAACGCCGAGTCGGAAACGCGCCGTGTCCTGGTCGATTGGCTGAAAAAGCGCTACGGCGGCGACGCGGTGCGCTTCTCGGCCGCCTGGAACCGGTCCTTCGCCTCGTTCGAAGAGCTGCTGAGCACCGCCGTGCTCGACGCCGCCGAGCTCTCTCCGGCGGCCGAAACCGACTTGTGGGATTTTTCACGACTCATGGTCGACGAGTACCTGAAGCAGCCCTGCGAGGCCCTACGCGCGCTCGATCCCAACCATCTCAACCTCGGCATCCGCTATGCCTGGATCAGCTCGGAGCTGTGCTATGTGGGCGGCAAATACTTTGACGTTTTTTCGATCAACTCCTATACCGAGCGGCCGGACCCCGAAACAGTGGCCGAGATCGCGCACCGCTCCGGGCGGCCGGTGATGATCGGCGAGTTCCATCACGGCGCCGTCGACCGCGGCCTGCCGTCCACGGGCATCCGCGGCGTTGTGTCGCAGGAGGAGCGCGGCGTTGCCTACCGCTACTATGTCGAACAGGGAGCGGCGCTGCCCGATTTGGTCGGCGTGCACTATTTTCAGCTCAACGACCAGCCGATCCTGGGCCGCTTCGACGGCGAAAACTATAACATCGGTCTGGTGGACATCTGCAATCAGCCCTATCCGGAAATGGTCGAGGCGACGTCGCGGACGAACGAGGCGATTTACGAAGTGGTCAGCGACAAGCGAAAGCCGACGGAGCAATCTCCTCGGCTCATGCCGGCGATCTTTTTCTGATCGAGGTTCTTTGTAAAGCGGCGGGGGAAAGCAGCGCCTTGCAAAAGGCTTCTTTTCCCCCGCCGGCCGGTTTGTGAAAAATTCGGAGAAATCCATGCCCCTTGTTTCGATGGGTTCGATTCTGCGCACGGCATACGAAAAGCGGTATGCCGTCGGTGCCTTCAATGTCGTCAATTTGGAGTTTATCGAGGCCGTTTTCGAGACGGCCGAAAGGCTCGGTTCGCCGGTCATCGTCAGCATTGCCGAGGTGCACCTTCCCTTCGTCAACGTGAAGAATGTCTGTCCGATGATTCGAAGCATGGCGCAGCTGGCGCGCGTGCCGGCGGCCCTTCATTTCGATCACGGCCTGTCGCTGGAGACAATCCGCACGGCGCTCGATCACGGCTTTACCTCGGTCATGTTCGACGGCTCGAAGCTTCCGTTCGAGGAGAATGTTCGAAGGACGCGGGAGGTGGTGGAACGCTGCCGCACTCACGGCGTGACGGTCGAAGCGGAGCTGGGGGCGGTCGGCGGCGACGAAGGGGGAAGGCTGGAGAGCGAGGCCGATCCTTCGCTGTTCACTGACCCCGAGGCGGCGGCGCGGTTCGTCGCCGAGACGGGCGTCGATGCGCTTGCCGTCGCCGTGGGCAATGCGCACGGAAAGTACAAGGGCGAACCGCGGCTCGATTTCGATCGGCTGCAGCGCATCGACAAACTCTGCGGTGTGCCGTTGGTGCTGCACGGCGGCTCGGGCATCGGCGCGGATGATTTTCGCCGCGCCGTCGCTTTGGGCATTGCCAAAATCAACATCTATACGTCCATGTCGCAGGCGGCGCTGCAGACGGCGGAGGACTTTGTAGCGAACTCGAGCGGCCGCTATCACGATTTTCCCATGATGATGCGAAAAATCAAAGAGGCGGTCGCCGAAACCGTGGCCGAGCAGATGGCCGTGTTCGGCAGCATGGGCCGATGCCCTTCCGCATGATCGGCGACGGCGCTTTGCAAAATTCGCACGACTGCCTTGTCTTCATAAGCGGGAGAAAGTCAACGAAAGAACGACCTCATCGAGCGGGTAACGCTTTTCATTCGAAAAAAACGGAGGAAATGCTTGAGGAGCTGCAAGTACTTATTTGTCTTCACGGTTTTGTGGATCATCGACGGCTTCGGCGGCGACTGCCCGCTGCGCATCGGCACCAACCTCGCCGGCCCGTCGGATTACGGCAGCGAGTGGCCGTTCGTCAACATTATGAAATACTGCCGCAAATGGATCACTTTTAATTCGGTTTGGGTGGAAAACGGCGTCAACGCCTGGGACACGAACGTTCTCGAGCAGATTCCCTGCGATGAGCACGGCTATCCTTTGGAACTGCCGTTCCATGTGGCGGGCACGGAAACCACCCAAGTGGTGCGCACCGTGTGGGCCAACACCTTTTCGCTGAAGGAGGGAAGGTACGTCGTCCTTTATGACGGCGAGGGCCGGCTGGGCGTCAGGTTCGATGCACACCTCCGGTCGCAGTCCCCGGGACGGCTGGAGTTCGACCTCAAACGCAAAGACAACATCTTTGCTCTGGAAATCTTGGAATCGAAGAAAGGCAATCACGTCCGCAGCATCCGCGTGCTTTTGCCGGGTACCGAGGCGACCTATGAGGAGAATCCGTGGTGCGAAGAGTGGCTGGAAAAGCTGGCGCCGTTCACCGCCCTTCGTTTCATGGATTGGGGCTACACCAACAACTCCCGGCTGCAGCATTGGCACCAACGTCCCCATATCGACGATTATACCTACACCCTAAACGGCGTGCCTTACGAATGGATGATCGAATTGTGCAACAAGAAGCGGGCGGACGCCTGGGTCTGTATCCCTCACCAGGCGGACGAAGAGTTCATTCGCAACATGGCACGGCTCTTCCGCGATTACCTGCATCCCGATCTGAAAATCTATGTCGAATACTCCAATGAGACATGGAATTGGATGTTTCAGCAGACTCAATACCTGAACACCTTCGGCGACCAATCAGTGCCGTGGCCGGAGCGCATCGTTCCTTTTGTTCAAAGAGCCCTCGATTTGTGGAGCGAAGAGTTTGCAGGGCAACTCGACCGTTTGGTGCGCGTAGTCGGCGTGCAGCACGCCTGGCAGGATGTCAGCAACCGCATCGTCTTCAACCTGCGCCCCGGCAGCTTTGACGCCTTTTCGCCCGCAGCCTATTTCGGCTTTTCCGACCGCGGCTATGCCGCCCTCGAGGCGCTGGGCGCCGCCGCCTCCGCCGAAGACGTCATCTACTGGGCGCGGGAAGGCATGTTGAGCACCTCTTACTTGTGGACTCGCTCACAAAATGCCTTCATCGCCCGCAAGCTGAATCTTCCGATGATCTATTACGAAGGCGGTCAGCACCTCACCCCGAACCCCTTCGGCAGCGACCGGCCCTACAACAAGGCGCTGACGGAGGCGCAGACCCATCCGGCGATGTACGACCTGTACTGCGAATGGCTCGACTCGCTGCGCACCTTTGTGCCCGAGGGCAAGACGGCCCTGTTCATGAACTTTTCCTTCATCGGGCCCAAGAGCGGCAAATACGGCAGTTGGGGAGTTTTGGAGAGCCAATTCGACCAACACCCGCCCTATCGCGAATCGGCGCCCAAATATCAGGCGCTGCTGGACAATCTTTGCGCGCCGTCTACTCGGCTGGAGGAGGGGAAACCGGTGACCGGTTTTCGGCTGCTGCCCGTTCATCCCAATCCTTTCAATGGGTCCGCCCTCATCCGCTTCACCCTGCCGGCGGCCGGTCGGGTGAACGTTTCGATTTATGATCTGCTCGGCCGTCAAGTCGATGTGCTGGTCGACGGCTTTTGCCGCGAAGGCTCCCATGCTTTGGTGTGGAACGCGGCGTACAGGCCGTCCGGCGTCTATTTTGTGCGCCTGCAGGCTGCAGACCGCCGATTGCTGCAGAAATGTCTTTTGATCAAATGAACGGCTGCCGCAGACCTTAAGGAGGTGCGCGGGTCGGTCGCTGATTGCGGGAAAGGAGATTTTCGTGGAGGTTTTGCTCATGAACAAGGTCCTGTTTTTTACTTTTGCCGTCGTTTGCTTGGCGGCGTTTACACTCTCGGCCTCTGCAGCGCTCAAGCCGGGCGACAAGCGATACGGATTCAGATTGCTCGAAAGAAGGTTCGTCAAAGAGGTGAACGCCGAATGCCTTTTGTTCGAACATGAGAAGAGCAGCGCTCGGCTTTTGAAAATAGCGGCCGACGACGCCAACAAGACCTTCGCTGCCGCTTTTTTGACCCTTCCGCCCGCCGACCACGGCCTGCCGCACATCATGGAGCATTCGGTGCTCAACGGCTCGCGCCGTTTTCCGGTGAAAAGCCCCTTCGACGTCCTGGCCAAAGGGTCATTGAACACCTTCCTCAACGCCATGACCGGCGATGATTTCACCATCTATCCCGTGGCCGGCATGAACGAAAAGGACTATTTCAACCTCATGCACGTCTATCTCGACGCCGTCTTTTTCCCGCTCATCTACGACGACCCGCGGATCTTTATGCAGGAAGGCTGGCACTATGAATTGACGGACAAAGAGGCGACGCCGGTTTTCAAGGGCGTGGTCTACAATGAAATGAAGGGTGCCTTTTCCAATCCCCTGCGCGAGCTGAATTACCAAGTTTTCAAAGGACTTTTTCCGAACGCGCCTTACCGTTTTTCCGCCGGCGGCCACCCGTCGGCCATTCCCGATTTAAGCTATGAGGAGTTTCTCGATTTTCATCGGCGCTGCTATCATCCGAGCAACTGTCTGATCTTTCTCTACGGAAACGCCGACCTCGAAAAGGAGCTCGAGTTCATCGATTCAGCCTATCTTTCCCATTTCGACCGGGCCGACCGCGCGCAGACAATTCCGCTGCAGCCGCCGTTCGAGGAAAGAAGAAAAGTGACATCACCCTACTCGGCAACGGCGGGCGCCGACCCGGCGCGGGACAGTTACTTGACGCTCAGTTGGGTTACAGGCAGCGGCCGCGACCGCACTTTGGTGACGGCGCTGGAAGTGCTGCAGGATGTGCTGGTGGAGCAGGAAACGGCGCCGCTGCGGCTTGCGCTGCAGCAGGCCGGAATCGGCCGTGAGGTATCTTCTTCGGTCGAGGATCTCAATCAATGCGTCTTCCAAATCCTTGTGCAGAACGCCGACGCACGTGACGCGGAGCGCTTTCTCGAAGTGGTGATGCAGACGCTGCGGCGGGCGGTGGAAGAGGGTTTGGACAAAAAGGCGGTCGAGGGGGCGATCAACCGTCTCGAATTCAGCTTACGGGAGGACAATGATCCGCAGCGCGGCTTGAAATATATTTTTCGGGCGCTTCCGGCGTGGATGTACGCCGGCGATCCCTTTGCCGGCCTCGAGTATGAAAAACCGCTGGCGGAAGTCAAAAAGGCGCTGACCACACCGTTCTTCGAAGAAGTGATTCGGACGCACTTGATCGATAACCCCCATGCTCTTCTGCTGACCTTGGTGCCGCAGCCCGGTCTGGAAGCGGAAACAGCCGAGCGCACCGAGGAACGCCTGCGGGCCTTCAAGACCTCGCTCGACGAGCAACAAATCGACGAGCTGGTACGGAAAACCGAAGAGCTGATCGCCTATCAGCAGCAGGAGGATTCGCCGGAAGCCCTGGCGACCATCCCCGTGCTGCAACTTGAGGACGTCGATCGGCAGGCGCCGTGGTATGAACTGCAGGAAGAAGTGATCGCCGGAAGACCGGTCTTCCGCTATCAGGATTTTACCAACGGCGTCGTCTATCTGAGGCTGTTGTTCGACCTCAGAGGACTGACGCCGGAACAGCTTCCCTATGCCGAGCTGCTTTCGGAACTGCTGAGCGCCCTCGACACCGAAAAGCGCTCCTACGGCGACCTCGACAAGGAGCTCAATCTGTATACCGGCGGCTTTAATGCCTATCTCGACACCTTTCTGCCCGAGCGGCGGGACGAACGGCTGCTGCCGCAGTTCATCGTTTCAGCAAAAACCATGAGCGCCCACATCGAGCGTACCCTTTCGTTGGTCGACGAGATCGTGCGGCTCACCCGTTTCGACGACCGCGAACGGCTCAAGACGCTGCTCCAGCGCCGCCAATCGCATTGGGAAGAGTATGTAAAGAGCAACGGCTTGGCCGTTGCGCGAACGCGGCTCGCCTCCGCCTTCAGCCGTCAAGGGTGGTTCGAAGAAAAGACGGGCGGTTTGGATTACTATCGCTTCATCACTGCGGCCGCCGATTCCTTCGACCGGCAGGCCGAACGGATCATCGACGAGCTGCAGCGCACGGCGTCCATGCTGTTCCGGCGCGGCAATTTGACGGTGCTGGTCACCTGCGGTGCCGACGAGTGGAAAACCGTTTACGGGCTGCTTCCGGCGTTCATCGGCGAGTTCCCGGAGCAGCCGGTCGAGCCGGTCGACTTTGCGCCGGTGCCGGAGAAGCGGAACGTCGGATTGGCCGCCGCCTCCAAAGTGCAATATGTGGTTAAGGGCTACGACTTTAAGCAATTGGGCTATTCGTGGAACGGAAAGCTCCGCGTCCTCGATCAGGTGCTGTCGCGCGACTATCTGCAGAACAAGATCCGCGTCATCGGCGGCGCCTACGGCGGCTTCAGCACCATCTCGCCGAGCGGGCGGTTCATCATGGCCTCGTACCGCGACCCCAATCTGCGCGAAACGCTGCAGGCCTTCGACGGTGCTCCCGATTTCCTGCGCTCCTTCCAAGTCGATGACCAGGAAATGACCCGCTTCATCATCGGCACCGTGGCGCGATTGGACCGGCCGATGACCGCGGCGGCCAAGGGCGATCTGGCGTTGCGGCGTCGCTTGGAAGGCGTGACGCGCGAGGAGGTTCAACGCGAGCGCGATGAGCTGCTCTCCACTACGGTTGAGGATCTGCGCGCCCTGGTGCCGTTGACGGCCGATGTGTTGAAGCAGAACCTCTACTGCGTTTACGGCAGCGAGCAAAAGCTGGCGGCTGAAAAGCAGCTTTTCGATGACATCGTCACCATCGGCCGTTGATACCGAAGAACTTGGAAATGAAAGGAAGCGACCATGTTTGCATTGCGGCACTTCATAATCAGCCTCACGGCGGCGGCGCTGCTTCAAACGGCGCTTGCGGCCGACTGCGGGCAGGATGAGTGGATCACGCTGTTCAACGGCGAAAACCTCGACGGCTGGACGCCCAAGATCGCAGGCTACCCCTTGGGGGAAAATTTCGGCAACACCTTCCGTGTTGAAGACGGCGCGCTCAAGGTTTCCTACGACCAGTATGAAACCTTCGACAATCGTTTCGGCCATCTTTTTTACAAGGAAAAGTTTTCCAGCTACATCTTCCGCGCCGAATACCGTTTTACGGGCGAACAGACGCCCGGCGGGCCGGGCTGGGCGTTCCGCAACAGCGGCGTTATGATCCACTGTCAGCCGCCGGAGACGATGGGCAGAGAGCAGTCTTTTCCGGTCTGCATCGAAGTGCAGCTTTTAGGCGGCAACGGCGCGGACGAACGGACGACCGGCAACCTCTGCACGCCCGGAACCAACGTCGTGATCGGGGGAAAATTGGAGACGCAGCACTGCATCAATTCGACGTCGCCGACCTTCCATGGGGATCAATGGGTCACGGTCGAGGTGGAGGTGCACGGAGCGGAGAGGATCATTCACCGGATCAACGACGAGACGGTTTTGGAGTACGAAAAGCCGCAGCTCGACCCGAGCGACCCCGAGACGCAAAAGCTGATCAAGGGTGATGACCTGCTGCTGCGCGAAGGGTACATTTCGCTTCAGGCCGAGAGCCATCCTGTGGAATTCCGCAACATTCGCATAAAGGTGCTGAGAGAGTGAGCGCTTCGACCCTGAGCACTCGGAAAGAAAAAGGGGAGACCGGTCGGCCTCCCCTTTTCTCATTTGAGGAAGAGGATTTTTCGTGTGATCTGCCGGTCGTCGGCCTGCAGGCGAATGAGGTACATGCCCGTCACCACGGTGCGGCCCTCCTCGTCGGTGCCGTCCCAGAGAATTTTGTGAACCCCGGCATCCAAGGTTTTGTCGATCAGCCTTCTAACGGACTTGCCGAGAATATTGACGATTTCGAGTTCGACCTCGGCCCTCTGCGGCAGCGCAAACTCGATGACGGTCCGGCTGTTGAAGGGGTTGGGGCGGTTTACCAGGGTAAAGACCTGCGGCGGCTGCGGCTGTTCCTCTTGTTCCGTCTCCAAGGTCTCCTTGATATAGAGCTGCTGGTTGCGGGCCGTGCGCAGATCGATCAGTTCGAGATTCGCGTTCAAAGGGGCGTCGGCCGTTCCTCTAAATTCGGCGGTGAACAGCACACCGCTGCCGCTCACCTCTGCGGGCTTGCCGACATCGCTGAGGCGGGACAGAGCGACTTCAAGGCGGCCGGGACGGTCGTCGTACAGCAAGGCAACGGCGCTGCCGTCCGAGGTCAGCAGTGTTCCTTCGCGCACGCTCTTGAGTTCATAGACGGTCGAATTATAGCGAAGGACCAACCTTCCCATGGCCAAGCGATCGATGTTTTCGAGCACCAGTGTCAGCCGTCGGCCGTCGTCCATCGGCTGCTCCTGCCATACATAGCCGGGCACTCCGGATTTCGCCGGCACGCTGCGCGTTTCCGCAGCACCGTGATACCAGTTCCACATTTTCGTGAAGACAAATAGGTCTTCATGATCGACTGCTCCGTCGTGCTGAGGAGCCATCAGCGGCGGTTCACCGGCGGCCGGTCCGACGTCGCCGATCGGCATGTTGCGCGGTTTCCAGTAGGTGGCAAGAAGCGAAAAGTCGCGCGTATCGATGTCCATGTCCTGGTCGAAATCGCACAGCATCTTCGAATTGCCGACCGTTCCCGCCGAGAAAATCTGCGCGGTGCCCGGCGTCGGCGTCAAAGACGTATTATCGGAATGGCGCAGATCGATCGATTGAAAGGAGATAATGGAAGCGCAGTCGTCGGTGACGGCTTTGAAGGTGATGCGCGCCAGCCGACCGCTGCCGTTGATGCCGGGAGCTATGCCGGGTGTGACGGCGCGTGAAGCGCTGATTTCGACTCGGCCGCTGTCGTTAAGGATCTTCGCAGTGAAAGCGGTCATGACGCCGTCGCGGGCCATAAAGTCGCCCTCTTCAACGGCGGTCGCAATCACTTTGCTATTGTCGAAATTGACGGCGAAAGAAGCCTGCCGCAGATCGGTGAAATTCAGAGTGAGCACGTCGACCGTAAAGGTGTCGTTCTTTTTTACCTGCACGGCAGGCGGGTTGAGCAGCAGTTTGGCGGAGCCGACGAAGTAGCTGCCGCTGTCGCTGCCTCCTTTCGAACCGCTCCTCACCAGAATGCTCACCTGCCTCGTCGTGTTGTCGGCAACGGCGTTCGGAGGAACATAGCTGACGAGGTATTGCGACGTCAGCTGCGAGCCGATGCGGCGGATAACATCGGAGAAATTGCCGGAGATGGGATAAAACTGGCCGTCGGTCGTCTCGGCGATGCGGTAATACTGCTGCAGGTCAGGCCCCACCACGTTCACCTGCGCTTTGAAATCGTTCATCAGAGAGATGATCGATTCGGTCGAATAGGTGGTCGTGCCGTCTCCTCTGTCACCCGCCTCATGATAGTCGGCGTCGGTGATCAGAATCATCACTTTTTGTGCGCCTTGTCGGAAAGAGAGGCGCGCCGCGGCCGCCAACCCTTCCAGGGCGTTCTCTCTTTCGTCGCCCCCGCCTTGCGCGTAAAGCCCGTCGAGCCACGACTTGAACTCCGTCGCCTTGGCCGTAAAGTCATGAATGCTGCGGACACTGTCGCCGAACGTGACCAGTCCCAGGCGATAATCGAGGCCGCTCTTTGTGAGCGAGTCGGTGAACGCCGACGCTCGGCTCTTCAGCGCTTCGATCTCTTCATTCAGGCTGCCGGTGGTGTCGAAGACAAAAACAATATCGGCGCGGGCGCCGGCCGAAGATGAAAGGCGACGAACCGTCGGCGCAGTCACCGGCTGCGCTTCCTCGCTCACCTCGAAATTGGTGACCAAAAGGTCGGTGACCGGCAGCCCCTCTTCAGAGTCCGTCACCGCCACGGTGCATTTGACCGTCGGGAAATCGGCGACGTCGACGCTGGTGATGGAAACCTTCAAGCCGCTCAATTCGGGTTGAGCGGATTCCACAGTGATAAAGTTTTCTTTGCGCTCATAATAGGTGTCAAAACCGTCGCTCACCGCCAGTTTGACGGAATAGCGGCCGGGAGTTCTGTAGGTGTAAACCGGATTCTTTACGGTGGCATCAATGACGCCGTCGTCGTCAAAGTCCCAGGCCCACGAGGTGATCTCTGCGGTTGCCCCGGCCTTTGCCGCCGCTTTGGCCAGGCGTCCGCCCGCGGCGCGCGGTTGCTCATCCTGAAAGATATTCTTGATGGTGATCTGGCCGGTGAGGCCGTCGATGTCGCCGATATACCACCATTTGCCGTCACCCTCTCGCGGAACGGTGACGGTCTGCAGCAGGCCGGCGCGTCCGTAGATTTGAAGAATGGCCTCCGACTTGCTCAGAGGAGCCTCGCGCGAATAGTTGTGAACCGCGATGGTATAAGTCCCCGGAACCAGCTTTTGAATGGTGATGGTCTCCGGGCCGAAGCCGTTCCGTTTGTCGTAATCGAGCATAGCGAAGGGGTAGGTGTTGAACCAGCCGCGGTTGTAATAGTAAAGGGTGAACGACTCATAGTCCATATAGCGGGGGACGGTCAGATAGATATCCAAATCGGCTGGCGAACGCCCCCAGTTCAGTACGAGGCGCAAATCGCTGTCGGTAATAATCGACGACAGAGAAACGTCGAAGGTGGTCGTTTGTCCGGGCCTAAGCGAAACCGGCGATTCGAAGGTCACATATCCTTCGGCGCGGACGGTAAGCACCCGAAGCTCCGAGCTGCTCAGGTCGGTGAACTGGACCGTCAGCGGCGCCGTACCGCTGCGCGGATAGGCGGTGAAATCGGCCGTAAGCTGGTCGGTGGGTATGTCGCGCAGCTCATAACTGCCGTCGGCGGCGGTAGTGGTGGAAATGCCGGCAACAGTGACGACGGCACCGGCGATGCCGACGCCGGTCACCGCATCGGTCACGCGACCTTTGAGCACCGCTTTGTCATCTGTGGTCTTTACTTTTATGGTCACCCGCGAAGAGCCGAACCCCTGGGCGGAAGCCGTGATGACCGACAAGGCGCCGTCGGCTGCATCCCCGGGAATGGTGATCTTGACTTGTGCCGACTTGCTTCCTGCCGGCACGACGACCGCCGCCGGAACCTGCGCGGCCGCAGGGTTCGAAGAGGTGAGGGTGACGGCCAAACCTATGGGGGTCTCTTCGCTCAGCGTGATGATCAGGTTGGAAGTTTTCCCGGGCGCTAAAATCAAAGAGGAGGCGGTCAGAATGATGCGCTTTTCGCGAACAGAGGAAATCTCGACGACGGATGCATAGGAGGGATGATCGGTCTTGAAAAAGAAAGTAATGTTCATGCCGATCAGCGATGACCAATCGCCCGTCCACTCGAGGGGAGCGACGGCATAGTGCCAGTCGCCGCTCGCCCAATCGGAAATCTGCAGATAACCGCGGGCGAAGCCGCCGACCGGCTGCCATTCCATGGTTCCGTCACCGGCGGCGTTCCAGCCTTCGGAACCGGAATCGAAGGAGGAAAAGAAGCGGTCGCCGATGCTCACCTCGTCCACCGCGCCGACGTCCGAGCCGTCGTGCATTTCGGTGCGGATGCGGAAGGTTTGAACATTCGCCATTACTTCGGCGAACTGCTCTTCGGAAACGCCGAAGGCTTCCGCCGTTAATGGAATGATGAACCCCTCCCATTGGTCGGCCTGTGAAGGCGGACCGAAGGGCGCCGAGATGACGCTGCCCGTTTGGCCGCGCACGACCGCCTGCAGCAGCAGCGTTGTCAGCAGAAAAAACTTGATGGTTCTCATCTCCTACACTCACTTTACAATCAGTCGGCAACCCAAACCGACCGAGTACATGAGGTCGGCGTTTTTATTGAAAAGGCCGAGGTCCGAGTCCGTCCGGTTGTCCACATGGACGCTGATTTCGGTCGTGTCCGGTCGCGTGCAGCGGAAGACGATGCGCCCGATGCGGCCGCTGCCCGACACCGCCGCACCCGCGGGGAAAATTCCCAGGACGACCCTCACCGTTCCGTTCACATTATCTTCTGCGAATGCCATTTGGGTCACCGTACCGCGGTTTCGCCGTAAAAAGTCGTCCGTGCGACCAAGCTCTTTGACCTGAAGCACCGAGGGGTCGAATTGGACCAAACAACCGAACGCCGCCAGCTCGATGACGTTGCGCGCTTCCAGATAAACCGAAACCGTGTCGCCGTTCTGCGCCGCTGCGTCGGGAGGCGAAAGAATGATGGTGGGCACCAGAAAATCGAGGGTGATGTGCACATCGGCAGAGGCTCCCTTGTTCAGAGGCATGACCGTCTTGCTGCCGTAAAGCACGGCCGTGGATTCTCGATAGCCGGTTACAGAAACTAGCAGGTTCTTTTCGGCAGGCACGTTGATTTTTTCCTGCGCCTTTACGCCTTTCAATATGATTTTGCGGCGGACGACCGTTTCTTTGGTGCGGTCATCCGCAACCACGAGCACAAGGCTGTCGAGGTTGGCCGCCGAATAATGCTTCTGGGTAATATGCAGCGAGGCCGAGAGCGCCGCTTGTTCGCTTGCCGTGGGCGACACCGGAGAGCGCGGAGTGCAGCTTAAAAGCGCAAATGCAACGAGGGCGACGGCCGTTTTCGTGATGATAATTGCATGGTTGCTCTTCATGATCACTCCCGCGGCTCATTCCCAATCGATCAGCACGTTCAACACCGCCGTGTTTTCTTCGGCGGGTTTGTTTCTCGAAATGAAATAGTACGCCAATCCGCCGGCGATGGCCAGGCCCGCCAGCACCGAAGTGCCCCGGTTCGTCGATGCGGGTCGAGGCGTTGCAGGCGCCTTTGCCGAAACCGGCGCTTTTTTAACTTGGGCCTTCGGCTTGGTGCCGGTCACTTTCGGTTGACCTTTTGCGGCGACCTTTTTTTCGTCAGCGGGCGGGCTCGCTTTGCCGGATTTGCGATACTGCGCCAACAGGTTGTTGATTTCTTCATCCGTAAAAAGACGCATCTTGATTTCCGGCGTTACGGCCGCCGGCAACCCCGCGGCTACGGCCTCGAAACGATAGGTCAAGGCGGAGCGCGCGGTCATGGACGGCGGCAGGGTAACCGCGTAGGCGCTGCCGTAAGAAGTGACTTCCACGTCGGTCCGCAGTATATAACCCTTTTTCCCGTACGGAGAGGTGACGCGCAAAAACTCGCCGGAAACCTGTGATACGTCCAGGACTTCACCCGCCTCGAAAACGTTCTTCGATTGAGCGGAAGCTTTGGCCGCGGTGTAAAGAGGAGCGGCCCTCCTGACGCGCACCTGCAGCGGCACCGGCCCTTCGTCGAGCAGCGTCATGCGGCCGCGGATCGGCTTGTCGCCGTCGAGAATCACCAGCGACACCGACTGCAGCTCGAACTCATCGCTTACATGCACGCGGAAAGATACCTTGTTGCCGTAGCGGCCTGCCTTCATGGGAAAGTAGGCGATCTTGATACCGCCGTCGGCTTCGCCTGTTGCAGCTAAAAGTGCGACAGGCGACAGAAATTCAAGAAGAAGGACGGCGGCCAGTACCGCGGCTGTAACTGTTTTGCCTTTAAAACGCTGTATCATTGTACAACGCTCTCCCGTGGGTAATTAGATCGGCGCATGCGGCCTGCTGCAGCGTTTGCGTCGTATATAACAGCATTTTAGGCCGAATCCATGCCGACCGCTTTTCGAAAAATTGCAATTATCAAGCCGGCCTCTTTTCGAACCGGGCGATGACTCGGCAGGGAGACCCCGACCCGCCTACGATGGGCAATGCGCCGATGAACAGCTCGCATTGATCGTCGATGCGGTCGAGATTTCTCAAATTTTCAAGATGATACCGGCCCAGTTCGGCGCAGAGGCGGCCGCTGCCGAAATCCGTCGATCGTCCGCCGTCGATCCCCGCCGTATCGATGCCCACGCCGACGACGCAACGGTGTTGCGCCAAGGCCTCAATGGCGTCCACTGAAATGCCCGGAAAGTGCAGCTCGTTACGGCCGCCGAAATAGGCTGTGCCGGTACGGCGGTCCCAGCCGGTACAGACCAGTACAACAACGGGTTCGATCAAATGCGAAAGGCGCTCGTGCAACGGCGCCAGGTCTTCGACGCCGACCAGATAGTCGGGGTCATCATTCGCTTTTCGACGAACGTCGAGGCGAATACCGGCAACGATGAGCCGCTCGGGGGGAATCTCGCTGACGTCGCTCCCCTCGGCCGAAAAGTGGCGCGGCGCCCCTATATGCGTGCCGCTGTGCTCGCCGATCAGCAACATATGAAGGAAAAAGCCGTCGCTTTCGTATTCGGCGCATCGGCGAACTTTTGTTTGCGGGTCGCCGGGCCAATGGGGCATAGCCGACGTAATCGGATAGGAAAGATCGACGAAATGCCAAGCCATCTCTTTTTCCCAGAAAAATTGCCGAAAAATGCTTATGTTGCGCGCGGATCAATAGTAAGAGAAATCCTTGTGAACTGCAACCAAAAAAACGGCTCCTACGATCCGATGTTGGACTGGCATGCGCAGCCCGAGGCGGCGATGATGCTGCCGGCGTCTCCTTCCGACCTGCTCGAGCGCCCGTTGCCGCGCGCCGTCTTTGAGTTGGCGTGGCCTGCAATCAGCTCCATGGTCGTCATCATGCTCTTCTCGTTGGTCGACACCTGGTACATCGGTAAATTGGGCGCGGATATGTTTGCCGCCGTCAGCGCCGCCTCTTTCATCGTTTGGGCGGTGCAGTCGATCTCTTTGGTGATCAGCGAAGGCGTGAACGCCATGGTGGCCCGTTTCGTCGGTGCACGCGATCCGCACACCGCTGGTCGCGTGGTCGGTCAGGCGCTCCTCATGACGGCTATTATCGCCCTCGTTACCTCACTTTCCGGGCTTGCACTGCAGAACCGAACCCTCCAAGCCATGGGGCTCGAAGGAAAGGTGCTGCAGGCCGCGAATGAATATTTGGCCGTTTTCTTTTACGGCGTTTTCATCTCGTTTTCCGTCTATGCCGTCGACGCGGCGTTCCGCGGCATGGGCGACACCAAAACGCCGTTGAAGATCATCAGCTTTGCTTTGTTCCTCAATGCCGTTTTAGACCCGTTGCTGATTTTCGGCCTCGGTCCCTTCCCGCGGCTGGAAGTCGCCGGCGCTGCCTGGGCTACGGTGCTGGCGCATATCGTCGCGCTGGTCTGGTCGTTTGTTGCCCTCAGCAGAAAGCCGGTTCGACTGGTTTTGGATCGCAGATCGGGCACTTTCTTTGATCTTTCGATGATGCTGCGCATTGCCCGCATCGGAGCGCCGATCGCGGCAAACGGCTTCTTTTTCAGCCTCAGTTACATGGCCCTCACGCGGGTCATCAGTGTTTACGGCTCTGATGCGCTTGCGGCGCTGGGGGTTTCTCATCGCATCGAGGGGGTCTGCTATAATGTGGCCGTAGGTTTTTCCATTGCCGCCGCTACGCTGGTGGGGCAGAATTTGGGCGCCGGGCGTCCCGAGCGAGCCGAAAAGGCGGTTGCCCTCTGCGTTCTCTATGTTTCCGTTTTCACGGCCGTTGTATCGCTAAGCTATTTTTTCGTCGGCGGAAAGATGATCGCCTTTTTCGTCGACGAGCCGGCGGTGGTCGTCGAGGGCGCCAGGTATTTAAAGATCGTCTCCTATTTCACCGTCATGCTGGGTTTTGAAGTCGTTTACGAGGGGGCCTTCAGCGGCGCCGGCGACACGGTGCCGCCGATGGTCATCTCCATCCCTCTTACCTGGGCACGAATCCCGCTGGCCTTGCTGTTGGCTGAGCATGGGGGATGGGGAAGCTCAGGTATTTGGTGGGCGGTCGGGATTACCACCGGACTCAAGGGGATCGTGATGGCGCTTTGGTTCATGCGCGGCCGCTGGAAGAAAAAGCAGGTTTAAAAGGAAATGCACGGCAAGCGCCGAAGCGCTTCCGATAAAATAGTACAGAATGTCGACAAGGGAAAAGCTGTTGCCGACCAGCGTTCGCCCGAGGAACGAAGCGCGCAGATAAATCAACGCAGGCCATGAGAAAAGCTGGGTAAATTCAACGGCCGTGGAGAAGAGGAAAACGGCCGCCGCTGCGGCAAGCGGGCGCAGGCGCGGAAACAAAAAGAGGACGACAAAGAACCAGAACATGGGATAGAGAATGTCACCGGCATAGTCGTGTATCCATTGGGCGCCGGCACCCCTGTACCATTTGGTGGAGAAACCCAAAGGAACCAGAAGCGCCGTGACCAGGGCGTAGCTGCGTCGCCGGATCGCCATTAAGCGCGAAGGGGTCGTTTGCCGGGGATAAGTCATGAAAGGTCTGTTCTTCAACCAGGAAAGCCTTGCAAAGGCTGCATTTCAGCCCGCCTTGAATCAGGTCGCGATCGGTTCGAGTCGTATCGTTTGGGGGCGTGGTTGGGCCGAGGGCGCGCTGATGATTTTACTCTGCGTCGGCAGGAACGCTCGCTTCTGCGAGGTCATAGTACATGAACTCGACCCTGTAGGGCAGAAAGTGAAGCCGCGCCGGTTGTTTGAAACGGAAACCCATTCGCCGGTACCACTCCACGAGCTCGTCACGATCGGCCGTTATGCCCGTTTCGAGCCGTTTGGCGCCGCGCTGCCGTGCCAGCTCGAGGCAATGTTCGACCAGCAACCGGCCGCACCCTTGGCCGCGGAACGACGGAAGAACCGCCAACCGATCCATGAAGAGAACGTCCCGGTTGACCTTGAGCACCGACGCGCAGCCGATCGGCTGCCCGTAGCGGGTCATGAAAAAATATTCGACCCCGCTTTTCATTTCGTTGCTGATCTGTACGGATGTGGTGTATGAGGGATGAGCAGGGTATACCCGCGGCGACAAGTGGTACTTTTCGGCTATTTCGTGATAAGCCGTGCGCAATAAAGCCGCGATGGTTTCGCTCTCCTCGAGACGGGCTCTCTTGATAACCTCATCCATGCTGCCTTACCTTTTCGCTGATCGTACGGGTTTAATCTACCTTCTCTTTGGTTGTCGAACATTTTCGCCGATAATATACAACATTTAGTGACAAAGGCAAGAAGCAAATTCAATTTAATTCTGCAAAGCGGCTGATTTGCCGCATTAACTTCATAAAATGATTTGGTTTTAACGGCGATAAAAGCTAATTTGTATTATGAACCTTAGTCGCTCGACAATTTCCCATCGAATTCGAATCGCTTTCGCAGCGGCTCTTGTGCTCGCGGCTCTTCCGCTGCAGGGCGAGTGGAAGATTCCCGCGCCGCGCGGTGCGGTCAATGACTTTGCCGACGTGATCCCTGCACAAGACGAACGCCGCATCGAAGAGCTCTGCATCCGCGTATGGGAAAAGGCGCAAGTCGCCATCGTCGTCGCCACTTTCCCCACCATAGGTGATGAGGATTATCGCGAAGCGGCCAACAAGCTTTACGAGCGGTGGGGGATCGGCAGCAAAAAGGACAACAAGGGCGTTTTGATCTTCAACGTCGTCGATCAGCGCAAGGTGTGGATCGAAACCGGCTACGGCGTGGAGGGTTTTCTCAACGACGCGCGGGTGGGCGATATTTTTCGGCAGGTGATGCAGCCCCGTTTGGCGCGAGGAGATTACGGCGGCGCCTTTTACGAAGCGGTCAGGAGCTTGGCGGCCTATGTGGCGGCGGAATACAACATCGACCTCGGCGAGGAGGTCGGGCGGCCTGTCGGGCACTCTTCACCGGAGATCGATTTCCGCATTGTTCTTCTCGTCCTTTTGCTGCTCCTCTTGATCGGACGCGGGGGTGGAAAACGAGGGCGTAGACACGGCGGGTTTCCCTTCGGAGGGCCGATCATCATGGGGCCCGGCGGGTTCGGAGGGGGATTCGGCGGCGGTTTCGGCGGAGGAGGGTTCGGCGGCGGCGGTTTCGGCGGCTTCGGCGGCGGACTGAGCGGCGGCGGCGGCGCCGGCGGAGGATACTGAGCGGCACCATCTTGGGAAGGGAAATGGAATGGCTAAAAAAGCACCCAATTATGACGCCTTTCTGAAGGATTTTCTCAATGACCTGAGGAACGTATTCGGCATGGACGTCTTTTCTGTTTATCAGTACGGCATCACGTTCGAAGGCCGCTACGACCCGGCTTACGAAGAAATCAATTTCCTGGTCGTTTTGTGCGAAGACGCTATGGAAAACCTCGAACGCGCGGCGCCGATGGTCAAGCGCTGGGCCAAAAAGGGGCTGCCCATGCCGCTTTTCCTTACTCGCGCTTATATCGAATCGTCGCTCGACAGTTTTCCCATCGAGTTCCTCAACATCAAGCTGACGAGCCGCCATATCTACGGCGTCGATTTCTTGGACCGGCTCGAAATCGATCGCGGCGCCCTGCGCTTGAAATGCGAGGAGCAGGTGAAGAGCAAGCTGTTGCATCTGCGCAGCGGCGTTTTGGCGTCCTGGGAAAACAAGAAGGAACTGCGCCGTTTCCTGTCGCTGACCGTTCCGACGTTCGTCTCCCTTTTCCGCTCGCTCCTGCTGCTCACGGAACGGACGGTTCCTTCCGACGAGAAGCAGATTTTTCGCCTGTGCGCCGATGCGTTCCAAATCGACGGCCGGGTGTTCGAAAAACTCGTCGACATTCACGCGGGCAAAAGCATGATGGGGCATGCCTCTCTGCAGCAGCTCGCCAAACAACTCATTAAACAAGTCAGCAGGCTTTCCGAATATATTGATCAATGGAACATGGAAAAAGCAAAGGAGTGAATATGAGCAAAGGAAAACTGGGCCTCGGCTGCATCGTCACCATTGCTATTCTGGCGGTTTTGCTGTTGGCGGCCTACAGCATCGGCAAACGAGCGTACAATTCCTTTGTCGTGCTCGACGAGCAGGTCAACGAGGCATGGGCTCAGGTGCAGAACGTACTGCAGCGTCGCTTGGACTTGATCCCCAATTTGGTGGAAACAGTCAAGGGCTACGCCGATTTCGAGCGTTCGACGCTGGAAGCGGTAATTCAGGCGCGCGCCAACGCCACCAAAGTGCAGTTGAACGCCGACCAACTGGCCGCCAATCCGCAGCTTCTGCAGCAGTATATCGAGGCACAGAACCAAGTGTCGTCGGCGCTGGCGCGCCTCATGGTGGTCGTGGAACAGTACCCCAACTTGAAGGCCGACCAAAGCTTTCTCCGCCTGCAGGATGAGCTGGCCGGCACCGAAAACCGCATCGCCGTAGAGCGGCGCCGCTACAATGAGAAGGTGCAGGAGTACAACCGCCACATCCGCATGTTCCCCAACAATCTGCTGGCCGGTCTGTTCGGCTTTGAAAAGCGCGCCTATTTCGAAGCGCCGGCGGAAGCTCAGCAGGCGCCGCGGGTCGATTTCGGCACACGTAAATAGGGCGGGCTTGAAAGAACAGCGGCCGTTTGCTTTCCGCTGATCGAGACGCAAAGTAGAGCCGGTTCATCCGTTAAGGAGAACCGGCTTTTTTTTATCGAGGCGAATGTTAGTGTCGGGGTGTTTCTTCGAGACGGCCTTTGAGAGCGTGGGCGCCGGCGCCGGTGATGGTGACGGTCACCAGGTCCCCGACCCGAAGCCCCCGGTTCGGCAGAATGACCGGCATGTTGCCCTCGGTGCGGCCCTGCGCGTCGTTCGGAGACTTGCGGCTCGTCAGCTCCTCGATGAGCACCGTCATTTGTTCTCCGATGCGCGCGCGATTCTTGCGCAGCGAAATCTCTTTCTGCAGCGCGTTGAGGCGCACGATGCGGTCGCTTTTGACTTCTTCGGGCACATCATCGACGAAGCGACGCGCCGCGTACGTGCCTTTACGAGGGGAGTATTTGAAGATAAAAGCGGAATCGAACTGCATTTCTTCGACCACCCGCACGGTTTGCATAAAGTCTTCTTCCGTTTCCGTCGGAAAACCGACGATGATGTCGGTGCTGAGCGCTACCTGCGGAATGAGGGTGCGAATTCTTTCCACCAGCCGTAAATACTCGTTTTGCGAATAGGTGCGGTTCATCAAATCGAGAATGCGGTCGCTGCCGGCCTGCAGCGGCAGGTGAATTTGTCGGCATACTTTGGGATTTTCGGCGACGACGCGCAGCAGCGATTCGGGAAAGTCCTTGGGGTGCGGCGCCGTGAAGCGGATGCGCACGATGCCGTCCACTCGGCTGACGGCGTTCAAAAGATCGGCAAAATCGCGGCCCTCGTGGCGGTAAGAGTTGACGTTCTGCCCCAAAAGAGTGACTTGGCGGAAGCCTTCGTCCGCCAGGGATTGCGCCTCCGCAACCACGCTCTCAAGCGAGCGGCTGCGCTCGCGGCCGCGGGCGTAGGGTACGACGCAGAAGGTGCAGTAGTTGTCGCAGCCGCGCATCACGGCGATCCAGGCGTTGACGCCGCGGCGACGAACCGGGAAAAGGTCTTCGTAAGTTTCGCTGCGTGAGAGCTTGAGATCGACTGCCGGTTCTTCCGCTTTGCAGGCGGCAATGAGCTGCGGCAGCCGCCTGTAACTGTCCGGCCCGACCAACAGATCGATGCGCATTTTGCGGTTTTCGAGCAGCTCGCGGCGCAGATTGGTGGTCAAGCAGCCCAAAAGGCCGATCTTTTTTTCGCGGCCGCCGGGCAAATTGCGCAGCGCATGAACCCGCGCCAACACTCGGCGCGCCGCATGCTCGCGCACCGAGCAGGTGTTGAGAAGAATGATGTCGGCGTCTTCGGGCGCCTCTCTCAGTTCGTAACCGTTTTCCACGAGAACGGCCTTGACGAGTTCGCTGTCGTACTCGTTCATTTGGCAGCCGTAGGTTTCGATATAGACTTTATTCATACAGGGTTCCGATCATGGTTTGGCCGTTTGTTTCGGACAAACGGACGGGAAAAATAGAGTTATAAAGATCTTTGAAGCTTTGCACCTGCACACGAATATAGTTGTCCGTCACGCCGCTCCACCAGCCGTTTTTTTGCCGCTCGAAAAGGACCGGCAGCGTGCTTCCCCTGTGCTGCTGCAGAAAACGACTGCGCTTCTGCAGCGAAAGCTCCCGCAGTCTTCGGCTGCGCCCCTCGATGACCTCGGGGGAAACTTTGTCGCTCAGCCTGCGGGCGGCGGCATGGCGTCGATCCGAATAGCTGAACACGTGCATGTAGGCAAAGGGCAACGCTTCCAGACGGCGAAAGGCTTCTTCGAAACGTTCGTCGCTTTCGCCGGGAAAGCCGACGATCACGTCGGTGCCGAGACAGATGCCGGGTACGCGCCGAACCGCTTCGTCCAGCAGCGCCGCGAACTCTTCGATGGTGTAGCGTCGGTTCATGGCTCGTAGAACGTTGTTTTCAGCGCTCTGCAGCGAGATGTGCAAATGTCGGCAGAGCTTGCCGTGCACCATACGGTCGAACAGCTCGATCGGCAGGGTCAGGCCTTCCACCGAGGAGATACGGACGCGCTCGATACCTTCGACGGCGCTGACGGCGTCGACGACGTCGAGCAAGGTTTTGCCCTCGAACTCATAGGTGCCGATGTTGACGCCGGTGAGCACCACCTCGCGGTGAACCTGGGCCAGCTCGCGCGCTTCATGCAAAATGTCATCGAACACACGGCTGCGCGAACGGCCGCGCGCATAGGGGATTTCGCAGAACGAGCAGAAAAAGTCGCAGCCGTCCTGAATTTTGAGGTTGGCGCGCGTCCGCTTGACGTCTGCGGCGGCGGCAGGCAGCCTAAAGTCGACGCGGCGGACAACCGGAGCAATGAGCTGCGGCGACGAGTCCGTCGTTCCGCGGATGATCTGCGCCAGTTCCATTTTGCGCTCGGTGCCAACGACCCACTGCACATTGGGAAGAGAAAACAACTCCTCTTTCTGCGTCTGCGCCTGGCAGCCGATGAGGGCGACCTTGGCGCGGGGATTGACGCGCACCGCACGGTGCACGGCCTTGCGCGTCTCGGCATCGCCCTTTTCAGTGACGGTGCACGTGTTGATCACCACTACATCCGCCCGTTCGTCGAAAGCGACGACGGCAAAACCGCTGTTGCGAAAGCTCTGTTCAAGCACGGCGGTCTCGGCCTGATTGAGCCGACACCCGATGGTGTAGAAGGATACCTTCATGTTTCCATTGAATAACTTCTTTCAAATATACGGATTTCAGCCCCCTTTTTCAACAAAGCCTTTTGGAAGGATGGACAACCAATGATAATCGGGGAGTCTTTTGAGGAGGGGACCAATGAATCGTTGCCATGAAGGGCGAAGCAGAGCTTCCAATGCTCCAATCGGCTCAGGGTCTCTCCGGTTCATCATTGAACAACTTTAGCCATTCATCAAGGTCCTTTGATGAAATTTGCGCCTTGTACTTCTGGATGTATTCCTCTTCATCCATTCCCGAGGCGAGTCTTTTCATAAAGAGCTCCGAGCTGACGATCGTGCACCCGCATCCCGCCGCCATGCGCGCCAAGGCTGAGTCCGATGTAACCAGCGTAATGTTTCGCGCCTGCTTCGACTTTTCGATCAGTCCCAGAATGGTCTGATCCGCTTTTTGCGGCGGTCGTGAGAAAATCACCTCGATACCGCCTGAAGAAGGATTTGAAGCAGATCCCGAAGAGTCGGCACCGTCAAAAACTACGGTGATGCGCTGCCGTTTGCCGCTGTTGAACGCTCCCAGACGCATAACTAACCGCCGCCGCGCATCAAAGAGCGCCTGCTCCTGCTTTAGATCGAGCCGTTCCGTACGCAGGATAAGATTATAGCCGTCGACGATGATATGGGGGATGCTCGCTGTCATGGGTCAACCCTCCGCTAATTCCGGCAGACCGTACAGCGGCCGTTTTTCGCCCACGATATGCACACGGTCGCTCAATGCGCCCTCAGCAACCATGACTGCCAGTGTTGCGGCGACCTCCGACGCCGTCCATGAAAACAACCGCTCGATCGCCTTGGCGTCGGAAACGTGCAGCAGGCGAAAGTATTGCGTCAGTACCGTTCGGCGCGCGCTTTCGGCGTCGACGGCCTCTGCCTGCTCGATTTCTTTTGCAAACCGCCGTTCGGTCAAGTCCCACAAGAACGTGAACGGATCGTAGAATTCGCCGATCTTGACGACGTACATTCGGCTCTGAAGCTCGGCCATAGCGGCGTCGAACGCCGCGCGCTTGCGGGGATGCGACATGGCGGCCGACGCTTTGAGGTCGGCGGTGATCTGCGGCGATCGTTCCAGCAGCGCTTCGAGAATGCGCTTGGCATCGCGCGAAAGCCCGCCGCGCAGATAATCGGTCGCATAGTCGCCGCCGCGGCGCTCCTGCACCAATTTGTAGAAATAGGGAAAATAGTCGAGCGAGATAAAGGTCGGTCGTTTTTTAAGCGCCTTGCCGTAATAGACCTTTTTCGCCGCGGCCAACTGGTCTTTGGCGTCCCACACGAGGCCGATGTAGGGGTCGTGCTGCACGTGCAGCGGATAGGCCGGGTTACGCTCGCCGGCGGCCGCATGCCAAAGACAGGGCAACTCGGAGCGCACCGCCTTGAAGGCAAAGCAAAACCCGACGCGGTTGATAAAGCGCTCGGCCTCTTCGACGGTGTGAACCTGCAGGGCCCGCGTGCGGCCGAAGGTTTGGTCGCGAAGCGTTTCGATGTCTTCCCACGTCAGGATCATCGGTCGCTGCTCTCCAGCAGTTTGGCGATCAGCTTGGCGTTGGCGCGCGGAAAGGCAAGCTTCGGCAGCTCTTCTTTGGTCGCCCAGCGCCATTCGGCGCAGTCGAGCGCCTGCGGCTCGCCGCCGAGGTAACGACAGTGAAAGGCGTGCAGGGTAATGGAAAAATGGGTGTAGGCGTGATCGAGGCTCATGAAATGGCCGAGCACCTCCGTCTCGACGCCCAGCTCTTCCCTGACCTCGCGTACCACCGCCTGCTCGGGCGTCTCGCCCTCCTCGATTTTGCCGCCGGGAAATTCCCACAACCCGCCGAGGAGGCCCTTCTCATGGCGGCGGTCGATCAGCAGCCGGTTGCCGTTCCACACCAAGCCGACGGCGATGTTGACATGCGGCTGCTCTTTTTTTGCGTTTTTGACGGGCACATGTTCCTGCATGCCGCGGACAAAGGCGTCGCAGAATGATTTAACCGGACAGAGCGGGCATTGGGGCCGGCGGGGGGTGCAGATCACGGCGCCCAGCTCCATCATCGCCTGGTTGAAATCGCCGGGCCGCTCGCGGTCGAGGAGGCGTTCCGCCAACCCTTTGATCGTTCGATGCCCTGAGGGGGTTTTAGGATTTTCATGAATGAAAAACAGTCTGGCCAGAACGCGGCTCACGTTGCCGTCGATGGCGGGAACGGCCGTGCCGAAAGCGATGGAGGCGACCGCCGCCGCCGTATATTCACCGATGCCCGGCAGCCGTTCGATCTCTTTCATGCTTTTGGGAAAAACGCCGCTGTGTTCGCGAACGATCTGCTCGGCGGCCTTTTTCATGTTGCGGGCGCGGGCATAGTAGCCCAATCCTTCCCAGAGTTTCAACACTTGAGAAAGGTCCGCCGCGGCGAGCGAGGCGACAACGGGAAGGGCGGCGACGAAGCGCTGATAGTAAGGAATGACCGTTTTTACCTGCGTCTGCTGAAGCATGACCTCGGACACCCAGATTTTATATGGGTCGCGGGTCTGTCGCCAAGGCAGTTCGCGAAATTCGGCGTCGAACCAGTCGAGCAGCGAGCGACGGAACGCCGGTTCGAACGACAGCGGCGTTGCTTCTTCGGCCGGGCTCATAGCGTCGGCTTGATCACCACCGCTCCGATGGCCCCGAGCTTCGATTTGAGCGTTTCGAACATTTTTTCGTCCTCGTAGGTGCCGACGATGGCGCCGCCGGACCCGGGAAAGGTCGCCGAAGCGCCTATCGACCGGGCGACATTGATCATCTCCAAATTCATGCGGCTGATGGGAAAGATTTCGCGCCGCTTGTCAAAGTTTTCGTTCATGATCTTGCCCAGTTTTTCCGGCTGCCGCGCCAACAGACACTCGCGCGCCATTTCCGCCCGCTCGGCAAAATACTTCATGGCTTCCACAACCGCCGGATCGCCGGCCTCGAAACGCCCGCGCAGCTGTCCGTGAGCTATGCCCGAGACCTCGGCCAGCTCGGCGATATAGGCAACGTACAGGGGCGGCAGCAGGTTGACGTCGAGGTTTTCGTAATAACCATGCCCTTGACTCTCCATCAGCTTGCGGTCGAAATCCATGTAGACCAGCCCCTCGTAAACCTGCGTCACGCGATCCTGCAGGCCGGCGGTGATCTGAAGTTCGTCGGTTTCCACGCTCAGGATCAGATTGGGGATTTTCGGCTTGGGAATTTCGACGCCGTAAAAGGTCATCAGGGCGCGGATGGTGGCGGTGACGATGGCGCTGGAACCGGCCAGACCCACCTGAACCGGAATGTTGGAACGGTAGCGCACGGTAAAGTTGCGCTCCGGCAGCACAATGCCGCGCTCGACGCAGTAATCATAGAACTTTTTCGCCGCCGCCTTGATGAGACGGATGCCGCCGTAATAGCCGTGGCGATTGACGTCCTTGACCAGGTGCTGCAGATTGGAGAAGGTCGAATGGTCGCGCTCGTTGGGCACGATCTCGATGTCCGGTGTTTCGTACATGGTTACTTCAGCGCAATAGTCTTTGAGCGTCACCGACAGGGTTTTGCCGAAGTAGCCGTCGGAAGGGTTGCCGGCCAGGCCGGCGCGCGCATAGGCTTTGGTGCGAACGATCATATGAGACTCCTATGAATGGATGGGCCGGTTCGCCGCGTTGTAGCGGGAATCGGCGTTCTTTACGACGAACGATTCGATGATCAGCTCGTCCATGACGTTTTTCAACAACAGTTCTACCGCCTCTTCCGGGCGATGAACGATGGGCTCTCCGTGACGGTTCAGGCTGGTGCTGAGAATCAGCGGCAGGCCGGTCGTTTGATAGAAACGTTCGAGCAAGCGCCGGAAGGGCGGAAAGGCATCCGACGTGACCGCCTGCAGGCGTGCCGTGCCGTCGGTGTGCAGGGCCGCGGCTATGAGCGGCTTTTTCGTCGGCCGAACGCGACAGAGCCGCATCATGAAGGGGTCGGGCGAGCCTTCGAAATAGTCGGACGCATGCTCGGCGAGAACGGCCGGAGCGATCGGGATCCACGCTTCGCGGCCTTTGGCGAGCGTGAGCCGTTCCTTGATGTCCGGGCGCGGCGAGCCCAAAAGACAGCGGTGGCCGAGGGCGCGCGGGCCGAACTCTTCGCGCCCCTGAAACCAGCCGACGACGGCGCCCTGCGCCAGCCTGCGGGCAGCATAGTCGGCGGGATCGGGCGTTTTTTCCACCAAAACCCCCCTGAAGCGCCGCAGAGTTTGCTCGACGGCCGCTTCAGAAAAAGAGAGGCCCAAGCCGCTGTCGGCGATCGACCGGTGCGCTATTTCGCCGCCGGCGGAACGATAGGCCTCGAGGGCGGCGCCGACGGCCGTCGAGCCGTCGCCCGGATGCGGGTGGATATAGACGCCCTCAATGCCCTCCATCTGCGCTATGCGGGTGTTGATGCGGACGTTGAGAAAAACGCCGCCGCCGAGGATGAAATGGGGTACGCCGTACGTTCGCCTCAGGTAATCGACAAAGCTGCAGAGGCTCTCTTCCCACACCTCCTGGGCTGCGGCGGCCAGCTGCGGCGCCGAATAATCGCGCACAAGCTGCTGCAGCCTTCGACCGCTGTCGGTCGCCCTGAAGGCGTCGGCGCGGGGCGTCATAAGATAATCGACCCAACCGCAGTACTTTTGCCATTTTCCTTCGCTGAAACGGCTGACCAGCGGCTGAAGACGATCGCGGCAGTCGCCTGCCTCCGCAAGCGCCGCTAATCCCATGGTCTTGCCTTCCTGTTCCATGTAGCGATAACCCAGCGCCAGGGTAATGCCCGACCAACAGCAGCCGGAAGCAAAGAGGGGGATGTCTTCGAGGAACTCGATGCGATCGCCGCGGCAGCGGTAAACGGCGCCGGCCGCGTTTCGGCCGTCGCCATGCGGCGCAAAGCCGCCGTAGCTTAGAGCGATCGCCTCTTCGAAGGGGCTGCTGAAAAAAGCGGCCGCAACATGGGCGACGTGGTGATCCACAAAGAGGAAACGCTGCGAAGGGACGCCGAGGGCGAACAAACCGTTGCGCCGTTTCGGGTCGAACAGCCCTTTACGAAGGTTGGGCAGAGCGTAGCGGATGAGCGTTTGAGGTCGGCGCACCATCACCTTTGCCAAAGCGCGCGGCACGTCCCAAAACCCCTGCTGAAACAAGCTCGAATAATAGCGAGGCGGCGGGTACGCGCAGGCAAAAAGATCGACTTGAGACAGATCGAGGCCGGCGAAGGCGAGCGCCGCCTGAAGCGCTTCTTCGGGGAAGGCGGAATCGTTCTTGATGCGGCTGAGCCTCTCCTGCGAAAGGGCAAAAGTCAGCCGCCCCTCCTGCAGCAGGGCGATGGAGCTGTGGCGATGATTACCGGTGACGTCGCTGATTCCGAGGATGTTCACAGGAAGGGTTCCGGCTCGATTGTAATGGCCTTCGCCTGAAATTAGTCTTGCAATAATGTGCCCTATTTATTATCTTAAAGGTGTACATTAAAACACATCAAGGGTCGTATGAAACCTGCAGTGATCAATGAGCCGGTAGAAGTCATCACCTATTTCGACGGCAGCCGCATAAAGCCGCTGCGCTTTCGTTGGCGGCAGCGGGCATACCGAGTTTCGGCCGTAAACGGCGTGTGGGAGGATTCGCACGGCCGCCGCCGTCTCTATCACTTTTACGTTGCGACTCGCGAGTCCGGCTCGTTCGAGCTGATCTACGACGCCGAGCAGATGCGTTGGCGAATCGGGCGCGTCTACCTTGACGTCTGAGGTCGTTGGTTGCCGGGGCCTACTTCTGCAGCTCGGCTTTTATTTTTTCCGCCGCCGCAGGACCGTAATACTTGCAGGCGCCCTTTACAACGTCGGGCTGAATGCCCGCCTTCTCAATCGCTTCTTTGATTTTCTTTTCCGGCACGTTCAAGACTTTCGCCAGCTTTCCTGCAGTCAACAATTCTTCAGCCATCGTTGCCTCCTTTTTTTTGCGGTTGATGAAAAATACGCAATGTAAAAACATCATGCAAGAAAGAAAATGCCCCGAGGGAATGTTCCTTTTGACGAAAAATTTGCTAACTTTGGACGTTCATTTTTCGGAGACTCTATGATCAGACACGCCCTGCTGTTCCTGCTTTTCATCTCGGGATCATTGCTTCGCGCAGCCGAGTTTTCATTCGAAATCGGCGTAGACGAGCTTCAACGCCATGTCTACACTCTTGCTTCCGAGGCTTTTCAGGGCCGCAAACCGGCTACGGCCGGAAATGATTCCGCCGCCGCTTATATCCGTCGACAACTCTCCTTGCCGAACGTTTTTCTGCTCGCAGAAAACGGATATCAACCTTTTTCCGTCGTTACGGCGCTGCAGCTCGGCGAAAGAAACGAACTTGTCCTGGGGGATTCTTCTTTGACCGTCGGTCGTGACTTTATGCCTTTCGCTTTTTCCGAAAGCGGTGTGTTCGAAGCGCCGGTGGTCTTTGCGGGTTATGGGTTCAGCATCCACAGCGACAGCCTTGTGTGGGACGATTACGAATCTGTCGATGTGTCCGGCAAGTGGGTGTTAGTTTTAGCCGGTGATCTCGAGCCGGATGAGCCGAAGAGCCTGTTTGCGCCCTATTCTGCCGTGCGCAGCAAGGCGTTCAACGCCAAGGACCACGGCGCTGCGGGCGTCCTGGCCGTGGCCGGCCGAACGTTCGACGCGGCAGACGAACTGCCGAAGCTTTCTCTGCAGGAAGGTCATGCAAGTGTCGGATTGCCGGTCATTCGTCTCAAAAGGGAGGCGGGGGACCGGCTGCTGCAGCCGATCGGCTTTTCCGTCGATTCGCTGGAAAGCCGGCTCAACCGAGAACGCCGACCGTACAGTTTTCCGCTGCAGAGCCGCGTGCGCGCCGCCGTCGAAATTCTGCGCCTGACCGGAGAAACGCGAAACGTGTTGGCTTTTCTCCCGGGAAGTGATCCGCTCCTCAAGAACCAAGTTGTGGTGCTGGGCGCTCATTACGATCATCTCGGTTGCGGAGGCCCGGGTTCCGGCTCGCGCCGTCCCGACACGACTGCCGTGCACTACGGTGCCGACGACAATGCATCCGGCGTTGCCGCGGCCCTCGAGGTGTTCGAAAGACTGGCGCTGGCGCCCGAACCGCAGCGACGCAGCGTCGTTTTTGCCGCCTTCGGGGCCGAAGAGATGGGTTCGCTGGGCGCCAAACACTTTGTACAGAACCGGCCGCAAGAGGCAGCCGACATTATTTTTATGTTCAACTTTGATATGGTGGGCCGTCTCGATTCGACCCTTACGCTATTCGGCGTCGGCAGCGCCGCCGGCATGGATAGCTTGGCCGAAGCGCTCGCTGAACGCAGCGGTTTGAAAGTAACCCTCTCGCCGGAAGGCTTGGGTCCCTCGGACCATGCCGCCTTCTATGCCGAAAGCATTCCGGTGCTCATGTTCTTCAGCGGCATGCACGGCGACTATCATACACCCGACGATACGGCGGACCGTTTGAATTATTTCGGCCTAAAGCAAATCGCCGATTACGCCTATGACCTGATCAGAGCGGTTGCGGACGTAGAGTCCGCGCCCGTTTTCCGGCTTGCCGGGCCGCAGCAGGCGGCGCCTTCGCGCCGGCAGCTCAAGGTAACCCTGGGCATAATGCCCGACATGGCGGGCCAAGAGAAACGGGGCCTGCGTGTGGACGCCGTGAGCCCCGATCGGCCGGCCTTTCGCGCCGGCATGAAAAAAGGCGACGTCATCGTCGCCATCGAGGGCAAGCCGGTGGCGGATATTTACGAATACATGCACCGCCTCGGCGAATGCCGGCCGGGACAACGAATCAGCGTCGAGGTGTTGCGGGGAGAAGAACGGATGATCCTGGTGGTGCAATTATAAGCGAAAGGAAACGGAGGAGGAACGAGATGCGCGTCGAGGAAGGAACCTTTACGAACAGCGAAGGCCTTGCCATTTTTTACCGTCGCCGGCTGCCGCCTCAGCCCAAGGCGGCGTTGCTGATCTCGCACGGCCTGGGCGAACATTGCGGCCGTTACAGTCATATGGCCGCTTATTTTGTCGAACACGGAGTCGCCGTCTTTGCCCTCGATCACCAAGGTCACGGTCGCTCGGGCGGAAAACGCGGCCACGTACGTCGTTTCGGCGATTTCTCCGCCGATCTGGAACAGTTCCGGCGGATGATTGAAGACGAGTTTCCTTCTTTGCCTGTCGTGCTTTTCGGCCACAGCCTGGGCGGCTTGATCGCCTTCGACTATGCCCTCTCGTTTCAGCAGAACATCAAGGCGCTCATCCTTTCGGCGCCGTCGCTCGGCCTCAGGATGAAGGTGCCGGCATGGCAGAAAAAGGCCGCCGCGGCCCTTCTGCCGCTGATGCCTTCGTTGACCCTCAACAACGGTCTCGATGCAGCATGGCTGTCTCATGATCCGGAGGTGGTCAACGCCTATCGTACCGATCCTTTGGTTCACCCCAAAATCAGCCTGTCGCTCTATTTCGGCATGACCGAGGCGGCCGAACGATGCCTCCGTTCCGCCGCCGAGCTGAAGCTGCCGTTTCTCCTGATCGTCGGCAGCGAAGATCCTATCGTCTCCTACGAAACGGCCCATGAAGCTTTTGAGCGGATCGCTTCAATAGAAAAAAAGGAGGCAGTCTTTCCGAAAACGTTGCACGAAACCCACAACGATTTCGTCAAGCAGCAAGAGTTCGAAACGATTCGGCAGTGGCTGGACAAAGTGCTCTGACGGCACCAGGGCAAAAATGTGTTTGCCGCGTGTCCGCGAAACTCACGAAAAGAGGCCGAGCGCTTCTTTTCGTCGTTGACAATTGTGAACAAATTTGATCCCGTTGCGTCATTTCGGTGAACCCAAACCATTGGGAGAAGCTTATGAAAAACGGCCTGATTTTCCTCATGCTGGGCGTATTCCTGCTGTCCGCCTGCTCTTCGAATAAGCTTCGCGAGTATGATCTGCGCGAAAGCGATATAGCCGCCCGAACCTTTACGCCGCCGCGAGCGGGTATTTCCACCGGCGGAGAGGTTTACATCGACAAAAAAGATCCCATCGGCACCATTCTCAGTGTTGGCGGTACGATCGCCAAAGAGATCGAGGCCGCAAAAGCGCGTGCCCGACTGGACAGCGCCATGACCTTGGTCGAAATACCGGCCATCATTGAGGAAGAGGTTCTGTTCAAAGCGGCGGAATTGCTCAATTCGCGGCCGATCAATGAAGTCAAGGCGGCCGACTTTGTTCTCAATTTTGATTTCAAAGAATACGGCATCGACGCGGAGAGCTGGGTCGGGGGCGTTCGCTTTGTGATCGACGTCAAAACCGAGCTGATCGATCAAAAACGCGGCCGACGTATCTGGAAAAAGCACATCAACGAGCGCGAGGCCGTGTCGCCGACTCTCTTCGGCCTCGGTTCGGTCAACAAGGTGATCGACGCCGTGGCGCTTTCGAAACTGAGCGTCGAAGAGATGGCCGCGGGATTGGAGAATCTGGCGCACTATACCGCCGACCGGATTGCGCGGCAATTGTACAACGATTTCGTCAAATCGAGGAAATAGCGGATCGTCCGAACCGGCCGTTACCGTTCGCTTTTAACTATAGATTGAATTCATGCGGAGGAAGGTCATGGAGCTTCCGACGGAGTTGGGCCTCGAGGCCGTCAATCGCGGCGCCTCGACGGGCAAGGAATGGTTTACAAGCGAAGAGCCGCTTCGCGTGCTTTCGCCGATCGACGGAGCGCCGCTTGCCGAGGTTCTTCAGGCCTCGGCGGCGGACTATGAAAGGGTGATGACCCGCGCTCAGGCCGCCTTTTTAGAATGGCGGATGATGCCGGCGCCGAAGCGCGGCGAAATCGTGCGCCGCATCGGCGACAGGCTGCGGCGTTATAAAGACGCTTTGGGGCGCCTGGTGACGTGCGAAATGGGCAAATCGCTGCAGGAAGGCTGGGGCGAGGTGCAGGAGATGATTGACATTTGCGATTTCGCCGTCGGCCTGTCGCGGCAGCTCTACGGGCTGACGATGCACTCCGAGCGGCCCGGGCATCGCATGTACGAACAGTATCACCCGCTCGGCGTCGTAGGCGTGGTGACGGCGTACAACTTCCCCGTGGCGGTGTGGGCGTGGAACGCCATGATTGCGGCTGTCTGCGGCGACACGGTGGTGTGGAAGCCTTCGTCGAAGACGCCGTTGACCGCCGTCGCGGTGCAAAAGATCGTTTCCGAGGTGACGGCGGAGGCGGGACTGCCGGAGGGCATCTTTAATTTGGTGATCGGCCGCGGTTCGGTCATCGGCGAGCGGCTGCTCAACGATCGCCGCGTGCCGCTCATTTCGCTCACCGGCTCAACGGAAGTCGGCCGACATGCCGCCGAGGCGGTGGCCAAGCGCTTGGGCCGCACGATTCTCGAGCTGGGGGGGAACAACGCCGTCATCATCACGCCGCACGCCGATCTGAAACTGGCGCTTCCCGCCGTGGTGTTCGGCGCGGTCGGCACGGCCGGTCAGCGCTGCACGACCACCCGTCGGGTCATTGTTCATGAGCAGGTGTACGAGGAATTCAAGACGGCGCTGCTGAAGGCATACGGCAGCGTGCGCATCGGCAATCCGCTGGACGAGCGCAACCACATGGGGCCGCTGATCGACGTCGCGGCGGTCGAGGTGTTCAAAGCGGCGCTGGAGCAGGTCAAACGAGCGGGCGGCAAGATCATTTTCGGCGGCGAGGTGTTGAGCGGACCCGGCTACGAATCCGGCTGCTACGTTCAGCCGACGATCGTCGAGGCGGAAAATCATTGGGAGATCGTGCAGCAGGAGACCTTTGCGCCGATCCTTTATCTGATCCGCTACGCCGGCGGCATCGAAAACGCGGTGGCGCTTCAGAACGACGTGCCGCAGGGGCTGTCGTCCTCGATTTTCAGTAATCACCTGCGCGAGGTGGAGTACTTTTTATCGCACGTCGGTTCGGACTGCGGTATCGCCAACGTCAATATCGGCACCTCGGGCGCGGAGATCGGCGGTGCGTTCGGCGGAGAAAAAGAGACCGGCGGCGGCCGCGAGTCCGGCTCCGACGCCTGGAAGGCCTACATGCGCCGACAAACCAACACCATCAACTGGAGCGATCGCCTGCCGTTGGCGCAGGGGATACGGTTCGAGGTGTGAAAGATGTTCTGCCGAACCCTTGCGGCTTGAAGAAGCACAACAGGTCGAAAAAGAAGACGATCGTCAAAGAGATCAAAGATTTTACTTAATCGCTCGAAGATGCGCTGCAGGTTATCCGCCTTCTCAAATTCCGGCGGCTTAAGGTGACTTTAGAAATCACTATCGTGAGTCATCATTGGGGCGGGAGCCGCTGTTGCTTGAGAAGATAGAGGAGCGCTTTAAAGCCGTCGTCGTGCCTTTTCGAACCCCTTCAACAGGAAAATTGCTATTCCATTTGCGGTACCCAGGTTTTGGAGGACAAATCTTGAAGAGCATGAAAGTCAGCTTGACGGCGACACTGTTGGGGAAAGAGTGGGAGCGGGTTTTCATGCAGCAGCATACAATGCGTTTCATCTTTTTGCGGTTTTTTTTATCTCCGTAAGAATGAAAATTTTTCCTGAGGTAAAAAGCTTAAAAGAATAAAATGTAAATTTGCAGAGGGCAAGATGAAAACCGCAACAAAAGTTTTGACCTTGGTTTTTGGTCTGGCTTTATGCGCAGGCTTGGCAGCCCGGCCTGCACAGAATCCTCGAACCTTTTGTAATCCTTTGAATCTGAATTACATGTTTATGGACGAGGCCGCGGACGCTCGTGAAGCCGCGGATCCGGTGATCGTCTTGTTCAAGGACAATTACTACCTCTTTGCTTCGCATTCCGGCGGCTACTGGACATCGCCCGATCTTCGCCGCTGGGAATTCATCAAGCCGACCGGACTCAATGTCGGTAACTATGCCCCGGCCGTCGTGGTGATGAGGGATTCGCTCTTCTTTATCACCTCAGAAGGTGTGCAACAAGTCTATAAATCGGGCGACCCCAAGTCGGGCGTGTGGATCAGCATGCCGACCCCCAAAGGCTATCAAGACCCGGCGCTCTTTCTGGACGACGACGGACGGCTGTATATGTATCACGGCCTCTCGCAGGACAATCCGCTGATTTACGGGGTGGAGCTCGATCCGATGACCTTTCAGGAAATCGGCAGTCAGGTCGTTTTGTATAACGGTTCGGGCCAATACATGAATCATGGGTGGGAGAGACGAGGAGAGGGGGTTGTCTTCGAGTCGGAAATTCGTCCCTGGATCGAAGGCGCCTGGATGAACAAAGAGAAGGGCAAGTACTACTTGAAATATTCGGCGCCCGGCACAGAATGGAAAACCTATTCCGACGGTGTCTGCGTGGGCGATTCGCCGTTGGGTCCTTTTGTATATGCTCCTTATAGTCCAGTGGATTTCAAACCCACGGGTTTTGTCTGCGGCGGAGGGCATGGCGCCACCTTCAAAGACAAGGACGGCAATTACTGGCATGTCGGAACGATGACCATTTCGGTCAAGCACATCTTCGAACGCCGTCTGGCTCTCTTCCCGGTCGGCTTTGACGAAGACGGGCATATCCATACCAATACGGCCTTCGGGGACTATCCGCAATATTTTCCGGGTGTGAAAGCCGATCCCGTGAAGGAGAATTTTGCGGGCATGATGCTTCTTTCCTACAAGAAATTCGTCCAGGCTTCGTCCTCGTTGGAAGGATATGGCCCGCAAAAGGCCGTGGACGAGGAGATCCGCACCTATTGGTCGGCTGTCAGCGGAGATCCCAAAGAATGGCTGATGGCGGATCTCGGCAAAGAATGTACGGTCGAAGCCATCCAAGTCAATTTTGCAGAGCACAATACCAAACCCGAATTGGTTCGGGGAAGGGACAACGTGCTCTATCAGCAATATGTCATCGAGAAATCGTCGGACGGCATGAACTGGGAAATGCTCGTGGATAAGAGTCAAAACAAACAGGATGTGCCTCACGATTATATCGAACTCGAAACGCCCGTTAAAGCTCGCTACATCAAGGTGACCAACGTCTTTCTTCCGCCGGGCATGGGAAATTTTGCGATACGTGATCTGAGGATTTTCGGAAACTCGGATCAAGCCGTTTTTACCAAAGTGCAGGACTTTACTGTGGAAAGAGACCCGACAGACGGACGGGATGCCGTGATTCGCTGGACGCCGGTTCCAGGAGCAGATGGATACATTGTCCGATACGGCATTGCTCCCAATAAACTGTACAACCATTACATGGTGCACGATGCCGACAGTGTGTTCATTCGGAGCTTGAACCGTAACGTCGAATACTATTTTGAAGTCGAAGCGTTCGACAGCGGTACGGATGAATATCAACCTACGGGAGAATTTCGTTCCTCTCAAACAGGAGATTGGAACGATGTTTCGACCTGGGCGCAGTATGACGGGACCACCTGGATCCATCCTGCGCCGCATGTTCCTTCTTCCGAAGACGGCCCGGTGACGATTTTGAAAGGGCATGCAGTAACCGTGAGCTCGGACGTCTCGATGGATCAGTTGACGCTTGAAGAAGGGGCATCCTTGATCATTTCAAAGGGTGTGACGTTTCAGGTCAAGGATGGCATCGGTACGGATCTCATGGTCAACGGTACGGTGAGAAATTTCGGAAACATCGTGTCTGAGCCAAAGGCCACGATTTGTTTTGCCAACAATGGGATGTATGAACATGCTCAAGACGGCGGCACCATTCCCGCAGCCGTTTGGAAGCCGAATTCCACTTGTCTCATCAATGGCGTGAAAACCAATGCGCCTTCCAATGGGAATCAGAATTTTTTCAATCTTGAGTGGAATTGTCCCGGTCAGACGATCGATCTCGACATGGGCTGGAATGGGAATACCATCGGCGGTACCCTTAGAATCATCAGCACGGGCTCGGGAAGATGGCAGATGTGCGCTCCACCTGCGGGGGGCGCTGCAACAGTTACGATTAAAGGCGACATCGTTCAATCCGGCGGGCAGTTCAGTTCCAACGGCACCGGCCATCCCAATACTTCGATTGTGATTCGACATGAGGGAAGCATTGATGTGTCGGGCGGGAACTTTTCCGTGAGCCGAGGTTCCCAAGGGGGGAGCGGCACGACGGTATGGTACGTCCACGGAAATGTGGCGTTGAGAAATGCCACGACACAAAACTCGAATCCGACCGGGGGCAAGTTTGTATTTGCCGGAGACGGCGCGCCGCAAACCCTTACGCTCGCGGATGTGACGTTTGCAGCCGGCGGATTCCCGGTTGAAGTGGATAGCGGGGCCGTGCTGGACATTGGAACCAGCATTCTAAAGGGCAACGGAAGTTTTCAATTAAAAGCAGGCGGAACCCTCATCACCGCGCATCCCAATGGGATTGAAGGTTCCATTGCCAATACGGGCACAAAAGTTTTTGACTCGGCGGCAAGTTACGGTTTCAATGGTTCTGTTCCGCAGGTGACCGGCAGTTTGATGCCGGATACGGTCTTTAATCTCATCTTGAACAACCCTCAAGGCGTGTCACTATCCCATTCGGTGCTGGTCAATGGAACGCTGGAATTGGGCAACGGCGCCTTGTCCTTAAGCGGCTATGAACTTTCGTATGGTCCCAATGCCTCGCTGAAATATTCCGGTTCTGCCGCTCAGACCACAACGGATGTGGAATTTCCTCCCTCGAACGGCCCCGCCCATTTGATCATTGCCAATTCCCGAGGGGTGATGTTGCACGCTCCTAGAACTATCCGGACCCTCGAGCTCTCAGGAAGGCTGGACATAGGGGCTCACACACTGACTGCAAGTTCCGCCTTAACCACAGATACCCGAGCTTTTGTGGTCACAGCCAATGGCGGCATGTTGAAAATGCTCTCCGTGGGAACCTCTTCGGTTTTTTTTCCTGTCGGAACGCTCAATTACGCACCCGTTTGGATCACCAATCACGGCACGGTCGACAATTTGAGCGTGGGCGTGCTTAAAGATGACAAGTCTGCTCCTTCCGGCGGGAGAGTCAAGGTCAAATGGAATATTGTCGAAGACACGCCCGGCGGCGGGAATTATACGATTCAATTCGGATGGAGCTCCACACTGGAGACCACCGATTTCAGGGCGGATCGAGCCAAATGCGCCAGGATTTTTAATCTGGCGGACACCACGGAAGCAGGGGCGGGGAACTATACCACGCAATTTGTTACGGCTCCCTACACGGTATCTCGAGGCGGCATTACGACGCTCGGTTCTTTTGCGGTGGGATTGTTCCGTCCTGTTACGGGCGTGGCTGACTTTACAGAAAGAGTCCCCGGGGAATTTCATTTGTGCCAAAACTATCCGAATCCGTTCAATGCCTCGACGACCATACGATACGTTCTGCCGCGCAGTGACAGGGTAAGACTTGTTGTGTATGATCTTCTTGGGAAAGAGATTGTCACGTTGGTCGACGGCAAAATGGAGGCGGGAGAGCATACGGTGACGTGGGATGCGGAGCACGCGGCGTCGGGGATTTATATGGTCAAGCTTTTCACAAAAGAGAATGCTCAAACACGGAAAATGATTTTGATGAAATAACAAATCTCACAGAGGCGATCCGGTATGAGAATGAACAATATACTGCTCTTTTGGGTTGCGGCCGTTGTTTTTCTTGTTTCAAATGGTCGGATCGATGCTCAAGAAATCGCTCAAAAGGCCAAGAATCCGATTGTCTGGGCAGATGTACCGGATCCCTCTGTGATTCGGATCGGCGATACCTATTACATGAGCAGCACCACCATGCACATGAATCCCGGCGTGCCGATCATGAAGTCCAATGATCTTGTCAATTGGGAGATGGTCAATTATGCGTACGATATTCTGATCAATAATGACGCAATGAACCTCAGAAATGGTCAAGAGGCGTACGGCGACGGCTCCTGGGCCGGCAGCTTGAGGTATCATAATGGAACGTTTTATGTGGTCACGTTTTCATATACCACAGGCAAAACCCATATTTATCAGACACAGGACATCGAACACGGGCCATGGTCCGCTTATACCCTTCCGATGGTGTGTCATGATCCCTGCTTGTTTTTCGACAACGATCGGGTCTTTCTGATTTACGGTATCGACGACATCAAAATCATCGAACTCAATGCAGAGGTGACGGCCATCAAGTCGAGGGGCCTGAATCGTGTGATAATTCCAAAAGCAAGCCAAATTGCCGGGTCCAATTTTTACGTGACCGCGGAAGGATCGCACATCCACAAGCTGAATGGAAAGTATTACATTTTTCTCATCTCTTGGCCCGCGGGGAGCATGCGCACGGAATTGGTGTTTCGGGCGGACAGTCTCGCGGGGCCCTATGAGGGGAGAATTGCTTTAAGGTACGATGGGATTGCCCAGGGAGGATTGGTCGACACCTCGGAGGGGAAATGGTATGCTCTTCTGTTCCAAGACCACGGATCCGTGGGCCGAATTCCTTATCTGGTTCCTGTAACATGGCAAAACGGCTGGCCCTTGTTTGGAGTGAACGGCCGGGTTCCCACGGAACTCGACATCCCGGTGAAAAACGACGGCATCCCTAAGATCGTGGCCTCGGACGAGTTCGACTGGGAAGGCCCAATGCCTTTGGTATGGCAATGGAATCACAATCCGGACCCTCGATATTGGTCTGTGACCGAACGCCCCGGCTATTTCAGGATAAAGAACGGCCGTGTCGATTCGGGTTTCCTGGACACGCAGAACACCCTGACGCAAAGGACGTTCGGCCCGGAATGTTCGGCCGTCGTGGCCATGGAAATCAGTCATATGCAGGACGGCGATGCGGCCGGGCTTGGGCTGCTGCAGAAAAACTTTGGGTTCGTGGGTGTCAAGCGGAGCAAAAGTGCGAAATTTCTCATCATGGCTAATGCCGCTTCAGGAACGCCCAAAGAAGTGGAAAGCATTCCGCTCGAGCAGGACCGGATCTATCTGAAGGCAGCCTGTGATTTTAAAAGCAAGAGGGACAGGGCTTATTTTTATTACAGCCTAGACGGCACAGAATGGAAACCCATTGGAAACGCGCTCCAAATGTCTTATACCCTTCCCCATTTCATGGGATACCGTTTTGCCCTTTTCAACTATGCCACGAAAACGCCAGGCGGATATGTGGATTTCGATTATTTCCGGATCGCCAATTCTTTGGCCGGTCCCACCGGCGTTAAAGAAACGGATGGCCGGGTTCCCAACGGTTTCCGATTGTACCCCAATTTTCCGAATCCCTTCAACGCGAGGACGGTGATTCGTTATCAAGTGCCGACAAAGTGTGAGATGCGTCTGAAGGTGTTTGATCTTTCCGGGCGGGAAATCACCACACTTTTCGAAGGAATTCATGAGTCTGGAACGGGCGAGGCGGTGTTGGACGGCACCCATCTGGCGAGCGGCGTGTATTGCTGTCAATTATGGACGGGTCCGGGTTTTGTCCTCTCAAGAAAAATGCTTTTGTTGAAATAGGGGGCACGAGCATAAGGACTGAAGCCCGCGGAGCGTCGGTATGGACGAGATCGATTATGTCTCACCATAGCCGATTAGTTCCCACGGCAAAATTGAGACTGACTATTACTTATCCAGAGTAGTTGGAACAATTCGAAAAGTTCCGGTTTGGTACTCTTCTATTATCAAAAGATAATGTGTCAGGTCCCATTTCCGTTGCACGTCATTGGGGGAATAAAGCCGAACGGCTCAGAAGCGGTCAGCCGGAAATCATTTTGATCTTTGCTTAAAAGCGAAATGAACCTATCGATTTTGTGATACTTAATGGTCGGGCAAGGAAAGCTGTTCGGATTGAGAAATATTGGGGGCAGCGCAAAGGCACATGCGTCCGCTACGACGCGTTCATCCGCACGCGGTTGCTCGATGATCGCTGCGTGCCGCTCATTTGGCTAAACGGCCTTACGAAAGACGGCTGACATGCCGCAGAAACGCCGGTTGATCGGCTTCGAACGATTTTCGAGCTGGAAAGAGACGAAGCCGTTATCATCGCACCGCACGCTGATTTAAAACGTGTGCTTCCCGCCGGGGTTTTCGGCGCGTTCGACCGCAGGCGGTTCCGACGTACGGAAGCCTTTCGGGCGTCTGCAGACCCACACCTTCGACCGGAGCGGCCGTCTGCCGTTGGCGCAGGGGATACGGTTCGAAATACTAAAAAGCCCTCGGAGGCCATGCAGACCTCCGAGGGCTGAGATCATGGGTGGGCTTTAAGGCCGGCTACAGCGTCCACCCTTCGCGATACTCGCGCTTGACGTAGGCGTTGGCCTCTTCGTTGTTTAGGACCTGCATGTTCTCACCGTCCCACAGCAGCCGCTCATAGGGGAAGCGAACCGCGAGGTTGCCCATGAGAACCATTTCGGTCAGCGGACCGGCATAGTCAAAGTTGGAGCATGCCGGTTCGCCGCCCTTGCAGGCGCGCACCCAATCCTGCTCATGGCCGCCCTCGCCGCCGGGGATGCGCGGCAGGTAGGGTTCGGGCCGTTTGTAGGCCTGCATGGCCGTCTCGGGGATCAGGCGCGGACCCTTGCCGTAGCAGCCGCACATGATCTTGCCTTTGTCGCCGACGAAAATGACGCCGCCGTCGTCATCGCCCATCTTGCGGCCCTGCTCCAGTTCTTCGGGGCGCGGCGGCATCATGCCGCCGTCGTACCAGCACACCGTGACCTCCGGCATGTTTTCGCGCGCCGGGTACTTGAAGCGAATGATGGAAGAGCGCGGATACATTTCGTTCTTGGGCGTGACCGGCTGGAAGAATTTTTCATAATAGGTGGAAATGTTGCCTTCCACGCTCACGGGGTATTTCAGCTTGAGCGCGGCGCACACCGGATCGAGCACGTGGCAGCCCATGTCGCCCAGCGAACCGGTGCCGAAATCCCACCAGCCGCGCCATTTTCCTGCAAGATAAGTGGGATGGAACGGCCGCATCGGCGCCGGACCGACCCACAGGTCCCAGTCCAGCGTCGAAGGAATGTCGACGACTTCGGCCGGACGATCGACCTCGATCCCTTGCGGCCATACCGGACGGTTTGTCCAAGCGTGCACCTCGCGCACCGGCCCGATGGCGCCGTCCCAGATCCACTCACAAATTTGGCGCACGCCGTCGCCCGAGTGCCCTTGGTTGCCCATCTGCGTGACCACCTTGTAATAGCGCGCCGCCTCGGTCAGTTTGCGCGCTTCGTAAACTGAGTGCGTCAGCGGTTTCTGCACATAGACGTGCTTGCCCAACTGCATCGCAGCCAGGGCACACACCGCGTGCGTATGATCCGGCGTCGCCACGATAACCGCGTCGATGTCTTTTTGCTTTTCCAACATCACACGGTAATCGCGATAGATCTTGGCCTGGGGATAGCGCTGAAAAACCGGCGCCGCGTACTGCTCATCCACGTCGCACAAGGCGACGATGTTTTCCGTCTCGCAGGCTTTAACATTGTTCTGCCCCATGCCGCCGACGCCGATGCAGGCGATGTTCAGCTTGTCGCTGGGCTTTTTCTTCCCTTTGCCGAACACCGAACCGGGTACGATGGTAAACGCCGCCGCCCCGGCAACCGCGCCCTTGATAAAGGTGCGGCGGGTGGTTTGACTGTTGTCGAACTCGTTCTGCATAGCGCTTCTCCAATTGAATTGCATCATGAACTCGCCCCGTTGTTTGTCGAGGGGCAAACCTTTTGATCTGTTGAGACAAATAAAGCGGTCAAATATACCAATTTTATTCTTTTCAACAAACAGATTCGTCGACAACACCAAAAGAGAGCGCCCAAAATGCGGCTATCTAAACGTTTCCACCAAAAGACTCCAACGCCTGACCGCGCGCGTCAGAGCCTCCGCCGAATAGGTGGCGCCGGAGATGCCGTCAATGTCATCGCCTAATTTGAGCGTTGAGCGGCTGTTTTTGCCGATGAACTGCCGCAGCCATGCCTTACGGGTAACCGCGCGTCTGTGTTCGCCGCTGTATTCCAGCAACTCGAGAAGCGTAACCTCACCCTGTGCGTCAAAAAGAACCAAAGCGGTGATAAGCGCCGACTTGCTGCGCACGACGTCCAGCAGGGCGTAACCGCTCTTCTCGCCTTGAATTTGCCAAAGATGAACAAAGTCTTTCTGGAATCTTTGCCCGCTGCGCGTCTCTATTTCGTTTTTCAAAGAATCGGCAAGATGATGCCTTTCATAGCGCATTTCAGCATTCGGCAGAATTTTATGTAAAAATGTTTCCGCTTCGGCAAGATCGTTGGCCGACAGCGGCAACGCCGCCGACAGTAGAAAAAGTAGAATTCGTTTCATAATTCCTCGATCAATGCGGGCGGTTGAAACATTCAGCCGCCCGACAATTTCTTAAAACATATAACCCACGCCCAAATTGAGCAGCTTGGTCTGCTTCTGATCCGACATCCGTTCCTGCACACAGTAATCCAGCTTGAAAACCACTTCGCTGATCGGTTTTATGGCCACGCCGACCATTCCCTTGCGAAAGTGATTCGCGCCGCCGGAGCCGGCGGCGGTGTCGTAATCGCTCCAACTGATCCATGGAATGATTGCCGCGCGGCAGTTCAACAGCGAGGCGATATTGTAGCCCAGATCAACATAGCAGCCGAAGGATCGATCGCTGTCAAAGTTTCGATAAGTCACTTGGCCGATCTCGAAGACAGCGACGACGTTGTGCGCGTTGTAAGCTGCGTGAAGCTCGGCAATGTTCAGCGCCACGTCATTATTCTCCGTGCGGATCGCTCGATTGACGGCATAGGATGCGCCGACGGTCAGCCCCGACACGCCGTGGAAATCAACGCGCAGCGCCGTCAGCGGATAGTCCGCCTTGGCGCGATAGCCCTTCATGCGCCCGCCGCGAATGCCTGACGCCGCCTTGAAATTATCGCCGTTCAATCCTTCCATCACCGTCAGGTTGTAGGAAAAGTTGCCGAGCGCGCCGTAAACAGCGGCGCCGTTGCCGAACCACGTGGTTGGAATGATCAGATTGGCATAGTCCGGACGTTCAACGCTTAAAAAGGTCGGCGGCTCGTGCTGCAGGTTGATGATGCCGATGGGCGCCAACACCACGCCTGCGCGCAGCCCGAAAAGCGGCGACGGTTGATAATCGACATACGCCTGCTCCAGTTCCAATTCGCCTTGGCCGCTTTGGACAAAATTGTGCTCCAGTTCGACCTCGGCGAGAAAGGACCACCGCGGCGTCCAGTCGTGGCCGTAAAAAAGCACAAAACGATGAAAGTCGAGCGTGCGACTGCCGGTGGTTCGATTATCGTTATAGTGCAGCTCACCGTAGCCGCCGAGGCGCGAGCGTGCCTCGAACAGCTCGTCTTGACCTTGAACCATTGAGACCAGAGCAATAACAAAAAGCAAGTGCTTCATTGAAACCTCCATGAAGGTTGATGGTGATGTCGACCGTCAGCCTGCATCCGTGCGTCTGTCGGCCGCATACTGCGACAGATGATTTGGCTATTAAAAGTTAGTTAAAAGAGAGAAGGGGTTCAATCGCACAAAGTAGGGATTTCAACGCAGACTAATCGCTGAACATAGGGGTATTCAGCGCAGATAATCGTCGACGGCAATGAGATTATTGATCACCGCATAGACCGTCAGCGCCGCGATGGAGCGTATGCCGAGTTTTCCTGTAATGTTCTTTCTGTGGCTGATCACAGTATGGACACTGATGAAAAGCTCCTGCGCGATCTGTTTGTTCGAATAACCCTTAACCAGCAACCGCAAAACATCGGTTTCTCGGCGGCTCAACTTACCCTGCCGCTTGATCGACGGAGACTTGTTGAGATGCTTGTGGATGATTGCGGCAATGGTCTCTGCCGTGTCTGATAAATAAATCACATCCTCGAACATTCGCAGTGATTCTCGGTCAATCGCCTGTGTGATCAGGCCGATCAACGAAGCCCCGCCGAATCGTTCCATGGCAGTGGCGAGTTTGAGTTGAGCCGCGCGCGCCGCTTCCGGATTAAGAATGACCACCGCTTCCGCGGCGGACAGCCGTTTCTCCGACGATTGCAGCTCGGTGTAGGCGCGGATGAGGGTGTCGGGAAAATGCATTGACAAAAGGCGCGTCAAGCCTTCACGAACAATGGCCGAGCTTTCGACGATGATGATCCGGCGTTTTGCATGTTCGCTCATGGTTGTTTCCTGCGCTCCAAGCGTTCCACAGCCGGAATCAGCAGATGGTTTTCAATGTAATCATGTATTAAAAGATTGACTTCCAAGTCGTACAGCTCGAAAAGCATTTTTCGCCTTACGACCGAGTCATACTCCGGCGGAACATGCTTGATCAGCAGACTGCGCAGATCGGCCAGCTTTTCATCAAGATTGCTGTGCATTTTTTTGAATTGTTCGATGCGATACGCCGAGCGTCGATTGGCCATCAGCTCCTCGATGTAGGGAAAGACGACCGTATTTTCATACTGGATGTGCTTAAAAACCTCTTCTGCATAGTCGTAAATGAATTTTTGAATCAGCGGGGCAAATTTGTCGCCAGTGCCGGCGTCGGGCAATTCGGCCAGCTTTTTAAGCGCAGGAATCTTTTCATTCAAAAAATAGTCGTGAAAATTACGCAAAAATGCCAAAACCTGCATGGCATCGCCCACCGCTGCAGGTTGAGCATGTAGAGCGCCTTTTGTGCAGTAGAGGTTGACGATGGTGAGAAACAGGCGTTCGTCTATGCCGTGTTTTCGGCAAATGGTTTGAATGCTCTGCTCGCCCAGTCCCAATGGAATATTAAAATTTTCCAATACCAACAGTAATTGCGGATGATCGATGATCAGATCATACATCTTGGCCTTGCCGGAAATCATACAAAATCCTTTTTCATTACTTGACTGCCCTTAACATTTGAGGCCGGTTCCTTCTTCCGGCTTAAATTAAACTGGGTGGGGTTCCCCTCTTTACAGGCTCTCCCCGCGTTGCTGCCTTTCAAATGCAACCCCAACAAGACGACATCGACTGGTCTGGTGGTAGAACCCGAACTTTTGCGTGAATGAATTTGTAAGCCTATGTCAAGCTGCCTTATGCACCTAAGAGAATACCGCGAGTACGGATGACCGAAGAATTTTGATGTGACGTCTTCCGGCATTGCGCGACCGGTCGTGGTGAACATTAATGTATGATAAAAGCAAATCGATTAGTAAATTCAGCCGTAGAATCGTTTGATGTTTACAATTACTCAACGACAGAGGAGCCGAAATGATCCGCACGCAAATTCTTGGACTTGAAATACTGATCAATATCATTGCCGCCTTTGGCTGCGCCAAGACGGAGACGCCGCCGGTATATCGTTTTATCGAAACAAACGGCGTCATCGCCATGGAAGCTGAAAACGCCGACCGAATCATCGGCTGGAAACTAATCGACGGCAAAAGTCAAAAAGCGCTGCAGGACACCTCGGCGCAGGGCAAAGGCTATATGACCTACTCTATTCGCATCGATCAGCCCGGCAGGTACTGGGTGTCGCTGCTCTGCTTGGCGCCGGTTGGCGACACCGGCAAAAACGATGCTTTCGTCTATCTCAACGGCAAAAAGTTGTACGGAATCGACGACAAGACGCGGCCCGACGGTATGCGCTGTCACACCGCCGATTTTCAATGGTCGTCGCTGCCCAAAGGCCCCGGGGCGCACACGCCCGAAGCCATCAAGGAGCATCCGGTTTATGCGTTGGCGGAGCAGGCGGGTATACACGAGTTCAAGATCGTTTCCCGCAGCAAAGAGTTTTGCATTGACAAGATCGTTTTAAAATTGGATGACAAAACCCTGCCGACCGGACTCGGGCCCGACGAGACCTTGGCGACATCAGTCGAGGTCCGCGCCGAACGTCCCGCTGATTTTTCACTGTTCCAGAATTACCCCTATCCGTTCAACGCACAGACCACCATTCCGCTGGAGTTGTACCGCGCCGACAGAATTCGATTGATCGTTTGCGATGCCTTGGGGCGTGAATTATCAATCCTCGTCGATGACCTTATGCCTGTGGGACGCCATCAGGTTGTCTTTGATGCCGGCTCATTGTCGAGCGGAGCCTTTATCTATCGGCTGCTTGCCGGCGATGCTGAGGTCAGCCGTCGAATGACGGTGGTGAAATGATGGCAACGAATCGGCCTCGGAGGGTTTAAATATCTCCGAGGCCTAAAGATCAACTTTTTCCACAAAAATAATTCCTGAACTCGCCGCTGCTCCGGTGCAGCGTCCAGCTAAGGAAACCCTTGGCTTCGACCTTTTCGATCAGCGGCGCGGGCACAAAGCCGGTGATCAGCTCGACGATTTCGCCTTCCTTGAGCCTTTCCACCTCCTGCAGTACCAGGCCGATCGGATGCTCGCCGCGTTCCAGCATGGGGCGCGCGTCGATGGTTTTCACAATGGTGCCGCTTTTGAACCAAAAGGGCGGTTCGCTGCTTGATGCCGCATCGACTGCGACCGACAACGGCGGCTGTCCGACCTCGGCGCGCAGGCGGTTGATCAGTTCAGCGGCAGGCAGATTTGCCACTTTGGCCGCTTGGCTGAGTGAGGTGACGCGGGCAATGGTCTTTTTCAGGAACGGATTGCGCAGCTTTTCGAACGGCGGCGCCAGCGCAATCAGCGTCTCCTCCAACTGCGGATAAGCCTCCAGCAGCTCGTAAACCTTGGTGTTCGGGGTGATTTCCATTAGGCTTTCTCCTCCTCTTTGGCGTACGAGAGCAGCCGCTGTTCGCCCTGCAGTGTGCGCAGCTTGGTGGCATCCTGCGAGACTTCGAGAGTGCCCAAATAATCGCCCGTTTCATTGCGCAGGGCAAAGTACTCGATATGGATGAACCGACCGCCCATCTGAATCCAGAACGGCGCGCGGCTCGCTCTCCCGCTTTTGAAATCGTTGAGAATCTGTTCCACGACGTGCACGCTGGACGGCGGGTGGCACATGCGCACATCACGGTTGAGGATCGAGCGGTTGCGGTCGAAGATGCGGTGCTTGCCCTGCGAGAAGTATTTCACCTTGTCGTTCTTGTCGACAAAGGTGACGTCCACAGGCAGGGTGTTGAGCAGGGCGGTCAGTTCCTCGACGGTAAGGCTGCCGCTGGGCAGTTGGATGCGGCCTTCATGGCTTTTCTCTTCCGGCGGCGTTACCGGCGTGCTCGGCTGCCACTTGATCTGCGGGTCGTAGAGGCAAAAGCCGATCTCGATCGAGTCGCGGTCGATGACTGCCCAATCCGCGTCGGTAAAACGTTCGAGGCACATAGGGAAGAGAATCTGCTCCTCTTTGAAAATCATTTCTTCGATCGCCGCGACGGCCGGTTTGAGCAGCAGCTCGATCATGGGCTCGATGTCCGCGGCGGTCAATTCGCCGGGACTGTTGAGTGCCTCGTGTGCGGCCTTGAGCATCTCGCGCACCTCGTCGTGCTTACCCCACATCACCACCGGCGGGCCGGTGATGCCCAGCTTTTCGAGGAAAGGGAAGACCAGATTCTCTTTGCGCCGGTAATGCTTGTCCACGTCGCTGAGGCGGTTGAAATGCACCTTCAAGCTGTTGAGCAGCTCGGCAGGCGACTGTTCCTTGGCCTTGCGGAAAAGCGTTTCCAGTTGAGCAATCTCCAACTGCAGCGCGCGGTTTTCCTGCACAAAAGTATGCACCGGATGACCGGCGGGCACGGCGCTCATCTTGTTTTCGGCTACTACGCCCTTGAGCGCCTGCGAGTGCACGTCGCACAGCTTGAGCACCTCTTCGACCGGCAGCCCTTCGGAGATCAATTCCTGCTCGACCTCGACGACCTCGCTGTAAGGCACTTGACCCAGCATGTCGGCCAGTTGCGCGCGCACCGCTTCGGCCGATTCGCCGTCGTGCAGTTTGAGAATCATATGTTTGAGAAGCTGCTTGCGGTGTTCGATGTTGTTGATGAGTTCACTCATGATTTATCCTTTCATTGTTGATTTTATTAGCGGGATTTACAAATCAGCTTTTTTCGGCGGTAAAAATCAGCGATTGCTCTTTGCCTGACCGCCGGCATGGTCATACTGCTCAAGGTGATGAATGTGATGACGATACTCTTCAAGCGAAATGTTGCTCTGCCAAATGCCGGCCAACCGTGCGCCGATGGAGGTTAGAAGAAAAAGCCCGACAATGATCGCCGTATAAAGCACCGGTTTAATAGAGTACTTGCGCTTCGGGGCGGATAGCGACAGCGTATCCTTCACCGGACAAGCAACAACACAGGCAAAACAAGCATGACACTCGTCCGAGCGAACGGTCAGCGGTTTGTGCACCGTGATGTTGGCCGGACAGACTTTAGTGCATTTCTCGCAATCGATGCAGGTTTCGGCATTACGCCGAATTTTCCACGGACTGAGCCAACTGATCGCGCCCAGCAGCGCGCCGTAAGGACAAAGATAGCGACACCAAAAGTAGCGCACCAGCACCGACAGCAGAACCAGGCCGATCAATACCTTGATCGTCAGCGGCGAGGCGTGGGTAAAGAATTTGAGCATCTTGATGTCCGCGACCTTGTTGTAAGGGCTTTCGAGAAAGGCCGCTATCGCCGGAAAGTTCATCTGTACCAAGATTGCCCATAGGAAAAACAACAGCAGCAAATATTTGAGGCTGCGCAGGGGATAATCGAGCCATCGCCAAACTCGATGCGGGCGATCGAACAGTTTGAAGTGAATCTCGGCTAAAAATTCGGAAAGCAGCCCGAACGGGCACACCCAACTGCAAAATCCGCGCTTGAGCAACAGCGCTGTAGCGATGATGATCAAAAACAGCAGCAATCCTGAGGGGTGCACCATCGGAAAATCACCCGAGAGCAGCCAATACTTTAGGCTTATCAGAGAGCTGATCGGCAAAAATGCCTCCACCCCTGGCGGCCGACTGACGATCCTCTCCGCACTGTTCTCCAGACCGCGTACAAACAAGTAAAACTGGGCGCCGATGAGCAGTGTCGTCAGCGCAAAACCGATTTGCACCGAGCGACGAAAAGCTGTTGTGTTCTTACTGAATTTCATCAAAATCAGCCGTTCAATGGTTTTTCAACATAGTAAGATAGTAAAATGAGGGAAAACGATTCTTGACGCGGGTCAAGAGAATGCGGCTTAACTGAGAATATGCGACAAAGTTACTTGAGGCTCGGCGCTTTTCGGCGGCCGTCGATGAGATGAAGGACGGCGAGGATGGGGTGGCGCAGGAGCATACGCGGCCCGGCATAGCGCATGACGGCGCGCATCTTTTCCCTCATCGCCGGTTTATAGCAGTGAATCGGGCAATTGACGCAGGTTGGTTTTTCGGCGCCGAACGGGCAGGCTTCCAGGCGGCGAAGGGCATAATCGGCCAGTTCGCGGCAGTCGGCGCACGGCGGTCGAGCGCCGTGATGGGCGCGGCAATAGATGTTGATCATGGCGAGGACGGTGCGTTCTTCGCGGCGAAGACGGTTGCTGTTAGGGGTATGCTTTGCCATGAAGTGAGCGTCGATTACATATGCCTCGATGTATGAGCGTTTTAATACTTGCTCTTCAAGAACTCTTCGCGCAAATATTGATGCATTTGTGCGGCAGGTGTTCCTTGCTCCGGTTCGCTTAAGAATTCAAAACGGCCGGGGCTGTCCATGGCCAAAATCGAGTGGCACATGGTGCAGTCGTGGCGAATGCTAGCGCCGTTCGGATCGATCATGTCGGCGTTGTGGCAGCGAAAACAGCCCAGTCCGCGACGGTGACCGATGTGGCTGGGATAAGTTCCCCAAGTGATCTTCATCTGCGGGTGAATGTAGGTGCCGTAGGCTTCCTGCAGCACCGTCACCGCCTGCGTCAGCGCGGCCGAATGCTTCAGCACCGCGTCCGGAAATCGACGTTTGTAGGTGTTGTACAGGCGGTCGGCAATGCCCTTTTGTGCCGCTTCCTGCGTGGGATAGTTGGCCAGCAGCGCGCCCAGGGCTTCTTTTTTAATGAACGGCAAATTGCGGTCGAGCAGGCCGAGGCGGATCGATTCATCGACCACCGTCTCGGCCTCTTTGTAAATGTGGGTGGCGCGGTTGTGGCAATCGATGCAGTCCATGACGCTCGGCTTGGACGCATTGGCCGATCGATCATAACGCCGATTGCGATAGCTCCGGATCGAGCCGTCCGCCTGCCGAGCGTGTACTTCAATCATGGTCAGTCTTTTGTCGTCTTCCGAGGTGTAAGTGACTTGATTGGCCTCGCCGATGTGCCAGTGCGCCCCCGGTTGATGCCCCGGCCCACCGGCGTCGATTTTGACGTTGAGTGTGGTGTAGCGCGGCGTCGAGAGGCTGTCCATGGCATAGCTGAACGTCGTTTTGAGCCGCTGACCGTAGAATTTTTCCGGCCAATGGCAGTGCTCGCAGGTTTCGCGCGCCGGCCGCAGTTGGTGCACAGGCGTCGGGATCGGCGTGTTGTAAATGCCCAACGCCGCCAGATACATTTGCCGCACGCCGTTGAGCTTGGACTTGATCAGCGCGTTCACGCCTTCGCCGACGTGGCACTCGACGCACGGCACGCGCGCGTGCGGCGACTTTCGGTAGGTTACCCATTCTGGATTCATGACCGTATGACAGGCGGTGCCGCAAAAGTGCGCCGAATCCATAAAGTGAAGCATGCGCACGCTTGCGGCGGTCAAGATGATCACATTGAGAATCGTAAAGACGACGATGGTGCGCACCAGGGGGGAACCGAGCAGACCGGGCTGCACCGCATCGGCGTCGAATCGCTGATTGAGGAGCTCGTGCGTGCTCTTGCCGGTCTGCTTTTTATATTTGGCCCAGCCGATGGGGATGAGAATCAATCCGACGATGAACAGCACCGGGAAGGCAAGATAAGTGATCAGGCCGAGGTAGGCGTTGCGGATCAGCCCAAAGGTCTGCGCGGTTTCGAAAATCACAAACGTCACCACCACGGCCGTGGTTAGGATTACGCCGATCTTGCCGACGCGGTTGACCGACACCCCGCGCACAAAGTTTTTATATATTTGCCAAAAGTTCATTGCAATCTCTTGGTGCCGTTACAGTCGTAACGAACGACGATCTGCTCAATGATCATTTTTGACGAATCGCTTGCACAAGCGACTCGTGTTTTTCGTGGTTCTACTTGTTTTCGAACAGCTTTTGATAAACCTTTTGCATTTCGCCGGAGCGAATTTTCGCCTTGAGCTGGTCAGTCGGGCTGTTCAGCCAGGCGTGCATGGGGTCGGCAAGCAATTTGTCGATATAACCGTTAACGTCCGGGTCGTTGTAGGCGCGCGCTTCGGGCAGAAACTTGAAATAAAAGTGCTGCGCCACTTCATAGATGCCGTGCCACCAGGTGTAATCCGGCCCCATCATCGAGGCGCCGTGGCGGGCACGTCGACCCTCGTGATGCCACAGCTCCCAATATGTCCATTCGATCTTGTTGGAAAAAGAGGCCGGGTTTTCCAACAGCTTTTTCTTTTGAATGATGGCCATAATTTCGCCGGCCGGTTGAGCGAATTTTTCGTTGTACAGCCGCACGGTGGAGTCGTATTGATGGTAGTGGCCTTCCACGAACTGGCTGCCGTGGCAGGCATTGCACACGTCCTTCATGTTGTCGCGCTTTTTCTGCCAGTTGTCCAATTTGGTGGAAACGGCCGGGCGCAGCGTCCATGAGATGCGGTCGCCGACGTCGTGCGTGACCGGCTGCTTTTCGGCGGCCGACATGTGACAGGTGGCACAGGTCGGCGCTTCAAAATAGTCGACGCCCACTACCCAACGATCCGCCTGCAGGTTCATCTGATCGATGTGGGTGTAATAGGCGTTGCCGTGTTTCGACTCTTCATAAACCTCTTTTTGCGGGTGATCGGGCCCCAGGTGACACTTGGAGCAGGCTTCGGGCTGACGCGCCTGTGCCTTGGAAAACGAATGGCGCGAATGGCAGGCGTTGCACGAGCCCATCGAGCCGTCGGGATTGATGCGGCCGATGCCCGAATTCGGCCAAGTTTTGGGCGACAGCTTGTTTTTCGAGGTGCGGTCGATGATCATCTTGGCGCCGTGGCAGCTTTCGCAGCCTTGAATTGCCGCCGGATAGCCGCCTGCAACGTGCGCCAGATAGGCGTCGTTGGATTCCAAAATCTGCCCGGCCTTGGCGTGGTGCGACTTTTCCACCTCGGCTGCCTCTTTAGGATGACAACGGCCGCAGTCTTTGGGCGTTACCAGTGTGGCGATGGAAGCACCGTAGTGATCAAAGGCGTCGGCGTCGTTGCGGCCGGCGGCATGGCAGTCAAGGCAAGTAACCCCGTGCAGAGCGTGCGCCGAGTTGAACCATTGATTGTAGAGTCCGGTGGTTTGCTTTTTATGGCAGGTCATACAGGTGCCCGCAGGGTCGGCATAAGCGATGCCGACCATCAGAACTGCTGTAATAAGCAGAAAAGGCCTGAGCATATACCGCCTCCTTCAGAAGATTCGTATTCATTGTAACGAATTTTCCTCCAGGATGCAAGGCCTTTCTTTACGGCATAACAGGACGGCCTTCTCGGCTTTAATTCTCAGCGGATGGGTTAAGATCGGTCAGACGATAAATCAAAGCAAAGCGCGGCCCGCAGCGGATGGTCTCCGCCAATTCGTAGCCCGGATGTCCGTTCGGTTCCCGAAGAAAATCGACCGTGCGCCAATTACGGTTTTCCACCTTCCATTTGTACCAGGCGTCGCCGTCAGGCTGCAATCGGTGGCTGCTGAGCCAGGCAATGTAGGCGACGCCGTTCGACCGCAGCCATGTGTGCAGGCTGTCGGGCGGCACGGCGGGCAGATCGACCAAACGGACAAAGTCGCGTGACTTGTCCAAAGAGGTGAAATAAGCCACGATCGTCGGTTGATCGACGGCCATCTTTTCGCCGGGCCGGCGATTTTTTTCGAACCACTCGCCTGCAAGGCGATATTCGGCCTTGTTGTAATGCAAGGTGTAGAAGGCCGTGCCAGCCGCACCGTTCAGGAGTACGGCCGCGGGCAGCGCCAACGCCAGGGCGAAGACTTTGCCTGCTGAAAAGAAAGGCCTCTCCGCCGATAGGAAAAGCACGAGGACGAAGAGGGCGCCGATGATAACGGGCAGAGAAACGGCGTCTTGCGGCAGTCTGTTGCGGATGAGGATGACGGTCGGTACCGCTGCAGCGAGCAGCAGGACGGCGACATGTCGAAGCAGACGGGGGCTGATTCGGCGAAGGAGGGATTGCGCCTCTTCGGTCGCGCCTTTGAGGCCGACGCTGAAAACAAGCAGCACATTCCACGCGCCGAGGATGACGTATTCGACGCTGGAAAAGGGCCAAATGACGTGCATGCCGGCAAAGCCGGCGCCGTAGGCCGCCGTAAGCAAGGCGGCGCGCCGAGATCGGTCCCAAAGGCGAAGCAGCCCGAACAGAAGCAGAACGGCCGCCGGCAGGGCGATCCATTTGAACGGCAACGGCGGAAGCTCGAACACCTTGCGGGCAAAGTCATCGAAAAAGTGCAGGTTGAGGCGATAGTCGCTGAAATAGCTGCCGTAGCTTGCGCCGCCTTCGCCGCGCCCCTGGAAAAGTGTCCACAACACGATGAAAGCGCCCGAGGCCATGGCGTGAAGAAAAGCCTTTCCTTTCTCCCGGGTGAGAAAAAAGTCGCAAAGGAAAAAGGCGGCAATGACGACGGCGCCTTCATAGCGCAGAAGCGTTCCCGCAAAGGCGAGCAAATAGGCTTTCCGGTCGCCGGCAAGAAAGCGATCAACGGCCCACAAAATGACCATAAGGGCGGGCATGTCCGGTTTGGGGGCGAGAGCCATGATGAGCGTCGAGGGGTGCAGCGCCCACAACCAGACCGGCACGATGGCCCACCTGCCGAGAAGCCTGCTGCCGATTCGATAGAGAAAAACAAAGGCGCCGAGTGCGCCCAAAAAGGCCAACGCTTCGCCGGCATAGAGCTCGGCGGTCTTACCGGGCAGAGGAGCCGAAATGAGCGCCAAGAGCAACGAAAAGAGCGGCGGCCGCTTAAAGTGCTCAGGAAAGCGCAGCGCTTTCAGTTGAACAGCCTTGTCGGCATAATCGAAAAAGTCGCTCGTCGGCACGTAAAAATCGTTGACATGATCCAACAGGTAGAGGGCGAACACGAGAAAGAGCAGCGTGATCGGCAGCTTTTCCGTGAGGGTATGTTTTGAAGGTAAGGTGAGGGCCATCGGCTTCATGCTTTGTTTAGCAGAAAAACCGCATAATCGCAGACGCCGCTGCGCATAAGGTACTCCTTTTGGACGGAGAAGCGGGGTTGGAAAAGGCGCCGATAGTCTTGGCGCCGGCGAATGTGGTCGCCTTTGTCCAAGCGGTGGATCAATCGCCCGACGGGGTGAGTCTGAGGGAGCAGCACGTCTTCGAGCACGAGGAGGCGGCCGTCGGGAGTAAGGATGCGATGAAGCTCACGCAGCACGGCATGGGCGGTCTCGTCGTCCATGTGGTGCAGCACGCCCACGATCAAAGCGTTGTCAAAGCTCGAATCCGTAAAGTCCAGTCGTGTGGCGTCCATTACCTTAAAGGCGGCGGGATATTTCTTTTGCGCAAAACCGATATAGGCCGGTGAGATGTCGATGCCCACATAGCCGCGGTTTTCGAACAACGGCGACAGCTCGCCGGTGCCGCAGCCGACGTCCAAGGTTCGACCATTGATCGGCAGCTCGCGGCGAATGACCGCTTTTTCCCCGACAAAGTCATTTTCCAAAATTCGCCGCAGAAAGATGAAAAGAGGAGGGTAAGCCGCCATCTTGTCGATTAACTGTTGAACCATTGTCTTCTCTTCACCAAAAGCGTTGTGTTCGTGCTAATGTACGCCTGTTCTTTGTTCCTGCAGAAAGAAAAGAGGACGGTTTCAAATCGAAAACCAATAGTTGAACTTGAGCAAAAAGATGTTCCGTGCAGAGCCGTCCAACAAGCCGTCGACGCCGTTTTCGAGCGTCGGCCTCGCCACAAGGTCATACTGCGAGCGGCCGTGCGTCCACACGAGATAGAGCGTGCTGCCGGGACGGAACTCCCAGCGCGCCACAAGGTTCGAACGAATTTCGCGGAAAGAAAAGTCGGGATTGTCGACGGGGATCTGATCTCCGTTCGACGACCGGATCAGATAGCGGCCGGCTTCGGCATCGTTATCGATTTCCTCGCCCTCGAGGATATGGCAAAGCCTGTTCAAATCACCCGCGCGCGGCTCGGCCACGGTTTTAAAGTTCGAATAACGGCCCACCGAGACATAAGGGTTGGCATAGTATTGAACGGTCAACTCGGGCGTCAGCGCGATGTCGAAGCGGAGGGTGATTCCCAACGTTTTTCTGTCGAGCTCTGCAAGCAGGTAACGGGCATCGACTTCCGCCGGCAGTGCGGTTACGTACTGCAGCGCATTGACGGTAGCGGAATAGGAGACGTTGGCCGACAATCGGGCGATGCTGGTCGCTTTCCAATTGATGAAGGGGCCGACGTCGAGCGTTTTGCTGATGCGGTCGTCATGGTGGTGGGCATGCAGCCGCAGCCCGCCGCTCACTCGCTTGGAGGGATCCGTACCGACGCGTCCCATGGTGTGCCACCAGCCGGGAACGCGAACCGCCGGGCCGCCGCGCAGGAGGCGCATGTCCAGTTGGTCGTTTTCGCGAATGACGTTCCAAAAGATCTGCCACTTGTTGACCAGATCGGCCTCGCTCTCCAGCCGAAAATGGTTGCCCAACAGCTCACGACCGAAATTCCACGTACGATCGACGCCGGCGTTGATCCCCCAGCTTCTGAAAAAGCCTGAAGGTCGATTTTCGACGTAACCCAAATCAACGTTCGTTTGAATGACGTCGGTTTCGGGCATAAAGCCGAGGTCGTTGAGCTCCAGTCCCGGGCTGCGCCAACTGACGCCCGTCTGCCAACGCCAGTTGCCGTTGCCGCGTTTGCCGAATCGAATCAGCGCCCCATGGCCGAGAAGCTGCGTCCGGCCGGAATCGACCTCGACATAATCGGCATCCGGGCGCTGAAAATAGCGGGCCGACGACCGCTGCAGATTGAGGATCGCCGCTTCGTCGCCCTCCACGGCGCTGAATACCGCCTTGGCATCGACATAATAGGTTTTCTTTTTCCAATGGTGAAGAAAATCGATGCCGCCGCTGTGGGCGTTGCGGCTGAGAAAATCGAGGTGAGAATCGGTAATGCGGCGGTTTGCCGCGGTCACGATGCCGCCAAGGAGAGTGTTGCTGCCGTTGAACTCCTGCTGCACGCGAGCGACGAAATAGTTCGCCTGCGGCTCGACCGTTTTTTCGTAGCGATGGTCACCGTCGGCGATGCGCGCCTGTTCCTCGCGGGTCACGCTCTCCAGAATGCCGATCGACAGGCCGTTGTTCGACTTGCCGGAAACTTTCGCCGCGCCCAGGATGGCGGTGCTCTGCGGCAGATCGGCGAACTGTCCCGCCGTCAACTCGGGAGAGTAGCTGGGGCTGTGCCCGATACGGCGCGAGTAGAAGAGCGGATTTTCCTCCAGGTTGAAACTAAAGATCGATTTGCCTTCAAGAAAGAAGGGGCGTTTTTCTTCATAAAAGGTCTCGAACACCGTCAGGTTGAGCACTGCCGGATCGGCTTCCACCTGGCCGAAATCGGGGTTGACGGTAAAGTCCATGGTAAAATTGCTGCTCAACCCTATTTTACCGTCCAAGCCGGCGGTCTGCGACGGCCGGCCGTTGCGGCGGAAGGGATTCTCGGCTTCGCGCGGCGTTTGTTCGAGTTGCGAGCGGCCGTAGGGCAGCAGCTCGATGCGGCGATTTTTCGGCAGATTGCGGATCCCGTGCAGCTCGCCGATGTCGTACATACGGCCGGGCGTGTCGCGCGGAATCAAAGCCCACTGATCTTCTTCCATATTGCGGTTGATCCATCGCCACGAATGAAGGCCCCAACGCTGCTCTTCGCGTTCCGCATAGCGGAGTTGGCTGAGGGGAATGCGGAACTCGGCAGTCCATGCGCTGTCTTCGAAAGCGACTTGGCCGTCCCAAACGGCATCCCAACTGGGATCCCAGCGCTCGTTGGTGAGAATCAGGTCGATCTTGCTGCCGCCGGCGGTCAGGTCGAACTCAAAGCCGGTGCGGTGGTCGAAGTAGCTGTCGAAGCAGACACCGACAATGTCGCCGCTAAAGTCGTCGCGGCGGCCGCGCTGACGGTCGATCAGCTTGGGATCGTCGTGGGCGCGGATGGCGACGTAGATGTTGCGGTCGTCGTAAAGAATCTTTATTTCCGTTGCCGCCGAAGGCTGCGCTCCTTCTGTAGGGATCTGTTGCTTAAAGTTGCCGGACCAAACCCCCTCGGTCAACCAGCACTCGTCGGTCAAACGGCCGTCGATGTGCGGCGGTCTCGATTGCAGGCGTTGGGTGACATAGATTCTCTTTCCGGCTTCATTTCTGTGGATGACCGTGTCCACGGCCGCGGGATCGACGGCAAAAAGTGCGGAGGCATAGACGATCAGAAGGGCGGCAATGTCGTGTCTCATGAACCTTCCTATTTGAGTAAGGGATCCTGAACAGATGGGCTGAAAAGTACAAAAAAGCGCCCAAAGGTTGGTGTAAAGAATGGTCATGGCCGGCTCTGCCGGGCAGAACCGCTTACCGCTTTTCGTACCGATCGATGCAGCGAACCGTCTATACACGGCGGATGCGGATCGCCTTGACCTCCATGGCCTCTCGGCCGGGCAACTTTAGCAGGCGAAGACGCAGTTGCGCCCGGCCGGCGGTCAATTTCATTCGCCCCACCGGAAGGGTGCGCCATTTGTTCTCATAAACTTCTTTGCGGATCACGCGATCGACGGCCGGCGAGGCGGGCGGATTGAAGGCTTCGCCGATATACCCGGGCAGCCGCGCACCGGCGACCTCGATGAAAAACTCGACGCCGATGTTTTGCGGCGCACATCGGTAGTCGAGGCTGATCTCATAGGTGCCCGCTCGAACGACGAATACAGGCCAGGAGGCGTAGGCATTGACGTCGCTCCAGCCGCTGATCCAGTCGTTGGCCCACCCTTCGCCGCCGAAATAATGGATGCCCGCGCCGTCATCCGGGTGCAGCCGTGCCTCGTGCGCCGGCAAAATGACTTCGGGGCGCTCCCGATGGCCGATCTCGACCGGCAGGGGGTCGAAGCCGTTGGCGGTCACATCGTCCCACCATTCATCATAGGCTTCGAGCAGTTGATGAACCAACTCCTGTTCGCGAGCCGCAATTTCCGTGGTTTCATTCGGATCGGCGACCATGTCGTACAGTTCGATGCGGTTGGGGCTGATGATCATTCGGTGCCGCGTGGTGCGGACGGAACCGTCCGGCGGCCAATAGTCGAAAATGACTCGATCCGGCAGCTCCTCGCTCCTTCCCAGAAGAAGTGACGCGAGACTGATACCGTCTAACGGCAGCGTGTGCGGTTGCGAAAGTCCGAGCAGCTCTACGAGCGTCGGCAGGAGGTCATAATGGGCGGCGTTCGCTTGGATCACCGTGCCCGCCTCGATTCGGCCCGGCCAACGGATGAAGCAGGGGACGCGCGAGCCGCCCTCGTGCGCGCTGCCTTTGCGTCCCCGCATGCCGCCGTTGAAGCGATCGGTATTGGGACCGTTATCGCTCAAAAAAATGACGAGGGTCTTTTCCGTCAAGCCGAGTTCATCGAGTCGCTTTAAAATGCGGCCGATGTTCTCGTCAAGGTTCTCGCACATGGCGTAAACACAGGCCGTCTCATCATCCAGGCCTTTTGCCTTGAACTTGTCAAAATAAACATCCGGCGCTTGAAAGGGACTGTGCGGCGTGTTGTAGGGCAGATAGCAGAAAAACGGCCTGTTGCGGTTGCGTTCGATGAAGCGCAGCGCTTGATCGGTAAGAAAATCCGCGATGTAGCCTCGGGACGAGATTATCTTGCCGTTATGCTGAAGCGGTGCGTCGAAATAGTTGTCAAGATGACCGCCGCAAAAGCCGACGAACTCGTCGAATCCTTGGCCGTTCGGGTCATGCGGAAAGTGGGCGCCGTTGTGCCATTTGCCGAAACAGCCGGTTGCGTAGCCGTTCCGTTTAAAGATTTCCGCCATTGTCACCTCGCGGCTGCGCATGGTCTCCTCGCCGCGGGTGACGCCGTGCACGCCGGTGCGCAGGTAATGACGACCGGTGAGCAGCGATGCGCGCGTGGGAGCGCACACGGGTGAGACGAAAAAGCGTTCGAACCGCGCCCCTTCCTTGGCGATGCGATCCATGTGAGGCGTAGCAACCAGCGGATTGCCGTGCATCGAAAGGTCGCCCCAACCCTGATCGTCAGTGAGGATGAGGACGACGTTGGCATACCGCTTTTTTTCGCCGCATCCGGCGAGCAGGGTGCAGGCGCCGGCTGCGGACAGCTCCTTCAGAAAAAGGCGACGGTTCATCACATTCCCCCCTTTTTACTTTTTGTCGAACAGCTCTTTGGCCTGGCGATAGCTGATCAGGCGAATGCCCTTCCGTTCGATCACCTCTTTGACCTTGGGGCTGGTGAAGGCCTTGGTCACGCCGTCTCGATGGGCGGCGACGTTCTCATATCCCGGATGGCCGTGCGCCTGCATTTCCGGCGTGTCCAGGCCGGGGTGCTCGACGGTCAGGTAGAGCCCCGGCGTCAAGGCTTCGAGCGCGGCGACCAGTTTAGCGGTACGGGTGTCGGCGTCGTCCGAAGGCGGAGACTCCCAGCGAAGGTAGCGCACGCCCGCATTACCGAGGTCGATGTCCAACCCGTACTCTTTGGCCAATCGATCGACCAGCTCTCTCATGGCGGGGTCCACGCTGCCGATGCCCATATGCTCGGAGAGGTGCGACACCTGAGGGATGTGCTTCATCGCCAGTTCGATCTGCGCGCGCAGTTCGGCTTCGACCTCCTTGAGATCGGTCTTGGGGTTCCAAAAGGCGTCGACGGCCGTGGGATCGTTCCAGTTTTTCTGCCTGGGGAAAAAGTAGCCGTTGGAATCGACCAGCGACGGCGCGCAGGTCAGCGGCCGCCACTTGACCTTCGACCACTCGCTGGTCAGGGTCAAATGCACGCCGACGTCGTAGCCCGGGTGCTCGCGCAGCATCTCCGCCGCTTCCAGGAACCAGGCGCAGGGCACCATCACCTCGACCGAGCGGGCGATACCCCCGGTGTAGGAGCGGATGCAGGCGATGTTGGCCGCGTGCGAAGAGCCGATATCGTCGGCGCGCACGATGAGATAGATGTTGTCATCGGCGCCGGCAAGGCCGAAGAGCAGGAGAGAGAAAAGAAGGATGTATCGGTTCATGGGGTGTTTCCTTTGTTTGCCGCTCCGGTGAGCGGCGATCCTTAAAGGCGGCCCTTTTCACCACGTCCGCCCTTTCAGCAGTTTTTCTTTTTGATAAGGCGTCAATTGATCGCCGCGGGCGCGAAGCCACTCTTCAAAGTCCTTTTCAATCTCGTCGGTCCACTTGCGGTCGATCTGGCCGGGTGTGTATTTCTTTTCCCGCAGCCGCTGGTGACCGAACTGGTCCCGAAGTCGGATGATCTCCGAGGTTTCCAACACCTCCTGCACCAGGTGCGCCGGAATGAAGATGATGCCCTCTCTTTTCCCCAGTACAGCGTCGCCGGGCATGACGGTGACGCCGCCGATGCGAACCGGGGTGTTGATGCCCATCAGCGTCACATCTTTGAGGTAGGAGGGATGCCAGCCTCGGGTAAAAACCGGAAAGTCGGGTATGGGCAGCACGCCTTCGATGTCGCGGGCGCCGCCGTCGATCACCACGCCGGTGCCGCCGCTCTTCACCCAGATCGAATTGGCGAGGTTGTCGCCCATAAAGGTACCGTCGACAATTTTGCCGAACAGGTCCACGACGATGACGTCGCCTTCGACCAGGGTGTCGATGACCCAAGAGTTTTGTCCGCCGATGCGGCCGTCCTTTTTGCCCTGTTCGACCGTGATCGAGTCGATGTCCGGCCGGCGCGGCATGAAGTAGGCTGTCACCGCTCGTCCCACCAGCACCGGATCGGGAACCGTCATGACCCAGTTGCCTTCGAACTGATGGAGATAGCCGTGGCGGTTGCACACCGCCCACGCCTCTTCGATGGAGACTTCTTTGAGACGGTTGAGAAGGTCATCGGGCACTTTGGGTCTGCCGTCCGGGAAGCGTTCGCCTTTCCAAAGCGGCGTGTACTTGATCAGGTCTTCCCGGGAAAATACGCCGACCTGCGCCGCGGCGACGCCGGCCAGCAGTATGAAAAGGACGAATAATCGTTTCATGTCGCCTCCTTTAGCTGCTTACGTTTATCAAGAGACGGTTCTGCGCTCACGCGCGCCGCGCCGGCTCCACAAGCGATCCCACGAGCGTTCGTTGTTCCATTCGTCGGTGGGGGCAAAATACTTGTCGTCGCCGCGCAGATGCCGTCGAACTTCCTCTTCGACCAGTTCGATGCCGAGCCCGGGGCCGTCAGGAACCGTCACGTAGCCGTTGTTGATGATCGGCTTTTCCACACCGGTGACCAGCTTGTCGTACCAATCGTCGTCCACGCTGTGGTGCTCCAGCACCAAAAAATTCTCGGTGGCGGCGGCGGCGTGAACCGAGGCAAAGAGCGTCACCGGACTGCCCGCCATGTGCAGCGCCATGCCGATGCCGTGCTCCATGGCCAGATCGCCGATCTTTTTGGTTTCCAACAAACCGCCGGCCGTAGCCAAATCGGGGTGGCAGATGGCAATGGCCTTTTTCTCGAAAAGATCCATAAAGCCTTCTTTGAGGTAAATGTCTTCGCCGGTGAGGATGGGCGTGGTGCACGACTGCCGCAGCTTGACGTACTGATCGGTGAACTGCCACGGAATCATGTCCTCGTACCAGGCGAAATTGAATTTGTCGAGCGCCTGAGCGATTTTGATGCAGTCTTCCAGGGGAAAGTGGCCGAAATGGTCGACGGCGAGCGGGATGTCCCAGCCGACGATGTCGCGAACGACGGCGGCGTATTCCTGAAAGATTTTCAACCCCTTCTCGGTGATGCGGATGCCGGTAAAGGGATGCATGACCATCGATGTGTCGATCATGCCCGACGGCGCGCTGAGGGCGCCGTCGACGCCGCGCAGCAGGCCGATGCCGATATCCATTTTGAGGAAGGTGAACCCAGCCTCCATGCGCGCCTTGAGCCGTTTGCCCATCTCTTCAGCGTTGTTCGTAGAGGGGGTGTCGCAATAGAGACGAATTTTGTCGCGGAACTTGCCGCCCAGCATCTGCCAGCAGGGAACGCCCCACGCCTTTCCCGCCAAATCCCAGCAGGCCATTTCGACGGCGACGACGCCGCCCGCCTGGCGCGCATGGCCGCCGAACTGCTTGATCTTGCGAAAGATCTTGTCGATGTTGCATGGGTTTTCGCCCAGTATGCGGCTTTTCAGAAAGAGGGCGTAGGTGGGACTGGCGCCGTCGCGGATTTCGCCGTAACCGCTGATCCCCTGGTTGGTGTCGAGACGAATGACATAGCGCCGCCAATTGCCGGGTCCCATGCGCACCACCCGCAGGTCGGTGATCTGCAGCTTGGACGGTTCCGATGCACGCTTGACGTTGTTCAACGCCGCTTCCACGGCATGGTCCGGAAAGAGGCCGCCCAGCGTGCCTGCGGCGGCACCCGCACCGACGGATTTTAGCCAGCTTCTGCGATTCATGACGTGCTCCTAAATTGTTTGAACCACGAAAGTCACGAAATACTCGAAAGACGCTAATGATTTTTTTACCTAAAGCTAATCTGAATAATTCAGACGGAATGATCCGTGATGGTTAATTTATTGTGCCTTTCGCGGCTATTCCTTTTTTCTGCCAATAATTTGCTAAAATGGAGCCCGCTATATTCATCCACGGGCCAAAGACCGCCGGCGCCAACGCCGCGGCGGGACTGTTGAGCACGGACATGGCCAGGCCGGAGGCCATGCCGCCGTTCTGCAGACCGACCTCGATGGAGATCGTGCGGCTGTCGCGCTCGTTGCGGCCGAGAGCGCGCGCCAGCCAGTAGCCGAGGAGAAAGCCGATGCCGTTGTGCAGCACCACGGCGATCATGACCGCCGCCCCTACGCTCAGCAGCTTTTCGCTGGATCGCGCCGTGATAATACCGATGATCAGACAGATGCCGGCCATCGACACGACTGGCAGGGCTTTGTCCATCCACCGATCCGGTCCGCTCAGCAGAACGTTGATGATCAGCTTGGCCGCCGCTACGACGGCGATCAGCACAAATCCGACGATCAGGCCGCTGCGCAGCGGCTGCAGAACGCCGTAAACTGAAGAAGGAAGCCGCGCCGAGGCTGCCGTCAGAATCAAGGCGCCGGCGGCAACAGCGGCCAAAAACGCGGCACGGCCATATGCCGGCTTTTTGCTGTAGAGAATTTTGTTGGCGATCAGCCCGGCGACGATGGGCACGATGATCATGTTGAGAATCGACAGCATCATGGCGACAAAGTCGATGGGCACCAGCTTGCCCGCCAGGGTTTTCATCAAAAAGGGCGTCATGATCGGCGAGGCGAGGGTCGAGCAGGAGGTCATGGTGACCGAAAGCGCCACGTTGCCTCCCGCCAGATAGGTCATGAGGTTCGAGGCGACGCCGCCGGGGCACGAGCCGACGAGGATGACGCCCGCCGCCACCTCCGGCTCGAAGCGCATCAGCGTTGCCAGCGCCAAACCGACGAACGGCATGACGGTGAACTGAAGCAGAAAGCCGATGAGGACCGGCAGCGGCATCTTGACCACGCGCGCAAAATCGGCAAGGCTGAGCGTGGTGCCCATGCCGAACATGATGATTTGAATGAGGGGAACGATGAGCGCCGAGAGATCGAGACCGAACCAGGTGCCGAACCATTGCGGGTGAAGGAGGGAGGCCAGTACAAAGGTCAGCACCCAAACGGTGAAGGCATTGCTCTTCAAGCGTCGGCTGGTCATAAAGTACAGCGCGGCAGAGGCGGCGGCGACCAGAAAGGCGGAGCCAGCGGCAGTGTGTCGGCCCGAGGCGTGCAGCAGCACCCCGGCCGCGGCTGCCGCACCGGCCGCATAAATGAACGGTTTC
>FWPV01001086.1_pt1 | contig 78745 bp, 69 predicted proteins | sample 2228371 | NCBI WGS metagenome assembly FWPV01 (sample SAMEA103939776, study PRJEB20133) | metagenome
GTTGGCCTCATCCAGCTATGCGCTGGCCGCCGGGCATTCCGGTCCGGGCCGGACGATGGTAGTCTTTGAGCCGACTGCCCAGGCAACCGGGACGCTGGTCCGCAACGGCGAGGGTTCGATCCTGGGGGCGGACTGGCAGAATGTGCGGGAGCGGGTGTTGAAAAAACTGCACGCTGCCCGCGATGCAAACTATCGCGAGGCGCTCAACGATCTGCTGGCCCGCTTGCCGGAAGCCAAAGCCCCCCTGGTCTTTTGCGCGGAAATGATCGGCGTCCTGCTGCTGAATATGCAGCGAGCCAAAGCCCGGGCCGGCGATCTGAATCCCTTCCGGGCCCTGGCGGCCTTGCGCGGCAGCGACGACGCCGGCCTGGAGACGCTGGCGGGCCTGAGTGTGGGGGCCACCCTCGCAGCCGAGGATGACGCCGGGCTTTCTCTTACCCAACGGCTGCTGGAAAACGCCCGCCGTTACCAGGCCAGCCTGTCCCGACTGAGCGCCGAAGCTCGCTCGGCGCTGGTCCAGTTCCTGGAAGAGGCACTGGAGGCGCTGGACTGAAGCCATCTATCGGCAATCATCCGGGTGCCTGTGCCGCTGTCCCGCACCCGCATTAGAGCCAAGAAAGGAAACGCCATGATCAAGATCGTGACCGATTCAACCGCCTACTTGCCGGAGGAGACCATCCGCCAGCACGACATCCGCGTCGTGCCGCTGTACGTCCATTTCGGCGCCGATGCGTTCAAGGAGGGGGTAGATCTCTCCACTACCGAGTTTTACGACCGGCTGAGGGAGGCCCCTGTATTGCCCACCACCTCTCAGCCGTCGGCCGGCGAATTCTTTCAGGTGTTCCAGGAGCTGGTCGAGGCAGGGCACGAGGTTGTCGCCCTGACGATCTCGAGCAAGTTGAGCGGCACCTGGAATTCGGCCATGTCGGCCAGGGAGATGCTGCCGGGGGCCGGCATCAGCGTGATTGATTCGCTGTCCACCTCTGTCGGGCTGCAATTGATGGTCGAAGCGGCCGTGGATCTGATAGCCGCCGGGGCGACACGCCAGCAGGTGGTCGAGCGGATCGAAGAGATCAAGCCCCAAATGTACATCCTGTTCATGGTGGACACGCTAGAGTACCTGGCTAAGGGGGGACGCATCGGCAATGCCAAGGCTTTTCTGGGGACGCTGCTCAAGATCAAACCGATCTTGATCCTGAAGGATGGCGTTATCGAACCGCTGGAACAGGTGCGGTCCCGGCAAAAGGCCCTGGCCCGCATCCTGGATCTGGTCGCGGAGCATCTGGGCGACCGGGGTTCCCAGGCCAGGGTTGCCGTTGCCCAGGCGTTGGTGCCGGAAGAGGCCAGGCGCATCGCCCAGGAACTTCAGGCACGGCTGGGTTGCAGCGCGCCGATCATGGCCGAGGTCGGCCCGGTGATCGGCACCCACACCGGTCCGGGCGTCATCGGCGTGGCCACCTACGTCTGAATCTGTAGGGCGGATGGCCGATCCGCCCTACACCTCCATCACCACCGGCAGGATCATGGGCCGGCGCTTGGTCTGATTGTAGAGGAATTCGCTCAGGGTATCCTTGATCTTGGTGTTGAGGGCGGCCTTGGGCCCGCCCCGTTCCAACGCCTGGAGTACCTGTTGTGCTGCCTCTTCGATCAGATTTCCTGCCTCGCGGATGTAGACAAACCCCCGGGTAATAATATCCGGCCCTTCCAGCACCTCCCCTGTGTCGGCGTCCACGGCCAGCACGACCACCACGAATCCGTCGCGGGAGAGGAGGTGTCGGTCGCGGAGGACGACATTGCCCACGTCGCCCACACCCAGGCCATCCACCAGCACATGGCCTTCGCTCACCTGGCCGTTGACCCGGCCCCAATCGGGCCCGAATTCCAGCACCTGTCCGCTTTCCACGACAAAGATATTCTCCGGTGGGATGCCCACCTCCTGGGCCATGCGGGCATGGTGGACCAGGTGGCGGTATTCGCCGTGGATCGGCACGAAAAAGCGCGGTCGCACGAGGTTGAGCATCAGCTTGTGCTCCTCGCGGCTGGCATGGCCGGAGACGTGGACCCTGGCCCGTTCGTAGTAATACACCTCGGCCCCGGCCCGGAACAGGTTGTTGAGGGTCCGGTTGACCAGCTCCTCGTTGCCGGGGATGGCTGTGGAAGAGACGATGACGCTGTCGCCAGGGCGGATGTTCACCTGCCGGTGTTCGCCCAGGGCCATGCGCACCAGCGCCGAGGTCGGTTCGCCCTGGCTGCCGGTGCAGGCGATGGCAACCTGGTGCGGCGGCAGGCTGTTCATCTGCTGGGGAGTCAGCAGCTCGTCTGGTGAGAGGTCCAGGTAGCCCAGCTCGGCGGCCTTTTTGGCATAGCTGAGCATGGATCGCCCGACGATCCCCACCCGTCGCCGATATTTGCGAGCCGTATCCACCACCTGCTGGATGCGGGAGATGTTGGAGGCAAAGGTGGCGACGATGATCCGCCCCTTGGCCTGGGCAAAGATGCGGTCGAATGTCTCGGCCACAACCTGTTCCGAGGGGGTTTGGCCATCGGTTTCGGCGTTGGTCGAATCGGAGAGGAGGACGAGGACCCCCCGGCCGCCCAGGCTGGCCAACTTGGCAAAGTCGGTCAGCCGGCCATCTACCGGCGTCTGGTCGAATTTAAAGTCGCCCGAATGGACGACCAGGCCAACCGGTGTGGTGATGCCCAGCCCCACGCCGTCGGGGATGGAATGGCAGACGCGGAAAAACTCTACGGTGAACGGATCTATCTGCAAGACCTCGTCGGGGGTGACGGCGTGCAGCTCGATGTTGTTGGACAGATGAAACTCTTTCAACCGGACATCTATCAAGCCCAGGGTCAGGCGTGTGGCGTAGATAGGGGCCTTGATCTGCTGCATCAGGTAGGGCAAAGCCCCAATGTGGTCCTCATGGCCGTGGGTAATGACGACCGCCCGGACGTGGTCCCGGCGCTCGAACACATAGTTCATGTCGGGGATGACGATGTCTATGCCCAGCATGTCGCTCTCAGGGAACATCAGGCCACAGTCCACGATCAACAACTGGCCGTCATATTCAAAGACGGTCATGTTCTTGCCGATCTGGCCGACGCCGCCGAGGGGAATGATGCGCAGAAATTTCTCGGACAAGGATGTGCTCCTCGTGTGGTAGTTTGCCCAAGGGGGTGATGGCCCCCAGGGTGATGGCTCAGGCAACCGCTTCGGTTTTCAGAACAGGCTGAGCTGTTGGGCTTGTGGTGTCTTGGGCAGTTCCTCCTCGACTTTGTCGAGTCCGGCCAACAACTGAGGGATTTTGAGGATATCCTCTTCCACTACGGTCCGCCACCGGGGCTGGTGAAGGGCTGCAGCCGGATGGAACATGGGGTAATAGATCACGTTGCCCACCCGCTTGGCCTGTCCGTGGATGCGCGAAATGGAGGCGCCGGGGAAGTAGCGGGCCATAGAAAAGCGCCCCAGGGTGACGATCAGGCGGGGCTGGATCAGATCGATCTGCCGGTCCAGGTATGGCCGGCAGGCTTCGATCTCTTCCGGCAGCGGGTCGCGGTTGGCCGGTGGCCGGCACTTGATGACGTTGGCAATATACACCTCTTCCCGCTTGAAGCCGATCCTGTGCAGCAGCTCCTCCAGATATTGTCCTGCCGCACCGACGAAAGGCCGGCCCTGCCGGTCTTCATGAAAGCCAGGGGCCTCACCGATGAACATGATATCGGCATGTTCTGGCCCCTCGCCCGGCACGGCATGGGTCCGCCCGTGGGCCAGGATACATTTTTGGCAGGTGCGGATCTCGCTGTAGAGGTCGGTGAGTTCGGACAATGGTTAGCTCCTTTCGTCAAGCGTGAAACGTCAAGCGTCAAGCGTCAAGCGTCAAGCGTCAAGCGTGAAACGTCAAACGGCAAGCGGCAAGCGGCAAGCGTGACCGGCGTTTTATTGTTTGGCTCCACACTCTGGGCAGAATTTGACGTTGGCCGGGACCTCGGAGCCACATTCCGGGCAGGTCTTGTGGGTGGAGATTCTGGCGCCGCATTCCGGGCAGAACTTGGCGTTCGTGGCCAAAGGGGCCTCACAGTTGGGACAGGTTGCGCGGATCGTCTTTCGCCACTGTTTCTCGTCCAGGTGTTTGTCTTCTTCGGCCATTGCGGCATGAGCCCAGATCTCCTCTACGGAGCGGCTGGCCTGCGCGGCTGACATTTCCACACCCAGGTCGGGGGCGCACTCTTTACACAATCCGCGCTTTGTGTTCCAGCAGCTCTTGCGACAAACCCAGGTGGAGCAGCGGGGGCATTGCACGAATGATGGTTTGATCTCTTCCATCGCTTCCTGAAAGGCCTGATCGTGCGCTTTTTGCCAGGCAGCCGAGCGTACCCGCTCGCCGACGTTGGCGGCGGAGCTGAACAATCCCCCAAAGAGGCTGCTGGCCGTGTCCAGCACCGCAGAGGCGGTGCCAACCCCCCAGGCCTCGAATGAGGTGCGGTAGCCTGAGCCACAGCGGTTGCAGTAGAACTCGAACTGGAAGCCGCGATCGGTGCTCAGGTCACTGTAGTTGGACACAAACTCGATTTCTTTGGCCATTTTTGGTTTTCTCCTTCCTGTCGCGGTTGACCACACGCTCTACCGGCCAAGCCGCCCTGCTGAGCCGCCAAACTGTCGCCCGGTAGGTGCTTATTGTACTCCATTTTGGCCCTTTTGTCTAGCCGGCCCGCCGACCTTGGGCCAAGGGGTGTCTTTCAGGTTTCTGCATCCCTTACGCGGGATAGAGTAGGAAGATTTTGTCAACCGCTTCTGAAGTAACCGGCTCCTTGCCGATGAAATCAAGTCTACCACCAAGACACCAATTCAGATTGAGAGCAGCGCCCTCAACCTGAATAGCCAAAAAGATGAACTTGAGGCATACTTGGCCTGAGCGGTGCAATCCCGGCAATTTTTCAGCAGCCCCTGCGGCCGAGGATCACCGCGCCCCAAGGATCACGGCCAGAATCCAATAGTCGTCCGATTGGTAGAACGGCGAAAGGAAATCGGCCCTCCTCGGATCCCAGTCGCCCAACGCCCGTTCATAAGGGCCCCAGAAAACGTAATCCACCCCCAGATCTTCCAGCAGCGCAACCTTTTCGCCGGACGGAGTCTCGGCCCGATAGAAGGCTTCGACGCGCGGCAGCAGCTCATCCAGGCCAACGCTCTCTGGACCATGGCCCACGACTACGAAAACGGGCGCCCAGGCAGGCAGGGCATTTCCGGTTTCGTAAGAAGACAGGACCACACTTTCCCGGGTCGTTTGTCCGGCCAGCGATTGGAAGGCTCGCACCTCTTCCACCGGGCGGAACAAAGGGGGAGCCGGCCGTAGGGCCTGCACCCCACCGCCTATGAGAAGCAGGGCGGTGGAAGGAAAGGCGAACACCAAGGCAGCCCCGACCCGGCGGATCCTCGGACCTGGCATCTGTTCCAGGGCGCTCATGGCCAGTGCGACCAACGCCACCCAGACCCCTTCCGGCAGGCGCCGCTGGATGCCGACGGGCGCATAGGCCAAAACGGGCAAAAAGATCGCCCAGGCGACGGGGAACTTGGCCACCCAATCCGGCCGGGACCATAACCGCCTGCCACCCACAACCGCCAAAGGCAAGACAAGGGCATAGGCAAGAAGGTAATGCAGGGGATGGGGCGATCCAAAGTAGCTTTGCCCCGTCCACAGCTTGAGAAAGGGATCCAACCGGGTGGAGATCAGGTTGTACAACACAAACGGGGCGGGCAAGAGCCCGGACCAGAGGGCCAGTTGGGTCACTTGCCACAGCTTGGGCCAGTCTGCTGGGGCGCGCCGGATCGCCAGATAGCCCTGCCAGGCCGCCAGCGTGAGCCAATAGAGGCCCACAACCGCCCCCACCACCATCCCGGTCAGCGGCTGGGCAAGCCCGGTGAGCAGCCACAAAACTCCCACTTTTAGCCCCTGCCGGGCAATGGACCGGGAGCCAGGGAGGTGGGCCGCTGCCCGCAGGAAAGCCACCAGGCCCCATAGCAGCAAGGCGCGGGCCAGAGCATAGTGGGGGTAGGCGTACAAACTCAGAAAGCCAAAACTTTCCGGCGAGTAAAAGTCCAGCGGTAGAGAGCCCAACCACCGCTCCCTGTTGAGCAAAACCAAAAGCCATCCCAACCCGCCCCCCAGCGTGGCCAGCAGCAATCCCATCCTTCTGAGGCGCACATTGACAATAAATAGCGACAGGAAATCATATGTCGCCAGAAAGGCCAGAACCCCGGCGCCAACCCGGAAGAGATGGTACAGGGCCACCAGTTGCTCGTGGGCATGGGGGAGAGAGGCCAGTTTGCCCAGGAGGAGGTAGGGCAGAAAGATCGGGAAGCCCCGCTGGGGGAACGCCGTGTAGGGTGTTCGGAACAGCCATTCCCCCGCCGTGCCCGACAACATCTTGGCGATAAAACCGTTCCCATCCTCGACGCTGATCACAAAGCCGGTAAAGCGCCACGCCTGGCCCTGGGCTGCGTAGCCCACCAGATAGGGGATCGTGGTGACCAGCATCACCACCACCCCCACGATCAAAACCGATCGGCGCTCCGACTTGGGCGATGAACGCAAAGGTTCCATTCCGGGTCTACCTGTCACTCCGAGGCCGCTCCGGGCGGCGGAAGCGGCCCCGGAACTCGGCGGCGGGGTAGCGATGCGCGCCGTACTCAGGCTGAGGGGACCGCTCTTTCCTCAAAGGTCCTGACCGGCGTCAACCGCCAGGCCCAATTTCTGTCGCACCAGTGTGCGTACCTGTTCAGCCTTGTCCAACGAATGAACTGCCGATGCCTCATCGCTCCATCCTTCGGGATAGCGAAAGAGGACGGCATACTCTGTCAGGCCTTCAACCACGGTTTGGATCTGCTCAAAAGCAGGGTCAATGGTGGCACACAATTCGACCAACACATCCACGTCATGGGTACGTGGTGGAATCTGTTCAGCCGCGATAAGAAACGCCTTCAAATACTTTTCGGCTGCCTGTTGGCAAAAAAAGCCCATTTGGTCCGGCAACGGTGGATCCCCTTGGGCCAGCCGTCGGGCAGCCATCAGGTCCATCTCTGCCTTGCGGACCCAGTCCAGCACTTCAGGGTTCACGTTCATAGAGCACTCTGCCTTGTTCCAAAATCTGCCTCAGGAAGACACTCCCCTGCCGAAGCCGAGCCTCTATCTCTTCTGGCGTCTTGACCAGCACATCCATAGACACAAAGCGTGGCCGACAGGCCCGCTTAACCTCCACAGCACGTTGGATGGGGGACCCCTTGGCGTTCATGATCACCAACAGATCGATATCACTTTCTGCATGCCAGGTACCCGCAGAACGTGAACCGAACAGGATCACTTTTTCAGGATCAAAGTTTTCCACAATTCGGAGGGTGATCTCACGCAAAAGGGTTTCCGTCACCGGGATCGGGTAACTGATCATCGTTTTTACTCCAAGCGACAGATCACAATTCAAAATTCGCTTATCGGGCCTTTGCAGTTTGGCCGCACCATGCATTATAGCAGCAAAGAGGCCTGGGGGCAAGAAGCTGTTCGGCCTCTAGCCAGCGCAGCGGAGAGCTTTACTCTCCGCCGACTCTTATCCGCTCCGGGCGGCGGAAGCGGCCCCGGAACTCGGCGGCGGGGTAGCGATGCTCGTTGGCCTGAAGTTTGCTCAACACCGCCGCGCTGAGGTCCAGCTCCAGAGCGTTGCTCAGGCTGAGGCAATAGATCACAACATCCGCCAGCTCGTCGGCCACGGCAGCCCGTTCGCCACCGTCTTGTACGGCGGTCAGGGCCTGGTCGGTGGTAAGCCATTGGAAACGTTCCATCAGCTCCGCCGCCTCGATGGCGATGGACATGGCCAGGTTTTTAGGGGAATGAAAGGGCTGCCAGTCGCGGGCGGCGACGAATTCGGCCACGGCGGCCCGCAGTGCCCCGACGGTGGTGTGGGTATCTGTTGCCATTGACCAGCTCCTGTATCCAATCTGGATGGCATTGTACTTGAGAATGGAACCGGTGTCAAGGTTGGCCACTTTTGCTTGACAAATGTCAGTTTTTGCACTATAGTCTAGCTATCGAGGGCCAAAAGCGGCGTTTTGTCCGAAAGTGGGCAACTGCAAGTCCGGCTTGCGTGCCTGACGCAAAACAGAAATTGCGCTCCTGTTTCATCCGGTGGGAAGGCCGGCCCCGCCGGCCAGGGGGTATTGCATCCAGAGGATTAGAGGAGTGGTCAGAATGAACACACTGGTGATAGAAAAAGTGGTGGAGCAATTGAAGGATTTGCCTTATGAATTACAGTGGCGCGTGTTGGAATTTACCCGTGCCTTGGCGTTCTCTGCTCCACGGGGCATTCCTGGAAGGCTGTTGTTACGCTTTGCCGGCGCAATTCCGCTTAGCGAAGTGGAGTTGATGCGTCAGGCGATAGAGCAAGGGTGCGAACAGGTTGACATCAATGAGTGGTAGATACCTGCTGGATACCAGCATCTTGATTGCATTGTAGGCCGATGAGACGACCGTGAAGGAAAAACTGGCTCAGGCAGAGGAGGTCTTTGCCGAGTATTGCGATTGGGGAGCTCTATTATGGGGCGTGGAAATCGCAACGGGTACAGGAGAACCTCGGCTGCATTGATGAGCTAGTCGGAGGGAGCATAGTGTTGGGGTGTGGCATTGAGGTTGCTCGACGTTATGGTGAGATAAAGAATGTGCTGCGCCTTAAGGGGCGGCCAATTCCTGAGAACGATCTGTGGATTGCGGCGATTGCGCTGGAACATGCGTTAACGCTGGTGACGCGCGATGCGCATTTTAACGAGGTGGCTACTTTAAGAGCGGAGATATGGTGAAGAAGGCGCAGGCTAACCCACGCGTGCCAAGAAACAGAAAGGAGCGTGCCAGGCAGCAAAGCGGGCTAACAACGTGCTCCGCAACGCGCCTGAGCCCGATCACCTCAATCATTTCACCGGCCCTGCTTATCGCGGGAGGAGGTATGGCAGGAAATGGATGTCTATATTTGTTTCTGTTGCGGCTATCCGATCGTCTTCCGTGGACGCCCTCCCAGGGTCTACCATCTGGGTACCGGCTGGCCTTGCTGGTACTTGCAACAGGCAGGGCTTTGCCTCCCTGATCTTTTTCCCAATTTAAGGATCCCCTCCACAACTGACAAGGCCCAACGCGTGAAACTGCTCGATGAAGCCGAGGCGCTTTACGAGAGGTATGTCTCCACCAACGATGTCACCGAAGTTCTGCAGTTTGTTAAAGATCGGTTGGAGGCCAATGAAGTTGACTGCATCCGCGACCTGTTCAAGCACCTTGCCAGCTTGGGAGAGAAAAGTGGTCATGCTCTGGTACGCAGAATCGTCGGATCAGAAGAATGGCAGAGGTACCTCTGCACGCAGCGGATCGAACGTCTGTATCGGGATTACGTAGAAACACACAACCCGAGCCCCGCCAGACAGTTTATTGAGAGCCAGTTAAAGTCTGGACGGTATGAGTGTGTGCGCAGGCTATTTGCATACCTTCAAGACCGGGGAGACGAGATGGCCCTTGAATTGATGCAAGCAATTGCTGCATCCGGAGCTGTGCCGCCATACTACGCATGACAGATTCGCAATAAATCAGGGAGAACGTCAATTGAACAAAAAGACCAAATTTGTAAAATTCTGTCTCTGGACAGGTATCATTCTCGATGGCATAAACGTATTTCTTTATCTTTTTCCGGGCATTATGCTCAACTCAATCGGCTTATCCAGGGAAACACTTACGCCTGCGGCGATTTATCTCTTGTTTCATGCAGGAATACTCATGCTCGCATGGACTATCCTTCTCATCTGGACACTGCAAAAACCTGTCCAAAGGCGCTTTGTTCTTCTATTGACTGTGTTGATAACCGTCGGAATGGAAGCCTCTGCCATTTACTTGATAACGGTCGAAAGCATAGCCAAGATTCAGATAATACCATTGCTGATTTTGCCTGTGATCGTCGGTGGTGTGTTCACAGCAGGGTACTTGGTCGCTGGTGGCATCGAGATCAACCATAAGGCAATTTAGAACCCCTCGTCATCTGCCCCGAATGACATCAGACCGCTCAATCCGGCCCGGCCTCCCACAGGGAAAGCTGGTAGGCCGGGCGCCGGCCGTTGAGCAGAATGTAGGGGGCAGCGCGGCTGGCGATGGCCCCTGCCTTGCTCAGGTCCGCCAGGTCACGCAGAGGGGCCTGCTGCCGCCAGGCCAGAAGGCGCGCCACCGACCGGGGCCCCAGCCCCGGCACGCGGAGCAACTGCTCGCGGGAGGCACGGTTGACCTCGACGGGGAACAGCTCCGGGTGGGACCGGGCGTAGGCCATCTTGGGATCGGCCTGGCGGGGCAGGTTGCCGGCTTTATCGAACACCAGATCGTCGAAGGCAAAGCCGTAGAAGCGCAGCAGCCAGTCGGCCTGGTAAAGGCGGTGCTCGCGCCAGGTGGGCGTCGGTGACCGGCCATCCAGCGGGGTGCCGGGCACCGGCTGAAAGGCGCTAAAGTAGGCGCGCCGCAGGCCCAGCTCCCGGTAAAGCTGCACCGTCGTCCCCAAGATCTCCCGGTCCGGCTCGCCGGCCGCACCGACGACGAATTGGGTGGTCTGCCCGGCCGGGGCCAGCCGTCCGCCACCCTCCTCTATCAGCCGCCGGGCAACACGCATCGGCGCGGTCAGCTCCTGGAAAAAGTCCTTGTGGGGGGCGATGGCTGCCAGCCGCTCGGCGTTGGGCGCTTCCAGGTTGACCGAGACGCGGTCGGCCAACTGCACCGCCCGCTCGACGTGGGCTGCCGAGACGCCGGGCAGCAGCTTCAGGTGGACGTAGCCGGGGAAGGCATATCTGTGGCGGATCAGCTCGATGCAGGCGATCATCCGGTCCATAGCCCGTTCTGCCCCGGCGCACACCCCAGAGCTGAGGAACAGGCCATCCACCAGGCCGGCGCGGTGCATCTGGTCAAAGGTAGCGGCCAGCTCATCGGGGGTAAAGCTGACGCGGGGCGTATCGCGGCTGGCGCGGACGCCGCAGTAGTAGCAGTTTTTCTCACAGACGTTGGTCAGCAACACCTTGAGCAGCCGCACCGTTTTGCCATCGGGCAGGGCAGCGGGGTAGATCCAGCGCCCCAGGTCGTCGCGCCGGCGGGCTGCCGCCCCACAGGCGCTGCACAGATCATACCGGGCCGATTCCCCCAGGACCTCGATTTTCTGGACGACGTCCATACCCTTTTACCTCCTGGGTTTATTATAGCACAAATGTTCAGGATGTCAAACGGATAGCCGAAGGCATTGCCTTCGGCCACCCGCATTGCCTTCGGCTACCCGGCCAGCTTGCACATAGCCGCAAGCTGTGGTATAGTTTCGGCTGGTGCGGAACACCACCCCCGTGCCGCCGGGTTCAGGTGCTTGAAAGGGGGAAAGGGGATGGAAACTGTTTACATTGGGATGGAAACTGTTTACATTGGTCAATCCGCGAAAAAATGAGGCAAAAGTGGAAATGCTCTATCGTGAACGGGCGGGCGTCGTAGCGGCGCTGGTGGTGTTGGGGCTGATCCTGGCGGCCTATCTGCAGCTACCCACCTGGTCCTACAGCCTGACAGTGCTGGGTTCGCCGCTGACGATCAGCCTGTCGCAGACGGCGCTGATGGCCGCGTTGTTGGTGGGCATCACCTGCACCAGCACCGATGCCATCGTCCGCTCGCACCCCACGGCGCGGCAGATCGAGGCCCGCTACAGCTTTGTCACCTGGACGCTGCCGGGGCTGACGGTGCTGCTGGCCGTGGTCCTGTTGCCCCGCCTGCCCACCCAGCTCTACCGGCTGACCGGCTATGTGCTCACCGGACTGGTGCTGATCCTGGTCATCAGCGCCGAATACCATACGGTGGACCCGGCCGGCCGCCGGTACCTGGCCGCCCGGCTGGGGTTGAACGCCTGGGCCTACCTGCTGGCGCTGGTGATCTTTGTGCTTATCTATTCGGCCAAGGCCCGCAGCCTTCTTTCGGCCACCGGGGTCACCCTGGTCAGCACCCTGCTGGCGCTAGAGTTCCTGCGCAGTGCCGGGCGGGGGTTTGGCCGCACCGCCCTCTATGCCCTCATCGCCGGGTTGAGCACCGGCGAGATCGTGTGGGCCATGAACTACTGGCGCATCTCCGGGGTGACCGGCGGGTTGATCCTGCTGCTGGGCTTTTATGTCTTTACCGGGCTGGCCAACCAGCAGCTCCAGGGGCGGCTGACCCGCCGGGTGCTGGTCGAGTACGGCCTTGTGGCCCTGTTCGGGCTGGCCGTGCTGCTGCGTTGGGGGCCGTAGGTCGGGCTTGCTACCCGACCCGCACTCGGAGCCCGCCGATTTGACATCCCGACCAACATGGGCTACAATGGCGCTATCTTGATGAAAGGAGGCGAATCGGTGTTCTACGACATGGTCCAGCAGATCAAGGTTCGTATCGAACCGGCCGGCAGCGGTGCCGGTTCTTGCCGTCGTAGTGCGCCCAGACGCCGTTAGTTATTGTTAACTAAGGCCGTGGGGCACTACCAACCCCACGGCCTTTTTGTTTTGTCCGGGCATGACACCCGTAAGCCGTGGGGAACTCCACGGCTTTTTTGTGGTCGGGGGCGCTTTCAGCCGAGGGCAGTGCTTTCAACCGAGGGCAGTGCCCTCGGCTACCCGAAAGGAAGGAGGGGATCATGGCCCAGTTTGTCGCCCAAATGCGGGCATCATACGGTTTTATCGAGCGGAACTTTAACCTGGTCCGTCGCTACTGGGGCTGGGAGGTGGTGTGGCTGGCCTATAGCATCGCCAACGCGTTGGCCATCACCTTCATCGGCGCCGGCATGGAGGCGATCAGCGGCCAGGCGATGGACACCGGCTATCTGATCCTGTTCCTGCTGGCCGGGACGCTCATCTGGCACTTTTTGTCCATCGTCTTTGACGCCATCAGCGAGGTGATCGCCTGGGAGCGGTGGGAAGGGACCATCGAGTACACCTTCATGGCCCCGGTGCCGCGCCTGACCCACATGCTGGGCCAGACGGCGTTCTCGCTGGTCTACGGCCTGCTGCACACGTCGCTCATCCTGGCCGTCGTCGCCCTGTTCTTCGATCTGGACCTGAGCGGGGCCAATCTGGGGGGCAGCCTGCTGGTGCTGCTGGCCGGCAGCCTGTCGTTCATCGGGCTGGGCATCGTGGCGGCCATCATGCCCCTGCTCTTCCCGGAGCGGGGGGCGCAGATGACCCATGTCATCCAGGCGACGCTGCTGCTGGTGTCGGGGGTGTACTATCCGGTCAGCGTGTTGCCACCCTGGATGCAGGCTGTGGCCCGGCTGTCGCCGGCCACCTATGCCCTGGAAGGGGTCCGCGCCGGGTTGTTGCAGGGCAGGTCCACCGCCGAGCTGTGGCCTTTTATCTGGCCACTGTTGGCGATGGGGGTGGTGCTCATCCCGGCGGGGGTGTTTATCTTTGGCCGGGCTGAACGCTATGCCAAGCGCACCGGCAAACTGAAACGAAACGGCTAGGTGCAGGTAGGCGCGGGTAGCAAACCCGCGCTATGGCAGGAAAGATACGACACAAGAGGAGAAAATGCAACCATGATCGTCAAGGCAGTGACCCGCTACTGGCAACAGCTACGGAGCTTTAGCGCCAATGCTCGCTTGTATCTGCTGAGCATGGTCATCACCGGGTTGAGCTTTAGCATCTACATGCTCATCTTTAACCTGTATATCGTCAGCCGGGGGTATCCGCGCAGTTTTCTGGGAGAGTTACAATCCATGCCCAACCTGATCTCCCTGCTCGGCGCGCTGCCGGCCGGGGTGCTGGTAGACCGGATCGGGCGCAAGCGGGCGATGGTCCTGGCCGGCGCCGGCCAGACCCTGGCTACAGTGGGGATTGTCGTGGCCCCCGGGCCGTGGTGGCTGAGGCTTTCGATGATCACCTTCGGCCTTTCGCAATCGCTGTGGATGGTCAGTGGGTCGCCGTTCCTGGTGGAGAATTCGGCAGAAGAGGAACGCAACGCACTGTTCAGCGCCAGCTTTGGCCTGCAAACCCTGGTGGGCTTTTTGGGCACGTTGGTGGGGGGCTACCTGCCAACTCTGTTCGGCGGCCTGCTGCGGGTGGATGTGGAAAGTGCCCCGGCTTATGCGGCGACTTTGGGCGTTACGGTGCTCATGTCGGCTGTGGCGCTGCTGCCGGTACTTTTGATCAAGGAACGGCCACGCCTGACGGCGGGTGAGGTGCACCTTTACCGGCCCTGGCGCAACATCAGCAACCCAGGGCTGGTGGTGCGCATCTTTATCCCCAACATCGTGATCTCGATGGGGGCGGCGATCCTGATCCCGTACATGAACCTGTTTTTCAAAGAGACCTTTCCCATCTCCGACAAGGTGCTGGGGACACTCTTTGCCGTGTCATCGGTGATCACCGGCGTGGCGACGCTGGCCTCGCCGCTGTTGGCCGACCGGTGGGGGCGCATCCGGGCGCTGGTCATCACCCAACTGGCCTCGATCCCTTTTCTGCTGCTCATCGGCTTTTCAGGCCGGTTGTGGATAGCAGCCCTGGCCTTTTGGGTGCGGGCGGCATTGATGAACATGGGCAATCCGCTCTACAACGCCTTTGCCATGGAACAGGTGACGGAGCGGGAACGGGCCACGGTCAGCGGCTTGATGGGCATGAGCTGGAATATCGGCTGGACCATCGGCCCCTACGTGAGCGGCTACATGCAGTCAAATCCGAACATCGGCTTTCAGCCGATCTTTGTCATCACCTGCACGCTCTATGTGGTGGCGGTCGTCCTGGAAAAGGTTTTCTTTCAGCGATTGGACGATCGACAACGGCGGGCGGCCCTGCTGCGGCGGATGGGCATCGTTGATCTAACGATGGGGGGGCGGCAATGATGGAGAGCTGGAACCGATGCCCCGTAACGCCGGTGAGCTTTTACAGCGAGCGGTTGAGTCGTATCAGCTTGGGGATGTAAGGGGAAAGAGAATGAACGGATCAGGGATTGTCGAGGAGGTCGTTGTGCGGGCCGACGTTGCGCATGATAAGGAGGTCGCCGCGACGCTGGTAGGTCATGCGGCGGTGAAAGTCTGACAACATCATAACACAAGCTCGCCTGCCTGTCCAGCACACACCCGGCTCGCTCGCGGCGGACCCGCCGTCCCGGCATCGGGGACAGTCTGCCGCTGGATTGTGATCCGGCGCGAGCCTTTGAACTTGGAGGAGAATCATGACAAGCAACATTACGATTCGGACCTATCGCCCCGAGGACCTGCCGGCCCTGGTGGCGCTGATCAACGAGGCGGACAAATTCGACCAACTGGAGCGGGCTACCACGCTGGAACAGTTGGAACATGAAATGAGCTTTCCCGACTACTTTCCCCAGACCGACTGTTTCCTGGCCTGGGAGGGTGATCGGCTGGTCGGGTATGCCGATTTTTTCCTGGGCAACAGCGAAACCAGCGCGGAAGGCACTTTCTACACCTGGGGGGTCGTCCATCCCCGGTGGCGCAGGCGCGGCCTGGGCCGGCGCCTGCTGGAGACGCTTTACCGGCGGGCTACCGAGCGCCTGGCCGAGGTCCAGGGCAAGCCGGTCTACTTCCAGGGCAACGCCCGCGATGTTGAGGCAGGCCGCAGGGCGCTGTTCGAGAGCTTTGGCATGGAACCGGTGCGCTACTTTGTCAACCTGGTCCGGCCCCTCAACAACGGCCTGCCGCCGCTGGAAATACCGGCCGGCTACCGGCTGCGGACCTTCGACCCGGCCCGCGACGCCGAGGCGGTATGGCGGGTGGATAACGCTGCCTTTCAGGACCACTGGGGTTTCACCGGCTTCCCGCTGGATGCTTTCCTTCACTGGATCAAGGAGCCCCACTTTCGTCCCGAGTTGTGGTTCCTGGCCGAGGAGGAAGCCAGTGGTCAGATAGTGGGCCTGGGCTTGAGCAAGATCGACCCGGACTGGATTGAGCGGACAGGCCGGCGGGAGGGCTATGTCAACACCCTGGGCGTGCTCCCTGAACATCGCAAACAGGGGTTGGGCACAGCCCTGCTGGTGCGGTGTCTGCACACTCTGCGCAGTGCGGGCATGGAGGAAGCCCATCTCCATGCCGACGCCGAGAACCTGACCGGAGCGATGCGGCTCTATGAGCGGGTGGGATTCCGGGTGCGCAAAACCCACATCACCTATCGGAAGATGATGAGGGACAAATGAGCAGAGATAAGAGATTGCGGTACTGGCGGAATTTAGGCTGCTTCTCCTTTTTCGTGATCGCGCTCGCTGCCGTGGGCCTGGCGGTGGGGGTATCGTGGTTGCAGGCCGATGCCTTCCTGCACCCCCGCCGCCAACTCCCGACTGAAACGCCTGCCGACCGGGGGCTGGCTTACCACGACGTGGCCTTCCCTGCCGCCGACGGGTTGGTGCTGCGTGGCTGGTATCTGCCGACGCAGAACGGAGCTGCGATCATCATCGGCCACGGCTACGGCGCCTATCGCCGGCTGGATCAGGCCGAACTGCTGGCCCGTCACGGCTATGGCGTGCTGACCTTCGACTGGCGAGCCCACGGCGAAAGCGACGGCAACCTGTGCAGCCTGGGCTACTATGAGGTGCGCGATGTGGAAGGCGCGCTGGCCTGGCTGCGGCAGCAGCCGGACGTGGACCCGCAGCGCATCGGCATGTTGGGCGAATCTATGGGCGCGGTGGCGGCCATCCGCGCCGCTGCGCGCCTGCCGGACATCAAGGCCGTGGTCGTCGCCAGCCCCTACCCGACCATCGAAGAGGGGATCAGCAACGTGTGGCGGGGAACGGGGTGGCCGGCTTTTCCCTTTGTGCCGCTCCAAACCCTGTTCGGCCGCTGGCAGACGGGCCTGGACCTGGCCGACCTGCGTCCGTTGGACGAGGTAGCGGCTATCAGCCCCCGCCCGATCCTGATCCTGGCCGGAGGGCAGGACCCCATCACCGGCCCAGACGCCGGCCAGCGGTACTATGCCGCCGCCGGCGAGCCGAAGGAGCTGTGGTTCGAACCGAACCTGGGCCACCTGGACTTTTTGCAGGCGTACCCGGCTGAATATGAGCGGCGGGTGGTAAGTTTTTTTGACAAAGCGTTGTCAGGCAAGTAGTTGCCCGGTGGAAGGAGCTTGAAGATGTTAGCAATGAACAATAGAATTGTGGTATCTGATGCGCCGGCCATCCCCGGCCTGAGCTTTCGCGGCTTTCGCGGCGAGGCCGACTATCCGGCCATGGCGGCTGTCATCAACGGCAGCAAGGAGGCCGATGGGTTGGACCGGACCCACTCGGTCGAAGATATAGCCCGCAGCTACCGCCACCTGGTCAACAGCGACCCGTGGCGGGACATGCTGTTCGTCGAGGTGGATGGGGAGGTGGTCGGCTACTGCCGTGTGTCGTGGATACGAGAGGCCGAAGGCACACGGCTCTATCGGCACTTTGCCCACCTGCTGCCCGAATGGCGCACGGGCGGCCTGCGCCGGGCGATGCTGCGCTACAACGAGCGCCGCCTGTGCGAAATCGCCGCCGACCATCCCGGCGACGTCCCGCGCTTCTTTGAAGCCTTTTCCTCCGACCGCGAGGAGGACTGGACTGCGCTGCTGGAGGCCGAGGGCTACAAAGGGGTGCGCTACGGCTTTACTATGGTCCGCCCCGACCTGGAGAACATCCCTGACCTGCCGTTGCCTGAGGGGCTGGAGGTGCGGCCCGTTGAGCCAGAGCATCTGCCCCTGATCTGGGCGGCGTCGAAAGAGGCTTTCCGCGACCACTGGGGGTTCTCGGAAGATGAGTGGGACCAGGAGATCGCTACCTGGCAAGAATCGTCCACCTTTCAGCCCCACCTGTGGCAGGTGGCCTGGGCCGGCGACGAGGTGGCCGGCATGGTCCAGAACTTTGTGGACGAAGCAGAGAACGCAGAGTATGGCCGCAAGCGCGGCTACACCGAAGGGATCTGTGTGCGGCGTCCCTGGCGGCGGCGGGGTCTGGCCAAGGCGCTCATTGCCCGCAGCTTCCGGGTGCTCAGAGAGCTGGGCATGGAGGAAGCAGCCCTGGGCGTGGATGCCGATAACCCCAACGGGGCCTTGCAGCTCTACAAGAGCATGGGCTTCCAGGTGGTCAAGCGCTACACAACCTACCGCAAGCCGATGGACTAGTGGATTCAGACCTGACAGGTCGCAAAGGCCTGTCAGGTCTGAGCAAAGGGAGTTTCACGGTGAAAACAATCGAAAGAGAGTGGGATTGGTGGGCGTATCACTATCGCGTCGTGCATCGAAGCCAGATCCCGGGCATCGGCCGGTGGGACGACGACCTGGTGGAGCTGATCGTCTGCGCGCTGGAGCTTCAGCCGGGCGACCGGGTGCTTGACCTGGCCTGTGGCAGCGGCGACCACGCGCGGCGGCTGGCCAAACGTGGCCTCGAGGTGCTGGGTGTGGACATCGCCCCCAGCCTGATCGCCCACTGCCGCGAGCAGGCCGCTGGGGAGGGCCTGGCCGCCGCCCACTTTGAGGTGGGCGACATGCGCAAACTGGCCTACGATGCCGAGTTTGACGCGGTGTTGCTCTTGAGCGGCAGCTTTGGCTTCTTCGACGACGTGACCAACCGGGATGTGCTGGCTCGCGTGGCGAATGCCCTCAAAGCCGGTGGAAGGTTACTGATCGACGTGTTCGATCCGGCCAGCATGGTGGTGCGCCCGCCGCGCCGCTCGTGGAGCCAGTACGGCGGCGGCTTTGGCCTGCGCACCACCTGGTGGGAGCCGGAGAGCTGCACCTATGTCAGCGAGTTCCTGTTCATCAGCGCCGACGGTGTGCTGAACACCGCCGCCGAGCCGGAACGCATCCGCGTCTACTCGCTGCCGGAGTGGCGTGAGATGCTTGCCGGGGCTGGCCTGACCCTGACCCACGCCCTGGCCGAACCCAAACTGCCGCTGGTGCCCTACGACCGGGATCACTACGGCAACCTGCTGATCGTCGGACGGAAGCCACCTGCACGATTCACCGCAGAGAACGCCAAAAATACGGAGGATTTGAAGTAGAACTCGCAAAGGTCGCCGCGAAGCAAACGCAATCTTTTCTCTGCGCGCTCTGGCCTCTGCGGTAAGAAATCTGAACACAACCGAACGTTTTTTAGGATCGCCGGCGCAAGGCGCCAAGAGCAAAGCGGTCTCGAGGGCTCAAGCTGCCTGTTCCTCGCTCTGCCCTTCCTCTCGCTTCCAGAAGAGGTGGCGCAACGCCAGGATGACCAATCCGCCGACCACGCAGCCGATGGCGATCCACTGCGCTGTGGCCAAACCGCCGATGGTCCAGGCGTCGGGGCGGAACATTTCGATAAAAAAGCGCCCTAGGGGATAGAGGATTAGGTAGCCCAACACCACATCGCCCTCGCGCAGCCTGTGGGACAGCCGGATATGAACGCTGTACAAGACCAAGAATACCACCAGGCACCACAGCGATTCATAGAGGAAGGTAGGGTGGAAGCGGGTGGTATAGTCGGTACCGGGCGGCAGGGGCTGGTGGGGCAGGTTAGGGTTGATCTTGAGGCCGAACCAGCTCGACCCGGTGGGCGGACCATAGAGCTCCTGATTGATAAAGTTGCCCCAGCGGCCCACGAACTGGCCAAAGGCCAGGCCCGGTGCTCCCAGGTCGAGCCACACCAGGGGGTTGAGCTTTCGCCACCAGGCATAGAGCGTCACGCCCACGATGCCGCCGATGATGGCCCCATAGATGCCCAGTCCCTGAAAACCGCCATGTTTCCACACGGCAAAGGCCTCGAAGAAGTGATGCCGGTAGTAGGGCCAGCCACAGGGAAAAGTGGCGTCGGGTGGACAGTCGGCCGGCGTAGAAAAGACGTGATACAACCGCGCGCCAAGGATAGCAACCACCACCGCGACAATGACCCCTTCCCAGGCATAGTCGGGGTTCAGGCCGCGCCGGCGCGCCAGGCGGCCGGCCAGGTAGGTGCCCACCGCCACCCCGATCATGATCAGCAGGCCGTACCAGCGCACCTGAAACGGGCCCAGTTGGAAGATAATAGGGTTGATCGGATTCATTTTTCTGCTCCGTATCCGGGATTACCTTGAATTATAGCACAGAATAGGATATAATTGGAATTGGAAAAGGCCGGTGACACGGCAGCGATTGCCGGGGGAGGGTGGCCGTTCAGGTGTCAGATGCTTTTGCCCTGATTCCGGGGCCGGAACCGATTGAGCTTTCTGGCGAATTCTGCAAGCGCCTGGCATCTTTAATTCCAGGGGAGGAGATGTGGCAGAAAACGAGTTGGGTAAAATCGGCTATCTGCAGATGGTGGACATTTTTCGGGACCTGACCGAGGCCGAGATAGAGGAGATCAACCGGGCAACGACGATCAGCACCTGTCGCCGGGGCAAGATCTTGTACATGCCCGAAGACACGAGCGAGGTGCTCTTTTTGCTCAAGCGGGGACGGGTTCAGCTCTACCGCATCTCGCCCGATGGCAAGAAGCTAGTTATCGCCACCATCGGGCCGGGGGCGGTCTTTGGCGAGATGGCCCTCATCGGCCAGGGGATGCATAACACCTTCGCCGAGGCGGTTGAGGAGTGCGAGCTGTACGTCATGAGCCGCGACGACGTGGAGCGCCTGCTGTTGACCAAACCCAAAGTCGCCTTGCGCATTTTCGAGGTCCTGGGCCGCCGCCTGAAAGAGGCCGAAGCCCGCCTGGAAGAGATCGCCTTCAAGAGCATTCCGGCCCGGCTGGCCGGCCTGCTGCTGCAGCTGGCCGACGAGGCGGGCAGCGAGACCATCGTCGGCCACACCCACCAGGATCTGGGGGAACGGATCGGCACCTACCGCGAGACGACCACTCAGACGCTGAATGCGTTCAGGGCGGAAGGGCTGATTGACATTGGCCGCAAGCGGGTCACTATCCTCGATCGCGAGGGGCTGAGGCGCATCGCCGAGGGCTGAGCCAGATCCTCTTCCCGCCACCACAGCGCCCCGGTCCCGCCTTTTTCTTTGTCCTTCTTCTCCTTGGGTTTGTGGACCACGTAAAAGCGCACCTTTTCGCTCTCGGCCTTGTTGCCGGCGGCGTCAAAGGCCACCACATGCACCAGGTGCGACTCGGTATAGCCGTGGGTGCTGGAGATGATCATCTTTCCGCTTTCCCAAGTCTGGGTGATGGTCTTGCCATCGGGGCTCACCTCCACCCAGGTGACCGTCACCACTTCGGTGCTCCACGAACCATCGGGATTGGTGATGATCCGCGTCTCGTAGACCGGCGGCATCTTGGGGTTGAGCTTCTTGTCTTCCATCTTGAGCACCCATTTGACGGCATACGGCTCCACCACGCTAAAGTCGAGCAGCTCGTTATCCAGGTAAAACTCGACCTTGTCAATCTGCACGTTGTCTCTTACGTCGGCCTTGAGGTTGGCCCATTCGTCGGTCTCTAGCTGGTAGACGCGGCCCGGCCACGGGTAGCCAACATAGGCTTCCGGGGCCATGTTATCCACCGTCACATAGATGGTTGCCCGCTTAAAGCCCTGGCTGTGCTCGACGACGGTCAGTTGCAGCGTGTACAACCCATCTCGCAAGCCGCGCACGTCCCAAAATTCCAACACGCCGTTGTCCACCGCGTTATAGTGGTCACCGCCGATCTGGCTCCAGGCAGAGGGGTTCAACCCTTCACCGAACTCCAGACGGTAAAAGTTGAAATCGCCAGATCGGGCGTTGCCCCGGATGGGCACAACGCCCTTGACGTGGCTGCCCAGCATCGGATCGAGGATCACCACCTCCCCTCCTTCTGGGCCGCAGCCATAGATCTCGTCGCGCTGGCTGGGTGGCTGGGGAATGCCCTGTTCGCGGACCCAGTCGGCTGCTTCTGGCGGATAGATTTCATACACCCGCTCCTCCACCAGCTCTGGGGGGGTACAGGCCGTCGCCAGTTTGCCCGTCTGGCGGTTGACCCGCTCCACATGGTGGACGTTGCAATATTCGGTTGGTTCTGTGCCCTCGATGAACAGCTCCTTTTTTCGATTGGGGCAGTGTTCGGTGGGCAGCAGGCCCGAAATGGCGCATACCTCCACGGTGACAAGGCCGGGTGGCTTGGGAAAGTTGTCAATCACCTCGCCCAAGATCCGCTGGGCATGGCCCTCGTTGTAGATGCGCTCCATCACATTGTGCCAGATAGGGGCCGCCCCTCTCGAGCTGGACACCCCCTCCATTGGGGTGTTGTCGTTGTTGCCCACCCATACCCCGGTCACGATCTGCGGTGTGTAGCCGATGGTCCACACGTCCCGAAAGTCGGTGGTGGTGCCGGTTTTGGCCGCCGCCGGTCGGCTCAGGCGCAGCGGGCTGTTGGCACCAAAGACCGGGGCGCGGGCGTTGTTGTCGGAAAGGACATGGGTCAGCAGGTAGGCTTCCTGGGGCGAAAGCTCGCGGCCGTCGGCCAGGGTCACGGTGCGCGCTTCGGGTTGGGTGTACTGCCATAACACCGTGCCTTGAGCATCCTCGACGCGCAAGATGGAGACCGGGTCCAACTGCCGGAAACCGGGTTGGGGCAGTTTGGCCGGCTGGCCCATCATCACCCCCCCGTTGGCAAAGACGCTGTAGGCGTAGACCAGATCCAACAGCCACACCTCGCCGCCCCCCAGCGTCAAGCTCAGGCCATAGTAGTCCAGGTCTTCGTTCAAGGTATTGATGCCCAACGCGTGGGCGTTGCGGATGACGTTGCCCACCCCCACCATGTCCAGCACTTTGACGGCCGGGATGTTGCGCGACTGGGCCAGGGCCGTGCGGAAACTGCGGGGGCCGAGATATTTGCGGTCATAATTCTCCGGGCAGTAGGGCGGGTTGGGATAGTCTTCAAAGCAGGTATGGACATCCATCACCAACTCGGCGGCGGTGTGCCCCTGGTGGAAAGCGGTCAAATAACTGAACGGCTTAAAGGCCGAGCCTGGCTGGCGCGGGGCAATGGCCACGTTGACATTGCCGTCAATCGTCTCGTCCCAGTAGTCAATGCTGCCCACCATGGCCAGGATCTCGCCGGTGCGGGCCCGCAGGACCACTACCGCAGCGTTGGAGGCATCCTCCTTTTCCCCCTGGAGCTTTTTCACATGAGCCCTTGCCTCTTCCTCGGCAATGCGTTGGATATCCAGGTCCAGGGTGGTGTAAACCTTGAGCCCGCCACGGTAGAGCCGGTTGGAGCCATATTTGTCTTCCAACTGTTTGCGCACATACATGGCAAAATGGGGGGCCACCAGGTCGTAGCGTTTGAGCATCGAGGTGTGGATCTGCAGCGGCTCGGCAAAGGCAGCGTCGGCCTCGGTTTGGGTGATATAGCCTTCGATCACCATCCGGTCCAGGGCGATCTTTTGCCGCTTCTTGGCCTCGGCGGGGTTGTCAATCGGGTTCATGGCCGGATATTGGACGATAGGGGCCAGCATGGCGCACTCGGCCAGGGTCAGCTCCTGGGCATGTTTGCCAAAGTAGACCTGGGCAGCGGCCTCGGCGCCGATGGCCCAGTTGCCATAGTAGTTGGTGTTTAGATACCATTCCAGGATCTGGTCCTTGGAATAGATCCGCGAGATCTCCAAGGCCAGAATGGCTTCCTTGATCTTGCGGGCATACGACAGCTTGTAACGCTCTTCCTCAGGGATAAGGATATTTTTGACCAACTGGACGGTGATCGAGCTGCCGCCCTGGACCCCTTTCCCCTGCAGGTTCGAGAGAAAAGCCCGGGCGATGCCCATCGGGTCAATCCCCGGGTTGCTGTAGAAGGTCTTGTCCTCCAGGGCGATGGTGGCGTTGCGCAGGTCCTTGGGGATCTGTTCTAGAGGCAAAAGGGTCCGGTCGCCGCGCCGGGGATCGATCACTTCCATCAGCAGCACCTGCCCGGTGCGATCGTAAATCTTGGTCGTTTGAAAGTCCTCTTGAGCGGTGACGATCTCGTTGGGGTCGGGCAGGTCTTTGGCATAGTAGCCATACACGCCAACTACGGTCGCCACCCCGGCGACGAGGAGCAGCACGGTGCTGAGCATTAGCATCAGCACCAGACCTCCGCCCAGGCGCAGGGCCAACTTGCCCACCCCACCGTTGGCCTGTTGGCGGCGCCGACGGCGTTGGCGCAAGAGCCATATCTGTTCCTGTGTGTTCATCGGTTTTCCCCCCTTCCAAACCAAAAGGGATGGGTTGGCATCGGAACGAGAAAGGGGCAGCAGACCGCCGAGCGATCTTTTACCCCTTTCTCCACAGATCTATGGTAGCAGAAAATGGTCCAAAAGGCAAGCCTGGCCGGACAAAATAACCGGCGCTTGGCCGTCGGGCAGCCCACGGTTGCGCGGTGCTTCCTGCGGGCTACATCCGCCGCACGTGCCGCAACATCTGCAGCACCTGGGTCCGGCGTTCGTAGCTGATATCCGGCCTGGCGTTCAGCGCTTCCTCGCTCACGACCAGGTCCAGGATCTTGTCCAGGCTCTCGCCGTCGGCGTACCAATGCACCAGTCCACAGCCGGGGCAGATCCAGGCACGGGCAGCCACTGTGACCTTTTCCTCTTTTCGTTCCTCAGGGGTGCAGGTCAGGGTGATCTCGGGCCGGAACGGCCCGGCCAGATCGGCACCGCAGGCAATACAGGTGCGAGGCTCGTCCATCAACAGTCACCACTTTCCAACCCGACACCAACAGGCATCGGCATCGTCGGCGCGGCCCATCATTTCAGCATCGGGATCTGGATGCCCTGCTGCCGGGCAAAGGCGATGGCTTCCGGGTAGCCGGCGTCGGCGTGGCGCATGATCCCCAGGCCGGGGTCGTAGGTCAGCACCCGCTTCAGGCGGCGAGCGGCCGCCGGCGTGCCGTCGGCGACGATGACCTGTCCGGCGTGCAAACTGTACCCAATCCCTACCCCGCCGCCGTGGTGGAAGCTGACCCATGTCGCCCCGCCGATGGTGTTCATGGCAAAATTGAGCAGCGGCCAGTCGGCAATGGCGTCGGATCCGTCGCGCATCCCCTCCGTCTCACGGTTAGGGCTGGCCACCGAACCGCAATCCAGGTGGTCCCGGCCGATGACGATGGGGGCGCGGAGGCGCCCGCTGGCCACGGCCTCGTTGAAGGCCAGGCCGGCTTTATCCCGCTCGCCGTAGCCCAGCCAGCAGATGCGGCTGGGCAGCCCCTGGAACGCCACGTCGCGCTGGGCCATTTTGATCCAGCGCACCAGGTGGTGCTTTTCCGGGAACAGGTCCATGATGATCTGGTCGGTCTCGTAGATGTCCTGAGGATCGCCAGACAGCGCCACCCAGCGGAACGGCCCCTGCCCCTGGCAGAAAAGGGGCCGGATGTAGGCTGGCACAAAGCCGGGGTAGACCCACTCGCCGTCGGGGCGGCCACCGACCTTGACCTCGGTATAGCCGGCGTTGAAGGCCATTTGGCGCAGGTTGTTGCCATAGTCAAACACCACAGCGCCCCGCTTCTGCATCTCGACCATGGCCCGGCAATGTTCGGCCATGGCCTGCATGGCCCGTTTTTGGTATTCCTTGGGGTCGCGGCGGCGCAGCTCCACCGCCTCGTCCAGGCTCAGGCCGTTGGGCACATACATCAGCGGGTCGTGGGCGCAGGTTTGGTCGGTGACAATGTCCGGCGTCACGCCGCGCACCACCAGCTCTGGGACAACATCGGCCGCATTGCCGATCAGGCCGATACTTTTCGCCTCTTGCTTCTTGAGCGCCTCGTCCACCAGGGTCATGGCCTCTTCCAGATCGTCTACCACCACATCCAGGTAGCGGGTATCCAGGCGGCGTTTGGCGCGCCAGGGGTCAATTTCGACCACCAGGGCCACCCCCTCATTCATCTTGACCGCCAGCGGCTGGGCACCGCCCATCTCGCCCAAGCCGGCGGTCAGCACGAACTTGCCCTTCAGACTGGCGTCGGGGCCATAGTGTTGTCGCGCAGCGGCAGCCAGCGTCTCGTAGGTGCCCTGGAGGATGCCTTGGGTGCCGATATAGATCCAGCTCCCGGCGGTCATCTGGCCGTACATGATGAGCCCTGCCGCCTCCCACCGGTCAAAGTTCTCCTGGGTGGCCCAGGCGGGCACGATGTTGGTGTTGGCAATAACCACGCGGGGCGCATCCTCGTGGGTCTGGAACACGCCCACCGGCTTGCCGCTCTGCACCAGCAGCGTCTCGTCCGGCTCCAGGTGGCGCAGGCTCTCCAGGATGGCGTCAAAGCACTCCCAGTTGCGGGCCGCCCGGCCCCGCCCGCCGTAGACGATCAGGTTGTCGGGATCGCCGGCCACCTCCGGGTCCAGGTTGTGCTGGATCATGCGGTAGGGCGCTTCGATGAGCCAGTTCTTGCAGGTCAATTGGGTTCCCCGTGGGGGGTGGACAACTCGCTTGGGCATGGCTGTACCCTCCTGAATCCTCACGCGTCGAAATACAGCGCCATCTCGTACGGATGGGGCCGGTCGCGCACTTGGAGGTATTCCTGGTTCATCTTGTAATCAATCCAATCGCGGATGAACCCTTCGTCCATCACGCCGCCGGCCAGCAAAAAGTCGTGGTCGTCGGCCAGCGCCGCCAGCGCCTCGCGCAGCGAGGCCGGCAGGCCCTTGATCTTTTTCCGCTCCTCGGCGCTCCAGGCAAAGACATTGGTGTCAAAGGGGCCAAAGCCGGCGGCGGTGGGATCGATCTGCTTCACGATGCCATCCAGGCCGGCCATCAGTTGCGCGGCGATGGCCAGATAGACGTTGCCGGTGGCATCGGGCGGGCGGAACTCGATGCGCTGGTCGGTGGGGTTGCCGGCATACTTGGGAATGCGCACCGCCGCACTGCGGTTGCCCACCGAGAAGAAGAGGTTGACCGGGGCCTCGTAGCCCGGTACCAGCCGCCGGAAAGAGTTGGTGCTGGGGTTGGTGAAGGCCAGCAGCGCCGGCCCGTGGCTCAACAGCCCGCCGATGTAATAGAGCGCCATCTGGCTCAGCGCGGCGTAGCCCTGGGGATCGTAGAACAGCGACAGGCCATCGCGGGCCAACATCTGGTGAAAGTGCATCCCATTGCCGGCCTCGCCAAAGAGCGGCTTGGGCATAAAGGTCACCGTCTGGCCGTGGGCAGCGGCGGTCATCTTGGCCACATACTTGACCTTCATCGCCGCATCGGCGCTTTCCAGCAGGCCCATCATCGGCGTTTCGATCTCCACCTGGCCCGGCCCTCCCACCTCGTGATGGTGATACTTGACCGGCACGCCCATCGCCTCCAGGTGCAAGCACATCTCGCTGCGCAGGTTGTAGAGCGAGTCGCGGGGTGGGTGGGCATGGTAGCCGCCGTGCATGGGGATATAGTGGCCCAGCCCGCCCTGTGCACTGTTCCACATCCCCTCTGCCGACTCTAGCCGGTAGCCCACGCGGTGGATCTCGTTCTCAAAGGCCACCGAGCTAAAGATGTAGAACTCGAACTCGGGTCCCCAGCGGCTCTCGTCGGCGATGCCCAGCTCGCGCAGATAAGCCTCGGCGCGGCGGGCGATGTTGCGCGGGTCGCGGGGAAAGTCCTGCCGGGTATCGGCCTCTTTGGCCGAGCAGAGAAAGCTGAGGGTGGGAGCCTCCCAGAAAGGGTCCAGAAAGCCGGTGGTCAGGTCGGGCACCACGACCATGTCGCCGGCCTTTAGCGGCTTGAGGCCCACACTGGAGGCGTCAAAGCCCACCCCCTCGTCCAGCAGGGCAGGGGTGAATTGGCTGGCCGGCACCGTCACATGGTGCCAACGCCCCCATAGATCGGTGTATTTCAAGTCCACCATTTTGACGTCATTGTCTATGACGAACTGCTTCGCTTCGTCAAACGTGTGAAACATTCTACCTGTCCTCCTCGACTAGAGCGCAAAACATTCGACGTTTTACGCCTGACGCCTGACGTTTGACGCCTGACGTTTGACGCTTGACGCTTGACGCCTGACGTTTGACGCTTGACGCTTGACGCCTGACGTTTGACGCCTGACGCCTGACGCCTGACGTTTGACCTTTTGCGCGTCACCACTTTTCCTGATGCACGCGCTTGGGGTCGTAATGGGTGTGTGGCTTTTTCTCCTCGGCAGGATGGCCGATGGCAACCAGGCACAACACCCCGACATGATCGGGGATGTCCAGCAGGTCCCGGACATATTTTTGCCGTTTCTTGCTGGGATAGACGCTGATCCACACCCCACCCAGGCCCACTGCCGTGGCTGCCAGCAACAGGTTTTGGGTGGCGGCGCAGGTGTCTTCTACCCAATGCTGCTCCGAAACCTCCTCATCGCCACATACGACAACGGCCAGTGGAGCTTTCTGCAGCATGTGGGCATATTTATGCACTTCCGCCAGCTTGTCCAGCAACTTGCGCTTCCGCACCACAATGAAATGCCAGGGACGCAAATCTTGGGCAGAGGGTGCAGCCATGGCTGCTTTGAGCATTGCCTCCACCTGCTCATCGGTCACCGGCTCGTCGGTGTACTCCCGGATGCTGCGCCGGGTATACATCAGGTCCAACAGATCGTTCATAGTCTCCCCTCCTCAGATCAAATGCCGCTTGAATGCCAGTGTCGTCTGGAATCCCCAAGAGCAAAATGTCGGGATGCTCATATTATACCGAATCCGGGCCGAAATCCCAAACTGGCAACCGCGTGGGACACATCCTGGTGATCCCCCCGACAGGGGCCGGCCACCACCTTGCTATCTGATTCTCGACAGATCACATCGGAACTGGGACTTGACACAGAACGGATGTTCGTGTATAATATACTCGAACAAGTGAGCTAGAGGAGAGGGTGTTCATGGATAGCTTTTCACTCTCCCGCAGGCCCGGCAGTGGTTTCGGGTAGAAACCGGGTGAAGCGATCCATTTTACCGGCCTGTGGAGGGTGAGCTGAGTAGTACGTTCACGGAACGAGAGGAGGCTTGCCATGACAAGTGAATTATCTGACCGCCAGCGGCGAATGTTGGAATTTATCCGTGGGTTCATCGAAGAACACCACTTTCCGCCCACCATCCGGGAGATCGGCCAGGAGGTGGGCATCTCGTCCACATCGGTGGTCAAGTACAATCTGGAGGTGCTGGAGCGCAACGGGTATATCGAGCGCCGGGGCGACATCTCCCGGGGCATCCGCCTGCTGGAAGAAGCTGCGCGACGGGTAAGCGATGTGATCCGCGTGCCGCTCCTGGGGCGTATCGCCGCCGGCACCCCCATCCCCGTGCCCGACGCCGAATTTTCGCCTTTTGGCTACGAGGCGACGATCGAGCTGACCCGCGACATTGTCAAAGACAGCCAGAACATCTACGCCCTGGAGGTCCAGGGGGACTCGATGATTGACGCCCTCATCCACGACGGGGATATTGTGCTGATGCGCCACCAGAAAACGGTGGAGAATGGCGAGCTGGCCGCGGTTTGGCTGCGCGACCAGGGGGAGACAACCCTCAAGCGTTTCTATTTGGAGGGCAATCAGGTCCGGCTCCAGCCAGCCAATCCTACCATGCAGCCACTGTTCTACCCGGCCAGCAACGTCGAGGTCATGGGTAAGGTGGTGTGCGTCATCCGCCAGTTGAACTGACGGGCTCGCTTGCGCCTCCACGGTGAGCGGGTAAAATCACCGGCCGGCGTCCTCCAGGGTAAGGAGGGCGCGCGCTGTTCTCTGTATTTTCAGGGACGAACGTCCCGGTCCTCCCCTTGATCCAAGGTGCCATCAAGGGGAGTTCCGGGCCCTGTAATAGAACAAACGTTCTAACTCGGCACTGTTAGATTGGCCAGTAGCAAGTCCTCACCCCCCGGCCCCCTTTCCCAAACTTGGGAGAGGGCGGGGGTGAGGGCCGTCTTGGCAAAATCTAACAGAGCCAAGCTAATACCGTAGGCACGCCTCTGCTCGCCAGGGGAGAGACAGGCGTCAGGCGGAGGTGTTGAGTGAGGGAGACGGCCATGCGTCAGGTGTTGCACTTTCAGGCTGATCGGATCGAGATGGTGCTGGCCAGCCACAAGGTGCCGGCGCGGGTCATTGGCGGCCAGGTGACTCCTCGGCTGGTTCGCTACCAGCTCACCACGCCGCTGGGGGTTAAGGTCAAACAGGTGGCCGGATTGGCAGAAGAGATCGCCCTGAGCCTGGGAGCATCCTCTTGTCGGGTGTATCGGCAAGAGGGCCAATTGCAGGTGGAGGTGCCGCGCCCTGACGGTCAGGTGATCCGGCTTACAGCCCTGTGCCGCCAGCTCACCCTGCACGGGGACTATAAGCACCAGGGTTGGCGCGCCGCTGTGCCGCCGGCAACGGCGGTCTTGGGCCTGGATCACGAGGGGGTGCCGCTCCTGCTGCGGTTGCCCAGCCCCGACGTGGCCCATGTGCTCATCGCCGGGACAACCGGATCGGGCAAGACGGCGCTGGCCCGGACCATCATCGCGTCGCTGGCCCTGTACAACAGCCAGAGGAGGGTCCAGTTGGTCCTGGTAGACCCCAAGGGCCGAGGGCTGAAACCGTTTGATGGCCTGCCTCACCTGCTGTTGCCGGTGCTCACCCGCGTGGACCAGGCGTTGTCGGCGCTACAACGTCTGGTGAGCGAGATGGAGCGGCGGGATGCAGAAGGGCGCTCCGATCCCCGTCTGGTAGTGGTGCTGGATGAGCTGGCGGACCTGGTGCAGGTGGGAGGACGGGAGATGGAAACTCTGTTGATCCGGCTGATGCAGCGGGGGCGGGAGGCAGGGATTCACGTGGTGGCCTGCACGCAAAAGCCGACGGCGGCTGTCATCGGGGGACTGGTCAAGAGCAACTTTCCGGTGCGGGTGGTGGGCAGCGTGGCCAGCCCAGAAGATGCCAAAGTGGCAACCGGCCTGGCCGGTACCGGGGCAGAGCGACTGCTGGGGCAGGGGGATTTCTTGGTAGTGGCCAAGGGGCAGGTCACGCGGATACAAGCGGCCTATATCAGCGTGGACGAGGTGCGCGATCTGGTGGCCCGGCTCAGGCAGGGCTCCAGGCCACTGCTGCCCGGTGGCACTGCTGTCTCGGCGTTGACCAACAGTCCTGGCAGCGAGCAGAAAGGGCGATCAGATTTAGCGGGCGCGCTCTCTGGGCTCCGGGCCCGCTTGCGTCTGGTCAAGTGAGGGAGGGGCAGAATGGGCCTGGACCTGTGGTTTCGTGAGGATGTGGCGCGCATCCTGGCGGCCATGCATGAAGCGATGCAGGCGACGAGCAAGGCGCTGGCATGGGCCGGGGACGAAGAAGCGGACCTCTATCGCCAGGGGTTCAGCGATGCGCTGCAGGCAGTGGGTGTTGCCTTTGGGGTCTGCCTGCCAGAGCCCCCAGAGCTGGACGGGGGGGAGAATGGACGGTTCGCTGCTCCTCTCTGCCGACCGGAGATGGGAGGCACGCCCCCTTTGCGGATGCGCCCCTTGCGCCCACCCATGCCAAGGTGACGGCTATGGATCGGCAACAGAAGACAGAACAACCGGGGGAGGATCGGGCATGAGCGTAAAACAGGTAGGGGTGCTGCTTGGTCTGGTGTTCGCGGTGGCCCTGGCCGTGGTGATCGGGAAACAGATGAGCACCGAAGCGATGGCGGTGGTCATCGGTGTGGTGTGCGGTGTGGCGGCCGGCATTCCCACCTCGGTGCTGCTGTTGGTGGTGCTCACCCGGCGCGAGCGGCAGCGGCTGGAGGAAGCCGAACGGCAGGTGCGCCGGGATAGTTACCCACCGGTCGTCGTCATTCAGGGGGGCGCGCCCCAGACGTGGCCGATGGTCCCATCGGGTGGCTATTGGCCTGCACCGCAGCCGGGGCCGCCGGTTCAGCGCCAGTTCCACGTGGTGGGCGGGAATGACCTGCTGCTGGATGATGGGGACTTTTGACCACCATTCCACCGGGTCTGCCGGAGGGTGGGCGGGCGTTCGCCCAAAAACAAAGGCTTTAGCCTGTCCAGACAGACTGTAACACAGGCTTTTGCCTGTCCAGAGACAGACTAATGGTCTTTAAGAAATTAATGCAGACATAAACCGACATACTGCAACAGCTCGCTGGAGCCATCGGCGAATTGATCCAAGAAGACACTGACCTCTACTTTCAGGCCGTCCCAACGATCGGTAAAGTCATGGAGATGCAAGACGTCTTGGTAGAGTTTGCGCCACACCTTCTCGGTGGGATTAGTCCAGGGGGCATAGGTGGGCAACAGGATGAGTATGATCTTGGTACCCAGCGACGCCGCCAGGTGCGCACGACCCGGTCGCTACACCCCACCTCCCGGGAGGTCTGTTGGTTGCTCCAACACGCTCTGCGCCTCGCCAATCTTTTGACTTTTAACTTTCCTGGGGTATAATGCCAACATTGTTATAAAGCTATCTGTTCACCCTCTTGATGGTACAGTGCGGGGAACAGACAACGAATACAGAGGGAGGGTTGTTTGTTTGCTCTGTATTTGACCCCGGCATCTATCGGCTATCTGACCCAGTTCATCCTGGCGCTGCTGATCACGGGCTACTTTGCGTATCGCGTGGTCAACTTACGGCGACGCGGCGAAGGGAGCGCCCATGCGTCTCTCTTGGTGGGCTTCTTCGCCTCCGTCGCGGCGATCGTGCTGCTGTTCTTCCTGGACGCGGCGCTGCCGCCCTCCCCGCGCCTCTACGCCGTCTACCTGGAAAACACGGTCATTGGGCTGTTCCTGACCCTGCTGACGCAGTTTGCCTACCACTTCCCGCGCCTGTACCCGCAGCGCAGGTGGGAAGCGCACATCGTGTTGGCGATAAACCTCCTCTACACGCTTGGGGAGGCGGGGTTTGCCGTGTACCGCGGCCGGCTGCTGCTCCAGGAACGCCAGGTCTTGTACCGGCCCATCCAGCCCGATTACGTGTTGGTCGCGTGTCTGGCGTGGGCGCCGCTGGCGTTCCTGCGCCAGACCGTCGCCGCTTCGCAACACGAGCGCGGCGGGAGAGCGCCGGGTTTCCTCGATTGGAGTGGACTGCGGGATGTGTGGCGGCCGCAGGGCCAGGCGGCGCGGGCGGCGCGGATGTTCGCGCTGGTGTTCCTGATTCCGGTGGTCTTGGGTCTGCTCAACATTTTGCGCGCCAAGTTTGTCATTCCGACGGGGGTATTCCAGTCGGCCATGTCGGCGGGGATTCTGCTCACCCAGTTTGCCTTCGCCTCGGTGTATCTCGGCTACTTGCCGGAGACGACGAGTTTCCAGGTGCGCCTGGTCGGCATCACGCTGGTGACGGTGCTGGCGGTGTTCGGCGCGGTCGCTTGGGTGATGACACCCTCGCACGCGGCGGTCTACCGGCCAGCCATTGCCGACCATCGAACCCTGCGCTTTACGCCCAACGCCAGGGGCGGGTACGACGTGACGCAGGCTGAATTTCACTTTGATGATGACCTGGGGCGCCCTGTGGATTTGAGGCTATGGCGCCCCTTCGCCGGGCTGCTGGAGGCTGCGGCAGACATCCCGTTTCTCTTCCCGTTCTTTGGGCGAACTGGACAGACGGTCTGGGTCATGCGCAGCGGCGCGGTGAGCATAGATGCGCCGGTTGACTATCGCGCGATGGAATATCACTATGCGACGACTCCGGTCATTTTTCCCTTGTTCGTTTCCATGGATTCGAGTGACGTGTATGCCAAGAACGAGGGAGAGCGGCTGACCCTGACGTGGTATCGGGCTTCAGCCTTCTATAACCCCCAGGCTCGGTTCACCTTCCAGGTGGTATTGCACCGCGACGGGACGTTCGAAATCACCTACGACGGTCTGCCCGATTGGCCGTACCAGCCGGAGGCCAGCCCGTTTGCCAACGTCTGGGTAGTGGGCGCGCTGCCGGGGACGCCCGGTCAAGCGCCGCAGACGGTGGACTTTACCCAACTGCCGCTGCAAGGCGGGCCGCAGGGGATGGTCCAAGACCATTACCTGGCGTTCCGCGGCCATTTGCACCGACTGCTTCTCCCGCTGGCGGTTTTGATTCTGTTGGGCAGCCTGGTCGTCGTGGTGGGCTTTCCGGTCGCCTTCTATCTCAACCTCATCAGACCGCTCAACGCGCTGTTGGCAGGCGTCCGGCGGATAGAAGCGGGGGACCTGGAAGTGGTGATGCCGATACAGTACCACGACGAGATCGGCTTTCTGACCCAAGCGTTCAACAGTATGACGGCGCAGTTGTACGGCCTGATCACGGGACTGGAGGCGCAGGTGGTCGCGCGCACGCAGCAGTTGGAGCGGCAGAATATTGAACTGGGGCAGGCCAAGGAGACCGCCGAAGCCGCCAACCGGGCCAAGAGCGTTTTTCTGGCGAATATGAGCCACGAACTGCGCACACCGCTCACCGCCATTGTGGGCTTTTCCGAACTGATGGCTCAAGACCCACTGCTAACGCCTCTCCAGAAAGAGCGGCTCGGCATCATCAACCGCAGCGGCGAGCATCTGCTCGCACTCATCAACGATGTGCTGGCGATGGCCAAGATCGAAGCCGGCCGGTTAACGCTGCAGGAGCGCGTCTTTGACCTGCCGGAGTTGCTCTACGGGTTGGTAGAATTGTTCCGCCCGCGCGCTTCCGAAAAGGGGCTCATGCTCACCCTGAACGTTGATCCCAACCTGCCCCGCTACGTCGTGGCCGACATAAGCAAGTTTCGCCAGATCCTCATCAATCTGCTGGGCAATGCCATCAAGTTCACAAGTGAAGGCAGCGTCACGTTGCGGGCCTATCTGGCGCCGGACACGCATGGCTGCCCCGACACATCAGGCCGTTGCGTGCTGCGTTGCGAGGTAGAGGATACCGGCCCCGGCATTGATCCGGCCGGCCTGGAGAGCATCTTTGAGCCGTTCACGCGCTCCGAAAGCGCCCCGACGCAGGAAGGCACCGGCCTGGGCCTGTCTATCAGCCGCAGTTTTGCGCGCTTGATGGGTGGCGAGTTGGTGGCAGCGAACGTGGGTTCAGGTCGTGGCGCGCTTTTTACCCTGGACCTGCCGGTGCGCCTGGCCAGCGAACAGGAGGTGGCCGAGATGCTCCCAACGCCCCCGCTGCGCCCCGCCCGGCTTGTGGCGGGACAACTGGCCCCTGACGACCGGGCCTATTGCCTTCTGGTCGCCGAGGATATGCCGGAGAGCCGTGAACTGCTGGTCAATATGCTCGAACAACTGGGTTTCGAGGTGCGGGCAGCCGTCAACGGCCAGGAAGCGATTGACGTGTGGCAGGAATGGCGGCCGCACCTGATCTTTATGGATATGCGCATGCCGATACTGGACGGCCACGCAGCCACACGGTTCATCCGGGCGGCGTCTGGGGGCAAGGCCACGGCCATTGTGGCGATGACGGCCAGCGCCTTTGAGGACGAGCGCCAACAGATGCTGGCGGAGGGCTGCGACGCTGTCGTGATCAAACCGTTCCGCCAACGTGAGATTGAGGAGGTGCTGGTCAGACTCCTGGGCGTGCAGTTTGTGTATGAGGAGGCGGTGGCGGCACCGCCCACGGTCGGCGAACGTTACCGGGGGCTCGATCTGACGGGGCTGCCCGCCGACTGGGTCGCGGCTTTGCGCCAGGCGGCGATGGAGGCGGATGGCGACCAGATCTCCGCCCTGGCCAAGGGCATCCGCGAGCACAGGCCCGAACTGGCCGCGGCGCTGCTGGAGGCAGCGGACGATTACGACTATGGGGCGATCCTGGAAGCCATGCCGGACCAGTAGCCATTGCTTCAGCAGGGGAACATGGAGGCTGTCATGCAGAATGACATCCTGATTGTAGATGACACGCTGGCCAACTTGCGGTTGTTATCGCAGATGTTGACCGAACACGGCTATAAAGTACGGGCGGTGCGTGACGGCGCACATGCCATCATGGCTGCACAGACTGCTCCGCCCGACCTCATCCTGCTGGACATTGTGATGCCCGGCATGGACGGGTATGAGGTATGCCGGCGATTAAAAGAAGACGAGCGCACGCGCGATATCCCCATCCTCTTCATCAGCGCCCTCGGCGAGGTTGAGGACAAGGTCAAGGCATTCACCGTCGGTGGCATGGATTACATCACCAAGCCGTTCCAGGCCGAGGAGGTGTTGGCCCGCGTCCGCACCCATCTGGCGTTGCGCACTCTGACCCGGCAACTCCAGGAGGCCAATGCCGAACTATCGCAGCGGCTCCAGGAGCTTCAGGAACGCAACGAGGAGCTGGATGCCTTTGCCCACACCGTTGCCCACGATATCAGGAATTCACTCTCTTTGATCATCGGGTATGCCGAGCTGTTAGAGCACGAGTACCATTCCTTGTCCGAAGAGATGCTCAAAAAGTATGCCCATGCGTTGGGACGTGGGACAAACAATCTGGTCAATGTCGTGGACGAACTGCTCCTGCTGGCCAGCGCACGCAAGATGGACGTGATCCCGGAACCGCTGGATATGGGCAGCATTGTGAGCCAGGCATGCCGGCGACTGGACCGCGTCATTCAGGAAAGCCAGGCCGAGATCATTTTGCCGTCGCGATGGCCGGTCGCGCTGGGCTATGCGCCGTGGATAGAAGAGGTATGGGTCAATTATCTCAGCAACGGGTGTAAGTATGGAGGCAATCCTCCGCGCCTGGAATTGGGGTGGGATAGACAAATCAGCGAATCAGCGAATCAGCAAATCGGCGAGTTGGCGAGTCAGTGGTCGGATGAGGGTTCACAGGCTCACTCACCCGCCGACGCGTGGATTCGTTTCTGGGTGCGCGACAACGGCGATGGCATCCTGCCAGATGAGCAAACCCGCCTGTTTACGCCATTCACGCGGCTCGACCAGACGCGCGTCAAGGGACATGGGCTGGGGCTTTCAATTGTGCGCCGTATCGTCGAAAAACTGGACGGCCAGGTCGGCGTCGAGAGCGACGGCCTTCCCGGCCACGGCAGCCTGTTCTATTTTACTTTGCCTGCTGCACCAGAACCGGTGTAACCGGTTCCTGGCTTGGACTACTAGAGCACCCTGTCAGCAGCCGGGCCTCTGCCTTTGGGGTGCCAGCGGGGTACAGAGATAGTTCAAGAGGACAGGCTCACCACTCCTGATCAGGCTCTTCCAGCTCCCCGGTATACTCCTCCTCGACATATCCCTCCTGCCCCTGCCCCGCAGCGCCGATCATCACCGCCACGCCCAGGACGACAATCAACAAAGCAAGGGCGCCAACACAGCAGATCGGACCTTCCGAAAAAAGCATATACAGGGCGCGGTTGCCCTTGACCACGGTGTTAATCCAATCGCCCCACAGCCACTTGGGGGCCGTCGGCACCTGGAATATAGCATTGACGATGGAATAGATGCTGCTGGTGAGATAGGGAAGCAGGCAGCAACTCACCGCCAGCCCCAACCAGGCGATGATGCACCCCAAGCCACAGCCACGTCGCTCCATAACTTAGCTCCTCGTTGCAAATAGACTTTGACCCAGATGAGCCGAAACCAAATCCACAAAGGTATTTTGCTTGGTGTCTTTACCCTTTGCGGTGAAATGCTTGCTTAACGGGCAAGTTTTTTTCGTAAAACTCTACCAGGTCGGGCCGTTTTTCGGTCACATCGGCGTATACGCCCCGATATTCCGGCGGAAGCATGGCTGCCAGCCGGTACATAATCTCCTCCGTGAAGGCGTGGAGGTGGGCAGCTCTGACCTTGCCCTCTACCGGCGGCGGTTCAAAAGGCGGGCCGAACACAACCCGCACCTTGGCCCGGCGGAATCGCCACAGGGAAGGAAAGAGATGCTTTTGCCCTACAGCCACTGCCGGCACCAGCTTGACGCCGGCCTGGTAAGCCAGGTACGCAGCGCCGCCGCGCCCCTGTTGCAGAGCGCCGGTCTTGCTGCGGGTGCCTTCGGGGGCCAGGCCCAGCACCCCTCCCCCCCGGAGCACGGCCAGTGCCCGGCGCAGGGCCTTGCGATCCACTTCGCCGCGCTGCACAAAGATGGCATCCAGGGAACGGAACAACGGACCAAGAACCAAGTTCCTCTCCCACTTTTCGGCGGCAAAGACGTAGGCGCGATGCGGGAGAACGGCCAGCATCACCGGCGGGTCGAGCCAGTGCAGGTGATTGGTAACCAGCAGGTAAGGCCCTTGATCCGGGATATGTTCCAGGCCCTCCACCTCCAGCCGAGAGAGAAGGCGCAGCAGGAAGCGGATGATCCCCCGGATCAGCCGGTACCATCCCCTGATGGCAAGGGAGTAGGTCTTGACTTCATATTCGCCTGCTTTCATACCTGGACTAAACCCTCGTTGTGATTTTTAAGCAAAAACACCGCCTGCCGCACCGAGGTGCGCCCTCCGGCTGCCCCCACAGGGCTGGCTCAAGGTGTGGCTGTTGGCCGTGGCGTTTCCGTCTCAACCGGCACCTGATAGCCAACCCACCAGCCCTGCACCTGGACGTCGTGGCGGGCCACCGACCCCAGCGGCGTCAAAGTTATGTCAAAAGGGGCCAGCGCCCCGGCCAGGAACAGCTCGGCAGCGATGCCCACCGTCCGCGCCCCCACCACGTGCCCTTCGTTATCGTACAGGGTCACCACCAACGCCACCCGCTCAGCGTCGGCGGTGCCGCTGTTGCGCACCTGCCCTCGCACCTGGTAGGTGCCTGCCTCCAACCAGCCACCCCACTCCTCCGTCACCTCCAGATCGGGGTAGCGAGGCCCCAGATGGGTGCTGGGCACGCCGCTGAGCACCCGGGTCTGATATTGGGCAAAGCTGGCCGGTGGGGCAGAAAACAGGATGGCAAAGGGCGCTCGTCCCCCAGCAGCTACGATGTCCAATTGGGTAAAGGCCGCGCCAGAGGCCAACAACCGCCCCTGCTCGTCGTGAAGCGAGACCTGGACCTGGACCTCTTCCGCCGGCTGACCGGAGCGATTGACTACCTCGCCCAGGCACCACAGGCTGTCGGCCGGCGTACGGTAGAAAGCCAACCCTTGGATATAAAGCATCACCGGCGTCGGCGTGGGCACGGCCGTCGGCTCGCCCTCGCCCGGTTCCAGGGGAATGATGATCTCCTGGCCGATCTTTAGCCGGCGGGGATCGGTGATGCCGTTGACATCCTGGATTTCCTGAACAGTCACCCCGAACTGGCGGGCAATGGCCAGCAGCGTGTCTCCCTTTTTAATGACATAGATGACAGGCGTCGGGGTCATGGTAGGCGTAGGGGTGTTGGAGGGGGTAGCCGGCACAGGGGTGAAGGTGGCCCGCCGGGTGGCCGTGGGCCTGGGCGTGCTGCTGGGTGTGGGGGAGAGGGCTGCAGCCATCGTCGGTGTTGGCGGCTCCAGGATGCGGCCACAGCCGGCCAACGCCCCGGCAGTCAGCCAGGCCACCAGGATAAACCCGGTCAGCGTTCCCCCCTTGTTTTGAGTTCCCCCTCGCTTCAACGATCCTTCCTCCGTGGGTCTGCCTTTAATGGCGGGCCACATTGTAACAAAAGTGGGGCAGGATGCAAATTGCAAGATGGGCCTCGCCGGGCTGGTTCGTCCGGTGCTCGATCCTACCTTGAGGCGGCAAGCTGCAAGCTCACCTCCGAAGGGGCACGGTATACAGTTGACACCGGCGAAAAGTAGAGATAGAATGGAAGGCAGGGCGGCCAGGAGGAGCAAATGAAGTCACCCGTCTGTCTTTTGCTTCTAGTTCTGTTTTGGGGAGCTTTTATCGGCGCTCTGCTGATAGAGGCCAACTATCGCCGCAAAGCTGCCCTGTCCAAGATCAGGGGGCTGGAGGCAGAAAAGAAAAAGACCGAGGATGCGATCAAGAAGGCCAAAGAAAAGCGCGATCAGGGCCGGCGTGAACTGTTTAAGGCCATACTGTTATTCCTGCTGGTTATCGGCCTGGCTGTTGCTATCCTCTGGTTGATCGGCAGCGGCTTCTTGTAAGCTTGGCCGTGAGATAAGGGCTGGGCCGTCATTCCCCCCGTCTAGGCCCTGGCTGTTCAACTCCCCCCAATAGTGAACACTTGCCCTGCCTCTCTGCCGCAGGTCGTTGACAGCCATTCCAAAGTGAGGTAGAATAGCCTTCGCTGTTTGAGCAGGCCAGAGGGGATGGTCATGAAAGCGATGCTACTCCGGGCGCCCAAGCCCGCCGAGGCGAATCCTTTGGAACTGACGGACCTGCCGCTGCCTGAGCCGGCAGCAGGCCAGGTCCGGCTGCGGGTGCGGGCCTGCGGCGTTTGTCACACCGACCTGCACCTGGCTGAAGGGGAAATCGCCACCCCCAAGCTGCCCATCGTGCCCGGCCATCAAGTTGTCGGCGCGGTGGATGCCCTGGGCCAGGGGGTGAGCCGTTTCGCCGTGGGTGACCGGCTCGGCGTGCCCTGGCTTTATTCGACCTGTGGCCGGTGCGAGTACTGCCGGCGCGGCCAGGAGAATCTGTGCGATGAGGCCCACTTCACCGGCCAGCACGCCGACGGCGGTTTTGCCGAGTTCATGATCGTCCCTGCCGACTTTGCCTATCCCATCCCATCCGGCTTTCCTGACGAACAGGCTGCGCCGCTGCTGTGCGCCGGCATCATCGGCTATCGCTCGCTGCGGCTGAGCGACATCCAACCAGGCGATCGGCTGGGGTTGTACGGCTTTGGTGCCTCGGCTCACGTGACCATCCAGGTGGCCCGCCATTGGGGCTGCCAGGTGTATGTTTTCACCCGGAGCACCGAGCATCAGCGCCACGCCCTGGAGCTGGGCGCAACCTGGGTCGGCCAGGCACAGGATATGCCCCCCCAGCCGCTCGACAGCGCCATCACCTTCGCTCCGGCCGGCTGGCTGGTGCCCTACGCGCTGCGTGCTCTGCGCAAGGGGGGAACGCTGGCGATCAATGCCATTCATATGAGCCCGATCCCCGAAATGCCCTACGCCTTGCTCTACGGCGAGCGGACGGTGCGCAGTGTGGCCAACGCCACCCGCCAGGACGCCGCCGAGCTGCTCCAATTGGCCGCCGACATCCCCATCCACACCGATGTAGAGCTTTATCCGCTGGCAGAGGCCAACGCGGTGTTACAACGGTTGAAACGGGGGGAGGTGCGAGGGGCAGCGGTGTTGGAGATTGGAGATTAGAGATTGATATTGGAGGATTTGGTGAGAAATCGCCTGCTTTTTTTGACTGTCGCCATTGGCCTGCTAGGAGGGGTGTTGGTGGGTTGCACACTGGGGCAAGGTGGTATAGCGGGGGTCACGCCCACGCCCACCAAGACGCCCCGCCCACTGCCTACTGTTACCCACACCCCCACCGCTTCTCCTGCGCCGACCGACACACCACCACCGACCGCCACCCCTATCCCGCCAACTGCCACTCCAACAATCGCCCTGCCAACCGAGACGCCGATTCCCCCGACCGACACGCCCCTCCCGCCGGCAGACACGCCTGTCCCCACCGACACACCTATCCCGCCGACCGACACGCCCGCTCCTCCAACGAACACGCCCCAACCCAGAGCCACCCCCACGCCGGCCAGGCCGACGAATACCCCCGCGCCCAAAGTAGACTTTCGGGTCAAAGAGATCGTCGCCTTTGTAGACGGCAGCCTGACCCAGAGCGGCCTGCACAACGTCTACTTTACCGTCGTGGATGCCGGCGGTGCCCCGATTGACGGCATTATCATCCAGGAGGTCAACAACCAGCCCCCGGCTCAGGTGATCAGCGGCGAAAAGGGGCCGGGCCGGGCCGAATTCACCATGTGGGCCTCCGACTATAGGTTCAAAGTGATCGGCAATACCGGCGGCAAGACCTTCAGCAGCGAGACGACCCACGTGCTGTCGGTGCTCTATGAGCACGCCGTCTGGGACGACCTGATCCGGGGCGGCATCTGCGCCGACGAGGCTGCCTGCCGCGCTCTGGGGCCGATCCACTATAGCTACAACGTGACCTTTCAGCGCACCTGGTAGGGCCTACGAGCGATAGACGATGAACAGCGAGTTGACCATCCGCCCCGCCCGGCCCGACGACCGCCCGGCTGTGGAGCGCATCTGCGCCCACACCTGGGAGTGGGGCGACTATATCCCTGAGGTATGGGACCACTGGCTGGCCGATGCCGCCGGCCTGCTTCTGGTTGGCGAGCTGGCGGGCCAGGTCGTGGCCCTGAGCAAGATCTCTTTTCAACCAGAAGGGCAGATCTGGCTGGAGGGAATGCGCGTGGACCCCGAACATCGCCGGCGGGGCATTGCTCAACAGTTTCTCAACTACAGCATCGCCTATGCTCGACAGTGCAACGCCCGCGTGGTCCGCCTGAGCACGAGCAACCATAACGAACCGGTTCACAAAATGGTCGCCCACGCCGGCATGGAGCGGGTTGGCGCCTACGAGCTGTGGACGGCCGATCCGCTGCCCGAAGCCTCGCCCCCTGCCATCCTGCCCCCTGATCATGCGCCCCAGGTGCAAGAGTTTTTGGCACGCGGCCCGATGCTGGCCCAGACGCACGGCCTGTGCAGCTTTAGCTGGGCCTGGCAGGAGCTTTCTCCGGCATGTGTCGCCCGATTCCTGAACGCAGGGCAGATGGCCGCCCAGTTTGCCTCGGATGGGAGCCTGGCCGCTCTGGCCCCGATCCACCTGGATTCAGACGACAAGATGTTGTGGATCAGCTTCATCGAGGGGCAGGCAGGGGCGGTCGCCGACCTGGCAAGGGCCGTTCGGGGACACGCGGCCCGGTTCGGCGCTGAACGCTCCGGCCTGATGCTGCCCAACCTGGACTGGCTGCGCGACGCCTTTGCTGCCGCCGGCTATGGCCCGGGCGATTGGCAAGGGGAGCTCTGGGTCTTTGAGCTTTGGCTAACGCAGGAGGGGGGATGATTGTTCAACACCCTCAACGCCCTCAGAGGTCGAGCTTCTGGCCCCCCCATTTCCTGGGCTGGATCGTGGGCCTGCTCCTGGCTGCCGGGGTGCTGGTCGGGGCTTTGCTGATCACCCGGCCGCTCTGGTCCCGCTTCCTCTACAGCGTCACCGGCGAAGAGACGCTGCCTGCCCAGGTGCGCGGCGGGCTGGAGTGGCTGGGCAACCTCACCCGCCCTCAGCCCGACACCGCCGATTTTGTACCGGTAGCCAACGCCGGGGTCAACCCCTTTGGCGTCAACACCTTCCTGGAACAGGAGGTCGAGCCGCAAAAGCGGGAGCGGGCGGTGCAGATGATCGCCGACGCCGGCTTTCACTGGATCCGGCAAGAGTTCCCCTGGGAAGATATCGAAATCCATGGCAAAGGGGACTTTCAGGACCGCCGCCACGAGCCACACCGTTCCGCCTGGGAGAAATATGACCAGATCGTAGACCTGGCCGACCGCTATGGCCTGGAGATCATCGCCCGGCTCTCGAATCCACCGGCCTGGAGCCGCGTTCAGGGCGACTCTGTCGGCACCTTTGCCCCACCTGACAACCTGGACGACTATGGCGACTTTTGCGAGGCGGTCGTCCGCCGCTACAAAGGCCGCATTCACACCTACCAGATTTGGAACGAACCGAACATCTACCCCGAATGGGGCGAGCAGCCGGTCAGCCCGGAAGCGTATACCGAGCTGCTGAAGGTTGGCTACACCCGCATCAAGGCCATCTGCCCCGAGTGCGTTGTGCTATCTGGTGCGCTGGCTCAAACGATCCCCCTGGGGCCACGCGATCTGAACGATTTCATCTTTTTGCAGCGGATGTACGACGCCGGCGCGGGCAACTATTTCGACGTGCTGGCCATCCAGGGCTACGGCCTGTGGTCTGGCCCCACCGACCGGCGGATGCGGCCCCGGGTGCTCAACTTTTCCCGCCCCCTCTACCTGCGCGAGATCATGGTCCAAAATGGCGACGCAGAGAAACCGATCTGGATCACCGAGATGAACTGGAATGCCCCGCCGCCCGACTTTCCGAATCCCCAGTTTGGCATCGTCACCCTGGAGCAGCAGGCCCGCTACGCCGTAGAGGCTTTTCAGCGGGCGCAACAAGAGTGGCCGTGGCTGGGGGTGGTCAACGTCTGGTTCTTCAAGCGGGCCACCGACACCGAGACAGATCAGGCCATGTACTACTTTCGCCTGGTCGAGCCGGACTTTACACCGATGCCCATCTATGACGCACTGAAAGCCTACTTTCACAGCGACAAGGCCCGGGCCCTCTACCCCGGCGTGCACCAGGAGGACCATTGGGCATTGGATTATGAGGGGGCGTGGCACATCGGCGCCGATCCATCTGCCGAGCTGGGGGCAAGCCGGTACGCCGACTCGCCCGATGCGGCGCTGACCTTTGCTTTTGCGGGAACCGACCTGTGGCTCAAGACCGGCCCTGCTGCCCAAGGTACACTGGCCTACATGGTAGACGGCCATGAGGAAGGGCGGGCGAATTTTGCACCGGGTGAGCAGATCCAGCTAGCCCAGGGGCTGACGCCCGGCAGGCACTCTATCTCTATCCGCCCCCTTTCGGGCACCTGGGCCGTGGACAGCCTGACCGTCCGAGACCGGATAAATCCCAACCGATGGCTGATTGCTGCAGGAGCCATCGCGGCTGCCGGACTGCTCGTCGCCCTGGTTGTGGATTTCGTCAAACGCCGCCGCCGTTGGTATGAGCGCCACCGGGCAGGATAAGGACAGCGGACGCACGGAACGGACAGATCGTGAAAGCGACAGCCCGCAACATCCAACACCCAATATCCAACCTCCTCCTTCTCTTCATCCTGCTTCTTGCCCTCTTTCTCCGTTTCTACCGCCTGGATGCGCAAAGCCTGTGGAACGACGAAGGGACGAGCGTCGCCGTTGCCCGGCGCGACCCGGCGACCATCGCCCGCGACGCGGCAGCCGACATCCACCCGCCGCTCTACTACTGGCTGTTGCACGGTTGGGTGCGGCTGGCAGGGACCGGCGAGGCAGAGGTGCGCTCCCTATCGGCGCTGCTGGGGGTGGCATTGGTGGCCCTGACCTACGCCCTGGGCCGGCTGTTGGCCGGGCGGTGGGCCGGGCTGACGGCGGCAACCCTGGCCGCGATCAACCCTTTCCAGGTTTACTATTCCCAGGAAGCGCGGATGTACATGCTGCTGGCGGTATGGAGCGCCCTGGCCTTCTACGCCGCCTTGCGCTGGGCCGGTGGGGATGGTTCTCGCCGGCGCTGGGGCATTGTCTATGTGCTGGCTGCGGCGGCGGGTCTCTACACTCACTATGCCTTTCCAATGGTATTGGCGGCAATCAACCTGATTGTCCTGCTAGAGCTCGCCCTGCACAGGCCGGCCCTGCCGCGCCTGGGGGCCTGGCTGGCGCTTCAGGCAGCCGCCCTCCTCCTCTTCCTGCCCTGGCTGCCGACCGCGCTCCGGCAACTTGGCACCTGGCCTCGCGCGAACCAACCGCTCGACCTTACCGCCGCCGTGACAGCCATCGCCCAACTGCTCCTGGCCGGGCCGGCAGCCCCGCCCCTGACCGAAAACGTTGCCTTTCTACTGCTCATTGCCGCGATTTTTATCCCTTCACGCCTGAGAAATCGCCTGTCAGGGGTTGTGTCCGGCCTCACCCCGATCGTATGGCTGCTGGTGCCGGTGGCGCTCATCCTGGGGCTGGGGCTGTTCAAAGAAGCCTACCTGAAATTCTTGCTGGTCGTCAGCCCGGCCTTTTGCCTGCTGGCGGGCCGCTTTCTCGCCGCCCCGCTGCGGGAGGAACGCATCTTGCGCTACGGAACCGCCTTTGTCTGCGCTTTCCTGGCGCTCTATTTCCTCTACGCCTCGGCCTTTGGGCTGCGGAGCTACTACCACGACCCGGCCTATGCCCGCGACGACTATCGGGGGATCGCTGCCTATGTAGAGGCAGTGGGCCGGCCCGGCGACGCCGTGTTGCTCAACGCTCCGGGCCAGCAGGAGGTGTTTGGCTACTACTACGCCGGCAGCCTGCCGGTCTATCCCCTGCCGGAGAGCCGGCCCCTCGACCCGGCAACTACCACGGCAGCGTTACAGGCGCTGGCCCGGCCCGGCGGACGGGTGTTTGCCGTGCTGTGGGCCACCGACGAAAGCGACCCAGGGCGTTTCATCGAGGGCTGGCTGGACGATCACGCCTACAAAGCCCTCGACGCCTGGTACGGCCATGTGCGCCTGGCCGTCTACGCCGTGCCGCAGCAAACCCCCACCACACCGGCCCAGACGTTACACATCCCGCTGCATAGCCGGGAAAACGGCGACGAAATCACCCTGCTGGGCTACAGCTCGCTGACCGACCGGCTGGCAGCGGGTGACATTGCCCAGGTCACCCTCTTTTGGCAAGCCGGGCAGACGCCTGCTGCACGATACAAGGTTTTTCTGCACGTATTGGACGATAGCAACCATATCGTCGGCCAGCGGGATGCCGAACCGGGGGGCGGGGTGCGGCTGACGACCCTCTGGCCGCCGGGCGAGGTGGTGGTTGACCACTACGGGCTGCCGATCCACCCGGCTACGCCACCGGGCGAGTACCGGGTCGAGGTAGGGATGTACAGCCTGGAGAGCGGCCAGCGGTTGGTCGCCCCGGATGGCGCAGGCCAGGTCTGGCTAAAGCCGCTGACCGTGGACCGGCCCCTGGCCCCGGCCCCGGTCGCTGCCCTGGGGATGCAGCACACCGTCAACGTCAACTGGGGCGAACTGACCCTGCTGGGGTACGATGCCTTCAGGTTGGGCTTTGCCCACCAGCCCGACGCCCCGCTGCGGCCAGGCGACGTGTTGCATATTGCCCTCTACTGGCAGGCAGAGGCCCGGCCAAGCGGTGACTGGCAGGTGGCGGTGGACCTGATAGGGTCCGACAGGCGAGAGTCGGCGGGCTTCGTCGCCGACCTGGTGAGTGGTTTTCCGACAGGCCGCTGGCAGGCCGGCGATGTGTGGCGTGGCCAGTTCGACCTGTCCCTTCCCGGCCACACAGCGCCAGGGAAATATCGGCTGCGGATTCAGCTCATCGCCCCCGACGGCTCAACGGTCGGCGACTTTCTATCCGACCCGCTGACCGTGAACCTGTAAAGGCCCGCCAGCAGGAAGCAATATCCAATGTCCAATCTCTACCAATGCTTCGTCCAATGGACAATCGCCACCTGATGCCCGCTGCCTTCTGGCCGGCAATTGTTCGTGTCGAACTGGATAGTGACCACCTGCGACGAGGTGACCGGCTGGCCGTTGACCTCGACCACGCGGGCGGTGCAGGTCCAATTCTGGGGGGTGCTCTGCCCGAAAGAGAAATCATAGTGGCCGGGCTCATACTCGCCGGGGTTGCCGGTGGGATGCGACAGGAACTTGTTGCCGTAGCATTCCACCTCGATCCGCACGCCGTTGACCGGGTTGCCGGCAGCGTCCTTGACCATGCTCTGCTTGGAGATGGCCGGGCCGCTGCAGTTGGGAGCTATAACCGGATCCCAGATGACCTGGCCGATGAACTGCAAGCTGCCGGTGGAAGAAGTGGCTGTGGGCGTCGGCTTGGGGGTGAGCGTCGCCGTGGGGGATTGGCCGGCTGCGGGCCGGGATGTCTTGGTGGGCTGCGGGGCGCGGGTGGTCGTGGGCATCTCCTCCCCTGGGGCGGGGATGATCAGTTTCTGGCCGGTGATGATCAGGTTGGGGTTGTCCAGGCCGTTGACGGCGACGATCGCCTGGACCGATACACCGTACTGTTTGGCGATTTCCGACAGCGTTTCGCCCCGTTGGACGGTGTGCACGACCAGATCGCCGGTCGCCGTCGCTGTGGGTGGCAGCGGCGAAGGCGTGGGCGGCGGTGAATTGGTTGGAGCCGGAGTAGGTTCAGTAGAGGTGTTTTCGGCAGAGGGTTCGACCGGAGCGGTGGGTTCCTCGACGATGGGAGCCGCCGTCGGGCTTGGCGTGACGATGGGTCGGGTCGGCTGCGGAGTGCTGGTGGGTCGGACAATCCAGGCAATGGGGGTGGCTTCGATCCGTTCAAAAGTGGGCCAGGGGGTGCGGGTAGGACGCTCCGTGGGGCGCTGCTGCCTGGCCAACTGGTTGAGCGCCGTGCTAAAGATGATATAATTGAGCAACACCAGGACAATGAGAATGCTCCAGTGTCTCCACTTCATAACAATTCTCCCCACCCGGATGCCCTACATATTGTGGCTATCCGGGAATTTGCCCCAACTCCTTGGGGATATTATACCACATCCTGCCCAATTGAGCAAGGCCCATCGCGGAGTGAACTATGAAGGTCTCGGTCATTGCTACTGTGCTGAATGAGAAAGCAAGTGTCGAACGACTGCTAGAGTCGCTAGAGGTGCAGACCCGCCTGCCCGACGAGGTGGTGATCGCCGACGGCGGCTCGACCGACGGAACATTGACCATCCTGAACGCCTGGGCAGCGTCGAGGCGGCTGCCGTTGCGGGTGCTCAAAAAGCCGGGGGCCAACATCTCGCAAGGGCGCAACGCGGCCATCGCTGCCGCCACCGGCGATGTGATCGCCTCGACCGATGCCGGCGTGCGGCTGGAGCGGGGCTGGCTGGAGGCGCTGGTGGCCCCGTTCGAGAGCCAGGAAGCGGGGCGGTTCGTGGCGGTTGTCTCCGGCTGGTTTGTGCCCGACCCAGAGACAGCCTTTGAGGCGGCGATGGGCGCAACCGTTCTGCCCCACGTGCGGGAGATCAAGGCCGACCGGTTCTTGCCTTCCAGCCGGTCGGTAGCCTTTCGCAAGGTGGCCTGGGAGGCCGCCGGCGGCTATCCCGAATGGCTCGACTATTGCGAGGACCTGATCTTTGACCTTCGCCTGCGGGACCTCTACGGGCCGTTCCCCTTTGTGCCAGAGGCGGTGGTCCATTTCCGACCACGGCCCAACCTGCGCGCTTTTTTCAAACAGTACTACCGCTATGCCCGTGGCGATGGCAAGGCCGATCTGTGGCGCAAACGACATCTCATCCGCTATTTGACCTATCTGGGGCTGGGGCCGGGGCTGGTGGCACTGGCAGTGCTGCATTCCCCTTGGTGGGGGCTGGCCCTGCTGGCCGGCGCCGCCGCCTACATCGCCACCCCCTATCGCCGCCTGGGGCCACTGCTCAGGCCCTATGGCTTCCTTGACCGTTGCTATGCGGTGCTGTTGGTGCCGGTCATCCGCGTCGTGGGCGACGTGGCCAAGATGATCGGCTATCCGGTCGGACTGGCCTGGCGCTGGCGCAACCGACATCGGCCAGAGGTCCACTGGCGACGGCCCGGATGGACGCGCTGACCGATGCCCGGCGGATCAGCGGAAGGCGCTCTTGAGGACAAGCGGCAGGTAGACGCATAACCGGCCCTCGATCGTCACCTGGCGGCGCAGGGTGGGGTGGACGCCGTCGTCAATCCAGGCGACATTGGTGACGACGCCACCTGGCCGGAGGACAAGCACCTGAGCCTCAAAACCGATGGCCACGTCGGTCTGGCCGGGGTCCAGATTGCCGTTCCAGGCGATGGCACTGCCGTCAAATGTTGGGTCTGGCGGCAGGGTGCTCCACGGGTCGGAGGTGAGGGCCAGGTTGGCCGGCAACGGGTCGGTCACCTGCACGCCGGCAGCCAGGTTGCCGGTGTTGTTCAGGCGAATCTGGAATTCGACCAGGTCGCCGGGGTGCAGCCACAGGGGGTGGGCTACTTTGTCGGAAGTGATGAGCACCGGGGCCGGTTCAAGGAGGATGGTGGTGAAGGTATCTTGCCACCCGTTGGTCGGCCACTCTTCCTCGTTGCCAAAGGCATCGCGGGCCCGGCTGCGGAAGGTGTAGGTGTGGCCGTCCACGCCGGCAAAGAGGGCAGATGTGGCAGTGGTCGCGGTCAGCCAGGGCATCCACGGGGCCTCGACCTCCCCATCCCGCACCTGAATGTCGTAGCTTTCCACCCCTGCGCCGTTGTCGGTGCCGCTCCAGGTGACCGGAAAGGCGGTGGTCGTCTGCACCGTGTCGAGGGCGTTCACCTGCGAAGCGGGAGGTGGGCAGGCCAGCCTGCCGGTAGCGACCAGCAACCTGCCCCCTTCAAGGACGCCGAACACCACCTGATCCGTACCAAGGCCCAGCCCTGCTATGGTGTGGGCGTAGGCATCGCCGGGCGATAGGTTCAGGCCGTCTTGCTGCCATAGCAGGGTGCAATCGGACTTGAGCCACAGGCGGGCGCTGAGGCCATTGTGCTGGCCGGCCACCCACAGGCCCAGGCGCAGGTCCTCCCCTTCTGATTTGATCCCCAGGGCCAGATCTTCTGTGGCCAGGCTCAGTGCCGGCAGGCCGTGCAAGGGCAACCAGGTTTCGGTCCACTCCAGCGACTCGCCAGGGTTCAGGGTGATGGTATCCCAAAAGGTAGGCGCCGGCCCGCCGTGGAGTTCCACGTAGTAGCTGCCGTCGTCAGTCCAGACAGTGGAGGGGATCGGGTCGTTCCAGCCAAAGCCAAAGCCCTTGACCCCTACCGCTATCTGGTGAGGAAAGACGCGGGCCAGGCCGCGCTCTGCCCCCTCATCGTAAACGCCGGCCCAATCTTCCGCCGCCTGGGGCCGGGCGAACAGGCCAAGCCAGCGGTTCCAGTTGCCCAGCCGGGAATAGTCGGTGCCGGCGTGCACCGGCCAATCCATAGCTTCGCCCGGTCCGGGCAAATAGTCGTCGCCCCGGCTGTGGACCGTCACCTGAGAGATGGGCAGGACAAAACGCAGGTCCGGCCCGACGGTGTTGGGCGCGCCGGGAGCCAGCATGGCGTTATCCCAGAACTTGAAGCTCACCGGGGCAGCGGTGGGGTTCTCCAGCCGAGGGGTGATCTGCAAAGCGGCCCGGTCGGTGGGCAGGGCGACCCGAATCGAGGATCGGATGCGGTCGGCTGCCAACGTATCCCACAGGGTGACGGTCGTGCCCTCGGTGGTGATGGAGGTGGCGTAACCCCACGGTATGCCCCACTCGTAGCCATGCTCCTCCACCGGCAAGCACCATTCGATGCCACCGGCAGCCAGCCACCAGCCCTGCTCCTCCGGGCCCCAGTGGGTCGGCTTGATCACCGGGTTCTGATAGAGCAGCTCTTCGCCATCGGCTTTGACCGTCACTCCGTACAGGCGACCGCCCAGCTCCGGCAGGAAGGTAAGCCGCAGCCAGGGGTTTTCGACCACAACAGCCGTATAATCGTGCGGAGAAGGCTGAGGGTTGGAGGCATCGTAGGCAGCCCAATCCAGCCACAGGTAATCCATGTTGTAAGCATCGGAGTGGCGTGTCTGCAAAAAATCGGCGTAGGGATAGGTAGGGATGGTCAGCGTGGCCGTCGAAACCCGGTTGACCGTCGGTGCCGGACGGCTTTCTGCCAGGGCGAGGGCCAGCCCCAAGCTCACCAAGAAAACCATTGCCGTGAATCGCATCATTCACCTCCTGGCAGCACAGGATGCCATCTACACTTTGGCGGCCGCCTCGTCGGGCGGTTCGTCCCTGACCCAGGCAAATTTGCGGCGCAGGGTGGTGGGATAATACCTGGCCAGGACGTCATACCCCACCTGTTGGCCCCAGCGATGATAGACGCGGGGGTCAATGTACGATTTGAGGCTGGTGCCCAGGTTCCAGGTCCGCTTGTGAGCAGCGATGGACGCCTGCGCCTGGATTTTGCCCAGGGCGATTTCGGCCTGCTTTAGCTGCTCCTTCGCTTTCTCCAGCCGGCGGGTGGCGGCGGCAATCTGGCGAGCAGATCGGGCCTGTACTTTCTCCCGGCTGGCAGGCGGCGCGGCATTGGCCTTCTCCTCAGCTTCCCGACAAAGGGTGTCCAGGGCCTCCTGACACGCCGTTACCTGTTTTTGACACTTTGCTACCCGCTCTTCTGCCTTCTTCTGTCGCTCCTGGAACCGCTGCTGGCTGCGGGGCCAACCAGCTGGCGCCTGTTTGGTATGGTTGCACAGCATTGCTGCCTCCAGGTTGGCCAGGCTGGCGGCCTCCCACTTTTTGTATTCGGGATCGTCCGCCTGGACGCCGGAAGCGGCCAGGCTTTCTTGCACGGCGACGGTGGCGTGGTGGGTGCGGAACACTTTGGCCGTCAGCCCCGGCACGCCCAAGGTATCGGCCAGGTAGGCGTTAACCTGCCGGCTGCTGATGTCGGGGAAGAGCTGGGGCAGGTCGCGCGTTGGGTGGCTGCGTTCGTCATTGCCGCTGGAGTTGGAGGGGCGGGCGTTTTCGATCAGCTCCTCCAGATTGCGCTGCACCACCGCCGGCAATTCCAGCGTTTTGTGCCACAGCACCGAATCTTTGCCCAGGAACTTGAATTCGGCCAGGCCGCCGGGGTGCAGGGTGACGTGTTCCGGGCGGAGGGTGGTGGCCCCCACCGTGTCGGCCTCGTCGGGGTCCTTCTCGTCGCCCACCCGCAGGCAGAGGGCGTCAATCAGATAGCAGACGGTGGCGATCTTGCGCCGCTTGGGGTCGGGGTGCGAGAGGTCACGCTCGATCTGGGCCCGGACGGCAGCCAGTTGGGCATGCAGCTCATGGGCCTTGTCGAACTTTTGCGCCTCTCGCTGCTGCTTGATGGCAGCGGTGTCGCTCAGCCAGACATACTTGAGCTTGCCCGAAAGCTTGTCGGCCCAGCGGGCCACCCACAGCGACTCCGGCTCCCAGACGATTTCAGCCCAGTCGCCGGGCGGGCGGGGGGCATCGGGGCTGAGGTTGAGGGTGATCTCCTGGTGGCGTGCGCCCTCTTTCCATCGCCCGCGCAAGGGGTGCTGGCCCCGCCCCATAAAGATGCCACTCGGCTCAACAATGTAATTGGCCAGCTCCACCCGTTCGCCGTTGACGATGGCATAGCCATACCGCTCCCGGAGCGCCTCGCGCTGCGCCTTGCGCCTGGCAGCCAAGGCCTTGCGCTCTTCCGGCGTCAGCCGCTCCCTGGCCTGCCGTTCGGCCTCGACGACGCGGATGGCGGAGCTCAAGTCCACTTCGTCCACCGTCAGAGCTTCGTCTAGGCCCAATGCCCGGCTGAAATCGGCCATAAAGTTGCGCACAAAGGTCGGGTCCTCAACATAAGGGGTGCCCTGCTTTCTGGCCCAGGCCAGGGCCATCTCTTCCTGTTTGGGCGTCAGCGCCACCGCCTCCCCCCGAACGGTGATCACCAGGCCCACGGGCGGCGGGGGTTCGGGCACGACGACGCCATTGTGAATCAGTTGCTTTAGCATTGCTCGTTCTCTACCATGCTGAGTGCTTGAACATATCCCGCAGGCGGGAAAAGGCCTGGCGGGGCAGGATCGGGCCAGGAGCTTGGGGGTTCTGCCGGTAGGTAATCGAATACCAGCGCACCGGGTCGCACTCGGCGTACCAATCTACCGTGGCATGATCCAGGTTGAAAAGGAACATCGGCCCCATCCACGGCCACCATTCATCGGCATAGGCATAGGCCGCAGCCAGGTACTCGGCCTGCTGCGCCTCGCCGACCTCCATCCACTCGTGCTCCCCAAGGTCGCAGTCGGTTGCCAACACCCAGCCGAACTCGGTAGCCCACAGGGGCGAGCTGTCGCCGTTGGCCAGCATCACCTGGTGCTGCTCCTCAGCGCGACGGAAATAGATGGGGGTAGTGACCTGATCGGGTGGCGTGTCGGGGGGATACGATCCGCCGTAAGGATGGCTGCCCAGGGCGTCAAAGAAGCCCCTGGCCCCGCTGTTGTACATCTCTCGCAGGAAGGTCAGGTCGGGGATCACCACCTCTGCGCCATACAGGCGTCGTGCCCAGGCCAGTTCCGCCGCCGAGCCGCCGGTGGTCGCCAACCCGGCGCTGACGACCAGGGCCTGCGGGTCGCCGGCCTTGATGCCCCGATAGCCGGCCTGGAGCAGGGCGGTGTACTGGGCGGCATTGGGCGCTCCGCCCCACTCGTAGTCCAGATTCGGTTCGTTCCAGATTTCGTAGGCGACCGTCTCCAATCCCTGCACGCGCCAGGTGTCGGACACGTGGGCGGCCAGGGCCAAGGTAAAGGTATAAAAGGCGGCCAGGTCCCCCGGCGAGACCGGTGGATTGCCCACCCCCTCCGGCGGCGGCCCGATGATCGTCAGCAACACATGGCGCACGTGGGGCACAAACTCGCGGAGCTGGTTGTCCACGTTGGCCCAGTCGTAGGGCGGCCCGCTGCTCTCCCAGCTAATCAGCCCTTTGGCCCAGTCAAAGCCCATGACCGTCAGGCTGATGACATGGTCAGCCGAGGCGACGACCGCTCCATAGCCCAGGTGGGCCGGCCAGCGGGGCGCTTCAAAATGGCGGAGCGCCAGCGGCAAAAACAGGTGAAGCGGTGGCGGGGCGGCCGCTACCGTTGTCGTGACGATGCGGCGGCTGCACCGGTTCTCGGCGGTCAGGATCACCGTGTAGGTCAGCGGCGCGGTGAAGGTGTGGGTGACAACCGGGCCGGTGGCTGTTTCCCCGTCGCCAAAGGCCCAGACAAAAGCCCAGGGCGGCGTCCCGCCGGTTACGGCAGCGGTGAAGGTGATGATTTCTCCAACCTGTGGGGCAACCGGTCGGTAGGCAATTGCCGCATCGGCGATGGACTCGCACGGAGCAATGGTCAGGGTGACGGCCCGTTGCGTCGGCGTGACGGTGCAGGTATTCCAGGCTGCCAGCGAGACGCTATAGACCCCTGTCTCGGTAAAGGTGTGGGTGGTGGTCCAGGATGGGCTGTATGTCGTCCCGGTGATGGGCAGCGTGCCGTCGCCAAAGGCCCAGGTATAGGTGGCGGGCAGGCTGCCGGTGAGGACCTGGCCGGTGAACAGCACCGGGGTGAAGGTGTAGGGCAGAGTAGGGGTGTAGCTCAGCGCCAGCCCGGTGAGCGGCAGGCAGGGCCAGGCCGTCACCGTGATGCGGGCCATAGTCGTCAGTGGCGGCACGGTACAGGTGTTCCACACCGTCAGGGTGAGGGTAAAGATGCCGGAGGCCGTGTAGGCGTGGGTGACGGTGAACGCCGGCGACGCTGTTGTGCCGCTAAAGGGGGCGGTGACGTCGCCAAAGCTCCAGGTGTAGGTGATGGGCAGGCTGCCGGTGATCAGCTCGGCGGTGAACAGGAGCGGCGTTTCCGGGTAGACCAGGGTAGGGGTATAGCTCAGCGCCACGCCGGTCACCGGCTGGCAGGTGGAGGGCAGGCCGGCATGGGCCGGCCGGGCCAACGTTGCCACGGCCAGCACCAATCCGGCGGCCAGGAAGAAGGCCGCTGTTAGCACCAGGATGCAGAGAGATCGAGCGCGCAACCGTCCTATTCCTCCAACCCAGGCAAACCGGAAAAGGACCCAAAGGATACCACTCCTTCCCCCTGGTCCTTCGTCCCTGGTCAGCAACCTAGCGTTCCTTGCGACCAAAGATGGCCCGCAGCGTCTTGGCAAGCTGGGCGATGAACAGCGCACCCAGGCCAATAGCGGCCACAGCGATCCAACCGGCGTCTACCGTCTCCTGAAAGGAAACCCGTTCCGGCGTGACCACCAGGACGCCCAACGGCCTGGTCATGCCTCCCCCGCCCCCGCCACCGCCCTCGGGCACCGCTTCATCTTTCTTTCCGGGCTGGGCCCCGGCGCTGCCAAATCCCAGGCCAAAGCCATAGCCCACCCGGGCGACAGGAATGAGGGTCTTGCCTTCGACCACCTGGGGCTCGCCAAACGCGGCCCGCCATTGGGCCGTTTCTTTGGCTTTTTCCACCGCGTCAAACAAGCGGTTTAGCGACATTTCTTGCTCCTTTCACTTCGACATCAGCCGACGGATGACGGTGAAAAAAAGTGTCGTGGCCACGGCGGCAAAGAGTATGCGCCGCATGATGGCCATCGTTGTATCGGTGATAGGGATGATCTGCTCTCCATCGGCACTCTCTCTCATGATGGACAGCGGGGTGATGTGCACCAGGCCACCTCCCCAGCCGCTGACCTGCCCGGTGCCGATGGTTGCGCCGGCTTTGCCCCACGACACGATCCGGGCCACAGGCGTCAACCTGTGTCCGTTTACTTTGTAGGGTTCGCCCCGTACCACCCTGATACAAAGCCGCCGGCGATCGGCATTCTGCCCCTCGCTATCCACCATGTCACCTCCTGCTATCTGCTCCTTGCCCAGTATAGCATAAAACCGGGTGGACAACAACCCTGGGCGGCCACAAGAGCCAGGGCAACCACAAGGGTTGTCCCTACACCCTGCCCTGGCTTGTAGTTGCGCTACTCTCATCTGCATTGACATATCCAGGATTGTAGGTTATAATTGAATCGGCGAGCTTGTTCACAGAAAGGAAAAGATTCATGAAGCGTTCCGAGGTACTCTGGCTGGCCTTTGAAAAGTTTGCCATCTTTTTCTCCTTTGCGGTGACCTTTACCGTGGTCATGGCCCTGCTGGTGGTGGGCTTTGCCGCCTGGCGCGCATTGCCCAGCCTGCGCGCGCTCCGGGACGATATAGCCTGTCCCTTGATCGCCGACATCAACTCGCTGGTGGATGACCTGAACAATGCGGTCATTACCCGGACCATACACATCGAGCAAACTATTCCTGTTCAGTTCTCTCTGGAGCTGGATCAATCGCTGGCGGTGGAGCTTACGGAAAATGTGCCGCTGAACCGGCCCACCACCTTTACGCTGCCAGGCGGGGGAGGGCAGATTCGGGGGTCGGTCAACCTGGTGCTGCCTGAGGGCCAGAACCTGCCGGTGCACATGGAACTGATCGTGCCGGTGGATCAGAACCTGCCGGTCGTGATGGATGTACCGGTCTCCATCCCGCTCAAAGAGACCGATTTGGGGCCGATCACCGCCAAGCTTAAATCGCTGTTATCGCCCTATATGGACCTTTTGGACCAGACGCTCAAGTGCTCAGCCCCGTAGCTTATCCGCCAGGGGCCAGGTGGCAGGTATCGTTGAGGCTGAGCGTGTGCCAGGCATCGCCTGTGCGCTGAAAGAGGTTGAGGCTGGCGGTGTCCTGCCGGACCCGCCAGATTTGATCCAGGTCAAGGTCCAAAAGGGTGCAGGTCAGGATTTTGTTGACTATTTGGTGGCCCACCAGGGCCACCACCTGACCGGGATGGCGGGCGGCCAGGTCGTCGAGGAGGGAACAAAGCCGGGTCTGGACATCGGCCAGGCTTTCACCTCCGGGAAAGTGAACCTGGCTGGGGGTTGTGCGCCAGCAGGCGTACAGCTCCGGGTAGGCGGCGGCGGCCTGGGCATGGGTCAAGCCCTGCCAGTCGCCATAGTTGATGTCCAGCAGCCCATCGTGGGGCTGAATCGCTAAACCGAGTTTTTCCGCCAGGGGGGTGATGGTCTGGCGGGCTCGCAGGAGAGGGCTGGTATAGACCGCCGCAATCGGTTCGCCTTCAAGCCGTGCGGCGACGGCCCGGGCCTGGCTTTGCCCGATCTCGTCCAGGGGCAGGTCGGTGCGTCCCCGGAAGCGTTCCTGACCCGCTCCCTCGTTCCACGCCGTCTGGCCATGACGGATGAGGACGAGGCGCACCCCTTCTCCCCTGGCGCGGGTCAGGGACGGCTCCAGGTGGCAGGTGTCGTTCAGCCCGATGATGGTGAATGTGCCGCCGACCGGGTCGTAATCGAAACGGTTGAGGTTGCACAGGTCCTGGTGAATGTGCCAGTAGGCAGGATCGGGCAGCCCGGCCAGGGCGCAGACCAGTGTCCGGGTGACCACCTGGTGGCTGACAATGGCGATCGTCTGACCATCGCTGTGGCGATCCAGAGCCTGGTGGAGGGCGTCCAGGGCGCGGGCACGCAGGTCGGCGGTGCTCTCACCGCCGGGGATGGAGACGCTGAACGGGTTGTGCCGCCACCGGCGGTAGAGGTCAGGCCACCGCTGGGCCACGTCGGCGTGACGCTGACCGGCCCAGTCGCCATAATTCATGCTCCCCAGGCCGGGCAGGGTCTGGACATCCAGGCCGTGGGGCGCGGCGATGATCTGGGCGGTGTGGACCGCCCGCTGTAGCGGGCTGGAGTAGATGCCGGCCAGCGGCTCGGCAGCCAGGCGGCGGGCGGTAACTTGGGCCTGGATCACGCCCTCATCGGCCAGGGGCAGGTCTATAACGCCGCGAAAGCGTTCGCCCTGGCCTTCACCGACGTTCCAGGCGGTACGACCGTGACGGATGATGATTATGCGGATCATGGTTTCTCTCCTCAGAACAGGAGACATTGTAGCCTGAGCAGGGCCAGGTGTCAAGGTGAGAAAGCCGCAAGACATACAGGATTGGGAAAGCTGGATTGACCAGCAGGTCCGTCAGGCCCAGGAGCGGGGAGAATTCGACGATCTGCGGGGCAAAGGACGGCCACTTGACCTGACGGCCAACCCGTATGCCCGTGACAAAGAGTTGGCCTTCAAGGTCCTGAAGGACGCAGGCTATGCCCCGGAGTGGATCGAGCTGGACAAGGCGATCCGTAGCCGCCTGACACGGGCACGGCTGGCGCTGACCCGTGCCTGGGAATGGCGCGAGGGGCGGCTGCAGGAGCTGGCAGATCAACCCGGTGATTGGGCCAAAGCGGAGCGGAACCGGGTGCTGGCCGGATGGCGCAGGGCGATCGCGGCCTTTGAGACGGAGGTGGCAGCTATCAACCAGGCGATCGCCGAGCTGAACCTCAAGGTCCCGGCCCTGCGCTTCCAGCGGTTCAAAGTGGACGCTGTCCAGGAGGTGGCTCGCGTGGAAGGGAGGTTGCCATGAAGGACCAGGCTCCCGAAGCAAATGCCGAATCTCCAGGTCCCACTGTTAAGGAACGCATGGCCGAGACGGTGCGCCTGATCGTCACTCGCCGGGAGCGGGCGCCGCGCTCGCCCCGCATGGAGCGAGCACTGAAGCGGCTGATCTGGCGCTATACCCGGCCAACACAAGCCGAACGAAAGGATAAAGATGAGCAGGAATAAAGGGTGTACGGTCGTTATTCTCTTGCTGGTGATCGTAGTCATTCTGTTCACCCCCCTCCTCAACCTGTATACCGACCTGGTCTGGTTCGATTCGCTGGGGTTTGCCTCGATCCTGTGGAGACGGGTCGGCGCGGAATGGTCGCTGTTTCTAGCCGGCTGGGCCATCGCTACCCTGGCGCTGGGGGCTAACTGGTGGCTGGCCCGCTGGCTGTCGGGCGGTGGGCAGATGACGGTGCCCTGGCTGCGCCAGCAGCGGATGCGCCGCCGGGTTACTGCCACACCGACCATTCGGGTCGTCGCCGCCGGTGCAGCCAACACACTCCTGGGAGTACTGGCCGTGGGACTGGGCTTCTCCTTTGCCATGTCGGCGCGGGCCATGTGGCTCACAATGCTCAAGAGCGCCCACGGGGTTCCTGTCGGCCAGGCTGACCCCATCCTGGGCCGCGATCTGAGCTTCTACCTTTTCCATCTGCCGTGGCAGAGCTTCTTGCAAAACTGGTTTCTGTGGCTGACGCTGTTTGCCCTTGGCGGCACGGCGCTGGTCTATGTGGGCAGCTACACCTCTGGGGTGCAGGTGGTGGGCGTCCGGCAGCCCCTGTTGCGCCTGCCACGCCCGGCCGGACGGCACCTGCTGGTGCTGGGGGCGGTGGCTCTGGGGTTGCTGGCCTGGGGTTACCAGCTTGACATCCCGCGCCTGCTCTACTCGACTTCTGGAGCGGCCTACGGCGCCGGCTATACCGACGTCCACGCCCGGCTGCCGATCTTGAACCTGTTGACCTTTATCGCTGCCACAGGGGCGGCGGTGCTGCTGGTGAGCATCTTTGTGCGGGTGCGCTGGCTGCCCTATGCCGTCATCGCCGCCTGGCTGGTGATGGCGTTCCTGGGAGGGAATCTATACCCTGCCCTGGTGCAGCGCCTGTCGGTAGAGCCCAACGAACAGGCCCGTGAGCGGGAGTATATCGAGCATACTATCCGCTTCACGCGGGCCGCCTTTGGGCTGGACCGCGTGGCTGAGGCCGACTTTGCTGTGGCCGAAGAGGCTGTTCCCCTTGATCTGATGGCCAACCGGTCCACCATCCAAAATATCCGCCTGTGGGACTATCGGCCATTGCTGCGAACCTATGGCCAGCTACAGGAGATGCGGCTGTACTATGCTTTTAACGACGTAGATATTGACCGCTATCAGGTGGGCGACCAGTACCGCCAGGTGACCCTGGCCGCCCGAGAGATCGCCTACGAAAAGCTGTCCCAGACCGCCCAGACCTGGGTCAACCGCCACCTGGTCTATACCCACGGATCGGGTGTGGTCCTCAGCCCGGTGAATGAAGTGGGCCAGGAGGGTCTGCCGGTGCTGTGGGTGCGCGACATCCCGCCCCGGGCCCGCTATCCCGAACTGGCCCTTACCCGCCCTGAAATTTACCACGGTGAACTGACCGATGAGTATGTCATTGTTGGGACCACAGCCCAGGAATTCGACTATCCCTCCGGCGACGAGAATGTCTATACCACCTATCAAGGGGCAGGGGGGGTGATCCTCGATTCGGCCTTCAAGCGGCTGGCCTACGCCCTGCGCCTGGGGAGCAGCCAGCTTCTGTTCAGCAGCTATATTACGCCCGAAAGCCGCCTCATGTGGCGGCGGGCGATTGACGAGCGGGTGCAGACCGTAGCTCCTTTCCTGCGCTACGATCCCGACCCCTATCCCGTCATCGCCGGCGGACGGCTGGTCTGGCTGCTGGATGCCTACACCGTCTCTGACCGTTACCCCTATTCTGAACCGATCCAGACCTCATTCGGGTCATTGAACTATATCCGCAACGCGGTCAAGGTGGCCATGGACGCCTACGATGGGACGCTGACCTTCTATCTGATCGATCCCGACGATCCACTGGCAGCGACCTATGCCGCCATTTTCCCCCACCTGTTCCGCCCTGTGTCCGAGATGGACCCGGCGCTGGTGGCCCACTGGCGCTACCCGGAAGGCCTGTTCCGCATCCAAGCGATCAAGTACCAGTCCTTCCACATGACCGACCCCCAGGTCTTTTACAACCAGGAGGACCTGTGGAACTGGGCTGAAGAGATGGTCGGAGGGGAGCGCACCTTTATCGAGCCGTATTACGTCAATATGCGGCTGCCGGGCGAAACCAACCCCGAATTCGTGCTGATGCTACCGTTTACACCGTCGAACAAGCAGAATATGATCGCCTGGCTCTATGCCCGCAACGATGGCCAGCATTATGGCAAGCTGGGGGTTTACAAGTTTCCCAAGCAATACCTGATCTATGGGCCGATGCAGGTCGAATCGCGCATTGATCAGGACCCGCTCATCAGCCAACAACTGTCGCTGTGGAACCAGCGGGGTAGCCAGGTGATCCGGGGCAACCTGTTGGTTATCCCTATGGACCAGGCGATCCTGTACGTGGAGCCGATCTATCTCCAGGCCGAAGCCAGCCAGCTCCCGGAGCTGCGGCGGGTGGTCGTCGCCTATGGCAACCGCATCGCTATGGAAGAGACGCTGGCGGCGGGGCTGGCGCGGGTGACGGGTGCAGGACCGGCCGCCGAAGAGCCGCCGGGGCCGGAAACCCCTCTACCGTCGCCGGAAGGCGATGTGGCTGCCCTGGCCCGCCAGGCCGACGCCCACTACCAGGCTGCCCAGAAATGCCTGCAAAGTAGCGATTGGGCCTGTTATGGTGCAGAGATGGACGCCCTGGAGCAGGTTCTACAGGCGCTGCTGGTAGCGACGCAGGAATAGGGGATAGCACCGGGCACCAAGCCTTCATTCTAACAGCAACTGGAGCAGCCGCAGAACGTTGGCCTTGGCACCCTCTCCCGCTTCATCCACCGGGCCAACGCACGACGGACAGCCGTGTCGGCAGCGGCAGGCCCGAATCAGGTCGTCTGCCGCTGCCAGCAGGGTGTCGTGCAGGTCATACAACGCCGCACTGAAACCCAAGCCCCCCGGCGCGTTGTCATAGAGGATAATCGTGGGCAACCTGGTGCCCATCTGGGGGGGAGCTACAAGGTCGCTTACCACCCCCAGGTCCTGAGGATCGCACATCAGATGCAGCGGGGCCAGGTGGCGCAACATGTAGGCCAAGCCGCTTAGCGCCCCGCGGAACAGACGGTCCACCTCCACCCGGCGGTGGCAGGAGGGACACAGGGTCACCAGGTTCTCCAGCCGGTTGGCTTCCAGATAGCGGTCGTTCTCGCCGCGCAGATAGCCAAAAGAGCGAAAGGGCCGGATATGGTGCACGTCATGGGCGCGGTCGGGGCGCTCGGCTGCGCCGCAATGGCGGCAGCGGTAGCCGTCGCGGGCGCGGGCCCGGTTGCGCTGTTCCTCCCAATTCGGCCCCCGGTCGCCACGGGCCATGCCCAGCAACCCCTCCCGTTCCAGTTGGGCTGCCGGTTCGGGCAGGATGCTGAACCAATAGGCGGTGGTCTCCATTTCCTGCTCAGGGATGCTATCTGGTGGGATTTCCCCCCAACCCAGGATTTCATGGGTGTAGAACCGTACCTTCTTGTAGGATGTTACCCTGGATTTGACCATTACCTGGCCATGAGCCTTGAGCATTTTCGCCCCTTCCTCCTGCCGTTCTACCGCCATCACCTGGACGCTCTCTGACACGGTGGCCTGGGTGTAATAGCCGGCCTCGACCGGCTCCACTTCGGCGCGGCGGCCGGCCCAATCCAGGGTCCTCACCAGGTAAGACTCGCCGCCGTGGAGATAAATGGCCCCCTCGTGGATCAGGCGCGGCGCACCTTCACGGTCTACCACGCCGATTACCATCCCCCCTTCTTGCGAGATGTCTACAATGGTGAAATTGTCCGGCGCAGCAGTGCGCAAGCTGACCGCCTCGGCCGGATAGCTCTCGCCGGTCCAGTGCCATTGCCCGCCGCTGTGGCGCAAGGCCTTTTCTTCCTCCAGAAAGGCCAGCACCTCTTGGGTATGGGGAAAACGGCCAAACGTCTCCCCCTGGGCAAAGGGCAGCTCAAAGGCAGCACAACGGATGTGGTTGGCGACAATGGCCAGATTATCGGGGTTCAAGAGCGCCTGCTCTGGAGAGCGCCCGAAAAAGTAATCGGGGTGACGGATGATATACTGGTCAAGGGGAGAAGCCCCGGCCACCAGCACCGCCGCCGATGTTTCGGCGCGGCGGCCGGCCCGCCCGGCCTGCTGCCAGGTGCTGGCAATGGTACCCGGATAGCCGGTGATGATGCTGGCATCCATGCTGCCGATGTTGATCCCCAGCTCCAGGGCGTTGGTGGCCACCACGCCCAGCACCTCCCGCTGGCGCAAACCGCGCTCGATCTGCCGCCGTTCCAAAGGCAGGTAGCCACCTCGGTAGCCCTGCACCTTTTCCGGAGGTAGCCCCTCGCGGCGGGCGGCGTCGCGCAGGTAGGTCAACAGCAGCTCGGTGATCAGCCGGGCGCGGGCAAAGGCGATGGTCTGGACATTGGCCTCCAGAAACCGTTCGGCCAAAAGCCGGGCGTCTACCACCGGGCTGCGGCGGATGCCCAGATCCAGGTCTACCAGCGGCGGGTTGTAGAACAGGAAGTGCTTGTCGCCCGCCGGCGAGCCATCCTCATCCTGACCGATCAGGGTGAACGGTTCCTCAACCAGGCGCTCGGCCAACGCCAGTGGGTTGGCTATGGTGGCCGAGGCGCAGATGAATTGAGGTGATGAGCCATAAAACGCACAGATGCGCTTCAACCGTCGCAGGACATTGGCCACATGGCTGCCAAAGACGCCGCGGTAGGTGTGGATTTCGTCCAGAACAACGATGCGCAGCCCCTGGAAGAAATGCAGCCAGCGGGTATGGTGGGGCAGGATGCCGGCATGGAGCATGTCGGGGTTGCTGATGACGATGCGCGCTGTCTGGCGGATGGTGGGGCGGACAGCCTGGGGGGTATCGCCGTCATAAGTAGCAAACGGCGGATGGCGAGTACCAAACAGCGGATGGCCGATGGTGGATAGTTCGGTCAGTTGGTCCTGGGCCAACGCCTTGGTGGGAAAGAGGTAGAGTGCCCGCGCCGCAGGGTCGCCGAGCAGCATGTTGAGCACCGGCAGGTTATAACACAACGTCTTGCCGCTGGCGGTCGGCGTGACGACGATCACATTCTTGCCGCGCAGCACCGCCTCAACAGCCGCCGCCTGATGGGTATAGAGGCGCTCGATCCCCCGTTGCCGGTAGGCTGCCACCAGGCGCGGGTCAATCCCGGTCGGATAGTCGGCGTAGCTTCCCGGACGGGCGGGGATGTGCCGCCAGTGGGTGATATGCCGCGCCAGGTGTGGGTCCTTTTCGATCTGGTCGAGGACCTTTTGTAGGCTCATGGCTGCCATTATAGCCCAAAGCGTGGTTCCGGGCAAGATGCAGGTACACCGCATCTGGGATTGACATTTTGGGCAAGGCAGGTTACAATCTGAAAATGGTGACCGATCCCCGGATCGTGGCACTGCCCTTATCGTCGCTGCTGACGATGCGGTAGTAATAGCTGCACAGTTGCTTGTTGGAGGAATTGAAAACACATGGACAAGAACGGCATCCCGAAATCGGCGATGGTCATCATCGCCCACCCCGACGACGCCGAGTTTACTATGGCCGGCACCGTGGCCCTGTGGGCCAGAGCCGGCTGCCGCGTGATTTATGTGATCTGCACCGACGGCAACGCCGGCTCTCACGAACCGGGCATGACCCGCGAGCGACTGGCCGAGATCCGCCGTGCCGAGCAACGGGCGGCCTGTGCGACGTTGGGCGTAGAAGAAGTGGTGTTCCTGGGCTACGACGACGGCCAGTTACAGCCCACATTGGAGCTACGGCGCGACCTAGTGCGCGTCATCCGCCACTACAAGCCGGAGGTAGTGCTGACCGGCGACCCGACACGCCTCTTTGCCGGCGACCGCTACATCAACCATCCCGACCATCGGGCAGCGGGCCAAGCGGCGTTGGACGCCGTGGCTCCGGCCAGCGCCATGCCGCTGCTATGGCCGGAGGTCGGCGCGCCGCACCGGGTGCAGCGGGTGTACGTCCACGGCAACGCCGAGCCCAACCTGTGGGTGGACATTACCGAAACGCTGGACCAAAAGATTGCTGCGCTCAAACAGCACGCCAGCCAGATAGGCGGCTGGGACCCTGCGGAGTGGATTACCGCCTGGGCTGCCGAGGTTGGCAAGGAAAAGGGGCTGGCCTACGCCGAGAGCTTTTTGGTGATCACCTTGGTGCAACCGGAAGAATCGGCGGAGGATAAGGCGGATTGACAGGGTGATGAAAACGACGCGCTATTTTGAGGAACAAGTACTACGAAAGCGTCCATACCTTCAGCGGGAGTGGTGCGCACAAACGCTACAAAAGCCGATACATGGAAGGGATAACTTATGACCGACCATCCATCCTATGCAGATACAGGGTTCACCATTATCGCCCGCGTCATCAGGCAGGAGGGCTATTGCGCCGCCGGCCATCGGGTGGGCGACGAGGTTGTGTTCGACGGGCAGACGGTGCAGGGCAAGGTGTGCATCCACGCCCTGTACAGCTTTTTGCCCAAAGTGTTTGCCATGCGCTATGGTGCCGAATTCCCCTGGCTGGAAGACAAGGATGTAGCCACCCACGCCTGCCCGGATGCCTGGAACCCGGTGGTATTCGAGATCCGGCGGGTGCGAGAGTAAAGCCTTGCCAAGATGGAAGCAAACCGTAAATGTCAAGCTATTACCGGGAGGAAATCTCATGACCGAGAAAAAGGAACTGGCCGCCCGCAGGGGCCTGTATTTTGAAGAGTTCGAGGTCGGCCAGACGATCACCAGCATGGGCCGGACCATCACCGAGGCTGATGTGGTGGCCTTTGCCGCCCTCAGCGGCGACTGGAACCAGATCCACACCGACGCCCACTTTGCTGCCGGTCAGCCCTTTGGGCAACGGGTAGCTCACGGATTGCTGATCATGTCTATCGCCAGCGGCCTGGTGATGCGTCTGGGCTTCCTGGAAGGCACAGCCCTGGCCTTCCGCGAAATTGAGGACTGGAAGTTCAGCCTGCCGGTGTTCCTGGGCGATACGATCCACGTGCGGGCCACCGTGGCCGAGACCAGGTCACTGCCCCGCCTGGGCGGAGGGCTGGTCAGCGTCAAAGTGGAGATTCTGAACCAGAACGACCAGGTTGTGCAGCGCGGGACGTGGGGGGTACTGGTCAAGAGCCGGGCGACCTGAAAACCTTGACAGGACAGACCGATCAAACGTCAGGCACTTCCAAAGGCCGGAAGGGCCTGACGTTGTCGGCGGAAATTTAGACCTCCCTCGCAAACCGGACTAGTTCCACCCCGGCTTCTTTCAGAAACCCGACGGCGATCTCGTCGGGATAATCGCCGGCATAGACCACGCGGACGATGCCGGCGTTGATGATCATCTTGGCGCAGACTAGACAAGGCTGGTGAGTGACATAGATGGTGCTGCCCGACACATCCACGCCGTGGAGCGCGCCCTGGATGATGGCGTTCTGCTCGGCGTGGAGGGTGCGCACGCAATGGCCGTTGACCATCAGGCAGCCGACTTCGGTGCAGTGGGGCAGGCCGGTCGGCGCGCCGTTATAGCCGGTGGTCAGGATGCGCTTGTCGCGGACGATGACGGCGCCCACGGCGGCACGCGGACAGGTGCTCCGCCTGGCCACCTGGAACGCAATCTCCATGAAATAGGTGTCCCACGAGGGACGAGAAGGTAACAACGGATTGACAGAATTTATGGATTCGATTGGGTCCTTGGTCATCACTCTTGGATCCTTCGCCAGGCTCAGGATGATAATTTTAGAATTCCCTGATTGCCTGATACCCGATACCTGATTCCCGCTTCCCTACCCGTGCCGCCGGGCAAAGCGGGCTATCCGCTCTAGCGCCTGTTCGATCTTTTCATAAGCGGTGGCATAGGAACAACGGACGTGGCCCGCGCCGCAGGCACCAAAGGCGCTGCCGGGGACACAGGCCACCCGCTCTTCCATGAGCAGCCGCTCGGAAAACTCTTCATCGCTCATGCCGGTAGTAGCGATGGAGGGGAAGGCGTAAAACGCCCCCCGTGGCTCAAAGCAGGTCAGGCCAATGCTGTTCAACCCATCCACGATGAGGCGGCGGCGACGATCGTAGCGGGCACGCATCTCTTGCACCGCCTCCTCGCCGTTCCGCAGCGCCTCCAACGCGGCGAACTGGGCCGTGGTCGGCGCCGACATGATGGTGTACTGATGCACCTTGCGCATGGCTCCCAGCAGGTCGGCCGGGGCCGCCGCATAGCCGATGCGCCAGCCGGTCATAGCGTAGGCCTTGGAAAAGCCGCCCAGCAGGATGGTGCGCTCGCGCATCCCCGGCAGTGAGGCAAAGCAGGTATGCTTCATGCCATACACCAGCCGGTCATAGATCTCATCCGAGATGACCAGCAGGTCGTGCTTTTCGGCCAGACGGGCGATCTCTAGCAGGCGATCGCGGGTCATCACCGCCCCGGTGGGGTTGTTGGGATAGCCGACGAGCAGCGCCTTGGTCCTGGCGGTGATGGCTTCCTCCACCTGCTCGGCCAGTACCTGAAAGCCATTCTCCACGCCGGTAGGGACAACCACCGGCGTCCCCCCGGAAAACAAGACCTCCGGTTTGTAGGACACAAAACAAGGCTCCGGCACAATCACCTCGTCGCCGTGGTCCACCGTGGCCACCAGGGCCAGATAGAGCGCCTCGGAAACGCCAACGGTGATGAGCAGCTCCTGCTCCGGATCGTAGTGCACCCCATAGAGCCGCTCCAGATGGTCGGCCAGGGCAACGCGCAACGCCAGGATGCCCGAATTGGAGGTGTAATGGGTCTCGCCAGCCTCCAGCGAGGCAATGCCAGCCCGGACGATGGCTGGCGGCGTGGTAAAATCAGGTTCGCCGATGCCCAGGGAGATGACATCTTCCATGGTGGCAGCAATGTCAAAGAAACGGCGGATGCCGGAGGGCGGCACGGCCTGGACCTTTTTAGCCACAAAATCTCTCATGTCTGTTTGGAACCCCCTTATTCTTCATTGCCATAGTTCGCCAATGGTTGGATCGTCCAGCGATCCTCCGGCTCAGCATAGTACACCTCGAACCGTTCCCCCGACCCGGTGCACAGGCGAAAAGCCGGGCCTTCTGGTGTGCGCCAGCGGGCCTCGATCTGGGCTACCAGATAGCGGCGGCCCTCCCAGACCAGCGCCCGTGGCTCCTGGGCGTAGGTGTAGCCGGAGTAGCACTCGACCCTTGGCCCTTGGTCATTAGTCATGGGTCACCGATCGCAGGTAGGCCAGCAGTCCCTCGCGCATATCGTCGCGCCGCAAGGCCATCTCGATGCTGGCTTTGAGCTGTCGCAGCGGATCGCCGGCCGGCATCCACAGGGCCTCGATCGGCTGCACAATGACGGTTGAGCGTCTGGCCAGCCGGTCCATGGCGTCGGCCAGCCAAAGTTCCCCCCCCTGGCCCGTCTCCGTGCCATGCAGCACATCGAACAGCTCAGGCGTCAGCACAAAGTGGCCGATCTGCACCCAGTTGGAGGGCTGGGTGCCGGGCGCCGGTTTTTCGATGATGCGCGCCATGACATTCTCGGAACCGGGTTTGAGCTCGATGCAGCCATAGAGGCTGGCCTCCTCATCGGGTACCCATTGGGTGCCCATGACCGCCGCCGGCCGGTATTTGTGGTAGGCATCGAGCAGTTGTTGGGGCACCGGTGGATCGCCGATGATGATATCATCGCCGAACATATAGTAGAACGGCTCGCCGGGATCGAGCCAGGGCCGGGCGGCCAGCGCCGGCGAGGCGTTGCCATAGGGCAGGGTGTCGGGCTGGCGCACGGTGACGATGTCGGCCAGGTGCGACAGGCGCCGCATCTGGTCCAGCAGGGCCGTCTTGCCGGCCCGCTCCAGGTGCCGTTCCAGCTCAGGGTGGGGCGCAAAGTGGCGCTGGATCAGCTCGCCACCATCGCGCACAACGACGATGATCTGGCGGATGCCGGCTGCCACCAGGCTTTCCACATGGTATTGGATCAGCGGCACGCCGGCGATGGGAAACATCTCTTTCGGCACAACTTTGGAAGCCGGCAAAAAACGGGTGCCATAGCCGGCAATGGTAATGATGCCCTTCATCCAGCTCCTCCTATTCCAGGCTGCCGACTACCTTCTCGACCTCTTCCAGAATCTGGCACGATTTGACCAGTTCCTTCATGGCATTGTGGTCCGGGTAGAGAGGCCGGTCCTTGTCCAGGTGGTCCACATGTTGGCGGATCACGCGCCGGGCCGCCTGCACCCCGTGGCCGGGTGTAAAGTCACGAAAGTCCAGGCCCTGGGCAGCAGCCATAAACTCGATCCCCAGCACCCCATAGGCATTATCCAGGATCTGATCATTCTTGAGAGCCGTATTCATCCCCATCGAGACAAAGTCCTCCTGGTCGGCAGCAGCAGGGATTGACTGGATGCTGGCCGGCATGGAAAGGATGCGCTGTTCGACGATCAGCATGTCGGCGGTATACTGGCTGAGCATCATCCCGGAAAAGAAGCCAGGGTTGGGGGTCAAAAAGTCGGGCAGGCCCACGCTCAAAGCCGGGTTGGTCAGGCGGTTGAGCCGGCGTTCTGAAAGGACGCACACCATAGTGATGGCTGCCCCGACCATGTCCATCGGCAGCGACACCGGCGACCCCTGAAAGTTGGCGCCGGTCAGAGTCAGCCTGTATTCCGGCAAAAAGACCGGGTTGTCGGCCACCCCGTTCAGCTCGATTTCAACCTGTTTCTTGGCCCAGTCCAGGGCATCGTGGGCTGCGCCGATGACCTGCGGCGAGGATCGCATCGAGTAGGCATCTTGCACCTTGGTCTTCATCTTGCCCGTCGTCAGATCGCTGCCGGCGATGCACTTCATGATCGCCCTGGCGGCGCGGACGGCCCCTGGGAAACCGCGCAGCTCGTGCAGCCGCACATCGTAGGGCTTGAGGTTGGCCAGCAGCGCCTCCAGGCTCATCGCGCAGGCGATTTCGGCCTGTTTCAGCCAGCGGTTCATGTCATACAGGTGCAAGGCGCTCATAGCAGTGAGCATGTTTGAACCGTTGATGGCCGCCAGCCCGTCGCGGGCCTGCAGGTCGGGGATAGGGATGCCGGCGCGCTCCATGGCCACACGGCCCGGCAGCCGCTCACCCTGGTAGAAGGCTTCCCCTTCCCCCATAAGCAGCAGGGCCAGTTGGGCCATAGGGGCCAGGTCACCACACGCCCCCACCGACCCCTTGCGGCAGACAACGGGGGTCACTCCCTTGTTGAGCATCTCGACAAAGGTCTGGGTGATCTCGGGCCGGCAGCCAGAGTTACCATGGGCATGGACGTTGATACGGCTGGCCATCGCGCCGCGCACCACCTCGATGGGCAGCGGCTCGCCGATGCCGGCAGCGTGATTGTAGATCAAATACCGCTGGAACTCTAGCACCTGTTCATCGCTGAGGACCACCTCCGAGAACTCGCCGATGCCGGTGTTGGTGCCGTACATGATCTCCCGCGCCCTGAGCTTTTCCTCGAGCATGGCGCGGCAGGCTTTGATCCGTTCCAGCGCCTGAGGATGGAGCTCCACCCGCTCCCCGTGCCGGGCGATGCGCACCAGGTTTTCGATGGTCAGATTGGAACCATCTAACACGATTGTCATATTTCTCTCCTTTGAGCTTGATTCTATCCACTTTGCTCCTGGCTTCCACGCGGGTCTCACCACACAGCGCGTCTGGCATTATAGCACCTTATGGGCTGTCAGGCAAATGGCCCATTGGAAGCGTCACAAGCCAGTAGGACAACTCCGCAGGAGTTGTCCTACTTCCCGAGGGCCGGTTTCTGCACCCTGTATGTCCCCAGGGGGTTACGCTCTCCCCGTTGAACCACTATTGCACTTCTGGGCGAGTGATGTTATAATTTAGTGATGCAAGGAGGCCCCATGACGGACGTCATGGACACAGCGGAGTTAGAAAGCGCCCTGAAAGAGATGCAAATAGAGAATGAACAGCTGCGCAATGGCTACATCTCCCTAAGCCAGCAGCTGATCGGCCTGCGTATGGTGCAGCACATCGCCCAAGACCTGGTTTCGGAGCTGGACCTGAACCGGCTGCTGCGGCGCATCCTGCGCTCGGCCATCAATGCCGTCGGGGGGCGGGCTGGGGCTTTGCTCCTGCTCGACTCCAATCAACAGGAGCTGATCTTTGCTGTGGTCGAAGGGGATGGCGGCAAGGCCCTGCAGGGCAAACGGATCGGCGTAGAGCAGGGCCTGGCCGGCTGGGTCATTACACACAATCAACCGGTTTTAGTGGGTGACGTCCACCAGGATGTGCGTTTCTGTGAGCAGATCCCAAACAGCGTTAATTTCGAGGTCACATCGCAAATCTGTGTTCCTCTGGTCACGAGAGGGGAAAAGATCGGCGTCATCCAAGTCCTTAACAAAATAGATGACGAGCCGTTTGACGATGACGATTTGAGCCTGTTGACCTCTTTTGCCGCCCAATCGGCCACCGCCATCGAGAACGCCCGCCTCTACCAGGACCTGAAACGGGAACGCGACCGGCTGATCGCCGTCGAAGAGGATGTGCGCCGTCGTCTGGCCCGCGATCTGCATGACGGGCCGGCCCAGTTGCTGTCGGCGATCATTACCAATATCGAGTTTGTGCGCAAGCTCTGGGAACAGGAGCCGGACAAGGCGGTACAGGAGCTGGAGGGGATGTTGCCGATCGCGCAGAAGGCGCTGCGCCAGGTGCGTACCCTCCTGTTCGACCTGAGGCCGGTCATCCTCGAAACCCAGGGGCTGGTGCCGGCCTTGGAGTCTTATATTCAGAAGCAGCAGGAAGCAGGCGATCTGACCTATCATCTCCACGTCAGCAGCTTTCCCGGTCGGCTGACGGTCGCTGCCGAGCGGGCGCTCTTTTCCATCGTTCAGGAGGCGGTGGGCAATGTCAAAAAACATGCCCAGGCCAGGAATGTGTGGATCGCTGTGGCCGAGCAATCGGGCACCCTGTTGGTAGGAATCCGGGACGATGGCCGGGGGTTTGACGTGAAAAAACTGGACACCGAATATGATCAGCGAGGCAGCCTGGGTCTGCTCAACATGCGCGAGCGGGCACGGGCCCTCGGCGGCCGGTTATCCGTTCACTCCCGGCCAGGGGAAGGAACGGTCATCGTTGCCGCCGTGCCGCTGAATCCCCTGCGTCAGAACGGATCGGAGGGGTGAGCACGCCACCCGGGGGCAGGTCCCGCCGATTTCGAGCCGGCAGGTCACGGATAGACAACCTGGTAACGGGGATTGCCCTGCCCATCGTCCAGCAGTTGGGGCCGGACGGCATCTTGAATCCAAAAAGGCCACAGTTCAGCCCTGGTCATCCCGGCCGGTGTGACATGCACGCGCAACAGGTGGCCGCGCATAGCCGCCGGGCGGGGGATGTCGAACAGGGCATCGCCCAGGCTGTAGACGATGAGGCTGCCCTTGTACCGCTCCACCGTCTGAACCACATGAGGGTGATGGCCGACCACCAGGTCGGCCCCGGCTTCCACGGCGGCATGGGCTACGGCCACCTGGTCGGCTGACGGTTCGGCGGCATACTCGACACCGGCGTGAAGCACGACGACCACTATGTCGGCCTGGCTGCGGACAGCGCGGACGTCGGCCTGCACGGCAGGTGGTTCGGCCCAGGCAATGCCCTCTGTAGCTGGCACGTCGGCCGATCCGTTCCAGCGGGCAGCCGCGTAGCTCAAAACCGCCACCCGCACGCCCTTTACCCTGAACAGCGCCGGCCGGTGGGCCTGCTCCCGCGAACGGCCGGCTCCCACGGTAGCGATCCCCAGGCTCTCTATCACCTCCAGGGTTTCGTCCAGCCCGGCTTGCCCATAGTCCAGGGCATGGTTGTTCGAGAGCGTCACCAGGTCGAACCCGGCCGCGGTGAGGGTCATGCCCCAACGCGGGTGGGCGCGAAGCAGGTACGGCTTGCTCAGCGGCCGGCCTTTGGTCGTCAAGGTGCACTCCAGGTTGGCCACGGCCAGGTCGGCCCCATCCAGCAGCGGACCCAACCCGGCCCAGGGATAGGCCGGTCCGTAGCGGGCCAACTGCATCTCCATCGTCCGGCCTGGGGCCACGTCGCCCAGGAAGACCAGGATCGCCTCATCGGCAGCCGGTTCGGTACCGGCAGGCAGCACCCCCGACCAGGAGGTCAGCAGCGGCGGCGGCGATAGCCACGGGCTGCCCTTCGGACCCTGGCCGACACGGAGCTGCCAGGCGGCCACATCGGCCAGAATCAGGACACTGCCATCGTCGCCGGGGGCCAGCCCCCACACCGACAACCCGGCCTGGACCGATCCCCGCAGCCGCCCCTGGCCGTCATAGGCCTGGACCTGGCCGTCCATCAGCCCCACCAGAACCTCCTGGCGACCATCACCATCCAGGTCGGCAGGAGCGATGGCGCTCACCGGCGCGGGCAGGGCAATGTGCCACAGGGCCTCGCCGTCGGCGGTGAACAGGGCCAGGCGCGGTGTTGCCCCGCCGCTGCCGGCAACGATTCCGGGCATGGCGCTGCCCGTGACAGCAGCGTGCCACAGCGGAGCGCCCTCGCCCAGAACCTGCTGCCAGCGCACCACTCCATCCGCGTCCAGGGCCAGCAGACGACCATCTTGCATGCCTATCAGCAACTCAATTCCTTCGACGGCGGCCAGGGCTGTAACCGGCCCCCCGGCATCAAACCGCCAGGCCCTGGCTCCGGTTGGGTCAAAGGCGTGTATCTCGCCGTCAAGGGTAGCAGCCACGGCCAGGCCTGGCCCCAAAGGTCCCGCAGGGTCGGGGAGAGGGGCAATGCCGCTCACCGGCCCACCAAGGTCGGCCTGCCACAGCACCTCGCCGTCGGAGGTCAAAAAGATCAGGCGCTCGCCCCAGCCACCAGCCAGCAGGCCCGCCTGCCAGACGGCCAGGGCTGTCACCCGGCTGCCGGTATCATAGCGCCACAGCCGCCGCCCATTGCCGTCCAGGAGGGTTACAAAGCCGGCGTCGTCGCCCACGGCGATCCGCCCCCCGTCCAGGAGGGCCAGGGTATAGGCCGGCCCTGCCAGCTGTGCCCGCCAGGCCACCTGACCATCGCGGCGCAGGGCATAGACGGTCCGTCCCAACGAGGCCAGCAAGAAAGCCGGTTGGCCCCCAGGCGCGGCAGCGATCCCGGCCGTCAGGTGGCCATTGGCGTCAAACCGCCAGCCTAACGAAAGGAGCAGCGGGTCACCGGGGGAGGGCATCGGCACCGGGGTTGGAGCAGGCGTCCACGTCGGCGTCGGCGAGGGCGTTGGCAGGGGGGTAGAGGTGGGGGTAGGACGGGGTGTAACAGAGGGAGAGGGGGAGGGAACAGGCGTCGGAGTAGAGGACGGCGATTGAAGAGCGACAGCCGCAGTAGGAGAAGCCGGGACCGTCGGCGGGGCAGGTTCCGGGCCGCAACCGGTCAGCAACCCCACGGCCATCAACAACCCGGCTAACAGCCAACGCCACACCCCGAACTCACCCCAACGCAGCGATCTGGAAAAAGTTGCCAAAGAGTTTCCCTGCCAGGTCATCATACTCGCGGTAGCCGGTAGCCACCATCTCTTCAATGTCATAGCCGGCCTTGGGCAGGTACTCCGAGCCCCGGATCACCCCCTCGGCAATGACCGGATCATACTGAGGATTGAACTGCACGCCCCATACCGGCCGGTCGCCCAGGCGAAAGACCTGAACCGGGCAGAGCTCGGTCGAGGCCAACAGCACGGCCCCTTCCGGCAGGCGGGTGATCTGGTCGCCATGCCACAGAAAAGCGTAAAAGGTCTCCCCCAGGCCGGCCAGCAGGGGGTCGGCCCGGCCTGCCTCGTTGACGGTAATCGGCAGCCAGCCAAACTCCCAGTGGCCCCGCTTCACCTCGCCACCCAGCCAGTAGGCCAGCAGTTGATTGCCCAGGCAAATTCCCAGGATAGGCACATTCGCCTCCAAGGCTGCCAGGATGCGCTCCCGTTCAGCCTGGAAGATCGGTTCCTCGAACTCTTCCGGTCGGTATTCACCCCCGGCAAAAATCACGGCGGCGTAGGAGCGCAGGTCGGGTACGGCTTCGCCCCGGTCCACCCGGATGGTCGTGCCCTGCACGCCGAACCGCTGCAAGACATGGTCCACCACCAGCGCCCGGGCCGGGCCGTGGATGAGGGAGATGACCCGCAGCGGTCCGCGGGTGGGGGTAGGGGTTGCCGTGTTGGTGGGGGTGGGGGTTGGGGTGTCGGTGGGGGTTGTGGTGTTGGTAGGAGTCGAGGTCGCGGTAGCGGTAGGTGTGGAGGTTGCAGTGGGGATGGGGGTTGCCGTGTCGGTAGAAGTAGGGGTCGCGGTATCGGCAGAGGCGGGTGTGGCAGTAGATGTGGGCGTCGGCTCCGAGGTGAGCGCCGCGCCACAGGCGGTTAGCAGCGTGCTCAGGCCGGCCAGCCGCAAGAAGGCACGGCGGGTCATTTTCGATCCATCTACTTTGCTCATCGGTCCACGTCCTTCACCCACTCGACCTACCTTGGCCGCCGGGCGATGGCAATCATCTTTTCGCTGTCGTCGCTGAACTCATCAAGGTCGTAGGAACCATAGAGAGCTTCAAGCTCGAACCCGGCGTGGCGCAGGAGCAGCTCCAGCTCGCCACGGAAGAGGTAGCGCATCGAAAAGGGAAAGAGGGTGCGCCACACACCCCCCTGGCCGTCTACTTCGTCCACGATAAAGGTGACGTACAAGGTCTGGCGGCTCAGGTCCACCCTCTGGGTATGGAAGCGCATCAGCCGGTGGCCGGTGGCAGGGTCGGTCATCACCTTGTCCAGCACCACCTGACCGCGCGCTTCCAGCAGTTGGGCCAGGTCGGGGTTGAACAGATCGAGGAGGAGCAACCCGCCGGGTTGGAGATGTGCCCGGATGCGGCCCAGAGCGGCCAGTTGGTCGTCGGTCGTCAACAGATGTGTGAACGAATTGACGGCGATAAAGGCCAGGTTAAAGCGCCCCTTCACGGCCAGATGGCGCATATCCTGCTGCACCAGCGTCACCCGATCCGTCAGCCCCTCGGCTTCGACCTTGCGGCGGGCCACCTCCAGCATGGCCGGCGATTTATCCACGCCGGTAATCTGGTAGCCGGCGCGGGCCAGGGGTAGCAGCACCCGCCCCGTGCCACAGGCCAGCTCCAGGATGGGTGAGCCGCAGCGGGCAGCGAACTCTTGGATTAACAGCAGATCATCGTCCAGGCCGCCGAAATCCAGGTCGTAGAAACGGGCATACAGGTCAAAGTTGTCCATACTCTCTTCCATAGTGCCAATCGCCTGAAAAACTCACAGGTTCCTGGTGGAATTCCTTCTTGTGAATGGACGCTAGTGTACCACAATCGCAGGGATTGAGCAAGCCAGTTGCACGAAATTGAAAAGGTGTGGTATAATAAGGCACCGATCCCACAGCGGAGGAAGAGGGGCATCGCCGATGACCAACTATATCGGAACCAGCAGCCGGGTGTTTGTCGAGGCCACGTTGGATGAACCGCTGCGCAACATCCGCAAGCGCCTGCTTGAACTCGACCACCCTGGCGAGGCTTACCTTCTGATTCACATTGGGCCAGGGCAGTTTGGTCTGATCTCCGGGTATAGCCTGTGCCGATATGTCAACGAATTCGAGCAGGAACGGCAGTTGGGCCGGGGCATTCTGGATATAACGTTACGTCAATTGCAGAACCACTTTGGCCAAAAACTGCATGGGCGAGACATCCTGGCCTCTCAGCCGGGCGTCGAGCGCACTCGCCTCAGCCAGAGCCAGATCGCCGCAGAAGCCGAAAGGTATGGCCGGATTCTGCTATTGTTGGAGAATGGCCGGCCGGTGGATGTGTACGATGGGACCAGCCCTCGCATCGTCGTTAGCGGGTATAATCTGCTGGACCGGTCCATTCCTCTCGACAAACTAAAACAGACCCCCTTTGTCCTTGCCACCTACGATACGAGCGTGGCCGCTGCTCTGAAGCGGCTACAGGCGCTCAGTAGCGACCGGCCTGCCTTTGTCCTCTTTCCCGATCCCTACCGCCCGGACCGGTGGTTTGCTTTTGCGGAAAGGGACCTGAAACGCGCCGTGGAGCAGGAACCCCCGGCCCAGGGGTGGGCACTGGCCCATCTGCGCGACTACTCTCCCCGGCAGTGCCAGGCGTTCGCCTACGAAGAGATCGGCGAAAAGCAGGCCCAAGAGCTTCTGAGACAGAACCGCTGCCTGGTGGTGCTGCAGGAGGGCAAACCCTGGCTTCTGGCCCCCGACCAGGTTCTCAGAGGTGGACCCCCTAGCACCAAGGGACCTGTTTCCTACGAAACGCTAGAGTCGATCTCTGAAAGGGTCGCCGTACAACCGGGCGCACGCTACGTGAGCCTCTGGTTCGAGCCGATTGGCCGGCAGGGCTCCGCCGATGGGTTCCGAACCTACTCGCCCAAAACCCCTCAACCGGCCCGAGATCGCCCCCTCATCTATACCCAAACCTACACGCTCTGTGTCAAGATCGGCGCCCGCGATGCCAGGTCCATCGTCGCCTGGGAAAAGGAGGTCCGCCCGCCCCCCATCGTCGAGCCGCCGGAAACAAGAGAGCAAAGAGAGGCCCGCTTTTACGTCAGCGTCTTTTCGGAGGATTTCGAGGTCAGGCAACCGACTCAGCCTTTGGCCCTACCGCCCCAAGGCGACTCGGAGCCGGTGTCGTTCCAGGTCCGGCCGCTGCGGCGCACCTTCGGCGCGAAAGACCTGGCGACCCTTGACGTGTGCCTCTACTACCGCTGCAACCTGGTGCAGTCGTTTCGGGTGGAGGTGGAAGTGTTGGCCGAGGGAGAAGAACCGCACACGGCCAACCCCCAACTCGCCCGTCTATTGGCCGCCCGTGTAACCGACTATCCCGACCTGGACCAGGTGACCCCCAAGGAGCTGCATCTCACCATCACCCGGCAGGCCGAGAGCGGCTATCGCTTTACCTTTACGCTGGCCCCTGAAGCGGTGGATGACCCACGGTGGGATGAGATCAAGCTGGGCTGCCAGGTGGACCTGCGCCGCGAGGACCTGACCCATCTCATCACCAAGGCACGGCGGCAACTGTACAACGTCGTGCGGACGTATGACCTTATCGAGCAAGGCGATCCACAGGCCAGCAGCAAGGCCTTTCGCGCCCTGGCCCAGGTGGGCCGGCAGCTCTACCGCAAGCTGTTCGCCACAAAAGAAGCCAGGACGCTGGCCGACTGGATGAAGGAGAACCTGCCGTCCGGATCGACCCTCCAGATCGTGGACCGGGTCGGCGACTTTGTTTTTCCCTGGAGCCTGGTTTATGCCGGAAAGCCGTGGAACGAGGAGGAACCGATTGACGTAAAGCAGTTCTGGGGCTGGCGGTACAAGCTGGCCATCTCCACCGATGCCCTGATCGGCACATATGGCCAGGCCGGGGAGCAGATCCGAGTGCCCGAAAAGCTCAAGATCGTGGCCGGGATGTACGCGCGGCTGCAGGGGGCCGGGGAGCAACACGACTTTTTTCGCCGACTGGATGCCACGTTGGGCAAGGGCGCGGAGCCGGCGGTGGTGGAAAACCGCTCCGGGGCGATCGCTGCGCTCAAAGAGGGCGATCAGCACCTGATCTACTTTTTCTGCCACGGCTATACCGAAAAGATGGCAAGCGATATCCAACCGCCCGACGACCTGATCGGTGAGTTCATCCGCCAGGCCGCCGACCGGCTGGAGCAACAAGACCCGATCACCCGCGAGCACCTGGAAGACCTGTTCGACGTCAGCGATTCGTGGCTGCGCCTGACCCGAGGCAAGCTGACGCTGACCATGCTTCAGGATGAGATGGAAGGAGTGACCTTTAGCAACTATCCCCTGGTGTTCCTGAATATGTGCCAGTCGGCCCAGGTGCTCCCCTCTCTTTCCGGCGGGCTGATCCCGTTTTTCATCGAAAAGGGCGCTCGGGCGGTAATCGGCACCGAGTGTTCTATGAACATGGTCTTTGGCGACCGGTTTGCCCGGCAATTCCTGGATCGTTTTCTGTGTGGTGAAGCGGTGGGCCAGATCTTGTGGCAGTTGCGGCAGGAGGGGCTAAAGAATGGCGAGCCGCTGGCCCTGGCTTACACTCTGTTTGGCGACGCTGATTTGAGGTTGGAAATGGGGGAAATGGGCAAATGGGCAAATGGGGGAAATGG